>Ga0209758_1005099_pt1 | contig 10398 bp, 6 predicted proteins | sample AraplaMF_Col_mMF_FD_184258 | JGI IMG/M metagenome (GOLD analysis project Ga0209758, IMG submission 184258) | Arabidopsis root microbial communities from the University of North Carolina, USA - plate scrape MF_Col_mMF (SPAdes) (version 2) | ecosystem: Host-associated > Plants > Roots > Endosphere ... | reverse complement strand
CTCGAGCAAGATAGAGCGGGCGCGACGGGCGAGCGCCTGGCCATAAGGGGTCAGCGTCACGCCGCGCGGCAGCCGCTCGCACAACTTCACGTCGAGCACCGCCTCCATCTCGGCGATCATGCGCGAGGCGGCTGGCTGGGAGATGTTCATGACCTGGGCGGCGGCGCTTACCCGCCCGTGATCGTCCAAGGCGGCGATCATGCGCATATGGCGAAGGCTGAGGCCGCTCCGCAACAGCGTCTCGCCATCTCCCGGCAATTTCTCGTAACTACCTGAAATCGCATCAGGATCGCGCAATGCCGCCATGATTTTCGGTCTCTTGTCCGGGTTTCTATAAGCCGCTTAAACTATATCAGTTTCGATATAGCAACCAGCAAAGATCGCATTTGACAGTTATGTCAAAGGTGCCCACCCTTCGCGCGTTCCGAGGCGCAACAGTCGGCAACGAGCAAATTCGTATCGATTTAAACTGCGCCGCGGGACCGATTGGGAGGATACCGGAGATCGATAAAGCCGACAGTGGCGCGCCAGCGCACCTGCTCGGCTGCGCGGCCCGCGAAGCCCCGAGGTGTCGCGTCCATCAACCAGGGAGAGTAATGTGAAGATCATCAAGACGCTGGCCGCCGTGGCGGCCCTTGGCATTGCCGCCATGACCTATTCGGCGCACGCAGCCGACAAGGGTCTCGTCGGCGTGCTGATGCCGACCAAGACTTCGCAGCGCTGGATCAACGACGGCGACGCCGTCAAGTCCCAGCTCGAAGCGCTCGGCTACACCGTCGACCTGCAATATGCGCAGGACGATATCCCGAACCAGCTCAGCCAGCTGGAAAACGAAATCACCAAGGGCCCGAAGGCGCTGATCATCGCTTCGATCGACGGCACCACCATGGCCGACGCGCTGCAGAAGGCCAATGACGCAGGCGTCGTCGTCGTCGCCTACGACCGCCTGATCAAGAAGACGGGCAATGTCGACTACTACACCACCTTCGACAATTTCGGCGTCGGCGTCATCCAGGCGAACTCGCTGGTCAAGGGCCTCAAGGAGCGTTTCCCGAACACCAAGCCGTGGAACGTCGAACTGTTCGGCGGGTCGCCGGACGACAACAACGCCTTCTTCTTCTACAACGGCGCCATGTCGGTCCTGCAGCCGCTGATCGATGACGGCTCGATCAAGATCAAGTCCGGCCAGATGGGCATGGACAAGGTCGGCACGCTGCGCTGGCTCGCAGCCACAGCCCAGGCGCGCATGGACAACCTGCTCTCGGCCAACTACTCGGACGGCAGCCGCGTCGATGGCGTTCTGTCGCCCTATGACGGCCTGTCGCGCGGCATCACCGCCTCGCTACGCGCCGTCGGCTACGGCACGGATGCGCAGCCATGGCCGATCGTGACCGGCCAGGACGCCGAGACCGCCTCGGTCAAGCTGATCATCTCGGGCGAGCAGTATTCGACCGTGTTCAAGGACACCCGCGAACTTGCCAAGGCCACCGTGCAGCTGGTCGACAAGGTGCTCTCCGGCGGCAAGCCGGACGGCCTCGACGAAAAGACCTACAACAACGACGTCAAGGTCGTTCCCTCGATCCTGCTGACGCCGCATGAGGTCGACAAGTCGAACTACCAGGCGCAGGTCGTCGACTCCGGCTACATCAAGGCCGACGAGCTGAAGTAATCCAGCCTCTAAAGAAGGGGTCCTGCGCGACGCAGGGCCCCTTTTCGTTCAGAGCCGACCCCGGTATTGTTTTTTGCCGGCTTCTGCAGCGTCACGCGCCGATCCGCAACGCGAAGCCGCCGCAGCATGTTGATTTTGCGCATGAGCCTTTTCCGGTTTGGGAGCCATGCGCCAAGGAGCAGACCCTGATGGCCTCGACGATTTTGGAGATGCGCGACATCACCAAGACGTTCCCCGGCGTGAAGGCGTTGTCGAACGTCAGTCTCAGCGTCGAGGAAGGTGAGATCCACGCCGTCGTCGGCGAGAACGGCGCCGGCAAGTCGACGCTGATGAAGGTGCTGTCGGGCGTCTATCCGTCCGGCACCTATGACGGCCAGATCATCTTCCGCGGCCAGGAATGCCATTTCAAAGGCATTCACGACAGCGAGCACATCGGCATCGTCATCATCCACCAGGAGCTTGCCCTGGTGCCGATGCTGTCGATCGCGGAAAACATCTTCCTCGGCAACGAGAATGCCACCTACGGCGTCATCGACTGGGACGCCAACGAGACGCGCACCAGCGCCCTGCTCAAGAAGGTCGGGCTCAAGGAAGACCCCAAGACGCTGATCACCAATATCGGCGTCGGCAAGCAGCAGCTGGTCGAGATCGCCAAGGCGCTGAGCAAGGAAGTGAAGCTTCTGATCCTCGACGAGCCGACGGCGTCGCTCAGCGAAAGAGACAGCCAGGCGCTGCTCGACCTTCTGCTCGAGTTCAAGCGCCAGGGCATGACCTCGATCCTGATCTCGCACAAGCTCAACGAGGTCAACCGCGTCGCCGACAAGGTGACGGTGATCCGCGACGGGCGCACCATCGAGACCCTGCCGAGGAAGGAGATCTCGGAAGATCGCATCATCACCTCGATGGTCGGCCGCTCGCTCGACGACCGTTACCCGCCGCGCGAGCCCCAGATCGGCGAGGTCATCTTCGAGGTCAGGGACTGGTCGGTCTACCACCCGATCCACGCCGATCGGCAAGTGATCAAGAACGTGAACCTCAATGTGCGCAAGGGTGAGGTGGTCGGCATCGCCGGGCTGATGGGCGCCGGCCGAACCGAATTCGCGATGAGCCTGTTCGGCCGCTCCTATGGCCGGCACATCAGCGGCGAAGTGCTGCTCAGGGGAAAGCCTGCTGACCTTTCGTCGGTGAGCAAGGCGGTCCAAAGCGGCATCGCCTATGTCACCGAGGACCGCAAGACATACGGCCTCAACCTCATCGACCACATCAAGCACAATGTGACGCTGGCCAATCTGGGCGGCGTTTCCAGCCGCGGCGTCATCGACGACATGCGCGAGATGAGCGTCGCCAACGACTACCGCAAGAAGACCAACATCCGTGCCTCCAGCGTCTATCAGCTGACCGGCAACCTGTCGGGCGGCAACCAGCAGAAGGTGGTGCTGTCGAAATGGCTGTTCGCCGATCCGGAGGTTTTGATCCTGGACGAGCCGACCCGCGGCATTGACGTCGGCGCCAAGTACGAAATCTATACGATCATCGCCCGCCTCGCCGCCGAGGGCAAAGCGATCATCGTCATCTCGTCGGAAATGCCTGAATTGCTCGGCATCACCGACCGAATCTATGTCATGAACGAAGGGCGTATCGTCGGCGAAATGGCGGCAAGCGACGCCAACCAGGAAAAAATCATGCGCGCCATCGTTCGCGGAGAAGGAAAAAAAGCATCATGAGCACAGAAAGCGCTCCTGCGCCGCAGAGCGGCGCAGCCGAAGACGTCAAGCAAGGTCCGCGCATCGCCGTCTCGGCGCTGACGACGAACCTGCGCGAATACGGCCTGATCATCGCGCTGATCGTCATCATGCTGTTCTTCCAGTACACGACGTCGGGAACGCTGTTCAAACCGGTGAACCTCAGCAATCTGGTGCAGCAGAACTCGTTCATCATCGTGATGGCGCTGGGCATGCTGCTGGTTATCGTTTCCGGCTACATCGACCTCAGCGTCGGATCGGTCGCCGGCTTCATCGGCGCGCTGGCCGCGATGATGATGGTGATCTGGCCGCTCGGGATATTCTCGAATCCGCTGGTGGTCTCGATCGTCTGCCTGATCGTCGGCGCGCTCATCGGCGCGGCGCAGGGCTACTGGATCGCCTATCACCGGATACCGAGCTTCATCGTGACATTGGCGGGCATGCTGATCTTCCGCGGCATCTGCCAGGCGCTGCTTGGCGGCGGCTCCTCGGTCGGCCCGCTGCCGGACAGCTTCAAGGCGCTGAGCTCGGGCTTCATCCCGGACGTCATCGGCCCGCTGATGCTGATCCCGCCGACGGTGAATGCCGCCGGCAAGACCATCATCGGCAGCGGCTTGACGCTGCACATGACGACGGTCGTGCTGGGCCTGGTCGCGGTGCTCGCCTATGCCTATTTCGGCTTCAGGACGCGGCGCAAGCGCGAGCGGCATGGCTATGAGGCGGAGCCCTTCCCGCTGTTCGTCATCAAGACGCTGGTGGGCAGCGCGCTGGCGCTGTTCCTGGTCTTCCAGTTCGCGAGCTACAGGGGCCTGCCGGTCGTGCTGCTGGTGATGGGCGTGCTGATCTCGCTGTTCGTCTTCGTCACCAAGCGCATGACCATCGGCCGCCGCATCTACGCCATGGGCGGCAACGCCAAGGCCGCGCAACTTTCAGGCATCAACACCGAAAGGCTGACGCTGCTCGTCTTCATCAATATGGGCGTGCTGTCGGCGCTGGGCGGCCTCATCATCGCGGCGCGCCTCGGCCAGGCCGTGCCGGCGGCGGGTCTCGGCAGCGAGCTCGACGTCATCGCGGCCGTGTTCATCGGCGGCGCCTCGGCAATGGGCGGCGTCGGACAGGTGATCGGCGCCGTCGTCGGCGGCTTCATCATGGGCGTGATGAACAACGGCATGTCGATCATGGGCGTCAATGTCGACTGGCAGCAGGTGGTCAAGGGCCTGGTGCTGCTCGGCGCCGTCATCTTCGACGTCTACAACAAGAACAAGGCTTAAGGGCCGGAAGCAAAGGTTCAGGAGGCATACGGGTTTCAGATCGCGAAGCTGCCGGCAACCCGTCGGCATCAAGAAGTCCCGACAAGGACCAGGCTCGCGAGCGCAATCCGGACGAAGAATTTCAACCGTGGCGTGGATTTCTCCAGGCCGCGCTGGTGAAGGTTTGCCCGCGGGCAGCCAGGCAAGATGAGAGAGGGTTCAAACATGCTGATCTCCCAGATCCTCGACGACGCCGAGACGATCCGCGTCGTCGCCCGCAACGGCGGCGGCAAGACCAGGGTCATCAACGGCGCGCGCAGCGTGTATTCGCTGGCGATGGAGGCCGCGCGGACAGGCACCGGCCTCGAAGCGCTGATCGAGCGCAAGGGTTATGGCGAGGCGGTCGATCTCGATGCCGCCTACAAGAGGGGCAGGCTGGTCTCGCCGATCAACCATCCGGATCCGGCGCATCTGCATCTCACCGGCACCGGGCTGACGCATCTCGGTTCCGCGGCGACGCGCGATTCCATGCACAAGAAGCTCAATGACGGCGAAGAACAGCTCACCGATTCCATGAAGATGTTCCGCATGGGCCTCGAAGGCGGCAAGCCGGCCAAGGGTCAGGTCGGCGTGCAGCCGGAATGGTTCTACAAGGGCAACGGCACGATGGCGGTGGCACCTGGCGCGCCTCTGATGTCGCCGGCCTTTGCGCAGGACGGCGGCGAGGAGCCGGAGATCGCCGGCATCTATGTCATCGGCGATGACGGCGCACCGTTCCGCGTCGGCTTCACGCTGTCGAACGAATTCTCCGATCACGTCACGGAGCGGGTGAACTATCTGTTCCTCGCCCATTCCAAGCTGCGCAACGCCTCGTTCGGCCCCGAAATCCTAATCGGCGACCTGCCGGCCGACATCCGCGGCGCTTCGCGCATCTGGCGCGACGGCAAGCTTTTGTGGGAAAAGCCGTTCTTGTCGGGCGAAGCGAACATGTCGCACACCATCGCCAATCTCGAGCACCACCATTTCAAATATTCGGCGTTCCGCCAGCCGGGCGACGTGCATGTCCATATGTTCGGCACCGCGACGCTCTCCTTCGCCGACGGCATCAGGACGGAGGCCGGCGATACGTTCGAGATCGAGGCGCAGGATTTCGGCCTGCCGCTGCGCAATCCGCTGGAGATCGAAAAGCCGGTGAAGGTGGCGGTGAAGGCGCTGTGATTGGGTGATCTCCCCCTTGTGGGGAGCCGGCAGGCCGGAAGGGGGCGCTGTCCCGCCGACCCTTCCTTCGTCATTCTAGGGCGGAGCAAGGAGCGAAGCGACGCGCGCAGACCCTAGAATCCATGCCGTGACGGTTGAGAGCCGTCACGATGCAGGATGCTCACCAGCCAATTCCGCGAAACAGCTCGCACCATTCCGGATTGGTCTTTTCGATGAGTTCGATCTTCCATTGCCGTGGCCAGCGCTTCAATGACGTCTCGCGCTGGATGGCGTCGGTGATATCGAAATACTCCTCGTACCAGACCAAACGCTGCACACCGTAGCGGTTGGTGAAGCTGGAGCCTTGGCCGGTCTTGTGCTCGGCATCCGGCGAGCAAGGTCGTTGGTGACACCGATGTAGATCGTGCCGCCTTTCTGGCTTGCGGTCATGTAGACGTAGCCTGTCATGGAGCGATCTTACCTGGCGCTATCGCCAACGGCTATTCTGGGCCGTTGCATTCTACGGCCAATATCACGGCATGGATTCTAGGGTCTGCGCGCGTCGCTTCGCTCCTTGCTCCGCCCTAGAATGACGAAGAATAGGTCGCCGCCTTACCTGCGCCGCCCTCTGTCGCCTTCGACAACATCTCCCCACGAGGGGGTATCTGCAGCTTTGGCTTCACCGCGCGGCGCGGAAATGCTTGGAGAGCTTCAGGCCCTGCGCCTGGTAGTTCGATCCGAGATCGGTGCCGTAAAGCGCCTGCGGGCGCTTCAGCATGTGCTCGTAGACGAGGCGGCCGACGATCTGGCCGTGGTCGAGGATGAAGGGCACCTCGTGGCTGCGCACTTCGAGCACGGCGCGGCTGCCGCTGCCGCCCGCGGCGGAGTGGCCGAAGCCCGGATCGAAGAAGCCGGCATAGTGGACGCGGAACTCGCCGACCAACGGGTCGAACGGGGTCATCTCGGCGGCATAGAGCGGCGGCACGTGCACGGCTTCACGGCTGACCAGGATGTAGAATTCGTCCGGATCGAGCACCAGCTCGCCGGCGCCGCTCTTGTAGATCGGCTCCCAGAAATCGACGACATCCTGCGCGGCGCGCTTGTCGACGTCGACCAGGCCGGTGTGGTGCTTGCCGCGGTAGCCGACAAGGCCGTCCTTGTCGCCGTCGAGGTCGATGGAGAGCGCGATGCCGCCGCCTGAAATATTGGGCGGCTCGCTGGCGACCAGCATCTCGGCGCGGTGAAGGTCGCGCAGCTCGCTCTCCGAAAGCACAGCGTTGCCGGTGCGGAAACGGATCTGCGACAGCCGCGAGCCGGCCCGCACGACGATCGGGAAGGTGCGCGGGCTGACTTCGAGATAGAGCGGCCCGTGATAGCCGGCGGCGATCTTGTCGAACTCGTGGCCGCGATCGGTCATTACCCGGGTGAAGATATCCAGGCGCCCGGTCGAGCTCTTCGGATTGGCGGAAGCCGACACATTCGAGGGCAGCGCCAGGCTTTCGAGCAGCGGCACGATATAGACGCAGCCGGTTTCCAGCACCGCGCCCTCGGCAAGGCTGATCTCGTGCAGCTTCAGCCGCTCGAGCTTGTCGGTGACCAGATGATCGGGACCCGGCAGGAACGAGGCGCGCACGCGAAACGCCTTGTCGCCGAGCCTGAGATCGAGGCTGGCAGGCTGGATCTGGTCGGTGTCCAGCGCGCGCGGCGACTTCAGCGCCTTCGCCTCGAACAGCGCCGCGATGTCCTGATCCGGAAGAATGCCTGTCTGCCGCAAAGGCTGGCTCCGTTCACAAGGCCGGGCGAGGACCTAAGCAGGCTCTTGCCGCCCGGCTGGTACAAACCTCTTAATGAAGCCGGCAATTGACGCAAGCGCGGCGCGGGTCTAAAGGGTCGTTATCCCGTGGTGATTTGGCCGGTCGGCTTGCAGCCACGTTAAACAAGTCGCTAAAGGACCGTCGAGCCGCAAGGCTATATGGACCGGTTGCGACTTCGCGGCCGGTTTTTTTGTGTCTGGAAGCAGGGCTATGAGCACCAAGAAGCGTAACTGGAAACCTCAGACGGCACTCGTGCACGGGGGAACGCTGCGTTCCCAGTTCGGCGAGACATCGGAAGCGATGTACCTCACCCAGGGCTATGTCTACGAGACGGCCCAGGCCGCCGAAGCCCGCTTCAAGGGCGAGGAACCGGGCTTCATCTATTCGCGCTACGCCAACCCGACCGTCGACATGTTCGAAAAGCGCATGTGCGCTTTGGAAGGCGCCGAGGATGCCCGCGCCACGGCCTCCGGCATGGCTGCGGTAACGGCGGCCCTGCTTTGCAGCGCCAAGGCCGGCGACCATATCGTGGCGGCACGCGCGCTGTTCGGTTCCTGTCGCTGGGTGGTCGAGACGCTGGCGCCGCGCTACGGCATCCAGGCAACGCTGGTGGACGGCACCGACATCGCCAATTGGGAAAAGGCGATAAGGCCGAACACCAAGCTGTTCTTCCTCGAGAGCCCGACCAACCCGACGCTCGAAGTGGTCGACATCGCCGCGGTCGCCAAGCTTGCCAATTCGATCGGCGCCAGGCTGATCGTCGACAATGTCTTCGCCACGCCGCTGCAGCAGAAGCCGCTGCTACTCGGCGCCCATATCGTGGTCTATTCGGCGACCAAGCATATAGACGGCCAGGGCCGCTGCCTCGGCGGCGTCATCCTGTCGGACAAGAAGTGGATCGACGAAAACCTGCACGACTATTTCCGCCACACCGGCCCAAGCCTGTCGCCCTTCAACGCTTGGACGCTGCTGAAAGGCCTGGAGACGCTGCCGCTGCGCGTGCGCCAGCAGACCGAGAGCGCCGGCAAGATCGCGGATTTCCTCGCCGGCCGATCGGAGATCGCCCGCGTCATCTATCCGGGCCGCGCCGATCATCCGCAGGCCGATATCGTCAAGAAGCAGATGTCGGGCGGCTCGACGCTGATCTGCCTCGACGTCAAAGGCGGCAAGCAGGCGGCCTTCGCCTTGCAGAACGCGCTCGACATTGTCCTGATCTCGAACAATCTCGGCGACGCCAAGAGCCTGATCACCCATCCGGCGACGACGACCCACAAGAACCTGAGCGACGACGCGCGGGCAGAGCTAGGAATCGGGCCAGGCACGCTCAGGCTTTCGGTCGGGCTGGAGGACGCCGACGATCTGCTGGAAGACATCGAACAGGCGCTGAAGGCGGCGAAGTAGCAGCCCAGCTGGCGCTAGATTAAGCGCGCCTAAGCCGCAATCAGCTTAGGCGATCTCCTCGAGTTCGGTCATCGCCTTGGTACGTATAGTCATGGCATTGCCGCGCCATTCGACGGCGCCGCCGAACCAGGCGCGCGCCCAGATTGCGGGCAGCATCGCATCGCGCACGGCCATCGCGATGACGCTGCGCGGCGACAGGTACCAGCCCTTGGCCGAGGCCAGCAGGCATTCCGGCAGGTAGGCGATCGCCAGCACGCACAAGGCCGTTGTGGGCAGGCTGACGCGGGCGCTTGCCGCGGCAATCAGCGCCAGCAGCAGCGGCATCGCGGCGCCGGTCAGGATCTCCGGCGCAAAGAACAGCGGGAACGTCACCCGGCGCAGCCGCGCCCAGCGCGCCTGGCGCGACCAGATCGCGTTGAACCGGCGCTGGCCGAGCGGCTGCTCGAAGGGCGAGGCGACGAGATTGACGTTGAGCCCCAGGCTGTTGACCAGCTTGGTGGCCGCCGCGTCCTCGGCGATCTCGGCGGCCAAAGCCTGGATGCCGCCTTTGGCGTCGAGCATCGGCTTGTTCCACAGCATGCTCTTGCCCTGGGCGAAGCCGAGGCCGAGCGCCTCGCCGGCATACTGCCAGCGCGCCTGCAGCGTGTTGAGGAAAGCGCATTCGACCTCGGCCCAAAACCCGTCCGGCCGCGAGCCGATCGGCGTCGAGCAGACGAGGCCGGTATCCGGCCGCCATGACGCCATCAGGTGCTGGACATAGTCCCTCGGCATCAGCACGTTGGAATCGGCAAGAACCACCCAATTGTGCCGCGCAGCCTGCCAGCCCTTGACGCAGTTGTTGAGCTTGGGATTGGCGCTGACGCGGTCGTCGCCGATCAGGAGCCGCGCGGGAACCCTCGGGTAGCGCGCGATCGCCGCGTCGATCAGCTTGACCACCGGGTCTTCAGCATGCGCGACGCAGAAGATCAGCTCGTAGCGCGGCCAATCGAGCGAGAAGGCGCGCTGCAATGTCTCCTGCGTGAACGGCTCGACGCCACGCGAAGGAACAATGATCGAGACCGGCGGCTGCGCACCGGCAGGCGGGGCAACGACACGCCGGCGTTTCAGCCGCGACGAGGCGAACAGGATGCTGGCGAGGTTGGAAAGGAGAAGGGCTGACGAAGCCAAGCCGGCTGCGATAGTCAGTTCCATCGAGATCTGGTCACTCCCGAAAGGCAGCATTCGGCCGTTTCATCAGTCGACAGAGCGCCCGAGTCGCCCGCCACGGTTTGTGCACACCAACATTGTCGTGTGTCACTTAAATGACATTGTTTTTCGCCACCTGC
>Ga0209758_1005096_pt1 | contig 10402 bp, 12 predicted proteins | sample AraplaMF_Col_mMF_FD_184258 | JGI IMG/M metagenome (GOLD analysis project Ga0209758, IMG submission 184258) | Arabidopsis root microbial communities from the University of North Carolina, USA - plate scrape MF_Col_mMF (SPAdes) (version 2) | ecosystem: Host-associated > Plants > Roots > Endosphere... | reverse complement strand
GGAGGTTATTACAACGCCGCCAAGTTTGCCGTGGAAGGAATTTCCGAAGCGCTCGCTGGCGAGTTGAAGCCGTTCGGCATTCGCGTGCTGATCGTCGAACCTGGGCCTTTTCGCACCAATTTCCTTGGCCGTTCGATCACGATGGCGGCCAACGAGATGCCGGAATACGCTGCGAGCTCGCGCAGGTACTATCGCGAAACCAACAACGGCAATCAGGCCGGCGATCCCGACAAGGCGATCGCAGTAATCCTGCAGGCAGTCGACGCCGATGACACCCCGCTTCATCTGCCGCTCGGCCCAATCGCGCACGCGATCGCCGAGCGAAAGCTGGCTGCCTTCCGCAGCGACATCGACGCCTGGCGCGAGGTCTCATTCGCCACCGATTTCGACCAGCCCTGAATGCTGGCCACGAGCTCTGTTTGAACGTCAACATCTGACTGGAAATCGCCCATGATCGCAGCTTTGAGGGGGTTCACCCAGCAGCTAATGCCGGTGAATGGCATCAAGATCAACGCCGTCACGGGAGGCTCAGGCCCGCCGATCCTTCTGCTTCACGGCTGGCCGGAAACCTGGTGGGAGTGGCACAAGGTGATGCCGCTGCTGGCTGACCATTTCAGCGTGGTGGCCATGGATCTGCGCGGCGCGGGCTTTTCCGATTGCCCGCTCGACGGTTATGACAAGGCGACGATGGCGCGCGATGCGCATGAAGTGATGGTTGCCCTTGGGCATGAACGCTACGCCGTGTGCGGACATGACATCGGCGGAATGGTCGCCTTGCCGCAGGCCGCGATCTATCGGGAAGCTGTTACCAAACTGGCCGTCCTCGACGTTCCGCTTCCGGGCTGGACCGGATGGGAAGCGACGACATCAAGGCTCTGGCACTTCAGCTTCCATATGAACCGGGACTTACCCGAGCGCCTGATTCATGGCCGTGAATATGACTATGTTTCGACCTTCATGGCAGAGCGGTTCTACGATCACAGCACCTTCAATCCGGCGGATATCGAGATGTACGCTAGGGCGATGGCGCTTCCTGGCCGCACGCGTGGCGGCATGGAATGGTACCGCACCCTCCCCGCCGATCATGCGACTGCGCTCGAGTACAAGAAGCAACCGCTCGAGATGCCGGTGCTTGGCCTGGGTGGGGAGCAGCGGTTCGGTGCGCGGATGGTGCCGATGCTCAAGGAGTTCGCCAACAACGTGAGGGGCGGCTCAATCGCGCAGTGCAGCCACTATGTCGCGGACGAGCGGCCGGATGAAGTCGCAGCCGCCCTGATCGAGTTCCTCCAGGCCGATTGAAACTCAGCGTCCGCCGTCGTTGGCCGGGCGAGACTGCGGCTAACTTCGCGGCAGCGATCGCGATGGATCGAATAAATAGCAAAGGAGACTATCATGACTGCACTGGTCACTCGCGGCGTGAATCATATCGGCATCACCGTGCCGGACATCGAAGCGGCCAAATCATTTTTGGTCGAGGCCTTTGGCGGCCAGGTGATCTACCAGTCGTTCGGACCGCAGGATCCGCCGCGGCAGGGACCGGAATTCGAGCGTGCAGTGGGGGCTTACCCCGGGACGGTGGTCCGCGCGCAAGCCATGGTGAAGATCGGAACCGGCCCCGACATCGAGTTGTTCGAGATGCACGGGCCGGAGCAAGCTCAGCCCATCCGGGCCAGTGACTTCGGCATCACGCATTTCGCGCTCTACACCGACGATATCAAGGCGTCTGTCGCGCGCTTCGAGAAGGCGGGCGGAAAGCCGCTCACGGCACCGCGGGCAATCCCCTATGCGACCGAAAAAGGCCTGGGCAACAAGGTCTGCTACTGCCAGATGCCTTGGGGCACGACGGTCGAATTCATCACCACGCCAGATCACATGCCCTACCACGATCAGACGGACTTGCGGAGGTGGCAAGACGAGGATTGAGAGGAGCGGAGCGGCACCGGCTTTGAACGTCGACATGCCGGATGCAAGGCCCGGCTCGGCGCCGGGGGCATGCACGTCCGAGACAGTGGACCGTCGGGGTCTGCTGTCTCGTCCGGGACATGCGCCCGAATCGGCGGGGCGAGGTGACACCCGACGATTTCAAATGGTTCCGAGGGACCCGGTTAGCGCCGCTCATTCGCCGGCGATTCGGCAAAACGACCGACATGTCGATCGTGATCATAAGCAGCTGCGGCCGCGCGCCATTGCTGAAATGGCGCAGGGTTCTATGGGCTTACAACCAATCTTGACGAGTAAGAGAGCCGGCTTATGACAAATGCAACAATGATAGTGACCTGCAGCGGCGGCACATATTTCGATCGCGACTATTACGTCGATGTGCACTTACCGTTGGCACTCGCAAGCTGGCAGACGCACGGCCTCGAAAGTGCCGCCGCCTTCTTCCCCCGAGACGCCGATGCTGCAGATGTTTCGGTGGGGATTTATCGGTTTCGCGATGAGGCTGCGCTTTACGCTGCGCTTGCATCCGCTGGAACAGACGTTGTAATGGCCGACGTCGCCCGGTTTACTGACGCGAACGTTTCTCGAATTATCGGAGCTCCGCTCTGATTACCTGCGGTCGCAACGTATAGAGCGCTCTCCCGGATCACACCTCACTGATCAGAAAAATGATGGTGATACTATCGCAGGCTCAAGTCTGAGACCCAGCGCACTTTCCGCTTATGGGCCTTTAGCTGACCTCTGGTGAGTCGGCTCCGATGTCTGTTCTTGGCCCGCAGCGGACCTTCACGGCGACTCACGGGGACGGCCGCTTCTGACCTGAAGGCGATCTTCCCAGGGGATACTTCGGGGTAACTGCCATTCGGAGTAATCATCTTTTCCAGTTGCCCGGCGTGGCGGAAAGCGGAAGTAATCCCTGCAATGGGCAATCGCGGCGGCTTTACCCAGGCTCCATCAGGATGAATCGAGCCAGCTGTGACGAAATTGCTCCGTGAAATCGCGAAGTCGTCCGAGGAAATCTCGTTCGCATCCGACCTCACAGAGCCCGACACGCAATGCACGCTGGGCCGGGTCATTGCTCGGAGTGCCAGTCGCTTCCCGCACCGGACTGCGATTGTCTCCACCAAGTTTGCGCCGCTGACTTACGGCGATCTTCAGCGCCGATTGGACGACATCCGCCGCCAGTTGCGTATGGGTGGATTCGATTGCAGCGCTCGGATCGGGGTGCTCATGCCGTTCGGTCCGGAGGCGGTTCTCGCCATCGTGGCCGTGGCTTGCTGCAGCATTGCGGTTCCTCTTGATCCGCGGCTTTCCCCGCTGGAGATCGATCAGCGTTTGGGCATGCTGCACCTGAATGTTCTCCTGGTGCCGCAAGGCAGTGGCACCGAAGCGAGGCAAGCGGCCGAGCGGCGCGGGATTGCCGTGATCAATGCCATTCCGGTCGGATCTGGCCAACTTAGAGTTGATCTCGCTGCGCGGGCTGCCGACCGTGCTGCCGTTGACGCTGAACCTTCTCCATACTCACCAGCCTTCATCCTGCCGACGTCAGGCACGACCGCGGAGCCAAAGCTCATTCCGTTCAGTCACAGCAACATGCTGGCGGCGGCCGCACGTGTTCAGGATTGGTTCGGCCTCACACAGGACGACCGCTGCCTGAGCGTGTCGCCTCCGTTCTACTCTCATGGCCTCAAGGTAACGGTGTTCACACCGCTTCTGAGCGGCGGCAGCATTGCCGTTCCGGCAAGCAATTCCATTGTAGCGCTGGATGAGTGGTTCGATTTTCTCAGCCCGACCTGGTACTCGGCAAGTCCTGCGCTTCATGCTGCAGTGCTGGACAAGGCCAGAGCTCTCGAGGATGCGCACGCGGCACACACGTTGCGGTTGGTCGTATCGGGCGGCGCGCCGCTGCCGTCAGGCGTACTGGACGGCCTGCAGCGTATCTTGGGCGTGCCTGTGCTTGAGCATTACGGCTCCAGCGAAGCCGCGCAAATCGCCGCCAATCGGGTGCCGCCCGGCCCGAACAGGCGCGGGACCTGCGGCCAACCTCGGCCGGGGACTCTCGTCATCGCGGGCGAGGATGGACGTTTCCTGACGACCGGAGAGCGCGGCGAGATCTGGATCCGTGGCCCGACGGTGTTCTCCGGCTATCTCGATGCGCCGGACCTCAATCAAGCTGCTTTCGTCGATGGCTGGTTTCGCACGGGCGACATCGGCAGCCTCGACGAAGAGGGCTTTCTCTCTTTGCATGGCCGGCTGAGCGAGTTGATCAATCGCGGCGGCGAGAAGATTGCCCCGGCCGAGGTCGAATCCGCGTTACTGCGCCATCCGGCTGTCGCCGATGCGGCAGCCTTTGGCATTCCTCATCGACGTCTTGGCGAGGACGTCGCGGCCGCAATCATTGCCCGGCCTGGGGCGCAGACCACACCCGAGGAGCTTCGCGCCTTCCTGAAGCGTGAGTTGGCATATTTCAAGGTTCCGCGCCGCATTGTGATCCTCGACCAACTGCCAAGGGGCACGACAGGAAAGGTTCAACGCCGACGACTGCGCGAGTCGCTTGACGGGTTGCCGGATCGTCAGGGTAGCATGTCCCTGCCTGTTGTGGGCAAAAGGGCGCTGGACCTGGAAGGCGAATTGCTGAGGCTGTGGCGGAGGCTGCTCAAGTGCGATGCCGTGACCCTTGATGATGATTTCTTTGCGAAGGGAGGTGACTCGCTGCTCGCAATGGAGATGCTGGTTCAGCTCGAACAGCTCATCGGCCAAGCCGTACCGGAAACGATCCTCTTCGGTGCGGAGACCATCCGGCAACTCGTCCAAAAGTGTGACACGCAAATCGACACGCAAGCGACGCCGTTCTTCCAGTTCCACGCTGGCGGCAATCGGCCTCCACTGCACTTCTTCAATGGCGACCTAGTCAGCGGACATTCGAGCGTGCGGCGAATGGTTGAGCTCCTCGGTCCCGATCATCCGATCGTTTCCATCAACCCGCACGGTCTTCGTGGAGAGCCGGTTCCGCGCTCGATCGAGCAAATGGCCGCCGAACGCCTGCCGCTCATCCTGGATCGGCAGGCTGGGGGTCCATTCTTCCTCGGCGGCAAGTGTAACGGCGCTATGGTGGCGTTCGAAACAGCCCGTCAATTGATGGTGGCCGGACACAAGGTTCACATGGTCGCGATGATCGACCCGCCAACCGTCAATGCCCGTCCGCTGACGCGAGCGATCGTTGGCGTGATGAAGCCCCTGGTTCCATCTCGCGTCCTGCGGGGGGCGTTTGAATGCCTGGCACGCTGGGAGCGGTACGCAAAGCGATCGGAGAGCAAACCGATCGTGCTCGCCAACACTGAAATCCCACGGCCGCTGTGGGACGCTTATTCAATAGCCATGGCGCGGTATCTTCCGGCCCCGCTCGATGTCCCGGTCGTTTTCTACGCCGCCGAACATGATGGCGAGGGATGGCGGCGTCTCAGTTCTCTATTGGATGTCGTTCAGATTCCCTGGGGACATCATGGCTGTCTGACAATGGGTGTGGAGCCTTTGGTTGATCATCTGCGAAAAAGAATCGACGCTCTTGCTTACGGCGTGCCCTCTGCGATTGAGCCGTACACGCCTCCGATTTTCTCTAACAGGGAGCAATCGGCGGACCTCCGAAGTCGGTTGCTATAGTTCGACCCCTCAAGGTTTCAACGAGCCCAACTCCATGCCGGTTGCGGCCATCCATTTTAAGTCAGTTTGAAGGGCCGCAGGTGTGTTCCGATATTCGGCCAGCGGCCTTAAACTTTAAAACAGCGCTGACTACGCCCTGGCGCACGTCGAAAGAGATCAGTGCGCCATCTGCGGCCTGCTGCAAGTTGTTGAGGGCGGAGACAGGATATTCGGCCATTTGGTTGACCCAATATGCGCGACGACCTTCGGTCCCGGCGATGGTTTTCATGCTACCGCACCCGCAGACGATGACGGCATCGTCTGAGTACATTTGCAAAATCGCTTCAACATCGCCTTTGCGGTAGGCGTCCAGCCAGTCGACCGCCGCGGCCATCGGATCAAGGGACACACACAATCTCCATGGTAAACTAGAGAGGCTTGGCGACCGGCCAAGCCTCTTTCATCGGATTGCATTTTGATGGGCGCGATCGGTCGATCCAATACGCCGGAAGTCATATGACCGAGCCGCGGCTATGCCGCGCACGGGCAACAAATGTTAATGCGCTCGATCTCACCCACCCTCAGAATAAACAGGTTGCCGAGGCCGATCTGATACTCGGCAGACTTATCGGCTCCAGCTTTTTGGCCTCCGGACCAAATCCCCAGCTGGGGCCGATCTAGTTTCACGAGCGAAAAAGGCCCCAGCAAATTAGAGCTGGGGCACAAATCACCTTCCCACGTGCTCGGAGGATTTAATCAAGCGTACCCGGGAGAACTTGGCAGGTTCTTCGTTCCACGAGGGGTGTGGGAGTCATACTCTGCTATCCACCCCCGGCGCCCCAAGTTCAATTTGAAAGTGTCCTAGTTCATTGGAATGACTGTTCACTATTGCGGGCACTGTCCGTATTTAAGCCCTAGCGTGGTAGTCTGCATCAGGTGTCCTAAGTTCGTTTCCGATGCTGGGACGGACCTCTTGCAGCGCCGAATACCGTTTATAAAATACCCCCCTCAAGTGGGAGTTGCGGCGTAAGGGCCAGCCCATGGGGGGTGAAGGTCAGCGAAAGCGGATATCAAGCGGAGATGGCAGCGGAGTTCGCTGGCAAGCGCGCACTGATGAATTTCTCGATGCGCCTAGCAAAGAAGAGAGACCTAGTTAGGCCGCCTCAGTTGGCGGCCTCTTTGATGTGGCCGCTCGGGAGTGGGCTGCGCAACCAACGTAGTTTTACGGCCGGGGGAGCCCCGGGTTGAGTCCAGATAGTTTGGCAATTATTCAACTCCCATGCCGGAACCTCAAAGACCAAAGTGCCCCAAATGCGGATACGCGATGGTGTCAGAAGCCAGTGCGCTGGATTGGCGTGATCGCATCTATGAGTGCATCAACTGCGGGCACAAGATCGAGGGTCGCAATTTCGACCCTTGGGGCAACAAGCCAAATAAGTAAGGCCGCCTCAGTTCGGGCTCTTCCATTCCAGCCCAAGTTGACTTCCGCTGTTGGCCCTTAGCGAACCTTCGCAGCTCGCCGATTTTCTGCTTGTCGCCCTTAGCGGCCTTGGCGAGAAGCCCGTCGACTGTCTGCTCTTGACTTACTTCCGGGCTCAAAGCTGGTGCTTTTCGCGCAAGGCGCCAAAAGCCGACGTTGGCTGATCAGCTTACTAGTCTCAATCGAGATGATCTAACCAAGCGTTTGTTTGATTTCGAACAAGCCCATTTGGTCGACCGGCTTTATCGAGTGCTTGCTTCCGAAAGAACCCAGGAGACGTTTGGTTAAGTCGGGTACCTGCTGGTGGACCAAGAACGGGACTTGCGCTTCCAGAACCAGCGGATTCAGCCTGTCACCGATTTGGAAGCCACCGTTCCTAAGCAACGGCTCTGGTCTTCTGCAAGCTCCCATCAGAGCCGGAACGACCGACCCGTCACGCCGTTCAAGTGTTTGATGACGCAAGCAACACTTTAAGAGCCAACAGTGAGCATACTTCTCGTCGAGGATGACCCCCTGATCCGCGAATTCGTCGTCGATGCCCTGCGCGAGGCAGGCTATCATGTGATCCACGCGAGCACGGGTGAGGAGGCGCTGGCCTGGTGCTAACGCAGCATTGCGGATGTGCTAGTGACCGACGTCCTCTACCAGGACAGGTGGATGGGTGGCAGATCGCGGAACGCTATCGGGAGCAGTATCCGAATTTGCCGGTCGTCTACGCGACTGGCTTCTCGCCCGTCCCACCGCGCCCCGTCCCCGGTAGCCGCATCGTGAGAAAGCCCTTCCTCCAGGACGAGATCGTGCGACTAGTCAAGGATCTCGGCGAGGCGAAGGGCCCTCCCCCGGTCTGACCGTTCTATCGGCCGCACTTGTCACAGATATCGCAAGGGCGATGCGCGATCCAAACTTCCCTTCCCACGCAGGAACGAAGGCTCCAGTGCCAAGTTTTCCAATGCCCCTGCCCCAGGGGCGAACCCCGTACTGGCCCCAGCTCATACCCCCCTAGCCCCCAGAGCTGGGGCCTTCAACCCGGGCGGAATGCCTTCGGAAGGTTCAGGAAAGACTAGCCGAGCCCCTCGTCGACCGCGGCAGCGGCTGGATTCTTGCTGCCGAGCAACTTCAGCGCAGTTTCAATCTTCGCAAGCAGCGCCCGGATTTGGACCCGCTCGTTCGGACCTGGATCGGTCTCGAGGCGGGCGAGCAACTGCTCCTTCTGATTGAAGAGTCTGGTGACAGCGGACATCTCACTACCGCGCGGATGGAGCAGACGTGGAAGGGGCCGCCCTTCAAGCGGCCCCTTCTTGAGTTCACCAGCTTCGCGTGCCGAAGCTGAAACCGATGCTCGGACCACCGCCATAGTAGCCGTAGCCGCGATCGTAGTAGCCGGGGCCGCCATAGTAGCCGTAGCTTCGGCGGACCACGTAGCCGTCGTCCCCACCGTAGTAGCGCTGGACATAGCGGGGGCCGCGGGTCCGGTAGCAGCGGCCATACTCGTCACAGACGAGACGGACCTGCTCGGTGCCAGTCAGCTCGGCCGACGCGATGGCCGCAGGCGCGAGCGGCGCGGCATTCGCCGACGCCGCCATCAGAGTCGCCGTAAGCGCCCCCAACACAATGGTCTTCATGGTCGTTCTCCTTTCGCTACGAGATCAATCGATCTCTTCGATGATGCGACGCTCATGGGGTTCGACGATGTAGGTGCGGCTGTCCCGGTTGATGTACCGGTACTCCCGCAAAGTCGGCGCGTCCCGATAGACCTCCTCCGGGAAAGTCTCGATCTCCAAGCCCTCCGGCACGCGCTCCCCGGTCCGGATTTCAGTCCGGATCGAGCTGCCGGTGGTTACGCGCTTCTCGCGCTCGACCGGGCGCGCCTTGGCGTGCTTGCGGACGACCTCGCGATCGCGGTCGCTGAACGTCACCTTGCGCTGCTCGGTGCGCGCCGGCGCCGCCGCCGTCGAACGGCCCGAGTACGGCAGCACCGTCACGATCTTGTAGGTCGAGGGCTCGATGATCACGATCTCGTCCTTCACCAGCACGAAGTTGTAACCGCGGTACTGCGGCACGATCTCGACAACCTCTGCCGGCAGCGGCTGGAGGCGGATGTCGCGCGGGACGACGGCGCCCACCGACAGGGAGAAGTTCACATTTGTGAGCGGCTGCACGTCCAGGTGCGAGATCGACGCGCTGATGCGGGTGCGCTGCTGGTCGTTGATGTTCACCGAAGCATTCACGTCGGTGTTCGACGAACGATCCGCAGTGTTCTGCTGATTGCTCGGCTGCTGGGCGGTGTTGGTCGAGCCGCTACCAGAAGGCGACTGCGCCTGGTTGGCGCCCGCAGCAGGCGGATTGGCGCTCTGCGTCGTACTCGACGGCGAGTTGGTCTGCGCCTGGTTGGACGGCGTCGTGGATTGGCTCGACGGCTGATGATTGGTCTGAGCCTGGTTCGTCGAATTGCCCGAGGCAGGCGCTTGCGTGGTATTGGTGCCTGCCCCGGAATTGGACGGCTGGCTACCGGCGATCTGGCCGGTCGACGATGGAGACTGGGTCTGAGTCGAGTTGCTCGAAGGATTGGTCTGAGTTGAACCCGACGAATTCGACGGTGTCGACGTCGAAGAGGACGGCGTCGGGGTGGAGTCCTTCTGTTGCTGCGTCGCGGACGGAGTGGAGCTCGACGTGCTCGGAGAAGACTGCGCGAACGCCGAAGTCGCGAGCGCGACCGCGGCAGTCGTGGCCAAGAATAAACGCTTGTTCATCTGAAACCTCCCAATTGTGACGCCAATCAAACCCTCGGCGCCGCCTTCGGTTCCGAATTCGGGATAATTCGGCAATTTGCGGATATCGAAGCTTCGGATATTTTTCCGGAGAACCGGAGATGCTGCTTCGCGGGAATGGCCACGCGGCGTTAACCAAGAGAGCGTCGCCCCGCGATGCGCGCCCCAGTGCTTCAGACCTGTGCCTCATCGGCTCCTGGGCATCGTAGCCCCGTGTACCATTTGATACATTCGCGCCCTGTCCGAACTGCTACGACTTACCAAACCCAAAGCGGCGGGGCGGTTGATGAAACGACTGGAGAATACCGCAGGAAAATCGGCAACCCGACTGGTCCAAGTTGCCGTGTGGCTATGAGATGGTTTCGGTCCGAACTCGTCCGGGACAATCCCACTCCGATGATCGCGCGCCTCTTCGTTTGCCCCAATTGCAAGCACGCCCAAGGACTGGACACGCATTTCACCCCCGTCGTCGTGCCGACAGACAAGCTGGCCAGCCCGTTATTTCAAGTAATCGACTGGGGTAAGCAGGCTACCTGAAGGCTCACCCTTTAGATCGCACCACGTACGGGAAGAA
>Ga0209758_1005094_pt1 | contig 10404 bp, 10 predicted proteins | sample AraplaMF_Col_mMF_FD_184258 | JGI IMG/M metagenome (GOLD analysis project Ga0209758, IMG submission 184258) | Arabidopsis root microbial communities from the University of North Carolina, USA - plate scrape MF_Col_mMF (SPAdes) (version 2) | ecosystem: Host-associated > Plants > Roots > Endosphere... | reverse complement strand
GAAGACATGAAGGTCGGTCAGCGCCGCGAGATCGGCTCGTTCACTTTCACCGCCGAATTGATCAAGTCCTTTGCGGCGCAGTTCGACCCGCAAACGTTTCATCTCGACGAGGAGGCCGGCCGCCGGTCACTGTTCGGCGGGCTTGCCGCCTCGGGCTGGCACGTCGGCTCGGTCTGCATGAAGCTTCTGGTCGCCGACGCGCAGCGCCAGGCGGCGGAGGCGGCCGCGCGCGGCGAGCCGGTCGCGGTCTGGGGACCGTCGCCGGGGTTTCGCGAGCTGCGCTGGATCAAGCCGGTGCTGGCCGGCGATACCATCAGCTATGCCAGCGAGATCGAGACGACGCGCACCTCGGAGAAACGCCCCGAATGGGGAATCGTGCAGGCCCGCAACACCGGCACCAACCAGCGCGGCGAAGCGGTGTATTCGCTGCTGGCGACCGCCTTCGTGCCGCGACGCGCTGCCCGTCCTTAAGGCGTCGTTAAGCCTGACAAAATGCTTCTTAAAATTTGCCTGGAACGGCCGCGCCGTTAACACGTTCTGAACCTTATGAAGGTGTTGTGCGACCTAAGGCAAGATACCAATGGGGACGACGATGGCTGATCGCACCGGACTGAAACTCGTAGGCTTTATCTTTGCGACGGTGACCCTTGCGGTCATGCTGGCCAGCGGAATGGTGGTCAAGGGTTACGCCGACGGCGCCTACACCCTCGACAACACCGCCTCTATCGTCCGCCGCTGATTCAATCTCTGCTAACCATGCCGCGATGAGCGGCTGGGAATCTGATCGCGACACCACTGCTCCGGCTAGCGACTCCAGGCCAGCGCCAGCAGCGCAACCGCGACCGCCAGCAATCCAACGAACCGCACGATGATGGTGCCCATTTTCGGCGGCGAGGTACGCACCGGAATCGGATCTGTCGTGTTTGGCCTGACGGTTTTCACGAATGACTTGCCCCCATGACGCCGCGCCACTGCGGCTGTGAGATTTGGTCGCAGGGCCCGCGGATTTAGTTCAAATGCGGTGGGGGCCGTTGCCGCGCGCCCCGATGCGATCGGATATCGCACAGACCTTCAACGAGTCGTCCCGGGCTTGACCCGGGACCCAGACGCCGTGTCGTCGCGTTTTCCGGGAGGGTGGCAATGGCTCTTTCTTCATCACCATCGCCAGGGATTCTGGGTCCCGGCTCAAGGCCGGGACGACCCGTTGATAGGCTATGCAGACATCCGAGGTGTGGCGTACTGGATGGAGCACGCAAATCCATATGTAATTGCACCCAAAACAAAACCGCCGCACTCCCGGCGGGAGGCGGCGGCTTCCGACTTCAAAGTTATACGATGCGATCAGCTGTTGCGCAGGCCGTCGGCGGCGCGTTTCCATTGGGCGACGTTGTCCGCGATCATGCGGGTCGACTTCATCGCCGCCTGGCTGAGCTGGGCATAGCCGGAAATCTCACGCTGCACCCGCTGTCCCTCGGCGTGGAGCAGATCGCGCAGACTTTCCAGTTCGGACACCAGGTTCTCGATTTCGCTCAACGACGTTCCGGCGACCCGCTGGATCAGCGAATTGACGTTGTTGACGGTGGCTTCGGTGCTGGGCTCCAGCGGTGCGTCTGAACTCAGCATGCCCGGCACCGGCCGGCGCAGATAGGCGACATCGTTGCGGACGAAGTCGCGGATGCCCGCCTCCACCTCAGAGACTGCGGCAAGATTGCTGTCCTCTTCGTTTGATTCAATTTTTTCCGGTCGAATCGCATTCATCGGCTGTTCCCTGTTTCGCGTTGAGCGAGCGCGGATGTCCCCCGCACGACGAAGTCACGACGCCATCAGTCCTGCGGAATTTGGCCACATCGGGGCCAATCTGCGGCGCCGGGCCGGTCTTTCACGGAAATTGGTCTTTCGCGGAAATACTTACAGCCGCGCCGATCAGACGCTTACCAGCTGCGTTTGAAGCCGGCCGAGAGGCTGCGGTTCGCCACGCCTTGCGGTGTCTCGCTGACGGTGGCGGAGACGTTGACGTCGCCGAAGAGTTTCTGCTCGGCGCCGATCTTGCGCAGCCATTTCTCGTCGGTCGACGACAGCGACTGGCCGGCAATGATGCTGGTGCCGGTATCGGTAATGCTCAGCTTCGCCGACTGCTCGGTCTGATAGTTGCGCGCCGGATGCCCGGAACTGCCGATCGCCGGAGCTAGGCTTTGCTGGGTGACGTTGTAGCCGTTCTGCAGGGTCAGCGAATATTGCTCGCCGAACGGCACCGACTTGCTCAGGGAGGTGCCGAGCTTGCTCTGGTCCTGGCCGGGGTCGACCCGGGCTTCGATCGAGGTCTTGTCCCAGATCGAGCCGACGCCAGGTGCCGTGACCGCCGCCCAGGCGCTGCCGCCGGATTGCGTATCGCCGGTGGTGAATTTCTGCCGCAACTGATCCGCAGCGCTGCTCGCCGACGGCTGGTTGGCGACGGTCATGTCGGCGCCGATCCGGGTGTCCCAGAACGGCGACAGGCTCTGCTTCACCGATACGGCGGCGCCGTTCGGCTTGTCTTGCGACGACCATGAACTGTCGGGACCGGCGTTCGACCGCTTCACGTTGCGCTTGTGCGCCGCCAGCCGGTCATCGAACATGTCGCTGCTGTCGAGCAGGCTCCAGTCCGGCTCGGGCATATCGAGCAGCGTCGGCGCCCCCGGATCATTCGGTTCGCTGGTGGTGACGTTGGCGAGGGGGGCGTCCTGCGCCCGCGCGGATACGGCGCCGGCGCTCGCCAGCGCCAGCAGCAAACCGATTCGAATAGCTTGTCCGGAGTTCATCAACGTCAGCCCGCCCGATGCCCCAACATGCGTTCGGTGTGGCGCAAAATTGTGGCGGGCTCGTTCTGCGGCATGCGCAAAGAATGCGCAAGCCGGATGCGGATTTGAGATCAGGCGATCTTCGGCAGATGAATGGGGCGCCCCACCGCCTGCTCGACCAGATCGAAGGTGTCGATCACGACGCGCATGGTCGACAGACGCCCGGCCGTGAATTGCGCGAACTGCGCCAGCCGCAGGCTGATCGGCCGGTTGGAATCCAGCGCGGTCAGCGAATAGCGCATCATCGACGCCGCCGAATCCACCCCGAGCATGATCGACTCGCGGTCGAAGCGCTGCACCCGGATGTTGTCGGCGATCTGCCGGCAGACCTCCAGCACGGCGGCCTTGCCCTGGCGCGCGCCGAGGAAGGGAAACATGTCGATGGGACCATAAATCGCCCAATCGACGTCCTCGTCGATCAGGTTCTCGAGGTCTTGGAGCTGGCGTTCGTTGATGGCACGGTGCAACGCGCGTGAAAAACGCCAGAGACTGTGCTCTGTCATGTGATTTGGTCCTAAAAAAATGGGTCAATGCAGCAAATGGCCTGCCGCGTCGCCAATGACACGGTGCCTGAAATGCTGTTCGGCTACTGCTTTAAGCCTCAACTAGTCGATTTTGACTAAACTTCAACATATATTATTGCATTGCACAAATACCGGATTGCACTTTCCGCGCAAGGCTGCCCGCTGCTGCAACCTGATACCGGCTCACCGGTGGCGGCGCCGCGCGCTTTCGCGCGCAATCGGAATCACCGCGTCGCGCGCCGCCATTACGCCGAACAGCAGGGCACCGCCGGCCGCGCCGAGGGCCGCCCCCACCGGCATGAAGGTGACGAACACCAGCGACGCCTCTGAGTTGTCGGTCTTGAAGATCTCCATCCAGCCGATGCCGGCGATGATTCCCAACGCCGCGCCGCCGAGCGCACCCAAGATCGACCCCAGAAGGGCGAACAGCGCGATTTTCATCGATGGTCGTTCTCGGATCGTCCCACGGGCTAACGCGTTGGTCGCGGCAGGATCGCGATCCGTTCAATGGACGGGGATGAATCGGCCGGCGAACGCAGGGCGCCGTTAACCTTCCCCGGGCGCGGAGAGGCGAGGACAGCCCGCGGCCTCAGGGCCGCGTCGCCCCCTGGACGGCGTCGGCAAAGGTCTCGGTCAGATCGCGGCCGAGCAGTTGCTCGACCAGGGTGAAGGAATCGAAGAACAGCCGGTGGGTGATGATGCGCCCGGCGTGCAGCGTGAAGAATTCCGCGACGTCGATCTGGATCTGGCGCGCGTCGTTGCGCTTTTGCATGAAGACGCGCTGCGTCGTCGCGACCTTCAGCCCGTCGACGGCGATGAAGGCGATTTCCGAGCGCCGGTTCAGGTAGCGCTCCTGCTGGATCCGGATCGCCTCCGCCACCCACGCCTTGCCGCGCTTGTGACCGAGATTCGGAAACAGCTCGACCGGCGCATAGGTGATGGAATCGATGTCGTCGTCGCAGCAATCCTGCGCGCGCGACGTGTCTCCGGCATAGAACGCGGCGAGATAATCCAGCACACGTTGCCGGGCCTGCCCTTGCTGCATGATTTTTCCTGCCGGTGTTATGTCCCGACTCGCATTGCCTTTCCATTGTGACCCGAACCGTGACCGGATCAAGCTACCGTTGTCCGCAGGGTTGCCGGTTCCTTACCCGGCGAGGTTGCGGCGGTCACGGCCAGCCTACTGATAATTTACCGACCATTCACTGAGTTGCGGCCGGGCGCGCCGCATCAGCGGATGTGAGGACGCCACGTCCTTGTCGCCGGTGATGGCGGCGAATTTCGGCGGCAGCGGATTGGCGATGCCCGGCTCGAAGCGCGCCGTCAGCGTGCAGCCGCCGGGCGGGGCGGCCAGCGCGCCCTTGAAGCTCGAGACGAAGCCAGAGCCTTCCCAGCCGAAACCATTCAGCTTGAAGGCGCCGCCGTTCAGCTTCTCGACCTCCTTGATCGGCAGGCCGTTGCGGATGCCGCCCGGTCCGCTCCAGGTCGACGGCGCGTTGACGTCGATCCGGGACGGATTGGTTTTGGTGTTGAGATTGCGCCAGTACACCACGGCGCGGCGGGTCGGGTCGTCGTCGAACAGCACCGTGGCCTTGTCCTTGGTGCCTTCCTGGCCATCGACCTCCTTGAACACCACGTTCCTGGCGCCGAATTCTGCGGCCAGCTTGGCGTGGCTGGTGTCGGGGCCGAACGCGCCGCTGCAGGCGAGGATGTGCTTTGGGGTTTCGGGCAGGCGGTCCTGCAGCAATCCGGGCTGGTCGTTCTGGATCGGCTCGCGGTTGGCGTCCGGCCGGGCCTTGCTGCCCTTGGCGTGCAGCGGCGAACTCGCGAGCAGCAGCAGCGCTGCGAGGCAGATCAGTCGGTCGGAAATCATGTGGAGTCCATATAAGGGCGCGCTTGGCGCCAAGGAGCACAGGCGCCAAGGTGGTTGATCGAGACGTCTGCTAGGCAAGCCGTCTGTCAGTCATCCGCAAGCCATTGGCGGTTCAAACCCCGTCCGCCGAACCTGCCGCAACGCTCAGACCTTCTTGTTGGGAGCTTGTCCCGCTGCCGGCTTGCCCGAAGCAAACGGGCTCGGCGCGGCGCCGCCTTTCTTGAGGTTCTTGTCCGCTTTCGGCTTTTTCTTTTCCTTGTTGCTCCGCATCTGACCTTTAGCCATGGCGTCCTCCCGCGCACTGGTTGATGAAGTGGCGCACGGCAACGATAGCAAATCCCGAGGGACTTGTATGCAGGGGGCGAAACTGTGCGATGGCTTTCAGGTGAGGGGCGAGGCACGGCGCCGGGCGCGATAAAACTCGCGGTCGGCGGGCTATCGACCGTCGACGGGAGACGGCGGTCGCGTCGAAGGCAAATAATGACCGACGCACTCGGGGGTGGGCGCGCCATGAGCCGCCATGATACCAACGTCGCCGGAGAGGACTCTCGGGGTCATGTATCTTCAACAGCTCCATGCATGGAAGGTGTTCTGGGGCACCGTTTTCGCGGTTGCCATTCTTCTTTTGATGCTCTCCTTCCTGAAGCGTGCTTGGAAGGCGCAGGGCGTGAAGTACAATTGGTTCGCGGTTCTGCTGTCGTTTTCCGGGATGGCACTGGCCATCTACCTGATTTTTTTCGTTCAGATGTGAGACGCGAGCTGAAGCCCCGCCGCCCTACCTCTTCTTCCACCCACCCCGATGCCCCGGCGCGCCGCCGCTGCTGCGCGGTGCGGGCCCGAACTCCGGCCCTGACTGCCGCGAGTCCGTCGGCTGAAAGATCTTGCTGCCGCTGCCGGTCTCCGGCTTTTGCGGCCTGCCGCCGCCGGGGCGGAAGGGCAGCGACTCCGGGCCGTGCATCTCGTCGAGATGCGGCTTGTGCACCTTTGAGCCGCCGCTGCCGCGGGTCTTGAGCGCCGTCGCCGCGCTCTTGTTCTTCATCGTGCTGGCCGGGAGATTGGCGGCATTGCCGTATTTTTTGGTTCCCGCATAGGCGCCGGCTTTCGCCGCGACGCCGCGCTGCTTGATGGTCGGATCGTCGACCACCGCCAGCTCCGTCGCCCGCAGCCGCTTGACCTCGTCGCGCAGCCGGGCGGCTTCTTCGAAATTGAGATCGGCGGCGGCTTCGCGCATCCGGGTTTCCAGGTCGGACAGCACCGCCTCGAAGTTGTGGCCGATGCTCATCACATCGTCAGCCATGCCACCGTCGCCGATTTCCACCAGCACATGGTCGCGCTCGTAGACGCTGTTGAGGATGTCGCCGATCGACTTCTTAATGCTCTCCGGCGTGATGCCGTGCAGCGTGTTGTACTCGACCTGCTTCTCGCGGCGGCGGTCGGTTTCGGCGATGGCGCGTTCCATCGAGCCGGTGACCTGGTCGGCATAGAGGATGACCTTGCCGTCGACGTTGCGCGCGGCGCGGCCGATGGTCTGGATCAGCGAGGTCTCGCTGCGCAAGAAGCCTTCCTTGTCGGCGTCGAGGATCGCCACCAGCGCGCATTCCGGAATGTCGAGGCCCTCGCGCAAGAGGTTGATGCCGACCAGCGCGTCGAAGGCGCCGAGGCGGAGGTCGCGGATGATCTCGATGCGCTCGATGGTGTCGATGTCGGAGTGCATGTAGCGAACCCGGATGCCCTGCTCGTGCAGGTATTCGGTGAGGTCTTCCGCCATCCGCTTGGTCAGCACGGTGATCAGGCTGCGATAGCCGGCGGCCGCGGTGGCGCGGACCTCGCCGACGAGGTCGTCGACCTGGGTGCGGGCCGGGCGGATGTTGACCGGCGGATCGATCAGCCCGGTGGGCCGGATCACCTGCTCGACGAACACGCCGCCGCTCTCGTTGAGCTCCCAGCCCGACGGCGTCGCCGACACCGCGACCGACTGCGGGCGCATCATGTCCCACTCTTCGAAGCGCAGCGGCCGGTTGTCCATGCAGGAGGGCAGCCGGAAACCGTATTCCGCCAGCGTCGCCTTGCGACGAAAATCGCCTTTGAACATGCCGCCGATCTGCGGCACCGTGACATGGCTCTCGTCGGCGAACACCAGCGCGTTGTCGGGAACGTACTCGAACAGGGTCGGCGGCGGCTCACCCGGCAGGCGGCCGGTGAGGTAGCGCGAATAGTTCTCGATGCCGGCGCAGCTCCCGGTGGCTTCCATCATCTCGATGTCGAAGGTGGTGCGCTGCTCCAGCCGCTGCGCTTCCAGCAAACGGCCTTGGTTATTCAACTGGTCGAGCCGCCACTTCAATTCCTGCTTGATCGACTTGATGGCCTGGATCAGCGTCGGCCGCGGCGTCACGTAATGCGAGTTGGCGTAGATCTTGATGAATTCGAGCTCGTCCTGCTTGTGGCCGGTGAGCGGATCGAACTCCTCGATGTTTTCCACCGTGTCGCCGAACAGGTTGACGCGCCAGGCGCGGTCCTCGTAGTGCGCCGGGAAGATGTCGATGACGTCGCCGCGCACCCGGAAGGTGCCGCGGGTAAAGTCGGCCTGGGTGCGCTTGTATTGCAGGGCGACGAGGTCGGCGATCAGTTGCCGCTGGTCGATGCGCTCGCCCTTCTTCAGGGCGAAGGTCATGGCGGTATAGGTTTCCACCGAGCCGATACCGTAGATGCACGACACCGAAGCCACGATGATGACGTCGTCGCGCTCCAGCAGCGCCCGCGTCGCGGAATGCCGCATGCGGTCGATCTGCTCGTTGATCGACGAGTCCTTCTCGATGTAGGTGTCGGTCCGCGGCACATAGGCTTCGGGCTGGTAGTAATCGTAATAGCTGACGAAATATTCCACCGCGTTGTCGGGGAAGAAGTTCTTGAACTCGCCGTAGAGCTGCGCCGCCAGCGTCTTGTTCGGCGCCAGGATGATGGCCGGGCGCTGTGTCGCCTCGATCACCTTGGCCATGGTGTAGGTCTTGCCGGAGCCGGTGACGCCAAGCAGCACCTGGGTGCGGTCGTTGCGGTTGACACCCTCGACCAGTTCCTTGATCGCGGTCGGCTGGTCGCCCTTCGGCTCGTATTCCGACTTGATGACGAAGCGGACGCCGCCTTCGGATTTTTCCGGGCGTGGCGGGCGATGCGGGGTCCAGACTTTGACCCGTCCGTCGTCGCCCTTGAATTCCGGACGACCGTCGCGGATCAGGTTTTCCAGCGCATCCGCCGTCGCCTGGACGCCGAGCGCCTCCATCTTGTTGCGAGGCGGCCGCGCCAGCGCAGCGGCGTCTTCCTCCTCGGTGGTGAAGCCGAGTTGCCTGGCCAGTTCCGGATCCAGCGTGGGAATTGTGGCGGAGGTGCCGTAATTGGCTTGCGGCGCTTCGTCGAAGCCTTTGGCAGCAGATGGCAGCACGTCGCGCTTGGCGACATCTTCGCTGGTTTCGCGTGTCGATGCCCGGGCGCGATGCGCCGCGGCTTCGCCCCCGGCGCGGCGATCCCAGGAATTGGTCGGCGGCGGCTGCAGGCCGGTGCCCGAACCGAGGCCGGCATCGCCGCGGTTGATCGCGGGATTGAGCAATTCCGCCAGCGCCGGGCCGATCGGCTGCACGTCGGGACGCGACGCCTTGGAATTCGGCGCCTTGGATTTAGCGGTTTTGACGGATTTTTTCGGAGTGTCGGGTGTTTTCGCCATGACCCGAATATGGGACGTTCACGCCTCATATAAAAGAGCAAACCGCGGCCCGCCTCGCGCTGTTCCACGGAGGAAACCATGAATAATCCGCTTCGCCTGACATGGGTCGGCGCGCTGATGGTCTTTGCATTTCACGCATCGCCGATCCTCGCCCAGTCAAAGGACGCCGAGCCGGCCACCCGTGCGGCGAACGACGCCTTCGCCAAGACGCTGCCGTTCTCCGACCGCGCCGATTTCGACGACGCCGGGCGCGGTTTCGTCGCCACGCTGCCCGACGGCGTGATCGCGGGGCCTGGCGACAGGCCGGCGTTCGACATCCGGCCTTATGCCTTCCTGCAAAGCGATGCGGTGCCTCCGACGGTCAATCCCAGCCTGTGGCGGCAGTCCCGGCTCAATGTCATCACCGGGCTCTTCAAGGTGACGGATCGGGTTTACCAGGTGCGCGGGCTCGACGTCTCCAATCTCACCATCGTCGAGGGCGATAGCGGCCTGATCCTGATCGATACGCTGCTGTCGAACCAGACCGCGCGCGCCGCGCTCGATCTCTATCTGAAGAATCGGCCGGCCAAGCCCGTCATCGCCGTGATCTACACGCACAGCCACATCGACCACTTCGGTGGCGCTTCCGGTGTCGTCAGTGAACAGGATGCCACACAGGGCAAGGTCAAGGTGATCGCGCCGGACGGCTTCATGGAGCACGCGGTGGCGGAAAACATCATCGCCGGCAACGCGATGAGCCGCCGCGCGCAATACCAGTTCGGCGGCCCGCTGCCTGTCAATGAGCGGGGCCAGGTGGGCGTCGGACTGGGCATCGCGAACGCCAGGGGCAGCATCTCGCTGATCCCGCCGAACGACCTGATCAAACGATCCACCGAGAGCCGCACCGTCGACGGCGTCGAGATCGAATTCAATCTGGTGCCGGGCTCGGAGGCGCCGGCGGAAATGATCCTGTATTTTCCGCAGTTTCGGCTGTTGAACATGGCCGAAGACGCCACCCACAACATGCACAATCTCTACACCCTGCGCGGCGCCGAGATTCGGGATGGCCGGCTGTGGTCGAAATATATCGGCGAGGCGATCCAGCGTTATGGCGACAAGACCGACATCGTCATTGCCCAGCATCACTGGCCGATGTGGGGCAATGAGCGGATCGTGGCGTTCCTGAAGAAGCAGCGCGATCTCTACAAGTTCATCCACGACCAGTCGGTGCGGCTGCTCAACACCGGACTGACGCCGACGGAAATCGCCGAGCAATTGCAATTGCCGCCGTCGCTGGCCAATCAATGGGCGGCGCGCGGCTATTACGGCACGCTGAGCCACAACGCCAAGGCGGTCTATCAGTTCTATCTCGGCTGGTACGACGCCAATCCCGCCGATCTCAATCCGCTGCCCCGCGCCGAAGCCGCGCGCAAACAGGTCGAATACATGGGCGGCGCCGAGGCGGTGCTGAAGCGC
>Ga0209758_1005093_pt1 | contig 10405 bp, 7 predicted proteins | sample AraplaMF_Col_mMF_FD_184258 | JGI IMG/M metagenome (GOLD analysis project Ga0209758, IMG submission 184258) | Arabidopsis root microbial communities from the University of North Carolina, USA - plate scrape MF_Col_mMF (SPAdes) (version 2) | ecosystem: Host-associated > Plants > Roots > Endosphere ... | reverse complement strand
CCTCGCGCACGGCGTCGATCAGGGCCACGGCGATGCGCGCGGTCGCGGCCCACAGCGACTGGCCGGTCTCGTCGGCGAGCCGCATGGCCTCGTCGGCCGAGCGCGCCGGGTCGAAGACCCCCAGGTAGACCTCGGCCCAGGCCCGTATCGCGAGCGCCTCGGCGAGCAGACTCATGCGGCCCTGGGCGCGGAGTTCCTGGACGGGGGTGGACAGGAAGCCGACGGCGTGCCGGAAATCGCCGGTGCAGAACGCGGCGATGCCCAGCAGGCCGGCGAGTTCCGGTTGCCCGTCGGCGTCCGCCGGCCACCGGGCGAGCTGCTCGACCACCATCGGCGTCCGCTCGTGGAACCCGCACAGCGCGTGCAGGGCTAGCAGCCGCGGGTCGTGGGCCGGCAGGTTCACCTGCTCCGCGGCCTGGACGATCTCGTGTCGCAGCGTGGGACCGGGATCGCGCCACCACACTCTGCGGGCCGCACCGACCAGCAGCTGCATGGCGAGGTCGACGTCCCTCTCGCCGGTGGCGTGCTCGGCCAGGTCCACCAGGTGGCGCACTTCCGCGGGTTCCCCCGTGGAGCCGTCGTGGAAGACGCCTTCGAGCCACGCCAGCCGCGATCGGTCGCGGTGCCGGAGCGACATCCCCGCGACCTGGGCCTTGATCTGCTCGACGTGGCTGAACCGGCCGAGCTGGAAGCCGAGTTCGGCGGCGCCCAGCAGGCGGGCGGCCTGCGACTGCGGGTCCGGGCTCAGTGCGGCGGCCCGTTCGAGCCAGGCGGCGGCCGAGGCGATCGCACCGCGGCGCCGGGCGTTCCCGGCGGCCTGTTCCAGCTCGGCCGCGATCCGTTCGTCGCGTCCCGACACCGAGGAGGCCCGGTGCCACACCGCGCGGTCCGGATGACCGGTCAGGACGCGCGCGAGCGCCGCGTGCGCCTGCCGGCGTGCGGCCGGCGGCATGCCCTGCCGGAGGGCCGAGCCGACCAGCGGGTGGGCGATGCGGTACCGCTCGCCGGTCACGGTCAGGAGTCCGTGCTCGAAGGCAGGCTGCGCCGTGCCGAGGTCGACCGGCGAACCGTGGAGGATGCCCGCGGCGGCGAGGACGTCGTCGAGGACGTCGCCATCGTCGACCGCGGCGACGGTCAGGACGGCGCGGACGGCCGGGTCGAGGTGCTCGGCCCGTATGGCGAACGCCCGCTCCAGGCGGGTGGTCATGGGCAGGTCCTCGTCGAACTCGGTCCACGCGTACCGCCCCGACTCCAGCGCGCCGGCGAACTCGACCAGGGCGAGCGGATTGCCGCGGGCCTGCCGCAGCACGCGCTCGCGCACGGCCGGCGGCAGCCGCGGCGCCCGTGCGTCCAGCAGCTCGGCCGACGCGGCGTCGTCGATGCCGTCCAGCTCCGTCCACGCGATCGTGTGGGGGTCGGCGAACGGAGGGGCCTCGGGGCGCGACGTGCACAGCACGATCACCCGCTCACCGGCGATCCGCCGGCAGACGAAGGCCAGCACGTCGGTCGACGGCTGGTCCATCCAGTGCAGGTCGTCGAGGCAGACCAGGACCGGGCTCTCCCCCGCCGCGTCGACGAGCAGTTCCAGGACCGCCAAGGAGGTGAAGAACGGCTGCACCTCGATCGAGTCGCTCATGGCGAAGCAGACGAGGAGGGCGTCGCGCTGCGGGGCCGGCAACCGGTCGACGCGGGGGAGCAGGGGCCGCAGCAGTTGATGGAGGCCGGCGAACGGGAGGTGCGTCTCGGACTGGCTGCCCCGCGCGGTGAGCACCGTGAACCCGGCCGATCGCGCGTGCTCCACGACCTCCGCCTGCAGCGTGCTCTTGCCCACCCCGGGCTCCCCGAACAGCCCGATCGCACGCCCTCCGGAATCGACCGCGTCCAGGTGCCCGAACAGGGATCGCAGTTCGTCGTCGCGGCCGACGAGACGCCGGTCATTGGTCGTGCTCACAAGAATCGATCATGCGGTCGATGGCGCCGCATGTCCACCTGCGTCCGGATCGCGGCCCGGCCGGCCGCGCGACCGGGGCCCGCAGGCACGACGGCTGCGGCCGGGTGGGGATCAGCCTGTCGTCGGCCCGCCGAGTGCGGCGGCGATCCGCCGGCGCGAGGTGATGCCGAGCTTGCGGAACACCTTGTTCAGGTGGAACTCGACCGTCGAGGTCGTGATGAACAGCCGGGAGGCGATCTCGGCGTTGGTCAGTCCCGAAGCGGCCAGCAGCGCCACGTGCCGTTCCTGGGGCGTGAGATCGGACCTGGTCTCCGGTACGCGCCGGCGCGCCTTCTCCCCGGTCGCGAGCAGTTCGATCCGGGCCCGTTCGGCGAACAGGGCGGCGCCCCAGGCGGCGAAGGACTCGTACGCGGCCCGCAGGTGGTCCCGGGCCTCGGCGCGGCGCTTGCGCCGCCGCAGCCACTCGCCGAACAGCAGCCGGGAGCGGGCGTGTTCGGCGGCCAGGGGGACGCTGCCCAGGAGGTCGATCGACTCCCGGTACCACTTCTCGGCGTCGGCGTCCTCTTCGGTCAGGGCCCGGCAGCGGGCCAGGAGCCCCAGTGCCCACGGCGTCCCGGCCAGCCGCGCGCGGTGTTCGAGCCGCTGCAGCGCCAGGGCCGCCGTGGGCCGGTCGCCCGCGCGGACGGCGGCCTCGACGAGGAGCGGCAGCATGAGATTGCCCTCCGACGGGAAGTCCTCCTCGTAGGCGGGCAGCGCGTGGCGCAGCGCCTCGTCGTAGCGGGCCATGCCCAGTGCGAGAATGCACCGGGCGTGCAGCGCCAGTTGGCGCAGCATGCCCAGTCCGTACGCCGCGGCGACGGCGTCCATCGTCGCGACGACGGCGCGCACCTCGCTCTCCTTGCCCATCCACGCGTACAGCAGGGCCTTGTTGAGATCGCCCTGGGTTGCCAGGCCGATGGCCGCGGCGTAGTCGTCGGCCTCGGCGAGGAGCGCGTCGGCCGTGGCCAGCCGCCCGTTCCAGATCTCGGTGTACGCCTGGACCGTCAGGGACAGGGTGAGGCTGTACAGCGCTCCCTGGCTGCGGTTCTCGGCGGCGAGCCGGCCGACGATCCCGGCGTACGCGTCGATGTCCCACACGTCGCCCGCCACGAGGCCCACGATGATGCTGAGCGGGCTGGCCATGTCGTGGAGTTCGGCCGACGCGCGGAGCCCCGCCAGGGCCTCCTGGATCACCGGGACGCTGTTCTCGTAGCCGTAGGCGGTACGCAGGGCCAGGCCCTCGATCAGCCGGCCGGGGCTCCAGTCCGGGGCGTCCCGGTCGTGGGAGGCGCCGATCACGGCCTTGGCCACTTCCGCCAAGGTCGTGCGGTGCAGGGTGTCCTGGGCGATGACGGCGGCGTGCATGGCCTCGTAGAGCAGCTCCTGGGTCATGCGGGGATCGGCGTCGCCGAGTTCGGCCACGGCGTCAAGCATCATGGCGGGGACGCGGTCGTTGCGGGTGTCGAAAAGCTCGGCCGAGGCCCGGATCCGCAGCGCACGGGCGCGGGCGGAAGGCCGGTCGAGGGCGGGAAGGGCGAGGTCGAGCAGGGGGTTCACGGCGGCGTGGTCGCCGGAGGCCAGATGGGCCTCGGCCGCGCCGAGGTAGCGCTCGGCACGTCTGGCCGGCTCGGAGGTGAGTTCGGCCGCCCTGGACAGGAACAGCGCCTGGGCGCAGTAGCCGCCCCTGGCCCGCGCCCGGTCCGACGCGGCCTCCAGGTCCGCGGCCGCAGCGTCGTCGGTGCCGAGGACCGCCTCGGCTCGGTGCCAGGCCCGCCGGTCGGGAACGCGGGCCGGGTCGCTGGCCGCTTCGAGGGCCGCGTGGATCCGCCGCCGGTCGTCCCCGGAAGCCGCCGCGTAGACCGAGGACCGGATCAGCGGATGCCGGAACCCGGCGCCGGGCCCGTGCTCCAGCACGCCGGCCTCGACGGCCGCGGCCGCGGCGCCGGCCGACAGGCCCAGCGCGCCCGCCGCGTGCCGGACCACCGCCATGTCGTCGGCCGGCGCCGCCGCCATGAGGAGGAGCAGCGTCCGGGTGTCCGGCGGCAGCCCGGCCACGGACTGCCGGAAATGCTCCTCCAGCAGCCCGCTCACCGGCAGCGGCTCGGGCAGGGGTGCGACCCCGGCCAGCTGCTCGGCGCCCAGGTGCGCGGCCAGTTCGACGAGCGCCAGCGGATTGCCCCCGGTGCCGGTCACGATCCGGTCCGCGACGGCCGGGTCCAGGTGCCCGGCGACGGTACGGGCCAGCACCTCCCGGGCGTCGGTGGCGGGCAGCGCGCCGACCCGCAGGGAGGGCAGGGCGTCGAACAGCCCCCGGTCGCCGAGGCCGTCCCTGGCCGCGAAGATCAGGCCCAGGGAGTCGGCGTGGAGCCGCCGGGCGACGAACGCCAGTGTCGCGGCCGACTCGGGATCGAGCCAGTGGACGTCGTCGATCAGACACAGCATCGGCAGCTCCGACGCCGCGTCGGACAGCAGGCTCAAGGTCGCCAGACCGACGAGGTACCGGTCCGGGCGCGACGCGTCGGTCAGGCCGAACGCGCCGTACAAGGCGTCCTGTTGCCGGACGGGAAGTCGGTCGGCACGGTGGAGGTGCGGCCGCAGGAGCCGATGCAGCGCGCCGTAGCCGAGGGGCCTTTCGGCTTCGACGCCCACCAGCCGGGTCAGCGCGACGCCGTTGGTTTCGGCCGCCGCGTGGTCCAGCAGCCGTGTCTTGCCGATCCCGGCCTCGCCCACGAGCACCAGGACGCCGCTGAGTCCCTCCCGTACCGCTTCGAGCAGCCGTCCGATCGCCTCGCGTTCGGCGGGGCGGCCGACCATCGCCCGCCCCGTCGCGGAACGAGCCCCGCGCCACGCCATGGGAATCCCCTGTTCATCGAGTTCCTGACGTGAGAACACGCTAGGCGCGCGGCGGCGACGCAATCGACCGTCACATGACGGTGGTTGCCCGCACGCCCAGCGGCGGGGAGCCTCTCGTGGACAGCAGCACGGGTCGGGTCAGTAGGCGATCGATCCCTGGGTGCTCCAGGCGAACTGCACTATGAATGCGGTGCCGTCATTGACGTCGGTGGCTGCCAGACCCCAGGTACCGACCGTGATGTTGCGGTAGGCATTGCAGTAGGAGCCGCCGGTCGTGGGGTACAAGCAGGTGCGCACGGGCACATAGTTGAACCCGCCGCCGGCTGCGATGCTCGGCTTGACGTTGATGTCGTTGCAGTAGGACGTGGCGTGGGGCGAATCCGGATGTGGGGCCACACGTACTCGTTCCCGTTGTCGACGGGAATGTAGCTCCTGGCAGTACCCAGGCAGGTTGCTGCGCTGGCTGGAAGGGTTCACGCTCGGCCGTCGGGCCGAAGGTCGGGAAGTACCGGTGTGCATTCCCCTGTGCTGTCACCGCCGACCGTCCAGGAAGTGCAGCAGCAGGCTGGTCATCTCCTTCGGGTGCTCTTCGTAGATCCAGTGACCAGAGTCGGACACGACAACCGGGGTCACGTGGGTGGCGTAGTGGCGCACCTGCTTCGCGACCGACGAACCGAGGCTTCCATCGGCGCCAATGGCGAGGACCGGCATGGTCAGGGGCTTCTTCTGGAATTGGGCGTTGTCCGCGATGTCCTGCGGGAACGCCCGGAACCAGGCGAAGCTCGCTTCCAGGCGTGCCTCGTCGTGCAGGTAGGAGGCGAAGACCTCCAGGTCTTCCGTGGTCAGGGCTTCCTTGTGCACCGCGATGCCCCGCATGAAGCCCGACGTCCAGGTCTCCTCGCGGCCCTGGATCAGGCTCTCGGGGAGGCCTGTCTGCAAGGAGAAGAAGCCAAAGTTCCACACCCCGGGGCCCTTGGCCGTCAGTGCCGGGAAATCGTAGATGCCCTGATCCGGGATCGGAGCCTCGCTGAGGACGAGTTTCCTGACGCTGCGCGGGTACTGCGCGGCGTAGGAGTAGGCGACCATCGTGCCGATGTCGTGGCCGACTACGTTCACGTCGTCGGCCTTGCCGAGGGACACAAGGAGTGCGTGCAGCTTGGCGGCCATGGTCTTCTTGTCATAGCCGGACGCCGGGGCGTCGCTGTGGCCCGCGCCGGGCAGATCCGGGGCTATGACGGTGTAGTGCTTCGAGAGCGCGGGCATGATGCCGCGCCACTCGTACCAGGTCTGCGGGTAGCCGTGGATCAGGACCAGAGTCGGTCCGTGGCCGCCGATCACGTAGTTGATGCCGGTTCCGGCGACCTGGGTCTTGTGTTCGCTGAAGCCGGCGGGCATGACCTCGCCGTGCGACGACGTCGGCTTGTCGGAGGCCGAGGCCGCCAGGGTGGTCGAGGCGAGGCCGAGGGCGAGTGTGAAGACCGCGGCCATGAGGCGGCGGGATCTGGGCAGGCGGAAATTCACTGATGTCTCCAAAGGAAGTAAGGGGAAGCCACGCGCGAGGAAACGGCGTCCGTCGCGTCGTGACGGCTGATCAGAGGGAGTCGAGGAGGCCGCCGTCGATGACGAAGTCGGCCCCGGTGATGTTCGCCGACGAAGGACCGGCGAGGTAGAGAACGAGGTCGGCGACCTCGGACGGCCGGCTGAAGCGGCCGGTGACCGCCTTGTCCGCCGCGCCGCGGGCCACTTCGCGGGGGTCGAGGCCCCTGGACTGGCCGACCGTGACGGCGACACCGCCGGCACCCTGCCACAGCGCCGTCTCCACCGGGCCGGGGCCGATGGTGTTCACCCGCACACCGCGCGACCCCACTTCCTTGGACAGGGCCTTGCAGAAGTTGGTCAGCGCGGCCTTCGCCGCTCCGTAGTCGATGACCAGCGGGTCCGGCAGGCGGGCGTTGACCGAGGAGACGGTGACGATACGTCCCGTGCCGGTGGCGAGCAGGTACGGCAGGGCGGCACGGGTGGCGCGCACGGCAGCCATGAAGTTGACCGCGAACGTCCGTTCCCAGTCCTCGTCCGTCACGCCCAGGAAGCCGTCCACCCGCGGACGCACCGCCCCGACGTTGTTCACCAGGACGTCGACGCCGCCGTGGGCCGCGACGGCCTCGGCGACCAGCGCCGCCGGAGCGTCGGGCGTCGCGAGGTCGAGCTCCACGACAGTGAGTTCAGCCCCCTGCTTCACGAGCTGGTCGAGGGCTTCGGTGCGTTCCCGCGACCCCGCGACGACACGGGAGCCGGCCGCGAGGAAGGCCTCGACGACGGCCAGCCCGATGCCGCGCCCGGCGCCGGTGACCACGACGGTCTGTCCGGCCAGGCCCGTGTCGGCACCGGATGTACCGGTGGTCCGGGGCGGAAGGGAGCTCATCGGCCGCTCTCCAGGTCCTGCCGGCGCAGCCAGGTGACAACGGTGTCCGCGACCTCGCGCCAGCCGCCGTCGATCGTCAGGGAGTGCCCTCGGTCAGGGAATCCGAGGATGTCGGTGACGGCCTCGGAGTGCCGGTACTGCTTGAGGGTGGCCCTGGTGACGGCCTCGGGCACCGTGTGATCCTTGCCGCCGGAGATCAGCAGCAGCGGACCGCGTCCGCTGTTGTGTGTGTCGACCTTCGCCGACGAGTGAGGGTTGAAGTTGGCGGAGGCGGCCTCGTACAGCGGCTTGCCCGGCGCGGGGATGGTCCAGCGCTCGTACAGGGCCGTCGATTCCTCCTCCGAAATGGCGTTGCCGAACGCGAACCGGAACTGCTCTGCGGTCAAGGAGACCGCCCTGTGCTTGTTGGCGGGGTTCTTGAAGACGGGGAACGTCGCCCTCAGGGCGGACAGCGGCAGGGGCAGAACGCCCTTGATCTGTGCGGCGTCGATCGCGACCGCCGCGGCGGCGCGGTCCTGGCCGAGCAGCTTCTGCGCGATCATCCCACCGAACGAGTGACCGATCACGATGGGCCGCTCCGGCAGGGCCTCGATCAGGGCCGCGTAGTGCTCGACGACGTCGTCGATGCCGTGGTCGGCGATGCTCTCCGGGTTCTGCCGTGCTTCCTCGACAGTGCCGGGGTCGCCGGGCCACCCGGGCGCGGACGGGTCATAGCCCTTTTCGCGGAACAGGTCCACCCACGGCTGCCAGGAGGTGCTGTGCAGCCAGAGTCCGTGGATAAAGACCACGGGAAGCGGGACGGTCATGGTTGGGCCTCTCTTGTACGGGCGTTCCGGCCTGGCATGTGCACACGGAACCGGAAACCCCGGTGCTCTCGCACCGGGGTGGCACCCCAGTTTGTTCAGGGCCGGACGCCGAACGGACCGAGGACGCCGGCGTCGATACGCAAGGACTCCAGCAGGGTCCAGGCGTTGTCCCGGGTGAAGACATCGGCGGCGGCGAGGACTCCGGTGTACTTCGCGGCCACCGGTGCGGCCGCGGCGTCCGCGACCGCGTTAAGGAAGGTCTTGAAGATCGCCCACGAGTTGCCCTGCGCGCCGTACTTGGTTCAGCTCGAGTACCACCGCACCATCTGATCAATCACAGAACGTCATGATCCGTTACTGGCAAAGGCTCAATGGGTGTCTGCCCGCTCAATCAAGGTCAAGGACTTGGAGGACCCTGTCCTTCTCCGTCCGGCTCTGGAAGCTCTCTCGCTCCGTCTGGACGGAGGGAGAGCCGCCGAGAACACGGCCCGGCGCAAGCGCATGGTCCTAAGCAACGTGCTGCGTTACACGGTTGAGGAGAAGGGGCTACTCGCGTCCAATCCGCTTCCCCGTGTGGACTGGACGCCGCCAGAGAACGATGACGAAATCGACTTCCGGTATGTACCGGACCCGAGCCTGGCGAGATCCTTGCTCGGGGCGGTACGTGATTCCGGGCCGCGCGGTCAGCATCTGCACGCGTTCTGCGGGTGCCTCTTCTACGCAGCCATGCGTCCCGGTGAAATCGTCGCACTCACGGAATCGGACTGTTCCTTACCACCTAATTCACCTGATTCCGTGAAGAAGTGGGGTGAGCTCCTGCTTGGCGAGAGCCGTCCCGAAGTAGGCGGCGGATGGACCGACGAAGGCACATCGTATGAAAAGCGCGGCTTGAAGCGGCGTAAGCGCGGTGCGACGCGAACCGTCCCTATCCCGCCTGTTCTCGTACACCTGCTCCGCGAGCACATCGCGCGATACGGCACAGCCGACGATGGCCGGTTGTTCCGGGCTACACGGGGTGGACGCCTCCCCTCCACCGAGTACTGCGAGGTCTGGGAAAGAGCACGGAAGGCGGTACTCACGCCCCGTGAGGTGAAGTCGGAACTTGCCGCTGTGCCGTATCCACTTCGCCACGCCGGCGTCTCCCTCTGGATCAAATCAGGAGTAGACCCCGCTGAGGTGGCCGCTCGTGCGGGCCACAGCATCGCCGTCCTGTACCGCTTCTACGCAAAGATCCTTAAGGGCGGCCAACAGCACTCGAACGACCTGATCTCCCGCGCGCTCGACAAGGGCGACGAGTCCTGATCCTGGCCCACAGATGGCCCATACGCACTGGTCAGCGCCGAGATATGGGCGAGAACAGGTGAGACAGCCCGGACACGAAAGGGGTGCCCCATCCACCGGGCACCCCTTCTGACCAGCACCTACGCTGACCTGCATGCGGTGGGTGTGGGATTTGAACCCACGGTGACTCGCGCCACGACGGTTTTCAAGACCGTTCCCTTAGGCCGCTCGGGCAACCCACCCCGCGCTCGCCCACCAGGGGCGGAGCAGGTACAGCCTAGCGCCTGACGACCTTGGGCACGGGGACCGGTCGAAGGACGGCCCCGGACGACGGCCGGGCACCGGGCGGACCGCCCGGTGCCCTACTCCCGCCGAGGCGGAGTCCGTTCTGCGTCCGCTCGTCTTCGTCCCGGAACAGCACGCCGCTCCGGGACGAAGACCTGCCGGTCGAGCAGATCAGTGGCGGGGAGCCAGGATCTGGGACAGGACGTCGTGGACGTAGGTGTTGGCGTGCTTGCCGGTGAACTGGTTCGCGAGCGGGCCCGCGGCCGTCACGGGGACGTCGACGCTGGTGTGGCCGGACGTCGTCCAGTCGATCGTGAAGGTGCGGTCGCTGCCGTGGATCGTGAACGGACCGTCCTCGACGGAGATGCCGCTGCCGGACTCGTCGGCCGCGTCGTTCTCCTCGACCGACAGACCGCCGGTCTCGTGGTCACCGGTGACGACGATGAGGGTGTCCGGGTGCGTCGCCTGGTAGGAGCGGGCGACGGCGACGGCCTTCTCCAGCTGCTGCATCGACTGCAGGACACGCGCGCCGTTGTTGCTGTGCGCGAACTCGTCGGTGCCCTCCTCCTCGACCATGAGGAAGAAGCCCTTCTTGTTCTTGTCCAGCGTGTTCAGCGCCTTGCTGGTCATCGTGGCGAGGTCGACGACCGGGCTGTACACGTCGCCCTGGCCCTCGGGGCGCTGCTGGAACATCTCCTCGTTGCTGAAGAGGCCGAGCAGCTTGCCGCCCTTGGCCTTGTCCAGCCCATTGGCGCTGTTGACGTACGT
>Ga0209758_1005091_pt1 | contig 10406 bp, 9 predicted proteins | sample AraplaMF_Col_mMF_FD_184258 | JGI IMG/M metagenome (GOLD analysis project Ga0209758, IMG submission 184258) | Arabidopsis root microbial communities from the University of North Carolina, USA - plate scrape MF_Col_mMF (SPAdes) (version 2) | ecosystem: Host-associated > Plants > Roots > Endosphere ... | reverse complement strand
CAGCAATGCGGTGCGCTGCGTGCCGCCGCAGAACAAGCCGCTGCCGGCCGAGATCAACACCTGCCGGCCATTCCTGGCGACGACGATCGCGACCATGCCGAAGCTGCGCGCGATCGTCCTGCTCGGCCGCATCGCCCATGATACGACATTGAAGGCACTCGGCCTGCGCAATGCCGCCGCTCCCTTCGGGCACGGCGCCGTGCATGGCGCAGGCGCCGTCAGGCTTTACGACAGCTACCACTGCTCGCGCTACAACACGAATACGCGGGTGCTGACGCCGGAGATGTTTCGCAACGTGTTTGCGCAGGTGCGGAAGGATCTGGACTCATAGAGTGGCAAAGCCGCCGGGTCGCGCGAACGCGCGCCTGATGACACGCTTCGCCTTGCAATCCGTCCTGCCGGCTATTGCCTCTGCCCCTGATAAAATCGAGCCCGATAATCCTGCGGCAACACGTGTAGGCGGCGGCGGAAAGCGCGCCGCAAGTGCTCCTCACTTTGAAATCCCGCGCGCGCCGCGATTTCCTTGATGCTGGCAACGGATTCTTCCAGCGCCCTGCGGGCAGCCTCGACCCGAAGCTCTTCCACGGCTTTGCCGGGCGTCCGGCCGGTCTTTTGCCGGAATACGCGCGCGAATGTGCGGGGGCTCATTCCTGCTCTTTCGGCCAGACTCTCCACACGCAAATCGCGGCCGAGATTATCCTGCATCCAGGTCGAGATATTTTCGAGCGCCCTGTCTTCGGACGCCTGCAGTGACAGCGGCACGCTGAATTGGGCCTGCCCCCCGGGTCGCTTCAAAAACACCACCAAACGGCGTGCGATACGCATGGCTTCGCGGTGTCCGAGATCATCTTCCAGCAAGGTGAGCGCAAGATCGATACCTGCCGTCACCCCCGCCGACGTCCAAATTCCGCGGTCGTGCACGAAGACCGGGTCGACCAACACCGAAACGTCGGGGTATTGGGCACTGAGCAGTTCGCAGGAGCCCCAATGGGTGACAGCGCGTCGCCCGTGCAGCAGGCCGGCTGCAGCCAAAACAAACGTACCGGTACAGACGGAGCAGACACGTCTTGTGTTCGGCGCAGCCAAGCGAAACCATTCAACAAGCCCGGCCTCCGCAGAAGCACGATGAACGCCGGGCCCGCCACCGACGATGAGCGTGTCGATATTGACGCGGTCGCAGTCTGAGAGGGAGGTTGTCATCACCTCCAGGCCGGACGAGGTTCGAACCGGCCCGCCCTTCAACGAGCAGATCTGCCAGACATAGGGGGCACGGCCGGCCTCGGCGTTTTCGCAGGCAAGCTCAAATGCCTGCAGCGGCCCGGCGAAGTCGAGCAGCAGGCAATCCTCGAAGAGAACGAAGACCAGGCGGCGGGCTTGGGAATGAGCCATGAGCGGGCCTTGTCAGAGCAAATCTTGGCAGGAAATGCGTGTACTATGACATTTCGGCAAAGCCGCCGGCCTGTCAACCTGCCTTCGTTCAAAACGGAGGTACCCCATGTCCGGCAAGCCGATCGAGATCGGAATTCTGTTCTTTCCCGGGATGACCCAACTGGATGTCACCGGACCTTTCGAAGTCTTTGCCCGCCTTCCGAACGTTCGCGTGCATTTGCTTTGGAAACGCATCGAACCTGTCATCAGCGACGTAGGCCTGCCGCTGCTGCCGACCACCATTTTCGCCGACTGCCCGGATCTGGACGTATTCTGCGTCGGTGGCGGCCCGGGGCTGGTCGACTTCCTGGGCGATGACGAGGTGATTGCGTTCGTTCGCGACAAGGGCGGATCGGCTCGCTACGTCACCTCGGTTTGTGCGGGCTGCCTGATCCTCGGCGCCGCCGGCCTGCTCGACGGATACAAGTCGGCCTGCCATTGGCTGATGAGTGAGCAGCTTGCCGCCTTTGGCGCCGTCGCGGTCAACGAACGCGTCGTGATCGACCGTAACCGCATTTCCGGCGGTGGTGTTACCGCCGGAATTGATTTTGGCTTTCAGGTCGCATCCGAACTGTGCGGTGAAGACGTCGCGAAGAAACTCCAGCTCATGCTGGAATACCAGCCGCAGCCGCCGTTCGATATCACGGTGCAGAATGCGCCGCCCGAACTGCTTTCCCAAATGCGCCTTGAGGCCGAACCCTGGCTTCGCAAGCGCGCCGCGGCGGTGCAGAAGGCTGCTCTAAGGCTCAAATCGAATGCGATGACGGTTGCTTGACCCCTTGGTCAGAGGGCCAGAAACCTAGCGTCACACCTGGAAAGATACCCGCATGATCTGGAACGGCCGCGCGAACCCGAGAAGAGCGATAGTCGAGGTTGCTGCTCTTTTGATCCTTGGGACACCAATCGGATCCTTCCCGGCCGCCGGCGCTGCCGAACTCTCCGGTGGCGTCGTCCGGATCGGCATCATCAATGACCAGACCGGGCCATTGTCCGATTTGAGCGGACCAGGCTCGATCGCTGCCGCCAGGATGGCGGCGGACGATTTTCAGAAATCGATGCCGTCGATCAAGGTCGAGATCGTCGCCGCGGACCATCAGAACAAACCGGATATCGGCGTCGGAATTGTCCGGAAATGGTTCGACGTCGATGGCGTCGACATGGTCGCCGACGTGTCCAACTCGGCCGTCGGCCTCGCCATCCAGTCACTGGCGCGCGACAAGAACAAGATTGCCGTCTATTCGGCCGTCGCGACCACCGAACTCAACGGCAAGCAATGCTCCCGAAACGGCCTGGCCTGGCTCCACGATTCCTACAATCTGGTGTCGGGACCGATCCGTACGCTGGTCTCGCAAGGCTACGATACGTGGTTCTTCATTGCGGCCGACTACGCGTTCGGGAAGAACATGGTGCTGGAGTCGCAGCGTGTGCTCGCGGCGACAGGCGGCAAGTCGCTCGGCGCCGTGTATCACCCGATCGGAACTGCGGATTATAGTTCGTTCATTCTGCAGGCCCAGGCGTCCGGCGCCAAGGCCATCGCCTTCGCCAATGCCGGCGAGCAGCTGGTGACCTTGATGAAACAATGGAACGAGTTCGGCATGAACATGGGCAATCAAAAGCCTGTCGCCGAGCTGATGTTCATCACCGATGTTCATGCCATGGGCCCCAAAATTGCCAAGGGCCTGACGACCCTCACGGCGTGGTATTGGGCGTTGAACGACGAGACGAGGGCCTTCGCGCAGCGCTTCTACAAGCTTCGCGGCGCCATGCCCACGGCTCCGCAAGCGGCGGTTTATTCGGGTGTCGGTCACTATCTGAAAGCCGTTGCAGAGGTTGGTACGGACGCGACGGATCCGGTGCTGGAAAAAATGCGTTCGATGCCCGTTGACGACTTCTACGCAAGGGGCGCGAAGATCCGCGAGGACGGCAAGCTGGTGCACGACTTCTACCTTGTCCAGGTGAAGGATCCATCCGACGTCAAGGCCCCCTGGGAATACTACAACGTCCTCGAACGCGTTCCGAGCGGCGACGTTTACTCCGCATTGGCTGATAGTGAATGCCCGTTGATCAAACGGGTCCGTTGACAGGCCTGGCGCGCAGGGCGGATTAGCTCTACTGCGTCATACCCGCTCAATCCCCTCATCCTGAAGGAGCCGCGAAGCGGCGTCTCGAAGGATGCAGGCCACAGACGGGGCCTCATGGTTCTCCCGGCGATGCAAAGCATCGTCCGGAAACGCGCTTCGCGCTCCTCACCATGAGGGTCTTGTGACGCAGTAAGATTAGTTTGCCCACCCGACAAGACTACACGACACGCTTACGCCGGATTTTCCCTCAGCCACGCCAGCACGTCGGCGGCGTTACGGTCGGGCGGGAATACCGGATAGAACACGTGGCGGATGCGGCCGTCATCGATGATCAGCGCCAGCCGCTTGATCAGCGTCAGCCCGGCGACTTCCATGGTCGGCAGGTTCAGCGCAGCCGTCAGCTTCAGCTTGTCGTCCGACAGCACCGGGAACGGCAGATGCAGCCGCGAGGCCATCTCGGTCTGATAGGCATTGTCCTGCGTCGAGAGGCCGAACACCTGCCTGGCGCCGGCGTCTTTCAGCTCGGCAAAGAGGTCGCGGAACGAGCAGGTCTGCGGCGTGCAGCCGCGCGCGCCGGGGATCATGTCCCAATCGTCGACCAGACTGATCTTGCCGGGCTCCCCGGTGCGGGGATAGGCGAACACGACGGTACGGCCGGGAAGCTCGGACAGCGTCACCGAATTGTCGTCGGTGGCCAGCAGCGTGACCGGCGGGACCGCCATGCCGAAGAGATGCGCCGCGCCGCCGTCGTCCTCCGGCGCGGGGATCTTGCTCCAGTCGACTTCGAGAAGATTCTTCTGGTTCATCTTAAGCCTCGTCGTAACCGATGCCGCAGGATGGGTGGGAGCGAAGCGATATCCATCAACAAAGAGCGTCACGCCTGGGGTGCTGCGATGGGCGCTGCGCTCCGCCCATCCTACGATTTACCCCCGTGCCCGCATCAGGCGGCCTTTTTCGCGGCCCCAGTCGCGTTTCTTTTCGCTCTCGCGCTTGTCGTGCAGCTTCTTGCCCTTGGCGATCGCCAGCAACAGCTTGGCGCGGCCGCGCTCGTTGAAATAGAGTTTTAGCGGGATCAGCGTCATGCCTTCGCGATCGACCGCGCCCATCAGCTTGTTGATCTGCTTTCGGTGCAGCAGCAGTTTGCGCGGCCGCTTCGGCTCGTGGTTGAAGCGGTTGGCCTGCAGATATTCGGGGATATTGGCGTTGATCAGCCAGATCTCGCCGTTCTTGGAATCCGCGTAGGATTCCGCAATGGTGGTCTTGCCGTTGCGGATCGACTTCACCTCGGTGCCGGTCAGCGAGATGCCGGCCTCGATGGTGTCCTCGATCGCATAATTGAACCGGGCCTTGCGGTTTTCGGCGACGACCTTGATCGGGCGCTCGTTCTTGTCGGCCACGGCTAGTGCTCTCTTCCGAAGTTCGTACAGCGATTGCGGAGCCCCTTATACGAACTTCGGAAGACAAAGGGCACTAGCAAACTCATGATCGCCGGTGCCGCTGTTCGATTTGAGGTCTCCACGCGGACTCGCGGCAAATGATATGGGGACCTCAAATCGGCGGCACTAGCCCTTCTTCAGGAGATCGCGGATCTCGGTCAGCAGCTCTTCCTGCTTGGTCAATTTGGACGCCGCAGGGGCGGTCTCTTCCTTGCGCTTGAACTGATTGATGGCGCGGATCACGACGAACAACACGAACGCGATGATGAGAAAATTCAGCGTCAGCGTGAGAAAATTGCCCCAAGCCAGCACCGCGCCTTGCTTTTTGGCATCCGCCAGATTGCTGGCCGTCACCGCCTTTGACAGCGGCGTGAAGTAGTTGGAGAAATCGAGACCGCCGGTGATGGCGCCGATGATCGGCATGATCACGTCGCCAACCAGCGAGGTCACGATCGCGCCGAAGGCCGCGCCGATGATGACGCCGACCGCGAGGTCGACGACGTTACCCTTCATCGCGAATTCGCGGAATTCCTTCAGCATGTTGGCTTCCCCTCTTCGTGCCGCGGGCGAAGACCGTGCAGCCCCTAATTGATCAGGCCGGCATGCACCATGGCGTCGCGGATGACCTTGCCGGTTGGCGGCGTCACGTTCATCAACGGCAGGCGCACTTCTTCCTCGATCCGCCCCAGCAGTTTGAGGCCATGCTTGGCTCCCGCAAGGCCGGGCTCCTTGAAGACGGCATCATGCAGCGGCGTCAGGCGATCCTGGAGCTTCAGTCCGGTGGCGTAATCACCCTGCATGACGGCTGACATCAGGTCGGCACACAGCTTCGGCGCCACGTTGGCGACCACCGAAATGCAACCATGTCCTCCCGCCGCCATATAGGCCAGCGCGGTCATGTCCTCGCCGGACAACTGGATGAAATCCGGCCCCATCGCATGGCGCTGCTGCGACACCCGGGCAAGATTGGCGGTGGCGTCCTTGACGCCGGCGATGTTCTTCAACTCGAACAGCCGGGTCATGGTCTCGACCGACATATCGACGACGGAGCGCGGCGGGATGTTGTAGATGATGATCGGAATCCCGATCGCGTCATTCACCGCCTTGAAGTGCTGATACATCCCTTCCTGGGTCGGCTTGTTGTAGTAGGGCGTCACCACCAGAACGGCATCGGCACCAGCCTTCTCGGCGTGAACCGCGAGGTCGATGGCTTCGCGAGTCGAGTTCGAGCCCGCGCCAGCGATGACAGGCACACGTCCTCTCGCCTCCTCGATGCACATCTCGACGACCCGATGATGCTCGGCATGGCTCAGCGTCGGGCTTTCGCCGGTGGTGCCCACGGGAACGAGGCCGTGGGACCCCTGCTCGATCTGCCAGCTGATGAGACCCCGGAAGGCGGCTTCGTCGAGCGAGCCGTTTTTGAATGGCGTGACCAAGGCGGTGAGCGAACCCCGGAACTTTGTCTTGGCTGCCATGGACTTCCTCCAAACGCTTAAGAAACGGCACGACCGAAGCTGGACTTTAACTCATATCGGGTCTGACGAACGGGCGAAAGGGCCGTGCCGCAGGCCGCTAGCGCTTTGTTTCGACGCCCTTTCTCGCCTCCGGCCAAGCGGCCTTCCGCTTTAGGGACCGATAGCCGCGATTTTGCCGCGGTGATGGCGCAAACAGGACGGCCGCGACGTTTTTAGCATTTTGTCCACATATTCGGTCAAATAGACCTATGGCTGGATCGATTGAATGATTCGCCGCCGCAGAGGAAAGCCGTGACCCTTCCCGTCCGCGCCGCCGCATTGCGATCGACCGCGCTGGCCACCAGCCTGGCGCTGGTGGTCGGGCTGGCCGCCTTCTCTGTGGAAGCCTGGGCCAAGTCAAAGGTTCCACTGCCGAAGCCGCGGCCGATCGCCCGCAACGCCGTTTCCAAATCCGCCACCCCCGCCAGCGCACCGGCCGTTCACGGCACGGCAACGACCACCTCGGCGGCGGCCTCCGCCCCGATGGTGGCACCGACACCCGCGCCGCCGGTGCTGGCACCTGCCACACGCCAGCACGCCGCCTTGCCGCCGCCGCGCAAGCAGGTGGCGCCGGCAGCGGTAGCGGCGACCACGTCGACCTCGCAGGCCGACAAGGACGCGCTGGAAAACGTCATTGAGCTCGTGCGCAAGCAGAAGGCCGGCGACGCCACGCAGGTGCAAGCGACCATCTCCGACCCGGTCGCCCGCAAGCTCGCGGAATGGCTGATCCTGCGCAGCGACAACAACAATGCCTCGGTCGAGCGCTATCGCGCCTTCGTCTCGGCCAATCCGAGCTGGCCGTCGCAGATTTTCCTGCGCCGGCGCATCGAGGCCGCGCTGTGGGATGACCGCCGCGACGACGCCGCGGTGTGGTCGTGGTTCGAAAACGATTCGCCGATCTCGGCCAAAGGCAAGTTTGCGCTGGCCAAGGCGATGCTCGCGCGCGGCGATCGCGCCAATGCCGAGCGGCTGGTCCGCGAGGCCTGGCGCCATGACGGCATGTCGGAAGACACCGAGAGCGCCGTGCTCGACATGTTCGGCGCGCTGCTCACCGCGGGCGACCACAAGGCGCGGATGGAATCGCTGCTCTACGGCACCGAACAGGAAGCCGGCGGCATGCGCGCGGCGAAACGGCTCGGCTCCGGCCATGTCGCGCTCGCCAAAGCGCGCATTGCGGCCAACAAGAAGGCCTCCAACCTCAGGGCCCTGCTCGAGGCGGTGCCGCACGAGCTGCATGGCGAAACCGGCTATCTCTTCGCCAGGATCCAGCTGCTTCGCCGCGAAGAGAAGTTCACCGAGGCCGCGCAGCTCATGCTGAGCGCGCCGAAAGATCCGAACCGCCTGCACAATCTCAACGAATGGTGGATCGAGCGGCGGCTCCTGGCGCGCAAGATGATCGACGTCGGCGAGCATCGCAACGCCTACCTGATCGCGCGGGATGCGGCGCTGCCGACGCGCGACATCTACAAGACCGAGGCGGAATTCACCGCGGGCTGGATTGCGCTGCGCTTCCTGAAGGATCCGGCGCTGGCCGCCCAGCACTTCGCCCGCATCGGCGTCGGCAGCGCCAACCCGACCGCGCTGGCGCGCGCCGGCTACTGGCAGGGCCGCGCGGCGGAAGCCGCGGGCCGCAGCCAGGAAGCGCGCGCGGCGTACGGCCGGGCAGCCGAGCAGTCGACCAGCTATTACGGCCAGCTCGCGCGCGCCAAGCTCGGCCTGCCGCAGCTCGAACTGAACGGCGTGCCGCGCGGCCGCGGGGCCGAGCGACTGGAGATCGTCCGCGCGGTGCAACTGCTCTATGAGCTCGACGAGCGCGAGATCGCGATCCCGATCTTCAGCGACATGGGCGAGAACGGCGATCCCGAGGCCCTGGCCGGGCTCGGCGAACTCACCGCGCGCTACCATGATGCCCGCGGCATGCTGCTGCTCGGCAAGGCCGCGCTCAACCGCGGCCTGCCGTTCGACCACTACGCCTATCCCATCACCGGCATTCCGGCGTTCAAGCAGCTCGGCCCCGAGGTCGAGCCGAGCGTCGTCTACTCGATCGCGCGGCAGGAGAGCGCGTTCAATCCGGCCGTGGTCTCGCCGGCCCAGGCCTACGGGCTGATGCAGGTGACGCCGGACGCCGGACGCTATGTCTGCAAGCGCGCCGGCGTCAGCTTCGATCTCAGCCGGATGAAGACCGATTCGGTCTACAACGCCATGCTGGGCGCCGCCGAGCTCGGCGGGCTGCTCGAGGACTACCGCGGCTCCTACATCCTGACCTTCGCCGGCTACAATGCCGGCCGCGGCAGCGTGAAGAAATGGATCGAGCGTTACGGCGACCCGCGCGATCCCAAGGTTGACGCGGTCGACTGGGTCGAATTGATCCCCTTCTCCGAGACGCGCAACTACGTGCAGCGGATCATGGAGAACCTGCAGGTCTATCGCGCACGCTTCGGCGGCGGCACCAAGCTCCAGATCGAAGCCGACCTGCATCGCGGCGCCAGCGTCGAATAGCGGGTTTCGGCCTTGGATCGAGATTGAAACCCTCCTTGCTGGTCGAAGGATGCTCAATCAGAGCGAAATCAGGCCAAAATGGCAAAATCCGGTGCGTCTCGCCTGCGCCAATGTGCTCGATGAGCACTCGCGGCCGCAGAAACCGGAAAGATGCGACCAGAACGCGCAGTGAGGATGTGGCTATCGGCGGAAAATGCCCGCCCCTCCAAATAGCCTTGTCGTAATCTTCATCTGCCGCTTGCGGCTGGCCCTCGCGTCAGGCATATCCGCGCCTATGGAGCTGTGGCCGAGTGGCTGAAGGCGGCGGTTTGCTAAACCGTTATAGGCTTGTAAAGGCCTATCGAGGGTTCGAATCCCTCCGGCTCCGCCATTTGACGACAAAATCGTCTCTCAGAAGAACGACTTACGGCGAACTCCGCCGCTTCCCCCTTCATGGATATGCCCTTTCTCGGGCCCCGCAAGGACAGCCCTTTTGCCGCCCTTGACCAATTAGGACGACCGACCTACACCTCTTTAGGTCAATCGTCCTACAGCGTGGTGCGCCACGCCATGATCGCGGAGGCCGGATATGGGCGCGAGCGAAACCCGTGAGCAGATCGTGCGTGTCGCCGATCGGCTCTTCTACGAGCACGGATTCGAAGGCACGTCCTTCGCCGACATCGCCAAGCATGTCGGCCTTTCGCGCGGCAATTTCTACTATCACTTCAAGACGAAGGACGAGATTCTCGCGGCGGTGATCGAGTATCGCGCGGCGAATACACGCGTCATGCTGGATGCTTGGGAGCGGGATTCGGCCTCTCCGGTGGATCGCATCCATAGCTTCGTTCACATCCTCATCATGAACAGGACGAAGATCATGGCTTATGGCTGTCCGGTCGGCACGCTTTGCAATGAGTTGGCCAAGCTCGAGCATGCGGCAAAGGAAGATGCGGCTCGCCTGTTCACTTTGTTCCGCGATTGGCTCTCCCGGCAGTTCGCCACGCTTGGGCGCGAAACGGATGCCGACGCGCTGGCCCTTCACGTCCTGATGCGCAGCCAGGGCGTCGCGGCGCTCGCCACCGCCTTCCGCGACGAAGCGTTCATCCGGCGCGAGGTCGCAGACATGCATGCATGGCTGCACGCCCAATGCCCGGCGGAATCAACTCGCGATACAAGCCAACCTGCCTGATGGAGCAACCATGTTTATCGTCACCCTTCGTTTTGCTGACAAGACAAAGGCCCCGCAGTTCATGGATGGGCACAATGCTTGGATCAGCCGTGGTTTCGACGACGGCGTATTCCTGCTGGTAGGCAGCCTGCAGCCGAATGCAGGGGGTGCGATCCTCGCGCACAACGCATCTCCTGAAGAGATCGAGGCTCGCGTACAGGAAGACCCCTTCGTCGCCGAGGGGATCGTCAGCGCCCAAATCCTCGCCGTCACACCGGGCCGCACCGACGAACGGCTCACC
>Ga0209758_1005088_pt1 | contig 10410 bp, 7 predicted proteins | sample AraplaMF_Col_mMF_FD_184258 | JGI IMG/M metagenome (GOLD analysis project Ga0209758, IMG submission 184258) | Arabidopsis root microbial communities from the University of North Carolina, USA - plate scrape MF_Col_mMF (SPAdes) (version 2) | ecosystem: Host-associated > Plants > Roots > Endosphere ... | reverse complement strand
CCAGAGCGAGCTCGCCTGCGAGCTCGAACTCGAACAGGCGACCATGGTACGGCTTCTCGACCGGATGGAAGAAAACGGCCTGATCGAGCGCCGCCCGGACCCGACCGACCGGCGCGTCAAACTGCTCGTGCTCACTCCTCATGGAGAGGAGCAGGCGGCGCTGGTGCGTTCGATCGCCGATCGCATGCGCGAGCAGATCTTTTCCGACATCGATCCTCGCGAACTGAATGCCGCCGTGGAGTTGCTGGAGCGCATTTCGGCAAATGTCACCGAGCTGGAGGACATTCATGTCCCCGCGTGAGGCAGCAGTCAGAACGGAAGACGAAATGCCCGAACGGCCGGAATCCCGCGAAAATGGGAAGCCGGCCGAAACCGTTCGGGCCGATGAAACGCAGCTGGAGCCGGCGGCAATCCCTGCCCCAGTGTCCCCCCAGCCAATGGCTCCAGCTGCGTCCCCTTCCCCGCCGCCGCTTGCCTTCGTGCCGAAGACGCCGCTGGTGGCAATCGCCTACGTACTTGCCTCATTGACGGCCGCCGTCATGCAGGGCCTCGGCACCAGCCTGATCTCGCTCAACCTGCAGCAGCTTGCCGGACCGCTGGAGGCCACTCAGACCGAAGCTTCCTGGTTGATGGCAGCCTATCTCTTTCCAAACGTCAGCCTCGGCCTGATCCTCTTTAAGGTCCGCACGCAATACGGCATCCGCAATTTCTGCGAGATCGCCATCATTCCCTACATTCTGGTCTGCCTGGCCCATCTGTGGGTCGATAATCTCAGCATGGATATCCTCCTACGTTTCCTGGCGGGCGCGGCCGCAGCCCCGATTTCGTCGGTCGCCTTCCTCTACATGCTGGAGATATTTCCGCCGGAGAAGAAACTGAATATCGGCCTTTGCATGGCGCTTGCCGGTCTCGCACTTTCGACGCCGCTCGCGGGCCTGCTTTCGCCCTCGCTTCTCGATGCCAACGATCTACGCGGCCTCTACCTGCTGGAACTCGGCCTGGCGCTGATCACCTTCGGTTTCATCTATGTGTTGCCGCTCTCTTCTCCCCCGCGCGCCAAGGTGATCTCGTCGATGGATATCCTCGACTACAGCCTGCTCGCCATCTCGATGGGTTGCCTGGCGATCGTTTTCACCATGGGCCGGCTTTACTGGTGGCTCGAAGCCGATTGGATCGCCTGGTTGCTGATCGTCTCGATTGTCACCGCCTCGGTGCTGGCCATGATCGAACTCAACCGCAAGAACAATCTTGTCGATTTCCGCTGGATCACCTCGCGCGAAATCATCCACTTCGCCGGCATCCTGCTGGTCTTCCGCATCCTGCTCACCGAACAGTCAACCGGCGCGATCAACTTCATGCGCCAGATCGGCATGTTCAACGAACAGATGACGGGGCTCTATTGGTGCATCCTGATAGCCAGTGTGCTGTCCGGCTTTGCCTGCGCGGCCGTGATGAAGCCCGGTCGCGAGGCGGGTATCCATCTCGTCGCGCTCATCCTGCTTGCTACCGGTTCGCTGATGGACAGCTACTCGACGGCGCTGACGCGGCCGGAACAGATGTATGTCAGCCAATCGCTGATTGCCTTCGGCAGCGGGCTCTTCCTGCCGCCGGCAATGGCCGTTGGCTTTTCCGCGGCAATGAAGAGGGGCATGTCCTATATCCTGAGCTTCTTCGCAGTCTTCCTCTTCACGCAGAAGGTCGGCGCCTTCATCGGCAGTGCGCTGTTCGGCACATTCGTCACGATCCGCGAACAATATCATTCAGCGATCATGGCCTCGCGGCTCGTTTCGACAGATCCGCTGGTTTCGGCGCGAATGCAGCAATATGTCGGCGCCTATTCCAAGACGACGCCCGATGGGCTTCAGCGGTCGGCGCAAGGGGCAAGCCTGTTTGCCAAACAGGTACAGACCCAAGCCTATGTGCTCGCCTATAACGACGCCTTTTTTGCAACCTTTTTGCTCGCGGTCGGCGCCATTGCCGTTCTGTTGATCAACGTTGCCTGGAACCACCGTCACCGCCTCTTCCCTATTGCGGCCCCCGAGGCTTCGCCGGCCGCCTAACTCCCGAAATCCAAGAACAGAAGCCAGAACAATGAAATCCGTACTTCGCTCCGTTGCCACCTATGTGGCCTTTCTTGCCGGCATTGTCGGCGTATTCATCGTGCTTTACGCTTGGAACCTGCCGCCTTTCCACGGGTCGATCGAAACGACCAACGACGCCTATGTGCGCGGCCAGGTAACGCTACTCAGCCCGCAGCTCGCCGGCTATCTCGTCGAAGTGCCGGTGCAGGATTATCAGAAGGTCAAGGAAGGCGACCTGATCGCCCGGATCGACGACCGCATCTATACGCAGAAGCTGGAACAGGCGAAGGCGATGCTCGCCACTGCCGAAGCCACGCTCTCCAATTCCGAACAGAGCCGCAAATCGGCCGAAGCAAAGATCCAGTCCGCCAAGGCTGCGGTCGAAAGTGCCAATGCCGCATTCGAGGCCTCCCGAACCACGCTTGAGCGTACCGAAAACCTTCTGGAAAAGAACATCGCCACCCAGAGCGACGCCGAGAAGAACCGCGCCGCCTTCAACCAGGCGCAGGCCGCCGTTCATCAGGCGCAAGCAGCCGAGCTCGTCGCAGAGCAGGATCTCAATACGATCGTCGTCGGGCGCAAATCACTGGAAGCCAGCGTGGAAAGCGCCAAGGCAGCTGTGAAACTTGCGGAGATCGACCTTGCAAACACACGAATTACCGCGCCACAAGACGGTACGCTCGGCGAGGTCACGGGTCGGATCGGCCAGTATGTTTCGGTTGGCACGCAGATTGGTGCCGTCGTGCCGGATCGCGTCTGGGTCGTCGCCAATTTCAAGGAAACCCAGCTTTCCGGCATGCAGCCCGGTCAGAAGGTCACCTTTACAGTGGACGCGCTGGAACATCGGCAGTTTACTGGCAAGATTGAGCGTTTTGCGCCGGCAACCGGCTCGGAATTTTCCGTTATAAGGGCCGACAATGCTACTGGTAACTTTACCAAGGTAGCGCAGCGCATTCCTGTACGAATCGCGATCGAACCCGAGCAGCAATTGACTGGAAGACTCGTTCCAGGCATGTCGGTGGTCGCCAGCGTCGACATCGCGCAGAATGGTCCAACTGTCGCACAGGCAGCAGAAATGCGCTGAAGGCGTTTTCTTACCTAAGCAAGTGTCAGGAAGGTGTGACTTACGTGCCACGGGTTGAGGCCTCAAGCCTGGCCTGGCTCGCTAACGTGCGCTTTTTGCCACATTCTTTGCGCAATGACTAAAGACTCGGCACATTTTTGAGTTTTTATTCAGCACCTGTACGATTGCGCGATCTGGTTACCTATATCAAACCGTCTGCGAATTTCCCATAAAGCGCAGGCGTGCTTCAAGACGAACGTGAATTGAATGGAAAGAAACCTTCTTCGTTATATCTGGAACCATACGCGGCCCCAGCAGATCTGGGTGCTGCTTGTCGTTCTCGGATCGATGGTTCCATATTTCCTATCGCTGGATCTGCCGAAACAGATCATCAACGGTCCTATCCAGGGCGGTGGCTTCGAAGATGCCAATTCCGCGCAGCCGTTCATGGAGTTCAGCATCGATCTCCCGCTGGTCGGCCACATCTACTCATTCGACGGCATAAGCCTCGAACGCATGCAGACGCTGGTGGCGCTCAGCGGCGTCTTCCTGCTGCTCGTCATCATCAACAACGCATTCAAGTTCTATATCAACACCTACAAGGGCCGGCTTGGCGAGCGGTTGCTGCGCCGTATCCGCTTTGAGCTTTTCGACCGCGTCCTGCGCTTCTCGCCGCGGCGGATGAAAAGCGTTCATGGCGCCGAAGTCGCCAGTATGATCAAGGACGAAGTGGAACCGTTCGGTGGCTTTACGGGCGATGCCTTCGTACAGCCCGCCATGCTTGGCGGTCAGGCTGCGGCTGCCATGGTGTTCATCCTCGTGCAGAACTTCTGGCTGGGGATGATCGCCTTTGCAATGGTGATGGTTCAGGTCATCGTCATCCCCCGGATGCGCCGACGGCTTATAGAGCTCGGCCGGCAGCGGCAAATCACGGCGCGGCATCTCGCCGGCAAGGTCGGAGAGGTAGTTGAGGGGATCGGTACGGTCCATGCTTACGATACTTCGAACTACGAACGTGCCGATATTGCGCAGCGGCTGGGGATCATCTTCAAGATCCGTTACGACATCTATCAATGGAAATTCCTCGTCAAATTCCTGAACAACTTCCTGGCGCAGGTGACCCCATTCCTTTTCTATCTGGTCGGTGGCTATCTGACACTTCGCGGCTCGCTCGATGTCGGGCAGCTCGTGGCTGTCATCAACGCCTACAAGGATCTTCCAGGGCCTCTCAAGGAACTCATTGACTGGGATCAATCCCGGCAGGACGTACAGGTAAAATACGAACAGGTTCGCGATTATTTCGAGGTCGACGACCTGAGCCGTCCGGAGACGCAGGCGATTGCGCTCGGCGTCCAGTCTTATAACGGTCCGCAGCTTTCGACCATCAACCTCGCGGTTGACGACGAGAGCGGCGCGAAGGTTCTGATGGGCACGTCCATTAAGTTCGGCCTCGGTGAAACAGTAGCTATGGTGGATAATATCGGCCGCGGCGCGGAAGCGCTTGCCGAGGCGTTCGGTCGTCAGGTGTGGCCGGCAAGCGGTAAGGTCCATCTTGGAGAGGACGACATTCTGGAACTGCCGGAATCCATTTCCGGCCGCTATTTGTCCTATGTCTCTTCGGATATCTATTTCTTCCACGGCAGCCTTAAGGACAACCTGCTTTACGGACTGAAGCACGCGCCGGTCGTAGCGGCGAAATATTCGGGGTCGGAGGCGGGCCAGCGCCGCTGGGAAGTGCGAGAAGCCAAGATGGCGTCGAACCCGGATTTCGACGTGCGCGCCAACTGGGTTGACGACCGGATGATCTCAAGCCCCAATCACGGCGAAAACGATATCAAGGCGTCGTTGCTGGGCGCCCTCAACACGGTCCAGCTGACGGAAGACATCCTGGAATTTGCACTGCATTCTTCGGTCGACGCAGCCAACAATCCAAAGCTTGCCGAAGACGTCGTGGCGATGCGTCACGCGCTACTTGAGGAAGTTAAACGCCAGGGGCGGACGTCGCTGTTCGTTCCCTTCGAGAAAGACGTCTATAATACCGAGGCGACTATCGGCGAAAACCTGCTGTTCGGCAAAACGCTGCATCCTCTGGATCGGATGAACGAGCTTCTCGACAGCGATGATTTCTACAAGGCTCTGCAAAGCGTCGGCCTGCTGCGCCCCTTCGTCAATACCGGGCTGGATATCGCGCGTCACATCGTCGAAATCTTCGCGGGGCTCCCGCCGGATCACCCGTTCTTCAACCAGGTGCCATTCCTGACGGCCGAGGCGGTCATCGAATACCAGCAGGTCCTGAAGAAACTGGGAACCAAGCTTTCGCATGCGCTCGCTGAGTCGGAACAACGTTCGATGATCCGTCTTGCGCTCGGTTATATCGAGCCCCGATATCGCTTGGGCGTACTTCAGAAGGATTTGCAGGACGCCATCGTGGAGGACCGCCAGAGCTTCTACGACCAGCTGCCGCCACATCTGCAGGCCATGATCGAGCGTTATGACCCTGACCGATACATGTCCTTTGCGACGCTGAGGGAGAACATCCTCTTCGGCAAGCTGGCGCATCGAAATGCAGAGGCTCCGAACGAAATCCGCGAAATCGCCACGAAAATTTCTCGCGAGCGTGGTTTCTATCATCAGCTTCTGCGTGTTGGCCTTGATTTCGACATCGGCGCCGGCGGCCGGCGCCTGACGCTCATCCAGCGCCAGAAACTCAACCTTGCGCGGGCTATCATCCGCCGATCGAACTTCTACATCTTCAACAAGGCGCTGCCGGGCCTTGAGCGGCGCCTGCAGGAGGAGATCGTGACAGACGTGCTGACCTATCTGGGTCAGCAGGAAAACAATCCGACAATCGTTTGGGTTTTGTCGAACATATCGCTATCTCGTTTGTTTGGACGAGTGGTTATGTTTGACAAAGGCGAAATTGTGGAGGATGGTCTCTATGAAACCCTTCGGGAAGAAAGTGGCATTTTTAGTTCACTGGTAGCCTGAGGGGCAACATAAGCATTCGTGTGGTGGCGACGATGTTGCTTTGTGATGAAGTCCAATTGCTGAAGAAACTGCCGTATTTTGCGGACATGGACGGCTGCAAACTGAAGCTCCTTGCCTTTGCATCGGAGCGTGTAAGCTACGAGCCAGGGCAGAAGCTGTTCAAACAGGGTGAACGAGGCGACTCGGCCTATGTCATCTTGAGCGGAACGGTGGAAACCATCCTGGAAACTCCGGCAGGCCAGACCAAAATCCGCGAAAACGGCATGATGTCTGTCATTGGAGAAGTCTCTCTTCTTTGCGAAGGCGAACGCACCAATACGGTCAAGGCAGTCAGCCAGGTTGACGCGCTTCGGATCAACAAGGACTGTTTCTCGCGGCTTATTCACGACAGCCCCGATATGACTCTGCGTATGACCCGTATGCTTGCCGAACGGCTGCGCAACACGACCAACGAACTCGACAGCGTCAAGGCCTATCAGCCCCTGTCGACGACGGTAAACTAGTCAATCCGACGGGTAACCGGCAAATCACATCCGCGATATTCCAGGTGATCGCCGGATAACGATCGATTGCGCAACGCATTTCGTTAACCGGCTGTAAACCTTTGCGATATTCGACTCAGGCCCGCCGATAGAACTGGTAGCTGCCCGCCTTCGTGCTTGGCAGATCGGGAAGCAACACAAGCTCCGGATGGTCCAGCCGCAGCCCGCTGACAGCAATCCCGTCCTTGGCCAGGGCCGCGGCGACTATGCCCGGCAGCCATTCCATAACCAGCGCGTCCTTGTCAGAATAACCGGTGCCGATATCGGCGTGTACCAGCGCTGCGTTTGAGCCGGCAAATTGCCGCGCCGTTTCGCTAATTTCACCCATGAAGAAATCTTCCGGCTCTGGCAACAGCGTACGATGCGCGCCCATCTGCCGATCGAAAACGACAATTCGGCGGTCGGGAAACAGCTGACGCAGATGGCTGTAGGTACGGCCGTTGCCGAGACCGATTTCGAGAACCGCGCCCTCCTTGATGAGCAGGTCATTCTGATGGATATGGTTCAGGATGTCGCGTTGCGCGGTCATGCGCGCGATGAAGGAGTCCAGGCGGCTCATTCTATTTTCCTCGAGTTTAATCAGGCTTTGACGACGGCGGTGGAAACGATGCCGCGGCGTGCGAAGATGTTACGGGTATCGACAATAAGCGGAGACCACTTGGTCAGCGACTCGTAGTCGACATCGTCGTGGTCGGTTGCGATCAGCACCGCGTCAAATCCGCGAATCGATTGCTCGTCCCATACGACTGATTTGCGGCCGCGGAGCTCGGCATATTCGCGGGTTGGCGGGATTTCGTCGACGTAAGGGTCGAAATAGCTGGCCTTACCGCCGCGAGCCTCTATCAGCTCGATCAAGCGAAGCGACGGGCTTTCCCGAATGTCCGGCACGTTCTTTTTGTAGGCGAGTCCGACGACCAGCACGGTCGAACGGCTAAGCGCCTTGCCGGCGCGGATATCCAGCGCCTCGGCGAGACGGCTGACGACGTGGCGCGGCATGGCGGTGTTGATTTCACCGGCAAGCTCGATGAAGCGTGTCGGCTGATCGAACTCCCGCGATTTCCAGGTGAGATAGAAGGGATCGATCGGAATGCAGTGGCCGCCAAGCCCCGGCCCCGGATAAAACGGCATGAAACCGAACGGCTTTGTTTTCGCCGCGTCGATGACTTCCCACACGTCGATGCCCATGGCGTCGTAGACAAGCTTCAGCTCGTTGACGAGGGCAATATTCACGGCGCGGAAGATGTTCTCGGTGAGTTTTACCGCCTCCGCGGTGGCATTACTGGAGACCGGGACGACGGAATTGATGATCGAACCATAGAAGGCCATCATCAGCTGGCCTGCGGCCTTGCCGTCGCCTGCAACAACCTTGGGAATGGTCGAGGTCTGAAAGCTGCGATTGCCCGGATCCTCGCGTTCCGGCGAGTAGCCGAGAAAGAAATCCGTGCCGCTTTTGAGGCCTGTAGCTTCCAGAATCGGCCTGACGATCTGATCGGTCGTGCCCGGATAGGTCGTCGATTCCAGCACGATAAGCTGGCCGTCCCTCAATGTGGCGGCGATGGAGCGCGACGTCTTCTCGACGAAGGAAAGGTCGGGGTCACGATTCGCCGTCAGCGGCGTCGGCACACAAATGGCGATGATGTCGTATTCGCCAAGCTGCTCGAAATCACAGGTGGCCGAGAATCGACCGGCGGCACGTTCGGCGGAAAGCACCTCGTCGGGCACCGCCTCGATATAGCTCCGGTCTTCCTCGATCGCGGTGATCTTCTTGGGATCGATGTCGAAGCCCATGACACCATATCCCGCGCGGGCGAATGCCATGGCGAGCGGCAGCCCGACATAGCCCAGCCCAATGACGGCGGCTTTGGCCGTCTTGGCCTCGATGGATGCAAGAAGTTTGGAGGAGACGGGGGTATCGAGCATTCGCGACTGGTTCCACAACGGCTATGAAGGCCATCGACAGTTGAGTGACAAGGTCTGATGTGTCAAGTGTGACACCGATCGGCAACCGTATCGGTTCGGCCGAGCCGGCCATCAGGTCGGTGTAATGTTTGCAAATACAAGGGCGTGATCACGCAAGCGTCATCGTCTCCATCATGAAAATCGCCTTCTATTCCCCAATGAAACCGCCGAGCCATCCGGTTCCCTCCGGCGACCGGCTGATGGCCCGGCTGCTGATCCACTGTCTTGAACTGTCCAGGCATGAGGTGCATGTCGCCTCGGAATTCCGTTCTTTCCTGTCGGATCAGGACGAGGCAGCGATAGCCGAACGGCAGACCAAAACCCAGGAAGAAGTGAGGCGGCTCTCGAAAGAATGGCGGAAAAGCGGAGCCCCCGATATCTGGTTCTGCTATCACCCGTATTACAAAGCGCCGGACCTCCTGGGACCACCCCTCGCACGGGAGTTTGGGATGGCCTATGTCACTGCCGAAGCGTCCTACTCTCCAAGACGCAATAGGGGCCTGTGGGAAGACATCCAGGCGACCGTTCTTGATGCCGTGGGTATGGCAGCCGTGAACCTCTACTTTACCGGCCGCGACGAGCAGGGCTTGCGTCTGGCAGCGCCGGAAGCGCGTTTCGAACGCCTGCCGGCATTCATTGATCCAGCGCCGTTTCTTGTCAGGCGACCGGAGCCGCGACCGCTCAGCCTCGTGGCTGTTGCCATGATGCGCCCTGGCGACAAGCTTAACAGCTATGCCGCACTGGCGTATGCTCTCGGCCTGCTGATAGATAAAGAATGGACACTGGACATCGTCGGTGACGGCCCGTCACGACCTGAGATCGAGTCGATGTTCACCCAGTTTCCGGCAGAACGCATCCGCTGGCATGGTCTTAAAAGCACGGATGAGATTGCCGCAATTTTCTCGGCCAGCTCGATTTATGTCTGGCCCGGCCACGGGGAGGCGTATGGCCTTGCCTATCTAGAAGCCCAGGCCGCCGGCCTTCCGGTCGTCGCGGAGGAAACGGCCGGTGTGCCAGAAGTGGTCATGGCCGAGCGGACGGGTCGTTTGACACCGGCGGGCGATACGCACGCCTATGCAGCGGCGATAGGACTGCTGCTGGATTGCGAACCCATGAGAAGCCGAATGGCAACTGAGGCACGCGAATTCGCGGGCGTCGAACGGTCGATCGACCGGGCCGCGGCAAGGCTGGATGAGATATTGGCGCGCTATGTGGGAAGTCGGTCATGAGCCTCGATCTGTTGATGAACGCGTTGGATCGCGCCGCAGGTGACGGAAAGCGCCTTCTGTTCTGGCTTCGCGACGACGACGCTGTCGAGCCTACCGAACAGCTGGAAAAACTTCTGAAGATTACGTCGAGTTCCGGCGTCCCGCTGACGCTTGCGTCCATCCCAGCCAATGCCACGCCGGCGCTTGCTGAGCGAATTGAAAGCGCGCCGCATGTCAGCGTTGCAATTCATGGGTGGAGCCATGAAAATCACGCGTCGGCCGGCGAGAAGAAGCAGGAACTCGGATCGCATAGACCGCGCCAAATGGTCCTCGACGAAATCGGCGAAGGTATCGCGCGTATTCGCACACTGTTCCCGCAGTGCTTTGTGCCAGCCCTGGTGCCACCCTGGAACCGCATCGACCAAGGATTGATTGCCGAGTTGCCTCGACTTGGATTTGACGCGCTTTCCGTTTTCGGCCCGGCCAAGGCGAAGCAGACGGCATTCATTCCCGTCGTCAACACCCATGTCGATCTCATGGACTGGCATGGAACGCGCGGTGGCCGCAAT
>Ga0209758_1005075_pt1 | contig 10432 bp, 10 predicted proteins | sample AraplaMF_Col_mMF_FD_184258 | JGI IMG/M metagenome (GOLD analysis project Ga0209758, IMG submission 184258) | Arabidopsis root microbial communities from the University of North Carolina, USA - plate scrape MF_Col_mMF (SPAdes) (version 2) | ecosystem: Host-associated > Plants > Roots > Endosphere... | reverse complement strand
TGCGCGTGGTCGACAAGTTCCTGCTGCAGCTGGAAACCCAGCTCGGCGAGAAGAAGGTGGAAGTCACCTTCAGCGACAAGCTGCGCAAGCACCTGGCGAAGAAGGGCTTCGATCCGCTGATGGGCGCACGCCCGATGCAGCGCCTGATCCAGGACACGATCCGTCGTGCGCTGGCCGACGAGCTGCTGTTCGGACGCCTGACCGACGGTGGCCGCCTCGAAGTCGACCTCGACGACAAGGACGAAGTGCTTCTGGACATCCAGCCCCTTCCGAAGAAGGAAGGCAAGCAGAAACCCGAAGCAGAGGAAGCAGCGGCAGGCTGAATGAGCCCGCAGCGGTTTCTGCAATGAAGTCAAAGGCCGGTAGCATCGCTACCGGCCTTTTTCTTTGCGGCCACGCATATCGAACCGCGCACCAGCACCAACCGTTTTTCCGCCTTGATCCTCCCCGAACTCAGCCACGAATGGAAAACAGGCCTCTCCCTGGCATGGAGCGGCTACATCGCGGTGTTGTCGGTCTGGATCGTGATGCAGAAGCGCGCGCCGGTCTCGACGATGAGCTGGATCCTCTCGCTGGCGCTGCTGCCGTTCGCGGGCTTCGTCGTCTACTACTTCCTCGGGCCGCAGCGGCTGAAGAAGCAGCGCCTGAAGCGCCTGCGCAGCCGCGCCAGTGCCTTCGCCCAGGCCGACGTGGCGCGGCTGCGCGACGCGGCGCGCGACGCTCCTCCAGCGCTGCAACAGATGGCCAAGCTGGGCACCGCGACCTGCGGCCTGCCGGTGTCCAGCGCGCTCGATGTCGAACTGCTCTCCGGCGGCGCGCGCACCTTCGACGCGATCTTCGACGCCGTGCGCGCCGCGCGGAACCACATTCACCTCGAGTACTACATCTTCGAGCCCGACCGCATCGGCACCGCGCTGCGCGACCTTCTGATCGAACGCGCGAAGGAGGGCGTGGCGGTGCGCCTGCTGATCGACGCACTGGGCTCCAAGCGCATAGGCCGCAAGTTCATGGCGCCGATGCTCGACGCGGGCGTCAAGGTGGCGCTGTTCCACGACACCAAGATCGGACGCCGCCTGCGCCCTGTGACCAACTACCGCACCCACCGCAAGATCGTTGTGTGCGACGGCCGCGTGGGCTTCACCGGCGGCGTGAACATCACCGACGAGGAAGACAAGCGCACCAACCCCGACGCGTATCACGACGTGCACCTGCGCGTCGAAGGCAGCGCGGTGCGCTGGCTGCAGACCACCTTCTTGGAAGACTGGACCTACGCCACAGGCGAAGATCCGCGCGGCATGGACGACGCGCTGAACGCCATGCTGCCGCAGCTGGAGGCCGGCGACATCCCGGTGCAGATCGTCACCAGCGGCCCCGACAGCCCGATGGAAGCCATCCACCGCATGCACGTCGAGGCCATCCATTCGGCCACGCACCGCGCCTGGCTCACCACGCCGTACTTCGTGCCCGGCGAGCCCGCGCTGATGGCGCTCACGAGCGCCGCGCTGCGCGGTGTCGACGTGCGCCTGCTGGTGCCGCGCCGAAGCGACTCGGCCGTCGTGAGCGCCGCCGCGCGTTCGTACTTCGACGAGCTGATCGCCGCCGGCGTGAAGGTCTGGGAATACAAGGCGCGCATGCTCCATTCCAAGACCCTGGTGGTGGACGACCATTGCGCGATGATCGGCACCGCCAATTTCGACAACCGCAGCTTCCGCCTCAACTTCGAGGTCTGCGCGGTGGTCTACGGCCCCGAGCTGACCCGCCCGCTGGCGGCGCAGTTCGAGACCGACCTGCACAGCTCCGGCGCGGTGCGCGCCAACCGGCGCCAGGGTTTCTGGCGCCGCCTCGGCGACGCGATCGCACGCCTGTTTTCACCCTTGCTCTGAATGAACCACACCTTTCTCTGGCACGACTACGAAACCTTCGGCGCGGTGCCGCGCCGCGACCGTCCCTCGCAGTTCGCGGCCATCCGCACGGACGCCGAGCTCAACGAAGTCGGCGAGCCGCTGATGATCTACTGCAAGCCCGCGCCGGACTACCTGCCCAGCCCCGAGGCCTGCCTCATCACCGGCATCACGCCGCAGCTGTGCCTGGAGCGCGGCATTCCCGAGCATGAGTTCGCCGCCCGTATCGAGAAGGCGTTCTCGCAGCCCGGCACCATCGGCGTGGGCTACAACACCATCCGCTTCGACGACGAAGTCACGCGCTTCCTGTTCTGGCGCAACCTGATCGACCCGTACGCGCGCGAATGGCAGAACGAATGCGGCCGATGGGACCTGCTGGACGTGGTGCGCCTCACTTATGCGCTGCGCCCAGAGGGCATCGAGTGGCCGAAGAAGGAAGACGGCAAGCCCAGCTTCAAGCTCGAAGACCTGGCGCGCGCCAACGGGCTGCTGCACGAATCGGCGCACGATGCGCTGTCGGACGTGCGCGCCACCATCGCGCTGGCGCGCCTCATCCGCAGCAAGCAGCCCAAGCTGTTCGACTTCGCCTTCGGCCTGCACAGGAAGGACCGCGTCGCCACCGAGCTGGGCCTGCCCGCGACGCGCGAGACCGCCAAGCCCTTCCTGCACGTCTCGGGCATGTTCCCGGTCGAGCGCGGCTGCCTTGCAGTGATGTGGCCGCTGGCCAGCCACCCCACCAACAAGAACGAACTGCTGGCCTGGGACCTGGCCCACGACCCCAGCGAGCTGCGCGACATCGACGTCGAGACGCTGCGGCTGCGCCTCTTCACCCGCACGGCCGACCTGCCCGAGGGCGTGGTGCGCCTGCCGATCAAGGGCGTGCACCTCAACAAGTCGCCGATGGTGGTCGGCAACCTGCGCACGCTCGCGGCGCCCATGGCCGAGCGCTGGGGCGTCGATCTCGAAGCGGCGATGCGCCACGCGGCCATTGCGCGCGACCTGCCCGACATGAGCGCGATCTGGTCGCAGGTCTACGCCCGGCCCAAGGAGGCCACGCCCGATGTCGATGAAGACCTGTACGGCGGCTTCGTCGGCAACGCCGACCGGCGGCGCCTGAACCAGCTGCGCGGCTTGTCGCCAGAGGAGCTGGCCAAGGATCGCACGGGCTTCGACGATGGCCGTCTGGAAGAGGTCCTCTTCCGCTATCGCGCGCGCAACTGGCCGCAACTGCTGAACGAGGACGAGACCGAGCGCTGGGAATCGCTGCGTGTCGCGAAGCTCTTCAAGGGCGAGGGCGGGGCGCGCACCATCGAAATGCTGTTCAGCGAAGTCGACGCGCTCTCCGAGAACGCCGACGAGCGTGGAGAAGAAATCCTCGGCGCGCTCTACGAATACGCCGAGGCCATCGCGCCCGAGGCCTGAGCAACGCAACCGAGCGCCCAGCCCATGAGCCTGACGATCAACGCCGAACTGTCGAAGGGGCTCGAAAGCTACGGGCTCTTCCTGTCCGACGGCTGCCTTCTGCCGACGCCGTTCCGCTTCGAGACTCCGGTGCGCATCTGGCACTCGGCTCAGCTGCATGCGAGTTGCTCCGTGGGTGCGTATACGAGCATCTCGCCCGGCGCGCTGCTCGTCGACGTGCGCATGGGGCGCTATTGCTCCATCGGCGACGGCGTGCAGACCCTGTCGGACCATCCGGTCGACTGGTTCACCACGCACATGCTGGCCTATGCGCCGAATTTCCCCGAGCCGTACCGCCACCAGTCGGTCGGCCAGTTTCCGTCGCACTCGCCGGTGACCATCGGCAACGACGTGTGGATCGGCTCGCGCGTCAGCCTCAAGAGTGGCATCACCATCGGCGACGGCGCGGTGATCGGCGCGGGCGCGGTGGTGACGCGCGACGTGGCGCCCTTCACCGTGGTGGGCGGCGTGCCTGCCAAGGTGATCCGCCAGCGCTTTCCCGACACACTGGTCGAGCGCATCCGCGCCTGCCCCTGGTGGAATTGGGACCTGCGCACTCTGGCGCTGGACTGGCAGCACCCCGAAGCCGCCCAGTCGATGCTGGAGGAGGCCGTTGCCGAAAACCGCCTTTCGCGCTGGAATCCCGGCTGGCGGCTGCTCGACCGCGGCCAGCCGCCCGCCGAGGGCCAGCCCGCGCCGCTGGTCTTTCTGCCGGGCTGAACAACGACGATGCAAGGAGGTGCGCGCATGACAACCAGAAGAGCGACCCTGTCTGCTGTCCGCGTCGCGCTTGCGGCCGCCGGGGCCACCCTGGCGCTGGTCGGCTGCGGCACCTTGCCGCCCCCGGGGGCTGGCGGCGCAAGGGCCTGCGGGAGCGGCTTCGAGACCTTCGAGCGCGACACCCTGTTTTTCGGCCGTGCCATTCCCTCGGGCGGCCAGGTGTCGGACGCCGAGTGGACCGCCTTCCTCGACGGCACCGTGACACCCGCGTTCCCGCAGGGCCTGACGGTGATCGATGCGGCGGGCCAGTGGCGAGGCGTGTCGGGCGAAGTGGTGCGCGAGCGCTCCAAGCTGGTCGTGCTGCTGCATGCGCGCAGCGAGAAGGACGACGCCGCCATCGCCGCCATCATCGGCGCGTACCGCCAGAGGTTCGCGCAGGAAGCCGTGCTGCAGGAGAGGCAGGCCGTCTGTGTCCGCTTCTGAGGCCTTGCCGCGCGATCGCAACGTCGTCCGCCGCCTGAGCGCGGCCGACGCCGAGGCCTATCGCGCCGTGATGCTCGACGCCTACGCCAGGCACCCCAGCGCCTTCACCTCCACGGTGGAGGCGCGTGCCGCCTTGCCGCTGAGCTGGTGGATGGAGCGCCTCGGGGCCGCAGATGGTGCGAGCGGCGACAGCGTGGTCTACGGCGCATTCGACGACAGCGGCGCGCTGGTCGGCGCGGCTGGCCTGAGCTTCGAGACGCGCGAGCGAGCCAGCCACAAGGCCACGCTGTTCGGCATGTCGGTGAAGGCCTCTGCGCGACGCGTGGGCTTCGGCCGCCGGCTGGTGCTGGCCTTGCTCGACCACGCGCGGGCGCGCGCCGGCCTGCGGGTGGTGCAGCTCACCGTCACCGAGGGCAACGAAGCCGCGCAGAAACTCTACGAGGACTGCGGCTTCCGCAGCTTCGGCGTCGAGCCGATGGCCATTGCGCTCGGTGGTGCCTTGCTTGGAAAGGTGCACATGTGGTGCGACCTCGGCGAGGGCCGGGCCTGACCCTTGGAGCTTGTCAGGCCGATGGCGCGGGTTCCGCGTCCGCTGCAGGCAGCCCGCTCAGGTTCTCGGACCACGCCAGCGCCGAGCGGCACCATATCCGGCGGCGCGGGGCCAGCAGTGCGCGCTGCGCCAGCGGGCCGATGCGAAGCGTGTAGCTGGGAGGCGTGTCGCTGTCGGCGCTGGCCCAGACCGGCGTACCGCAGTTCTCGCAGAAGCTCTGCCGGCGCAGCACGCCGCTGTCGGCCGTCTTCACGTAGCCGCGGGGCTTGCCGCTCAGCAGCCTGAAGCCGGCGGCGGGCACCGTCACCGACACGCGATACGCCGTCCCCGAGAGCACCTGGCAGTCGGTGCAGTTGCACAGCCCGACCTTCTCGGGATCGACCTCGGCTTCGTAGCTGATCCGGCCGCAATGGCAGGCGCCCTGTACTTTCATCATGCGAACTGGCTCCTTCGAGGGAAAGACCGCCATCCTAGGAACGCAGGCTGCCATACGCAATGCCGGCTGCCGCCAATCCCCGGCGCGAGCGGCCCGCGGCGCGCCCACGTATGCTCGCCCGCATGGACGCCAATTCCGCCGCGCTGGCCGACTTCGCCACGCGCCACCGCAAGCTCTTCGTGCTCACCGGCGCAGGCTGCAGCACCGAATCGGGCATTCCCGACTACCGCGACCTCGACGGCGAGTGGAAGCGCCCGTCGCCCGTCACCTACCAGGCCTTCATGGGCGAGGAATCCTCGCGCAAGCGCTACTGGGCGCGCAGCCTGATCGGCTGGCCGACCATGGCGGGCGCACGGCCCGGCGCCGCGCACCGCGCGCTGGCGAAGCTGGGCGACGCGGGGCGCGTCGGCCTGCTGCTCACGCAGAACGTCGACGGCCTGCACGATGCGGCCGGCAGCCGCGGCACCGTCGACCTGCACGGGCGTATCGACACCGTGCGCTGCATGGGCTGCGAGCGGCGCACGCCGCGCTCCGAACTGCAGCTCGAACTGCGGCGGCGCAACCCGCGCTGGGCCGAGCTGGAAGCCCGCGCCGCACCCGACGGCGACGCCGACCTCGAAGGCCGCGACTTCTCCACTTTCGACGTGCCCGCCTGCCCGCACTGCGGTGGCCTGCTCAAGCCCGACGTGGTGTTCTTCGGAGAGAGCGTGCCGAAGGAGCGCGTCGCAGCCGCCTTCGCCGCGCTGGAGGAGGCCGATGCGGTGCTCGTGGCCGGCTCTTCGCTGATGGTCTATTCGGGCTTCCGCTTCGTGCAGGCGGCCGCCGCGGCAGGCAAGCCGGTGGCGGCGGTGAACCTGGGGCGCACGCGGGCCGACGCGCTGCTTTCGCTGAAGGTCGAGCAGCCTGTCGGCGAGGCGCTGACGACGCTCGCGCGGCAGCTGGCCTAGCTCCGGCCGGGCGTCCCGGTCAGCGAGCGGACGAAGGCATCCACCGCCGAGGTGTATGCGCCGGGCTGCCCCAGTTCGTCGTTGATCTGCGCGTGCGAAAGATCTTCCGGCACCACCTCCGCACGGCCACCCGTTGCCCCGATGCGTGCCGCGAACTGCCGCGCCTGTGTGCACGAGCCGTCGCGGCGCTGCGTGGAGCACACCAGCAGCATCGGCGGCGCGCCAGGTGCGAGCGCGTCGGAGGGCGACACGCTGCGCCAGAAGGCGGGGTCGCTGCCGAACACGCGGTCGTAGAAGGGCAGGTGCCGGCGCTGCATCAGCGCGGCCGTGTCCAGCGCCGCGCTGTCGAGCGCCACGGTGCCGAGCCAGGGGCGGGCGCCTTGCTGCCGCGCGATGGAAGGCGATGCACTGAGCAGCGCGACGAGGTGCGCGCCAGCCGAATGGCCCATGAGCACGAAGCGGCCGGCGTCGCCGCCCCACGACGGTGCATTCGCCTGCGCGGTGGCGACGGCACGCGCCACGTCCTGCGCCTGCTGCATCACGTCGACCTGGGGCACGAAGCGGTAGCTCACCGAAACGAGGATGAAGCCCTGCTCGCGCACCCAGTGCGCGATCTTCCGGTTGACCACGGATGCGGCTGCCTTGTCGCCGAACATCCAGGCCCCGCCGTGGACCATCACGAGCACCGGCGCGCCTTGCTGCGCCTTCTGCGGCAGGTAGACGTCCATGCGCTGGCGCGGATCGGGGCCGTAGGGCTGGTCTGCCAGCAGGCGCACCCCGGCGGGCGGCGCGGCCGTTTCTCCGCCGGGCTGCTGCGCGTTGGCCGGCGCGAACGCCAGCGCCAGCAGCCAAGTCGCGCAGATCCGTGCAAGACGCTTCATGAAAAGGCTCCCGGTGGACCGATGAGGGCAGGATTTTCGCGCCGGCCCTGTAGCAGGGCTGGCCCTGGGGTTCAACCGGCGTGCTTCGGCGCCATCCAGCTCGTTGAGGCGCCCCGGCCCGGAAGGTGCAGGCTGGCCGTGGCGGCCGGCGTCTCGGCCAGCAGGCGGCCCTTGCGGAACACCTTGAGCCGCGCGGCGCGCAGGCGGATCGCCTCGACCGGGTCGCGCGCCTGCAGCAGCACGAAGCTGGCGTCGCGGCCGGCCTCGAGGCCGTAGTTCTCCAGGTGCATCACACGCGCCGCGTTGGTCGTCACCGCCTCGAAGCACTGGCGGATGCCGTCCTGGCTCGTCATCTGCGCCACGTGCAGGCCCATGTGCGCCACTTCGAGCATGTCGCCCGAGCCCATGCCGTACCAGGGGTCCATCACGCAGTCGTGGCCGAAGGCGACGTTCACGCCGGCCGCCATGAGTTCGGGCACGCGCGTCATGCCGCGGCGCTTGGGGTAGGTGTCGTGGCGGCCCTGCAGCGTAATGTTGATGAGCGGGTTGGACACCACCGACACGCCGCTCTGCGCGATCAGCGGCAGCAGCTTGCTCACGTAGTAGTTGTCCATCGAGTGCATGGAGGTGCAGTGCGAGCCGGTCACGCGGCCTTGCATCGCCAGGCGCTGGGTTTCGAAGGCCAGCGTCTCGATGTGGCGCGAAAGCGGGTCGTCCGACTCGTCGCAGTGCATGTCGACCAGCTTGCCGCGCGCCGCGGCGATCTCGCACAGCAGCTTCACGCTCGCCGCTCCCTCGGCCATGGTGCGCTCGAAATGCGGAATGCCGCCGACCACGTCCACGCCCTTGTCGAGCGCGCGCTCCAGGTTCTCGACGCCGCCGGGCGAGCGCAGCACGCCGTCCTGCGGAAAGGCGACCAGCTGCAGGTCGAGATACGGCGCAACCTTGCGCTTGACCTCCAGCAGCGCATCGACTGCCAGCAGGCTTGGGTCGCTGGTGTCCACGTGCGAGCGCACGGCCAGCAATCCCTTGGCCACCGCCCAGTCGCAGTACGCCAGTGCGCGCTCGATCAGCGCGTCTGCCGTCAGCAGCGGCTTGAGTTCGCCCCACAGCGCGATGCCCTCGAGCAGAGTGCCGCTCCGGTTGACGCGCGGCAGGCCGTAGCTCAGCGTGGCGTCCATGTGGAAATGAGGGTCGACGAAGTGGGGCGCGAGCAGCAGGCCCTGCGCGTCGAGCGTTTCGTGTGCCGGCGCATCCAGGCCCTGAGTGATTTCGGCGATGCGTCCGCCCTGCACGGCGACCGACATGCCGGTGCGGCCGTCGGGGAGGGTGGCGTTGGTGATGAGGAGGTCGAGCATCGTGGGGGCCTTTTCCTGTTCCTCGCGAGGCTATCGGAGAGCCCAGCGGTTGTTCCGGTTGTGGATGTAGATGTACACGTTGTCGCTGCGGTCGCGGGCGACGCCGGCACGGCCCCAGGGGAATGCCGCCGGGTTGCGGGAAACGCCCATGGAGGCCAGCCAGCGCTCGTGGAAGCGATAGCGCTGGTCTATGCTGCCGTAGAAGTCGGCGTCCTCGAGCTTGCGCAGGGCGGGCGTCGTGAGAGTCAGGGAGCAGCTGACCAACAGCAGTTCTTCGAAACGCAGCATGAGCTGCACGGCCATGTCGCCGGATGTCGTGGTTGCGCTTGCGAAGACGCAGTCGACGAGCCGGCCTTCGACAAGCACGGCCTGGGCCGTCCGTGCGAAAGAGTCTGGCAGGCTGTCGGCGCGGGTGTCGGTACAGGCAACGACGCCGGCCGCCGAGAGACAGCCGTTCGTCGTGTCCAGATGGAGTGCCGTGTTCACCTCACCGCCCGGATGCCAGCGTCTCAGCGCGTGTTCTGCGCCCGGTACCGGTACTGCCCTGGCGCAGGCCCGACCTCGATGGTCACGCGGCGCAGCTTCTCGTCGTGCCCCGAATCGGCCTTTGCCGTGACGACGATGCCGCGCGGCGTGGCACGGCAGGTGAGGTCGGACAGCGAGATCTCCGCGTGGTCGTTGTCGAGTTCTGCAATTGCCACCGTGTGCTCGGCGCGCAGGCTGCCGTTGGCGTCGCGGCTCATCCACTGCACGTAGAGGAACGACTGGGCGTACTGTTCGGCGTGCACCACGCGGTAGGAGCCCTGGTGGTCCTTGCCCCAGGTGCCGCACATCTGCACCCAGGTCACCGCGTCGGCCGTGCTGAAAGCCTCGTAGCCGTAGTTCATGCCCAGTGCGCGGGCGCCGTTGCTGCCCATTGCGAGCATGGCCAGCAATGCCGAGAGCAGGGCCCTTCGAGCGGCGTTGGCGGTCCTCGTGGTCATCAGCGTTCCCCCTTGCGGTACGGTTTCATCAGCGCCTGCGGGTAGCTCGCCTTGCGTGCCACCAGCACCAGCGCCAGGATCGACAGCAGGTAGGGCAGCATCAGGTAGATCTGGTAGGGCAGCACGGCGTCGCCGGATTGTTGCAGTCGCAGCTGGAGCGCATCGAAGAAGGCGAACAGCAGCGCGCCCAGCAGGGCCTTGCCCGGCCGCCACGAGGCGAACACGACCAGCGCCACGCAGATCCAGCCGCGCCCGTTCACCATGTTGAAGAAGAAGGCGTTGAAGGCCGACAGCGTGAGGAAGGAGCCCGCCACGCCCATCAGCGCCGAGCCCGCGACGATGGCGCCGGTGCGCGTGGCCGCGACCGACACGCCCTGGCTTTCGGCTGCCTGCGGGTTCTCGCCGGCCATGCGCAGCGCCAGGCCCAGCGGCGTGCGGTACAGCACCCAGCCCACCACCGGCACCAGCAGCAGCGCGAACAGGGTGAGCGCGGTCTGTGCGTTCAGGATCGGGATGGGCAGCCAGTCCATCGGCGAGAAGGGCGTGATGGTGGGCGGCGTGTTCACCTTCGGAAAGCTCACGCGGTAGCCGAAGTAGCTCAGCGCGGTCGCCAGCAGCGTGATGCCCAGCCCCGAGACGTGCTGCGATAGCGCCAGCCCCACGGTCAGGAAGGCGTGCAGCAGCCCGAACACCATGCCCGCGAGCGCGGCCA
>Ga0209758_1005073_pt1 | contig 10433 bp, 4 predicted proteins | sample AraplaMF_Col_mMF_FD_184258 | JGI IMG/M metagenome (GOLD analysis project Ga0209758, IMG submission 184258) | Arabidopsis root microbial communities from the University of North Carolina, USA - plate scrape MF_Col_mMF (SPAdes) (version 2) | ecosystem: Host-associated > Plants > Roots > Endosphere ... | reverse complement strand
ATTGAATGGAGCAGCAGAAGGAAGCAGCGCATCGGCGTTGGCAAACATTCTTACCGCTATCTGATCATCTGGTGCTGCAAGCATCTCAAGATGGTTGGCCATGATGTCAACGCCTTGTTTTAACAGGTCCCAACGGCTTTCACCTGGGGGCGGTGAAAAGTTGGCGCCATCCAGCGACCAGGCCATACTGCCGGAGCGGTCCAGAACCAGCGCAATATCTACGGGCTTACGGAGGATATTGATCTGGTAGTCGCGCTGGCCCGTCTCGAAGCCCGGACCGGCGCCTTCAGTCGTCACCCTGATCCTGAAATTAATGGGGAAGCCCACTGGCGTGGTGGCATCGGGAGTAAGCGTGATCTGTGCGGTGGCATTACCGGCTGTGAAGTTCGGAGGTGTTGCAGCCCCGGTAGGTAAACTGATCTTAAGGCCGTTTATCTTAAAGCTAACCAGCTCTCCATTTTCCGTTATTTCATCCGTTCTGCCTGCCGGTAAATTCTCAAAGGCCCAAATCACCTTGTTTTTGGTAGTAGGGGACAAGGGGATGTTAATTGTTCCCACGTTTGTCCCAACCGTAAAATTAAAAACAAATGGGGTTTGCGGCACCATCGGCTCAGGCACTATTATTTCCTGCGCCCTGCTTAGTACCGGCAATAAGCTTAAGGCTACTGCCAATATCAGCAGCCAGCTTTTTTTGGGGTGTTTTTTTCGTGTATTCATTGTAGTTTATATGATGGATTATTTATTGCTTTCTTAATTCCAGTCAACATACAGCAGACCTTTCATCCAGGGAAGCCTGACTGTTGCAAAGCCCCAGGGCAGGTGAGTTAACAATACGTCCTGCGCTTTTTGCGCTACCTGCAGCTTGTATCCGTTGCTTACCTGTATGAGCTTGCCGGGACGCAGCAGGAACGCTTCCTGCAACCCCGCCGGACCGGTGCTGCGTAATGCCTTCCAATGGCTGATCACTGCTTCCAGCAGTTCGTTGCACATGGCAAAGGCGCTGTCTGGCAATGATGGTGTTGCCTCCAGGGCGGTATCAATCTCCTGGCCGGTTAATATCTTGGATAAGGTGAGCTCATATTCAGGTAAGCCAACTTCACCATTGAGAAGCCAGCTTAGCAGCTGTATGGCCTGTCTGGGTGCATATTCGGTACACCAGGCCTGGTCTTTCCATAAGCCGGTGTTGGTAAATAATTCTTCGAGGAAGGGGTGCAGCAGAATAATACCTGCATCCGCAACCTGCCAGTAGGGTTCGTCACCTTTCACACTGTTCCTGCTGCTGCTGTTTGCAGCAGGCGTTAACCGCTGCATGATCTCACGCGCTGCCTGCCTGTTGTCAGTGTTGGCAGGCGTGGTGGTATTATTGGTGGTGGCAGGATGGCTGGTGTTATCCGGGCCACTGTTATTGGTAGCAATATCTGTAGATGTATGCGCCGCGCTGGTACGTCCGTCTGCATCAGCTGCAGCAGGTGTTCCCACATTGTTTGCGGAGGCGGAATTGCCTGTGCTGCTTAAGCTATTGTTACTGGTAGAATTGTTGGCGCCATCCTGGTCACTATTATTGGTCGTAGTGCGGGCAGCAGATATCGTTGCGGTTTCAGCTTGCGTTCTTTCCAGGCAAGCTGTAAGCGAAAGGGTATAGGTTTCAAATGCGGAAGCGTGGTGCTGTTGTTTGCAGACATCTAACATTGCAGATACCACCTGCCGGAGCAATGCCTGATCTTCCCTTACAGCTCTTGTCAGCAGCAGCGGCAAGTCTAATAAAGGAGCACTGTTTTCCGCGATGATGATCCAGCTGGTCCAGAACTGCTGGTGAAATACCGGCAGCAATCCTTTAAATGATTGGATAGCCTGTGCCAGTGGTTGCCATTGCTGCAGGGCAGTATGGCCGTTCAACTGCATAACATCCAGCAAGCGGCTTAAACGTTGCGGAGTAAAGAGATTCGCCATCCTGATGCGGGCCGCTGGCTCCTGCTGCAATGCCAGGCGTAGGGTATCTCTTTCACCCGTGCTGATGGCATTGATCCATTGATCAGTAAATTCGTCTGCCAGGGGTGAGGAGGATGTAGTATGCCACCAGGGCAGACTACCTGATTGTAAAAAATGGAGTAGCGCCATATAGAGGGCCTGTGCGGCATTGGCCAGTACAGGCGGCTGCTGCGTTATGTCGCTTTGAGCGCTGCTTATATTCGTGGCATTGCTTCCACCGGTAGTTTCTTCAATGCGCACACCCGCTTCGGTGGAACTGCCTGTTTTCGTATACACCGCAGTGTTATAGCAGGCGCAGAGCTCTTCCGACAGGCGATGTTGCAAGCGCCGCCGGGCCTCTTCCTCAAAATCACCGGGCAACAACACGCCCAGGTCTATTTCCAGCTTGTCTATGATCAGGTGCCTGCCTTCCAGCGGCAAGGTTTCAAAACAGGATTCCACCACCGGCATGATCACTTTTTTCAGCATCCGCTTGGCCTTGATATCCCATTCAAGCCCTGTTGAGGTGCCGGTGGCAGCGTTTAACAGGAATACCTGCCGTTGAATAATATGTGAGGAAGGTGTTTGCATGTGGATCAACTATACCTGACAAATATTGCGTTCAGTGTTTTTACCAGCGCGTCTCTCAATGGACCGATCACGGTTGTTGCCACTTCATCTGTGAACCAGGCCTGCTGCCATGCTTTATATTGCGACTCTACATTCTCGAAGCAGGGATCAGTGGCTGCAATGGAGTTGTTGGGTTTCATATGGTCTACCCATATTACCCGCGGCAGTATGTGCGCCGGACAGGCTTTTCTTACCTGCTGGCTTACATATTTCCGGTATTCCGGGTCCATATTGTTAGTGGCGTGTGTAGGCGTTTGCACATTGTCCTTTGGATCGCTGGTATAGCCGGAGGGGAACAGGAATGTTAGCTGTAGGGAATAGGGATCCAGCATCCCTGGTATAGCCAATGCCGTGCCAGTACCCTCGTCGGGAGTCAATAAAGCATGTTCTATCATGTAAAATCCTTCCAGGTTAAACAACCGGTATATGTGGAAGAGGATGCGGTTGATTCCCTGCCTGGCCAGCTCCGGTGTACCGAATGTGTCCGGGCTGCGGGCCAGCACAGTGTTACCGGCATCCAGCAATACCGGTTGATAGTCGGTTGGTGATAATTGTTCTATCGTATAATGCTCTGACAATACGCCCCTGTTGATCACGGTTTGAATGGCGGATTGTGCTTTTGCAGTGGCAGCCGTGTCGCTGGCATCTGTATATACTTTTTCACTTTCCAGTAAGGTGGCGCCGCCAAAGCCGGCCAGCTCCCATAGCCGGAAGCCTTTGTGGAATTGTGGGTCTGGCGGTGTATCATTGAAGATCTGAAAGCGCTCCGCCGGCGCATGGTACGCCAGTTGTCTGCGCTCCTGCAGCACAAGGCCCAGCAGGAGATACAGGCGTCTTTCTATAGGGGCCAGGGTGTGGAGCACCCATATTTGCAGCATGGTTTGCACCAGTCCCGGAACGGCCGCCTGGGCAAGTGCCTGAGAGCCGAAAGTGGCAACCGTTTCTGCTATCTCCTCCATGATCGTGCCCGTAACGGCTTGCCGGATCACGAGGCGATACTGTGGCCCGGAAAGCACCGCGTTGTAATTGCCTGCTGCGGTAGCCAGCATACACGTGGCAGCCGCCTGTTTGCGGCAGGCTGACATATCAGGCAAGGGCAGGGGAGAGCGGAACAAGGGCGTACCGCCGGGATCCGATAAGGTCCAGCGAAAACCATCTCCGGCGGATTGTATGATCAGCAGGTCTTCCCTGCGTATGACAGGATTACCAAATGACTGGGCCCTGTCGCGGTTAAGCGCCGGTAAAGTATTTAAGAAGGCGGCCTTTTCGCGGATCAGTTGTTTGGAGGCAATGTTGCGTTCCGCCAGTTGTATCTTAAGCAGCTCAGTAGCATCCGTGCTATCTTCAGGTGTGATGCGGACAGCCCTCCGGTAGTTGAGCTCTGCCTTGTCGTACATGTCTTCTCCCAATATGGCCAGCAGGTGATTCAGCACGCGGTTGCGGCGGTTCAGGAACTCATCTTCCTGTTCGGTAGCCGCTTGCAGCGCTGTAATATATTCTGCAGGAGCATCCAGCAAGGGCGCTACCTGCGGCAGCGTATGCAGCGGATAGGAGAAGAGTGTTTGCGCAGTTTGCTGCGCTGCGGAGAAAAAGGCGTTAAAATTGGTCAGCTGGCTGGCAATGCCGGCGGTCAGCTGCTCAAAGAAAAACAGGTAACCATTCAGCTGCAATGCCTGCGCTTTGCGCGATACACTTGCTGTTGAGGGCAGCCCCGCTTCTCCAACGCCATATGTTAAGGGAAGATCATTCTGTATAGGGTAATATTCTCCCGTAGGATAAACGGTTCCCGCTGTAATGGGAATGTCTGCGGGGCCGCTGATGGCAGGGGCCTGCATACTTTCCTTCTTATATTTGAACAGGTTTATTACCCGGTTAATATCATAGCTCACCTCTATACCATTTCGCAGGCATACAATGCGCGACTTTAAGAGGCTCAGGCGGAGTACATGCCGCTGGCTTTGCACCAGGTGCAGACAGTTGCGTGCATTGATCGTTACGGGCAGGTTATCCAGGTAATTGGCCATGCTTACATTACGCACGGCTGCTATATTGCGCGAGCTGGTGTTTTCCTGCTGTATAATATCGGTGCCGCTGCCATCGCGTTGCTGCAGTATGATCCGCAGTATATCGGATGTATACAGTACTTGCGGTTGTTGCGAGGTGTTCAGCGGATCGCCCGACATAAATCCCGAATTAAGGAGCGGCCCTTCGAAGATCTCTTCTGCGGATAGCCTTTGCCGTAATGTATCCAGGTCTTCAAACACCGGATCAGGTGCAATAAAGCGATCTATCTGGTAAAAGATATCGGCCAGGAGGTTCTCCGGGTTTGCACCGGCGTTGATCTCCAGGGTGGCGGAGATCGCGATTTCCTGCAGCCGTGCAGCATTGAACTCAACAAAATCCTCGCAGAGATTGCGGTAGTTCCTGAGATAGCGCCGTATGATGCGCATATTGTTATAGGCATCGCGTACGCGGTAGTTAAACTGCCGTACGAGCGCTATCTCATCGGGGTTGTCTGTATTGTTAAGTAGTTTGGTTTTTACCGCCTGCAGGATCAGCGGAATTTCCGTTAGCGGGTTTTGCAGCGGTGTAATGATCCTCATTACTACCAGCAAAATGGCTTGGCCGGCCGGTCCGGATGGAGGCGTGTAGCTTACCTTCAAACGTGCAAACCAGGCGTCACTGTCTTCAATAGCGTTCCAGTCTGTGCTGCCGTCTACCACTATAGTTCCCAGCGTTACTTCCTTCCGGAAGGGCTCCGCCACCGGCTCGTCCCAGGAGGGAAAGCCCAGCTCTATCACATAAGCGGCCGGCAGCACACTGGTCTTAAAAAGGTTGCTGTTCAGGTTTTCATTGGTGAATTCCACCAATACATTGTGCCTGCCTGCAGGGCTTGTTAAGGACGGATATACACGGGCGTTATGTACCAGGGGATGATCCGTCAGCAGCCTGCCGGTATCATTGATGGTCACAGGCGCAGAGGGCAGGATCTGCGCCGCCGTAAAAAGTGCTTGCTGCTGGCCGGAAGTATCGCTGGCCAAGAGGTCAGGAATATCCATGCCTAGGCGTAGGCCCATTTCCGTTAATGCGTAACAAGCCGCTTCCAGCAGCGTGATACCGGGGTCATGAAGGTTGTGGTTGGTCCAGGAGGCGCCGGCGATGCGCTGCAGGAGCTGCATGCCTTCGTTGCGCAGAAAGCCGAAATCCTGGCTTTTCATTTCCGGCGGCAGGGGTGATATTTGTGTTGCTTGACTCATGGGGTTACATATTCCTTCAGTACCGCAGGTTATACCTTTTTAGTAGCTGTCTTCGTTTTCTCCAGCTGTTTTTCCAGTGCCTGTATACGCTGGCTGAGCTCCTGTACGGCATTCACCAATACATAGGTTAGCGCGCTGGCATCAAACATCAGCATACCGGATTCTTTTTGCTCGCTCTTTTTGCCGTTTTCAGCAGCTATGGGCAGGGGCATACTGGGATCTGCCGTTACCATGTAAGGGAACACAGGTTGCAGCTCATGAGCGAGTATACCCACATATTCCTTATCAGTAGGGAGATTCAGCATGCCGTTGTAACGGTAACGCACCGGCTTTACCTGCATCAGTTTTTCCAGCCCGTCTTCAAAAGGTTGTATATCCTTTTTTAAGCGTGCATCGGAATTGGCCTGCCAAGAGCCTCCGCCTGCTTTACAGGCATCGCCGTTCACCTGCAGAATATTGGTGGCCGTGCCTACCAATGCATTATTGCCAATTACGATCTGTCCGCTGGTTGGTATCACGCTTAAACGCGGCGTTCCACCGGTACCGCCTTGTGTGAGGTAAATGCCTCTTGAGGTGGGCGCATTCACGTAAACGTCCCCATTGCTGGTCTGACGCAGCCCAAAGTTGGTATTAGTACTATGATTCTGATGGCTGATCTGTGCATCGACGCCGGCTGTGAGAGAACCATTGGAGATAACGACGTTGCCAAACTTCACCTTGTCGAAAGGACCGCTGTTAGGCCCGAGCGGCACTTCCAGTTTGGCGGTAGGCGTACCGGCGCCGATCATTACACCATTGCCCTCTCCCGGGTCATAGCCGATGTTGGCGCCGCTTCCCACAGCGCCAAATCCGCCGGCGCCTACATCGGTCCAGGTGGTGCCGTTATTGAATTGCAATTTACCGTCCTTAAAACGGAGCGTGCCGGGCTTACCGGTTTCTACACTGCCCAGGTTAAGGCCGGCGGGCAGGTTCAGGTTTTTGCTGGGGTCAAAATCGTCCGCTTTATTTACGAAGGATTCTATCAGGTCGCCAAAGTCGGTCCCGGATGGGCGTTCTCCGTCACGGAACTCCTGTTTCAGATAGGCTTTACTACGTTCTGCCATGGTGAATGGTTTTTTATTTTTATGAAATAGTTACAAAATCAAGTCCGATGATCATCTTGCCAACGCCTATCGCCTGTGTACCCTGGCAGAACGTGCTTTCTGCCTGTAAGGACTCTATGCGATGATAACGGTTGGATACCAGGATGCTGTCCGGACGTGTAGCGGCCGCCGTTTCTACCGGCTCGCCTATTACAAAATCCACGTTGATCGCTTTACCACCGGTTTTTGCCCCGCTGATGGTATCCAGCACTGTGGCAATACTGGCTTCCGGGCTATAGCCCACGATAAAATCCTGTCCGATGACCATGTTGCTGATACCTTCATCCAGCACGCCCTGGTGTTGGTGGTACAGTTCAAATCCCACTACATTGTTGACATACGCTCTGCTTTCAATGAAAGCCTGTATTTCGGAAGCGTATACCTTGCCGCCAAATACAATATCCCTTCCTGCTTCATAAGCCCAGGGGCTCAGGAACTGCTTTACTTCTGTTTCAAGGATCACCGCATAATAGCCGGGATCGAACGCTGCGTTGAAATTCACTTTACAGTTTACCAGCAGTGTTTCGTATACCGGGTTGGTGACCTGCAGCTGCACAAAGGGATCACAGAAATTGCTGCTGATAAATGATGCCATTTCCCGCAGCTGGTATTGATTGATCATCGGCTGCAAAGGGTTGCCGGCTTTACGTTTGCGCCAGTCGGGCACTACTACCAGCTGCACTTGTCCGGGCATCAATACGCCCTCGGCGCCGGAGTGGGCCAGGCATTTTACTTTAAAGATGTCAGGATAATATTCCAGCAGCAGATGCTCATAATCGCCAGGCGTCACAGCCCTGTTCTTATGTCGCAGCCGCTCGCTTACACGGCGGTAATAGGCATTGTCTATTTCCCGGTTGCGGCCTCCGAAAGAAGGGTAGGGTTGCTGTATCTTTTTGATGGAAGGGATCTTCTGTACCAGCTTTGTAATGGTGGATGACGGCAGCGGCGCAGACAAATGCGTTTCATATAAGTCTGCTGTTGCTGCAGGCAATACCAGGGTAGCCCTGGCGGCCTGTGTGGCAATGGCCTGTATGGCGCCTGCACCATCCTGTTTGCTGCTTACGCTCACCCGCAGCCAATGGCTGCCCGCGGGCAGCAGGGTATGTTGTAATGAAGCATCTGCTCCTATATTCAGGCGGATAAGACCGGATTGCTGTAAGCCGTTGGTGCTGTCTTCCATGATGTCGGCAGCCTGTATGGAGATCCAGCTGTCGCCGGATAAATAGGCCCAGTGCAGATCCTGCTGTACCAGTAATTCATTGCCTACTGCATTTCCTTCTTCTACCTGGAACAACATGGAAACCGTTTGCGGTAAGCTGGCCTGCTGTAATCCTATATACAGCACGCCTTTGCCCGGCTGGGGCTGTACCAGCACCGTTCTGTCATTTTTACCCACTTCAGCTACGCCAAATACGCCCTGTATAAAGTACTGGTCTATATTATTGGGTTGGTTGGGAGTAAATGTTTCCTTTGCCGTATAGTCCAGTGAAATACTTTTCAGTGTTGGCGTGTACGGTGGCTTGGGCAGTACGGGCTTAGGGTTTGAGCTGTTCTCGTATTTGGCCAGCTCGATGGCTTTTTGTGTATATACCACCGGGTAAACTTTATGTCCAAAGGCTTCAAAAGGGCCTCCGTCCGGCAGCGTTACATTAACAGGCAGCTTTAACACCAGTCGCATATAACCCTGGCTCAGTGTATTACTGAACTCGCCGGGCAGCTGTAAGCCGGGGCTTCTTTTGAATGGCTTGTTCACCGTCATGTTGGCGAATTCAAATTTCTTCACCACAAGGCTCCAGGGTTTTCTGGCGTCGGTAGTGTCAAAAATGGTGATCCCCGTGTGCAAACTTGTATCCCAGCTCCTGCCTGCCAGCAATTCCATATTCACCTTAAAACTGCTATTTTCTATGTTAAGGGCATTGTCATACGTACGGTAATGGTCCATTAAATTATAAGGTGGGTCTTCCCATTGCAGATTCACGTTAATAGAAGTAAGTGTTTTGCTGAAGACCTCTTCGCTGCCAATGTAAAAATTGGAGCCTATTGCAGGCGCACTGCCAAAAGGAAGAATAGGCTTATCTACCGGCTGAACGGACTGGTCGTTCTGCAGTAGGAGATTCTTTACGCCGCTTGCGCCCACCTCGATACTGATGCTTTCTGCGCTGAACTGTGAAAATAATTCCAGCAGATAGTTCTCCGGCGGCAGCAGTACCCGCATTACCGGCGACTGTGTAATGAGACCAGCAAGATGTACTGCCTCTTTGTACCCCGTTATAGCAGGCGATGTATTATTCAATAATGCGGCGATCTCCAGCTGAAATCCGCTCGCTGTTTTTGACAGCTGTGTTTTCACAATACTGTCGGGTGACAGCCAGCCTTTCTCCCCGCTCAATGATAACTGCAATGCGCCTTTCAGGTCAAGCGGCTGTTCAAGGTCGTCATCACCAATGATAATGGTGGCGCCGTCTAAATTTTTCAATGCAATGTTTAGGGTGATGGTACGGGTACCTTCTGCCAGCAGTAATGCAGGCGAAGCGATGGACCATCCGAAGAAGACCGCCTCCATGCTCCTGGTTTCGGGAGATGATAAGAGCTGGCTGCTGCCAAAAGGCCGCCAGGCGGTAGCGGTATCATTCGTCACCTTTCGCGCATCGGGCGCTTTAAAGACGATGGCGTCACCGTTTACATTGATATCCGTATAAGTGGATTTTAATTCGCCGATAATGGTTTGAGAAACTACCAGCTCATTGTCCAGCGCATATTGCAGGGGAGCGCCGGTATCGGTCTTGCCCGCATCCAGCAGCACGCCGGCTTTTATAAGAACAGGCTTTGCATTTTTAGCAGGTTCAAACAGCACATGTACCTGGTCCGGTTTCGCCGCTTTCCGTTGGATCTGCAGCACATCTTCATAATAATATTTTAAGCGTTTGGCGCTAAGGGCGTTCATGTCCTGCTGCACATAGGAGAACGCGCGCAGAAAGGCGAACAGCAAAGCCAGGTGCGGGGGCAGATCATTGCGGGTTTGCAGCAGGGTATCAATCTCTGCATCTGTCAGGGTATCTGATAAGTCGATAGTGCCGTGGTGCAGCAGATCGAAAAGTTGCGCCCAGCTGCCCTGCTGCTGCAGGTCAAGATTATAATAGCGGATGCGGGATGACAGCTCATAGATGAAGCGCACCAGGTCGCCGGCAGAACGGTCGTCTATTTTCAGCTTGGTGGGGTCCAGGGCCACCTGCGCGCGTTCCAGCTGGTTGATGCCATCGGCGGCCAGCAGGTATTGCCAAATATTTTTTTCAGTGCTTGTCATACCTTATTTCTCGGTTAAGTAGAAAGGAAACACCAGGTTGTTGCGGGTATTGGTGCTCCTTACCGTATAATCTATATGTATTTCCACTTTACCGGTTTCCTGTTGTCCGGGCGCCAGTCGTACCTGGTTGAG
>Ga0209758_1005072_pt1 | contig 10434 bp, 10 predicted proteins | sample AraplaMF_Col_mMF_FD_184258 | JGI IMG/M metagenome (GOLD analysis project Ga0209758, IMG submission 184258) | Arabidopsis root microbial communities from the University of North Carolina, USA - plate scrape MF_Col_mMF (SPAdes) (version 2) | ecosystem: Host-associated > Plants > Roots > Endosphere... | reverse complement strand
GTGGGGCTTGCCGTCTCCCTGGGGGATGAACTGCCACTTCATCCCCGTCGGGAAGCCGGCGCCGCCGCGTCCGCGCAGCCCCGAGTCCTTGACGTACGCGATGACCTCGTCGGGCGACATGGCGAGCGCCTTGCGCAGCCCTTCGTACCCCTCGTGCCTCCGGTAGACGTCCAGCGTCCAGGACTTCTCCTCGTCCCAGAAGGCGGACAGAACGGGCGACAGCAGCTTCTCGGGGCTGATCTCTCCCCCGCCCTCGAACTTGCCCGGGCGGGAGGTCCCCCCGTCCTCGGTGGTCACTGTCATCACTCCCCCTCCTCCGTGACGGGACCCGCCGGGTGGGCCGGGTCGGAGGCCGATGTGTCCTGTGGCGCGTCGTGCGAACCGAGGTGCTCGGCCGGAGACGGCTCGTGCACGGACCCCGGTCGCGGCTCGTCGTGCGGTCCGCCGTCCCTCGGGTGCACCACACGCGCCGTGGGGGTCTCGCCCTTGGACAGCCGCAGCCCGACCAGCGAGGCGGGACCGGCGCCGCCGCTCGCGTCGACGGCACCCTCCCGTTCGTCGGGGAAACCGGCCAGCATCCGGGCGGTCTCCTTGAAGGTGCACAGGGGCGCACCGCGGGTGGGTTCGACCTGCCGGCCCGCCCGCAGGTCGTCGACGAGGCTCCTGGCGCTCTCGGGGGTCTGGTTGTCGAAGAACTCCCAGTTGACCATCACGACCGGTGCGAAGTCGCAGGCCGCGTTGCACTCGATGTGCTCCAGGGTGACCTTGCCGTCGTCGGTGGTCTCGCCGTTGCCGACGCCCAGGTGCTCCTGGAGGGCGGAGAAGATCGCGTCACCGCCCATCACGGCGCACAGCGTGTTGGTGCAGACGCCCACCTGGTAGTCCCCGGAGGGCCTGCGCCGGTACATGGTGTAGAAGGTCGCGACCGCGGTGACCTCGGCCGTGGTCAGGTCGAGCATGTCCGCGCAGAACTGCATCCCGGTGCGCGTGACATGTCCCTCCTCCGACTGCACGAGGTGCAGCATCGGCAGCAGGGCGGAGCGCGAGTCCGGGTAGCGCTCGATGATCTCGCGCGCGTCCCGCTCGAGCCGGGCCCGCACGTCGTCCGGGTAGTCGGGCGCGGGCAGCTCGGGCATCCCGAGGCTGATGCCGCGTTCCGAGGAACTGGTGGTCACCGGTCGACGCCTCCCATCACGGGGTCGATGGACGCGACGGCGACGATCACGTCGGCGACCTGGCCGCCCTCGCACATCGCCGCCATGGCCTGCAGGTTGGTGAAGGACGGGTCACGGAAGTGGACCCGGTAGGGGCGGGTGCCGCCGTCGGACACGACATGCACCCCGAGTTCGCCCTTGGGCGACTCGACCGCCGCGTACGCCTGTCCCGGCGGGACCCGGAATCCCTCGGTCACCAGCTTGAAGTGGTGGATCAGGGCCTCCATGGAGGTGCCCATGATCTTCTTGATGTGGTCGAGGGAGTTGCCGAGCCCGTCCGGCCCGAGGGCCAGCTGCGCGGGCCAGGCGATCTTCTTGTCGGCCACCATGACCGGTCCGGGCTGCAGCCGGTCCAGGCACTGCTCGACGATCGCGAGCGACTGGCGCATCTCCTCGAGACGGACGAGGAAGCGGCCGTAGGCGTCGCAGGTGTCCGCGGTCGGGATCTCGAAGTCGTACGTCTCGTAGCCGCAGTAGGGCTGGGCCTTGCGCAGGTCGTGCGGCAGCCCGGCGGAGCGCAGGATCGGGCCGGTGGCGCCGAGGGCCATGCAGCCGGCCAGGTCGAGATAGCCGATGTCCTGCATACGCGCCTTGAAGATGGGGTTCCCGGTGGCGAGCTTGTCGTACTCCGGGAGGTTCTTCTTCATCTTCTTCACGAACTCGCGGATCTGGTCCACCGCGCCCGGCGGCAGGTCCTGGGCGAGTCCGCCGGGGCGGATATAGGCGTGGTTCATCCGCAGACCGGTGATCAGCTCGTAGATGTCGAGGATCAGTTCCCGGTCACGGAAGCCGTAGATCATGATCGTGGTGGCGCCGAGCTCCATGCCTCCGGTGGCGATGCACACCAGGTGGGAGGACAGCCGGTTGAGCTCCATCAGGAGCACCCGGATGATCGTGGCGCGGTCCGGCACCTCGTCCTCGATGCCGAGAAGCTTCTCGACCGCGAGGCAGTACGCCGTCTCGTTGAAGAACGGCGTGAGGTAGTCCATGCGCGTCACGAACGTGGTGCCCTGCGTCCACGTGCGGTACTCGAGGTTCTTCTCGATACCGGTGTGGAGATAGCCGATGCCGCAGCGGGCCTCGGTGACGGTCTCGCCCTCGATCTCCAGGATGAGCCGGAGCACGCCGTGCGTGGACGGGTGCTGCGGGCCCATGTTGACGATGAGGCGTTCGTCGTCGGCACGGGCCGCGGACTGGACCACCTCGTCCCAGTCGCCGCCGGTGACCGTGTAGACGGTGCCTTCGGTCGTCTCGCGCGCGGAGGCGGAGGACGGAGTCTGCGTGCTCATGAGTACGACCTCCGCTGGTCCGGAGCCGGGATCTGGGCGCCCTTGTACTCGACGGGGATTCCGCCGAGGGGATAGTCCTTGCGCTGCGGGAACCCCTGCCAGTCGTCGGGCATCATGATCCGCGTCAGCGCCGGGTGGCCGTCGAAGACCAGGCCGAAGAAGTCGTACGTCTCGCGCTCGTGCCAGTCGTTGGTGGGATAGACGGGGACGAGGGACGGGACGTGCGGGTCCGCGTCGGGTGCGCTGACCTCCAGGCGGATCACCCGGTTGTGGGTGATCGAGCGCAGGTGGTAGACGGCGTGCAGCTCGCGGCCCTTGTCGCCGGGATAGTGCACTCCGCTCACGCCCGTGCACAGTTCGAAGCGGAGCGCCGGGTCGTCGCGCAGGGTCTGGGCAACGGCGACCAGGTACTCGCGTTCGATGTGGAAGGTCACCTCGCCCCGGTCGACGACGGTCTTCTCGATGGCGTTGCCGGGGACGAGGCCCTGTTCCTCGAGTGCGCCCTCGAGTTCGTCGGCGACCTCGTCGAACCAGCCTCCGTAGGGCCGCGTCGCGGCGCCGGGGAGACGGACGGAGCGGACCAGGCCGCCGTATCCGGAGGTGTCCCCTCCGTTGTTGGCGCCGAACATGCCGCGCTGGACGCGGATCTCCTCGCCGTGGTCGCCGCGCATACCCGGCAGGTTCGCGGCGCCGAGGTCCTTCTCGGGGTTGACGCCGTTGCCGTTCGCGCCGTCGCCCGGCGTGTTCGCACCGTTGCTCTTCGCATCGCTCATCGCAGCAGCCCCTTCATCTCGATCGTCGGGAGTGCCTTGAGCGCCGCTTCCTCCGCCTCACGGGCCGCCTCCTCGGCGTTGACGCCGAGCTTCGAGGTCTGGATCTTGTGGTGGAGCTTGAGGATCGCGTCCATCAGCATCTCGGGCCGCGGCGGACAGCCCGGCAGATAGATGTCGACCGGGACGATGTGATCCACGCCCTGGACGATCGCGTAGTTGTTGAACATGCCGCCCGAGGAGGCGCAGACCCCCATGGAGATCACCCACTTGGGGCTCGGCATCTGGTCGTAGACCTGCCGGAGGACCGGCGCCATCTTCTGGCTGACACGGCCCGCGACGATCATCAGGTCCGCCTGCCGGGGCGAGCCGCGGAAGACCTCCATGCCGAAGCGCGCCAGGTCGTAGCGGCCGGCGCCGGTGGTCATCATCTCGATGGCACAACAGGCGAGGCCGAAGGTGGCGGGGAAGACCGACGCCTTGCGCACCCAGCCCGCGGCCTGCTCGACGGTGGTGAGAAGGAAACCGCTCGGCAGCTTTTCTTCGAGTCCCATGACTAGTGGCCCCTCAGTCCCATTCCAGGCCGCCGCGCCGCCATACGTACGCGTACGCGACGAAGACGGTGAGCACGAAGAGCAGCATCTCCACGAGCCCGAAAACTCCGAGGGCGTCGAAGGTGACGGCCCACGGATAGAGGAAGACGATCTCGATGTCGAAGACGATGAAGAGCATCGCCGTCAGGTAGTACTTGATCGGGAAGCGCCCGCCACCGGCCGGCGTGGGGGTCGGTTCGATACCGCACTCGTACGCCTCGAGCTTGGCGCGGTTGTACCGCTTCGGACCGATCAGCGTGGCCATGACCACGGAGAAGATCGCAAAGCCTGCCCCGAGGGCTCCCAGTACGAGGATGGGCGCATACGCGTTCACCGCTCCTCGCTCCTCTCAGTCGGCACTGACTGCTGGCGGTTGCGCCGGGTTCGCGGCCGCCCCACCTGTCCCACGAACCCCACTCGCCCCAGCGAAGATCGCGCACATGTGAAGCAGGTCACAAGCCCAACTGCCCCGCATCTTATGCCCGCCGGTATGTGATCTGCGACACGGGGGTCACCACGTACTTTGTGATCTCCACCACCTGGCGAAGGATCATGAAGTCGGATGAGCGGTGATCTTCGTACGCGAAGCAGTCGAGCGATCACCAAGAGGTGACATTTTCGCTCGTCGTCGCTGGTCGGAGCCGTTTCGCACTATCAAAGGGGAGTCGATCGAGGCAAATTCGCCCTGGGCGCGATCCCTTGATAGTGGACTCCGTTCACACGTCAGTGGGAGGTGTGAGGACGGATGTGGACGTGTGCACGCGTTCACGAGCCGGAGGCCCGACCTCACGGAGGACGGGGTGCACATACGGACGGACGCGAAGGGCACCATCCGCGCGCGGGACGCCGCCGCAGCGGTGACCGTTCCGTGACCTGCGCCACATCGGAAGATGATCCGATAAACGGGGCTTGGCCACCTGGGTCGACCGATGGTAGGCGCAGAGCAATCCGGACGTAACGACGAAAGGCCGTGATCACAGGCTTGATCACTACTGTCCACAATGTCCGTTACGGCGTCAATAAGGATTGACGCGAAGGGGATTTGAGGTGTCGATTGAACAACTGTGGCGCACCACACGTTTCTTGAAGGTATGGAGGAGCCCCTGATACCGCTTGTTCTCATGTCCCACACCGCTCACATACGCAGCCACCGGAAGCCCCGCAACCGCAGCGCGTCGACGATCGCGATGCGGGCCGGGGTTGCCGGGGGCGTCCTCGGTCTGGCCGCCGCCGGAGCTTCGGCCACGGCGAACGCCGCCGAGCCGGTGACGCAGACGCTCGAACTGCCCACCCTGACCACCGACCTGGCCCAGCAGGTCGCGCAGTCCGCGGCCGCCACCCAGCAGGCCGCTGCCAACTACCAGCTGCAGGCCGAGCGTGACGCGGCTGCCGCAAAGGCCGCAAAGCAGGCAAAGGCGGACCTCGCCGAAGCCAAGAAGAAGGCCGCGGAGGCCAAGCGCAAGGCCGAGGCCGCGCGCAAGGCCGCGGCGGCCGCCGCCTCGCGCAGCGCCGAGCGCACCGTCCTCACCGTCGCGTCGAACAGCACCGCGACGAGCACCTCCACGGCGACCGGTTCGGCCGCCGCGGTCATCGCCTTCGTCAAGGCGCAGATCGGTGACTCGTACGTCATGGGTGGCACCGGCCCCAACTCGTGGGACTGCTCCGGTCTTGTGCAGGCCGCGTTCAAGCAGGTGGGCGTCAGCCTTCCGCGCGTCTCCCAGGGCCAGTCGACCGCCGGCACCCAGGTCTCGCTCAGCAATCTGCAGCCGGGCGACATCCTCTACTGGGGCGGTGCGGGCAGCGCGTACCACGTCGGCGTGTACGTCGGCGACGGCATGTTCGTCGGCGCGCAGAACCCCTCCACCGGTGTGGTGGAGAAGCCGCTGTCGTACGACCCGCCGTCCGGCGCGGTCCGGGTGCTCTGAACAAGCAGCCGGGAAGTCATGGGGAGTGAAGGGCCGCAGCCGCTCGGGGGCAGCGGCCCTCCTCCTCATCCGAGGTCGAAGGTGTTCGGCAGGCCGAGGCGGTAGCGCACCTCGTCGACCCGCTTGAGGGGCTCCATCTCCGGCGGTCGGTACAGCTCCCAGATCCGGCACCGTTCGGCCTCGGAGCCGTCCCGGTCGAGCAGCGCGTTGACGGCGCGGCGCGCCGACTCGTTGGCGCCTTCCATCGTCGCCAGGTCCACATCGGTGTGGACGTAGTCGCCGGCGAGGAAGAAGTTCGGCACGGCGGTCCTCGCCGACGGGCGGTTGTAGAGCGTGCCCGTGGGATGGATCAGGAGTGGCTCGCGGTTCTGCGGATCGGGGCCGCCGAGCCCTGTCACGGCCGGATCCATGAACCAGCCGAGCCGGTCGGCGTCCGTCAGCACCGTCTTGCCGGAGTCGTTCAGCGCGTCCTTCATCTGCGCCCAGCACTCCTCGACGATCTCCTCGCGCGTGCACTCACGGGCCTTCTTGCCGTACAGGATGCCCGGCTTGTCCCACTCCGAGACGATCACGGACAGGCAGTCATGGGCGGTCCCGTCGCCGTAGTCCTGCGAGAAGTTCCGGACGTCCCAGAACTGCGCCTGCCCGATCCCCGTCACCGACCAGGGTGAGTCGAGGCAGTTGATGTGCCCGTGGACGACGGGCGTCGGCGTGCGCAGATAGAACTGCACACCGGTCATCCAGTCCGTCTGCAACGCGTCGCACCGGGCGAGCTGCGGGTCGGCCGCGCGCAGGGCGGCGCCCCAGGTGCGCCGGGCGTGCTCCACGGGCATGGCCGAGACGTAGTGGTCGGCCGTGACGGTGCGTTCGACGCCGCTGTCACGGGCCGCGACCCTGACGCCGCTGACCTGCCCGCCCTCGTACAGCACCTCCCGCACCTCCGTGCCGAGCACGAACCCGACGCCGAGGGAGCGCAGATGGGCGGACCACGGGTCGATCCAGGCCTCGCTCGTCGGGGCGTCGAGCACCCGGTCGATGTCCGCGTCGCCGTCCATGCCCCGGCCGAGCAGGCCCCACAGCAGCAGCGCCTCGATGATGACGCGGCCGACGGTACGGGTGGAGGCGATCTCGGCCCGGGTGGCGACGAGGTTGCGGGTCTGCCCGACGCCGAGGAGCGTGCCGTACTCCTCGCTCATCCGCTCGGCGCGGATGAAGTCCCACCAGGTGGTCTTCTCCCACTGGTCCTCCCGGCGCGCGTCGCAACTGGTGAGGTGGACGAGGACGCGGTCGGCGAAGTAGGCGGCCTCGTACGCGGGCAGCCGGCTGCCCAGGTCGAGGACGGAGAGGATCTGGTCGCGGAGCCACGACGGCGTGATGTCGCCCGGCGCGGGCGGCGTGGTGACCCGCCGCAGCGGGAAGTGAAGATCCGGACGGCCGGCCTCTCGGGCGAAGAGCGCCTCCGTGCCGCCGCGGAGGTTGTCGTGGACGCCGTTCTCGTTGCCGGGGAAGGGGATGCGGCGCAGGGTGTCAGGCAGGTTCCGGTAGAAGCCCGGGAAGAAGCGGAAGCCGTGTTCGCCGGGCAGCGGTCTGCGGCCGCCCGTGCCGGTTCCGGGGACGTCCATCGAGCGTGCCTTGCCGCCGAGCACGTCGTAGTACTCGTAGACGGTCACGCTGTAGCCGCGTTCGGCGAGTTCCTGGGCTGCGCTGAGTCCGGAGACGCCGCCGCCGAGGACGGCGACGTGCTTACCGGTGGAGGCGGCGGCGGTGTCCGGCCATAACGCGAAGGCCCCCACCGCACCCCCGGCGCCCGCCAGGAACCGTCTGCGGGTCGTTCCCTGGTGTTCTGTTGTCATGGATACGGGAGGGTAGGGAGAGCGGGCACCGCGACGACAGGGCACGGCCGGGTCACCCACCGCATCCTCACAACGGTGCAGGATTCACCCGAAAGGGAACACAGGCGTGACGACGGGCGCCGGACCGGTTCCCATGACCGTCCGGCGCCCCCGTACCGCCGGTCAGGCCTTCGGGGCCACCTTCGACAGGCCGTTGATGACCCGGTCCATCGCGTCGCCGCCGGTCGGGTCGGTCAGGTTGGCGAGGAGCTTCAGCGTGAACTTCATCAGCAGCGGATGGGTCAGGCCCCGCTGCGCCGCGATCTTCATCACCTTCGGGTTGCCGATCAGCTTCACAAAAGCGCGACCCAGCGTGTAGTAACCGCCGTAGGTGTCCTTGAGGATCTTCGGGTAGTTCTGCAGGGCCATCTCGCGCTGGGCGGGGGTCGCCCGGGCCAGGGCCTGGACGATGACGTCCGCCGCGATCTGGCCCGACTCCATGGCGTACGCGATGCCCTCGCCGTTGAAGGGGTTCACCAGGCCGCCCGCGTCGCCGACGAGCAACAGGCCCTTGGTGTAGTGCGGCTGGCGGTTGAAGGCCATGGGGAGGGCCGCGCCGCGGATCGGGCCCGTCATGTTCTCGGGGGTGTAGCCCCAGTCCTCGGGCATCGAGGCGCACCAGGCCTTGAGGACCTCGCGCCAGTCCAGCTCCTTGAAGGCGGCGGAGGTGTTCAGGACGCCCAGGCCGACGTTCGAGGTGCCGTCGCCCATGCCGAAGATCCAGCCGTAGCCCGGCAGGAGCCGCTCCTGACCGCCCCTCCGGTCCCAGAGCTCCAGCCAGGACTCCAGGTAGTCGTCGTCGTGGCGGGGGGAGGTGAAGTAGGTGCGCACCGCGACGCCCATGGGGCGGTCCTCACGGCGGTGCAGGCCCATCGCCAGCGACAGGCGCGTGGAGTTGCCGTCGGCGGCCACCACCAGCGGGGCGTGGAAGGTCACCTCGCGCTTGTCCTCGCCCAGCTTGGCGTGCACGCCGGTGATACGGCCGGTGCGGTCGTCGACGACGGGCGCGCCCACGTTGCACCGCTCGTACAGGCGCGCTCCGGCCTTCTGCGCCTGCCGCGCCAGCTGCTCGTCGAAATCGTCGCGCTTGCGGACCAGACCGTAGTTCGGGTACGAGGCGAGGTCGGGCCAGTCCAGCTGGAGCCGCACCCCGCCGCCGATGATGCGCAGGCCCTTGTTGCGCAGCCAGCCGGCTTCCTCGGAGATGTCGATGCCCATCGACACGAGCTGCTTGGTGGCACGGGGCGTGAGGCCGTCGCCGCACACCTTCTCGCGCGGGAACGCGGTCTTCTCCAGCAGCAGGACATCGAGCCCGGCCTTCGCCAGGTAGTAGGCGGTGGTGGAACCGGCTGGCCCGGCCCCGACGACGATCACATCGGCGGTGTGTTCGGTAAGGGGCTGGGGCTCGGTCACGGCGGGTCTCCCCAAGGCTCGACGACGGCAACGGCGACACGGGCACCGGCAGCGGTGAATGCGCCGAAATCATCGGCGAAAACGATGTGCTGACGGGCACGGGACATGGGCAGTCTATTCAGCGGTATCGATCCCCCGGCTGAAGGGCTGCCCTCCGTGAACCGAGCTCTCCCCGACGTGCTGCTCCGCGTTCCCAGCGACGAGGACGCCTTCGCCTGGCACCGGATCTTCGACGACCCCGAGGTCATGAAGTTCCACGGCGGCCGGGCCGCCGAGCTGTCCGTGTACGAGGAGCTCACCGCACGCCAGCGCAGACACGACGCCGAGCGCGGCTTCTGCCTGTGGACCATGCTCGACGACTCGGGCGAGGTCATCGGTTTCACGGGCGCGCAGCCGTGGCCCGGTGGGTGGGGCCCGGAGGGCGAGATCGAGATCGGCTGGCGCCTCGGGCGGGCCCACTGGGGCAGGGGCTATGCCACCGCGGCGGCGCACGCCACGCTGGAGCGCCTGCGGGCGGCAGGCGTGCCCCGGGTCGTGGCGATGGTCCTGCCCGCCAACGAGCGGTCCGTCGCGGTGACCCGGCGCCTGGGCATGGAGCTCGCCGAGGTGTTCACGCACCCCACTCTGGGAGGGCCCGCGCACTGCTACCGACTCGATCTGTGACGTTCGGTAGTCGACTGCTACAGAAAGACACGTGACGCTTCCGGGTGGCACCCTCGGCCGGTTACCCTTCCAGTACCGCTGGGGGTGAAATCTGTGCGTATAACACCCAAACCACCCGAAGTGCGTGTGCCGCGGCTGGTCGGCCTGATGGCGATGGACGCGCGCGAGGCCGCCGCGAAGCAGGGCGTGCTGCTGGCCGCACCCGACCGGCCGGAATTCCATCTCATCGTCGTCGACTACGTCGTCCGTCAGTACCCCTTGCCCGGTGCCGAGGTACCACGCGGTGCCGTGGTCACCGTGTGGTTCGATCTCGGCGAGGGCGAGGGCGGCGGGGGCGCCGGGGTCCGCGAGCCACGGCTGCCCATTCCGCCACCGGGCGGACTGCGCCGCGAACTCGACGAGCCGGGCAGCGCCTTCGAGGTGCTCAGGTGACCTGACGCCGCGCGGCCGAATTCGGGTCCGGGTCCTTGGCGCGGAGACCCTCAGATCTCCTTGAAACCGCGGTGCAGCGCCACGATCCCGCCCGAGAGGTTCCGCCACGCCACCGACGACCAGCCCGCCGTGCGCAGCCGCTCGGCCAGCGCGGGCTGGTCGGGCCAGGCACGGATGGACTCCGCGAGGTAGACGTACGCGTCGGGGTTGGAGGAGACCGCGCGGGCCACCGGCGGAAGCGCG
>Ga0209758_1005069_pt1 | contig 10438 bp, 11 predicted proteins | sample AraplaMF_Col_mMF_FD_184258 | JGI IMG/M metagenome (GOLD analysis project Ga0209758, IMG submission 184258) | Arabidopsis root microbial communities from the University of North Carolina, USA - plate scrape MF_Col_mMF (SPAdes) (version 2) | ecosystem: Host-associated > Plants > Roots > Endosphere... | reverse complement strand
CAGCGGTGTCCTGATTCTCGAAAGGAGCAATTGAAATGTCGCAGCAGCGCGCATTCGTGTCGCCCGAGGCCAATGTCGAGAACAAGCCGTTCTGGGACGGCGCCGCCGAAGGCCGCCTTCTCCTCAAGCGTTGCAACGGCTGCAAGCAGGTCCACTTCTATCCGCGCGCGCTTTGCCCGCACTGCTTCAGCGACGATACGCATTGGCAGGAGAGCAAGGGCGAGGGGACGATCTACGCGTTCAGCGTCATGCGCCGTGTCCCGCAGCCCTACGCCATCGCCTACGTGACGCTGGACGATGGCGTGACGCTCATGACCAACATCCTCGAGGCGGATTTCGACAACCTCGCGATCGGCCAGCGGGTGAAAGTGGTGTTTCGGCCGAGCGCCGGGGGCCTCACTATTCCTGCCTTTGCCCCGGCCTGAGCTCCGGCCATGGGACCTACCGCGCGGGTTCACGCCCTTCCGAAGCGACGCGAACGCCACTTCGGCGACCGCGTGGTCTGGTGTTTTTCCGAGCGCGTTGCCACGATCTATGCGGGGTTTGCCGCGGCCGTTGCCGCGCACCGCGACGACACCGCGCTGGTCTTCGGTCCGGCGAAGTGGACCTATGGCGAGCTTGAAATCGAAGTTGGGCGCCTCGCCCACGGACTGAGCTCGCTCGGGGTCATGCCGGGCGACCGCGTCGCCATGCTGATCCGCAACCGTCCCGAATTCGTCACGCTGTTCTACGCCATCCAGCGCCTCGGGGCGGTATGCGTGCCGATGGACGTCCGTCTGCAGGGCGCCGAGGTTGCACATGTTCTGTCGACGTCCGGTGCGCGCGTGCTGCTGCATGACGAAAACCTGCAGGACCGCCTGTCGCAAGCCCCCGGGATCGCCGGCAGCGTCAGGACCATCGCGCTTCCGGAGGCGGGAACGCTGTTTCCGCAGGCGGAGCCGGCCGACGCCGCGCCGCCCTATGACGGCGCCATGGAAGAAGATATCGCGCTGATCCTCTACACGTCGGGGACCACGGGGCAGCCCAAGGGGGCCTCCATCGCGCATCTCAATGTCGCCCATTCCGTCATCCATCACAGCGGCAATCTCGGACTGATGCATACCGACCGGTGCCTGGTCGCGGTCCCCTTGAGCCACATCACGGGTCTGCTGTGCGGCGTGATCGCCCCTTTGTTCTGCGGCGGGACGCTGATCGTCTTGCCTTACTTCAAGGCGCAGGAATTTGTCGCGGCGGCCGCCGACGTCCGCATGACCTACACCATCATGGTGCCGGCGATGTACAACCTCTGTCTGCGGGTGCCGGATTTCGACGCCTACGATCTGTCGTCGTGGCGCCTCGGGCACTTCGGCGGCTCGCCGATGCCCGAGGCCACCATCGACACGTTGGCGCACAAGCTGCCCAACCTCACACTGGTCAACGGCTACGGCGCGACCGAGACGTGCTCGCCGGCGGTCATGACGCCGGTCGGAGAAGCCGCGTCGCCGCACGGCGCGGTCGGCAAGCCGCTGCCGTGTGTCGAGGTCATGATCATGGATCCCGAGACCGGCATCGAGGTGCCGAGAGGGGCCTCGGGCGAGATCTGGGTGCGGGGCCCGATGGTCATCGCCAGCTACTGGAACAATCCGGAGGCGACGTCCAAGGGCATCGTCGGTGGTTTCTGGCGTTCGGGCGACGTCGGGAGCGTGGACGAAGCCGGCTACGTCTATGTCCACGACCGGCTCAAGGACATGATCAATCGCGGCGGATACAAGATCTACAGCGCGGAGGTCGAGTCCGTGCTCGCGCATTGCCCGGGAGTGGTTGAATCCGCCGTCGTCGGCAGGCCGGACCCCGTCCTCGGCGAGCGCGTTCATGCCTTCGTCTGCCACTCGGCGCCGGTCTCCGAAGCTGAACTCCGCGCCTTCTGTGCCGCCCGACTGGCCGATTACAAGATCCCGGAGACCTGGACCTTGTCGGCCGAACTGTTGCCGCGAAGCGCGACGGGAAAGCTGGCCAAGAAGCTGCTTCACGACATGCTCGGTTCGAAATGATCCATGCCTTACCAGGAGACCTGAAGATGACAGTTCGTTTTGATGATCGCGTCGCCGTCGTAACCGGCGCGGGCGCGGGTCTCGGCCGCAGCCATGCGCGCCTCCTGGCGTCCCGCGGCGCCAAGGTCGTCGTCAACGACCTCGGTCGCTCGCAGCGACAGGCAGGCGAGGGCGGCAAGGCGGCCGATGACGTCGTCGAGGAGATCCATGCGGCGGGCGGAACCGCCGTCGCGAACTACGATTCGATCGCCGACCATCAAGGGGCGCAGCGCCTCATCGATCAGGCGGTCTCGGCTTTCGGGAAAATCGATATTCTGGTCAATAACGCAGGTTCGCTCCGCGACAAGTCGTTCGCCAAGATGGAGATGGCGGATTGGGATTTCGTCTTGCAGGTCCATCTGTCGGGTACCGCCTATTGCACCCGCGCGGCCTGGCCGGTGATGCAGAAGAACGGCTATGGCCGCGTGGTCTTCACGACGTCGAATTCGGGTCTCTATGGATCTTTCGGCCAGGCCAATTACGGCGCCGGCAAGCTCGGAATGGTAGGGCTGATGAACGTGCTGAAGCAGGAAGGCCCGAAGTACAACATCATGGTCAATACCATCGCTCCCGTTGCGGCGACCAACATGACCGCGGGGGTGCTCGCCGCCGACATCGCTCGGCATTTCAAGCCCGAGCATGTCTCGGCCGCGGTGGCCGTCCTGTGCAGCGAAGGGTTCACGCAGTCCGGCGTCATCTGCTCCGCAGCGGCGGGGCATTATGCTCTCGTGCAGATCTCCAGCACCGTCGGCCTTCAACTCGATCCCGAGCGGCCGCCCACCCCCGAAACCCTGATCGAGCGCTGGAGCGAGATCGCCGACGACCGCGCCACGCGTCAATTCCGCAACGCCGGCGCCGAAACCGAGGCGATCCTCGAAGAGATCAAGGCGCTGTCGCGGTGACCGGCTCGTTCGCCGGAAAGGTCTGCGTCGTCACCGGAGGGGCGGCCGGTATCGGCGAGGCGGCATGCCTTGCCTTTGTTCGGGAGGGCGCCCGGGTGGCGGTGCTCGACGTAAACGAGTCGAAGGCCGCGGATGTTGCCGCGCGAATGGCGGGCGCCGCGGCATTCGGATGTGACGTCAGCGATTCTTCGCGTGTGAAAAGCGTCATCGCCGAGGTGTTGCGCACCTTCGGCGGCGTCGACGTGCTGGTCAACAATGCCGGCATCATCGGGGGCGCGGAATATCGCCGCAATCTCGATCGGCGTGTCGAGCAGATGCAGGAGTTCGACCGGGAGGGCAGGATCACCATGCCGTTGAACGCGGTGATCAACATGACCGACGAACAATGGCGCAGGATGTTGTCGACCCATCTGGATGGCACGTTCTTCTGCACGCGCGCCGTCCTGCCTCATATGCAGCTCGCGCGCAGTGGCGCGATCGTCAACATGACGTCGATCGTTGGTCTCGACGGCGGCGTCGGGGTCCCTCACTACGCTGCGGCGAAGGCGGGGATTATCGGTTTCACCCGCGCGGTTTCGCAGGAGGTGGCTCCGCTCGGAATTCGCGTCAACGCCGTGGCCCCCGGCTTCATTGCCACGGGTATGCGCGAGCAATTGCCCGACGTCATCGCCAGAGGTCAGGTTCGGGCGACGCCCATGGGCCGGCTCGGTAGCCCCCGCGAAATTGCCGATGCCGTGCTTTACCTGGCGGGTCCGCAGGCCTCGTTCGTGACCGGCCAGATCCTCAGCCCGAATGGCGGCTATTTGAGCCGTTGAGCAGGATGCTGCGGCAGGCGGCCATGATCGGCCGCTCCGATTCAGTCCCGCAGCATCAACGAAGCGGCTTCCTTGGCGGTCTGGCCGATGCGGACGCCCTTGGCCAGGGCCAGGCTGTTCGCCGCGCTGATGATGCCGTCGAAGTAGATGCTCTGGCCATCGCCCATGCGAGCCGTCATCGCATCGACCGACGCGCCCACGAGGCCATCGGCCTCGATGTCCTTGAGCGCCGTGATGCCGGAATTGTTCTTGCCGATCCCGCCGTCGGAACAGATGAAGCCATGCAGTCTGTGCTGGCGGAAATACTCCACGACGCTGCGGCCGGTATGCCCCGCGGTGCACAGCACGTTGCGCTCCTTGTCTTCGGGGAGCGCGAATGCGATCGAATCGGTGCAGACGACGCTTCTGCCGCTGGCCGGATCGGTTTCAACGACCAGCCGCCGGGCGGGATCGAAGTTTTTCGGCTTCCGCGCGCCGGTCACCAGGGCATCGACCGCTTCCTGCACCGGCATGCCCGGCGTGACGCCATACCTTTGCGCCGCGTCATTGACCCGGCTGATCACGCCGTGATCGTACAGATCCTGGCCGTTGCCCATTTCCGCGGTCATGACGTCGGCCGCTGCGGCAGGAATGCCCAGCGCCTCGTAGTACCAAAGGCCGGCGATGCCGGCTCCGTCCTTGCCGATCTTGCAGTCGAGGCCGATCGTCGCGCGGGGCTTTGCACTCATGACCATCCGCGCGCACAGCACGCCGGCGTAGGAGGCCGTCACGACGACATCGCCCTTTGCCGGGTGATCGGCCACGTATCCTTCCACATAGGTGGCGGAGTCGAACACCAGGACCCGGCACTCCGGACGGTCGATCACGGTTGGAGGATTGAATTTGGCCATGAAACCTCCAAAGACGCAGCTTTCCGCTTGAATAACAAGCGTTAGTAAGTACAGTGGGGGCGTGCGCCCGTCAAGAGGCTGCAGCCTGAGGTGGGAGCGTGTAGACTCGGGCGCGGACTAACTAACGTTTCCTGCTAGGATAGGGTTGCAATGGCGACAAAAGCGAGCGGCGAAGAGACCAGCCGGGCGATGCGTGAAGCGGCAGTGCGGCTGATCGCGCTGCACGGCTTTCACGGTGTGAACCTGCGGCAGCTTGCCGAAGAAATCGGGATCAAGGCCGGATCGCTTTATAATCACATCGAGAACAAGCAGGATCTGTTGTTCGTCCTGCTCCGGGGAATCATGCAGGACCTGGTCGCCGGCGTGCGCGAGCAGGTCCAGCAGACCCAGGGAACCCTGCCTCGCCTCTGCGTCTTCATTGCCGCGCACGTCGATTTCCACACCCGCCGCAAGGACGAGGTGTTCATCGGCACCATGGAGCTGCGCAGCCTGACGCCGGAGCATCGCCAGGTCTTGATCAGCCTGCGCACCGAATATGAGAACATTCTGCAGAACCTGGTCGACACCGGAATCCAGGAACGGGTGTTCCACGTGCCGGAGAGCCGCATTGCGACCTTCGCAATCCTCAACATGCTCAACGGCGTCGCCGTGTGGTTTCGCAAGGACGGCAAGTTCTCGATCGAGGATCTGCAGCGCTTCTACGTCGATCTGACGCTCAATTTGCTCGGCACCTCGCCTGCGGTGCAGGAGCTCGTGCGGTTCACGCCCCTGAGCGCCCCTGCGCCGGCGTCGCTCCCGGCTGAGCCGAAGCATCCGGCGCGCCGCAGGACGGCCAGGAAAAGCCTCGCGTTGAAGAACGCCTGACCGAAAGTCGCGTGCTGTTCGCTCGGCAGGGCGGCCACGGGCCGTCCGAGGTCGATGATACCGGAATGTTGCGGTTGCCCTGAAGGCACCGGATTGACAGGCGCGCACTCCAGGAATTATACAAACATTTGTTAGTTTTTGATATGGAGCAGTCTTCGCCTTCTCTCGCCGAAGGCGCTGACCTTTCGCAGCCGATCACAGCTCTGAGGATGGCATTGATGACCAGCACACTGAAACCCGTCGTCACGCGCAAAGGTGACGAAAGCAAGCAGACCGCCCAATCGGGCGGTGCCGTTCGCGTCTCGGGCGTGAGTCCGCAAAACACACCGGCCACCAAGATCTGGTTCGGAAAGGTCAGCAACGAGCCTGGTTACCGCTCGCCTCCCCATCATCACGGAGAGGCCGAGACGGGCGGCTACCTGCTGCATGGCCGGGGCCGCATCTACTTTGGCGAAGGCTATTCGGAGTGGATCGACATGCAGGAGGGCGATTTTGTCTTCGTTCCCCCGCACATGCCCCACGTGGAGGCCAACATGAGCACGACCGACGATCTGGTGTGGCTGACGTCGAGAACACCCGACAACATCGTCGTGAACCTTCCCGAGGTCGACGATTCCACCCTCGCGGGATTCTCCAGATCCTGACTTGAAGGCCTGACTTGATGGCCTGACTTGCGCAAAATGAATTCTCAAGCGAAGCACCGGGCGTGCATGGCTCTTGTCACTCAGAAGGAGGCGTCGTGAGCCAGCTGTTCTCTCCCTTGCAGATGCGCTCGGTCGAAATACCGAACCGCATCGTCATGTCGCCGATGTGCATGTACTCCAGCACGGACGGACTCGCCAGCGACTGGCATCGCGTCCACCTCGGTAGTCGTGCGGTCGGTGGCGTCGGACTGGTGATGGCTGAAGCCACTGCGGTGAGCGCGATCGGCAGGATCACGCCCGGCGACCTGGGCATTTGGTCCGAGGCGCACGTTGAGGCGCTCAAGCCCGTGACTGGCTTCATCAGCAAAGCCGGCGCCGTTCCCGGGGTCCAGCTTGCCCACGCCGGCCGCAAGGGCGGCAGGACGATCCCGTGGGAAGGCAACCGGCCGTTGTCCGTCGATGAATGGGGTGTGCTGCCGGCGCCGAGCGCCATTGCCTTTCAGGATGGCTGGCAGACGCCGGCCGCGATGGACGAGGCCGCCATGGCGCAGGCGGTTGATGATTTCGAGGCGGCGACCCGCCACGCCTACCGGGCCGGCTTCAAGGTCGTCGAAGCCCATTTCGCCCACGGTTACCTGCTGCATCAGTTTCTTTCCCCGCTCAGCAACAAGCGCGAGGATCAGTATGGCGGCAGCCTGGAAAACCGCGCCCGCTTTCCGTTGCGGGTCATCAAGGCGATGCGAAAGGCGTGGCCGGACGAACTGCCGCTCTTCGTCCGATTGTCCGTCATCGACTGGGTCGCGGGCGGCCTCGATCTCGAACAATCCATCGCCTTCGTATCCTGGCTCAAGGCTGAAGGCGTCGACCTGGTCGATTGTTCGAGCGGAGCCGTTGTCCCGGGCGAGATCATCCCGACCACGCCGGGATATCATCGCGGGATGACGCATGAAATTCGCCGGCGCACCGGCATGCCCACGGGCGCCGTCGGCATCATCGTCGAGCCCGGACTGGCGGAAGAGATGATCGTGAGCGGGACCGCCGATCTGGTGTTTCTCGCGCGCGCCCTGCTCAAGGATGCTTATTGGGCGCGGCGGGCGGCCGAGGAACTGGGCGCGGAAAACCGGCTGCTCGTTCCTATTCAATACCGTCGGGCAATTGCCAACATGACCCCGCGCCGGGAGCTGCCGTGAACACCCAGACGCCGGATCGGGATGGCGTCGTCTACAAGCGCCACTCGCTGTTGAAGCGAAACCCGCAGCACTCGCGCGAGTGGTTCAGCCGCTACTATGAAGCCAATCACGGCCCGCTGGCCGCCTCGCAGGCCGGCTTCCGCAAGTTCGCCAGCCGATACGTCCAAAACCATGTCGAGACGTTTCCCGGCGCACCGGAACCCGCGTTCGACGGCATCACCATGACCACTCAGGTGCCACGCGATGACTACACCCGGGGCTTCTTCAACGACCCCGACTACGACAACGTGAAGCCGGACGAAATGTATCTGTTCGACTTGACCAAGACCGTGTCCGTTCTTGGACGCGAGGAAATCGCGATCGACGGTGCCCCGAGCTCCTACAAGGCGTTGATCCTGGGCTCGTCGCGCCATTTCGATGCAATGACCGCGGAGTTCCGGTCGCACCTCAGTCGACTGACGATCAATCGGATGGAGGTTGCGACGGCCAGCGCGCTGGGTTTCAGCGGCGCCGGATTTCAGCATGACGTCCTCGCTGAAGCATGGTTTGGCGACGATGCGTCGCGGCGCGAGGCTTTCAAGTCGATTTCCGGATCGGCATCCGGCCCGGCCGGCGCCACGCCGCTGTTTCTTCCGGTGCGCGAAGTCCTGATCTTCGGTCCCGAAAAGCCCTGGCCGGTTCACGGCCACTAAGCGTTTCGAGCGAAGCATGCCCCGGACTCGATCCGGGAGTGGACCACGGTTCTGAATCAATCAGAACCGATAAGGCTCCAGGCTTGCTGCGAACGTCAGAAGCCCGGGCGCGGGATGAGGTCGATTGCCATGCGGCTGAAGCCGCCGTCGACCGTGAGTTCGGAGCCGTTGACATAAGCGGCCCGGTCCGATGCCAGGAAAGCCACGACATCGGCGATGTCCCTGGGGGCGCCGGCGCGCCGGCTCGCGATCGTTCGCTCGCGGCGGGCGGCCAGTTGCGGGTCCTGATAGAACGGCTCGCTCAGCGGTGTACGGATGAGGCCGGGATGCACGACATTGCTGCGGATGCCGAGCGGCCCCCATTCGGCTGCGATCGTCGATGAAAGTCCGCAAATTCCCGCCTTGGCGGCGCTGTACGCCCCGCCGCGGGTCTGCGCGAATTGGGATGCGATCGAGCCGATGTGCACGAAGGCGCCCTTGCCCTGTGCCCGCATCGCCTTGCCGAAGATTTTCGCGCACAGGAAATAGCCGGTCAGGTTGACGCCGAGCACCGCGTTCCAATCGGCAAGCGTAAGCTCGTCCAGCGGCATTGCGCGCAGGAAGCCCGCATTGTTGACCACGATCGACGCCGGGCCGAGTTGGCCGGTCACCGCGGTTTCGGCCTTGGCGACAGCGTCCTCCGATGAAACGTCGCAGGTGACGGCGATGGCCTTGCCGCCCCGGCCGAGGATGAGATCGCGGGTTTCGTTGGCCCCGGTCGCGTTGACATCGAGCACGGCGACCGCCACGCCCTGCGCGCCCAGCGTTTCGGCGATCACCCGGCCGATGCCGCTTGCCGAGCCGGTGACGACGGCGACGCTGCCGGCGTCATAGGCGGGAGCCGGCAGAACCTGCGCTTTGGAATCAGCAAAATCGGTGGTCATGAAGCCGCCTTGAGGTCATTACTAACAAACGTTCGTCTTACGATATCTCGCGCCAGTGAATAGTCAAGCGCCAACGACCGCCGGCTTGCGCGTCGGTGCGGTCGTAAAGGTCGGTTCAACCGGAAGAAAACACTCGGCGCTGCCGGACATCGGGTCAGGTCACGGCCGCCTATGAGCGCGATTTCGGTTTGTCGTCGTCAGTCGATTTTGCTTGGGATCCGCCGCGTTTTCCGCGGCGACGTTGGTCGCGCTCACACCATCATCCGGGAACGATGTATCGCCTCCCGTCCGTCAGAGGGTCGTTCGAAGCGTTCCCAGAATGCCGGCGGTTGCCGTCACTTGCGCGCCCGATCTGACCTGGACGGGGCCGACGCGGGCGCCGGTGATCACGACATGGTCCTTCCGGAGCCCGCCGTTACGGGTGATGGCGTGATTGGCCAGCCAGGCCAGTGCGGCAAAGACGTGGTGGGACGATGCTCCGCCGGGCGTGGAGCCGACCTCCTGCCCGTCGACGGACAATGCGAGAGGAACGCTCGCCATCTCGATCGTCCGCCAATCGGGGCACGGAGCTCCGACGACGACTGCTCCGCAGCTCTGCAGGTCGGCGAGGTTGAACAGGGGATCCACGGTCTTGCGGTCCTCGAAACGACTGCTCAGGATTTCAATCACCGGATGGAGCGACGCGACCGCCGCCATCACCTCTTCGACCGAATGGCCCCCGGGCTTCGATTCCAGGTCTCGCCCGAAGCGGACGGCAATTTCAGCTTCCGCCTCCGGCTTCAGGAGATCAGGCCGCGCGATCGGGATTTCCGGACGCAGAAAGAAGCTTTGCGGAATCGGCGAGCACAGAAACGCGCCCCCGTTGGGGCGCGGAGCGATCTTCCAGCCGCCCACACCGCCGGAAAGCGCCACGATCTCGTCCTGAATGGCATAGGCCTCGTCCACCGAACCAGGCCTGAGATCCGATGGAAGCGTCTCGCGCAGACGGGCGCTTGTCCGCGCATCGACGAGGGTTTGCGCGGCGGACTTGGTCTTCATGCGGGATCAACGCTCCTGGTCGTTGCCGGACGGCCCTGCGAAATCATCAAAGATCGATCTTGAGCTTTTCCGCATCGAGCAACACCTGCCACTTCGCGATATCCGCGCGCAGATTGGCGTGGGTGTCCCGCGGCGCTGCCCAGGCCGGTACCGCGGCCCAGGTCTCCAGGTGTTTGGGTGTCGTCGACAGTTCGAGAAATTCCTTCACCGAGGCGTTGACCTCGTTGACGATGGGGTCGGGCAGGCCGGCGGGCCCGAACAGGCCATAGAAGGTGTCGACGACGAATTTCGACAGCTCCGGGACGGCCTGGCACATCACCGGAAGCGTCGTGAAGGGATTTGGCGTCGCCGACGTGATGCCGAAACTCTTGACCTGGCCGAGGCGCACGAATTCGATGCCGTTCGAGATGT
>Ga0209758_1005065_pt1 | contig 10448 bp, 10 predicted proteins | sample AraplaMF_Col_mMF_FD_184258 | JGI IMG/M metagenome (GOLD analysis project Ga0209758, IMG submission 184258) | Arabidopsis root microbial communities from the University of North Carolina, USA - plate scrape MF_Col_mMF (SPAdes) (version 2) | ecosystem: Host-associated > Plants > Roots > Endosphere... | reverse complement strand
TCGTCATCGCCCGGAGATCCGCACGGTCGCCGACCGCATGACCAAGCTCATCAAAAGTTATGCCGATCTCTTCGCCGGAAAACGACCGAGCCGCGGCTAGAGCGCCGCGCGCGTCTTTTCAGACGCGCTAAGGACGCTCTATCATTCTGCGATCAGCGCGATTTGTCACTTCGGTAGCCTGACCATCCGGGAGAAGTTATCGGCCTGCAAGATCGGCAATTCCGATGACTCCAGCCTGCGCAGCCAGTTTAGCGGGTACTATGTTCGATCTTATGGTGGAAGGGACTTGAATGCTGAGATCGCGAACCAGATCGAGATAGCCTTCAGCAAGGCCGACCCCACCTCCAATCACAATCTCCGCGGGATCCAGTATCAGTTGAATATCCCGGCAAAGCATGGCGATCCCGCGCGCAGATCGTGTAACGATCGCTTTCGCCCAAGTTTCGTCATTCCGCGCAGCATTAAAAATGTCGGGGGCGGGCATGGCGCCAAATCCCTGTCGCGCGGCTTCTGCCTGCATCCAGCGCCCGGACACTTGGTCCTCTAGATAAGAGGAGCTATCACCAAAACTTTGCATCAAGCCAAAATGTCCGGCAAGGCCGCCGAGGGGCCGGCCGTTGACCACGATGCCTCCGCCCACGCCCGTCGATACCGTCAGGAAGACAAGATCGCCGCCTGAACCGGCGCCATAGCGATACTCACCCCACGCTGCCGCCTGGGCGTCGTTCATTGCGAGTGCGTGCACGCCAAACAAAGCCGATGTCTTTTCGACCAGCGGGTAGTTTTCGGGTATCCCCAATGTCTCTGGGTTCATGGCGGACCAAAGCCCATTGCGGATGAAGCCGGTCACCGCAAGGCCGATTGCATCATATTCACCATACCAACGCTCCGCAGCAGCGTGGGCGTTGGTGAGCCAGGTATCTGGTCCGTCAGAACGCTGTGTTGGAACGGTCACCTCCCCAAGGACCTCGCCGTCAGACACGAGCGCCGTCATCGTTTTTGTTCCACCGATATCGATGGCAAGCACCGGCCTCGTCACGCGTCAATCTCCAACGCCAGTATGCGATCAAGCTCGTGGGCGGCGCCCCTGTCCAGCACAATGGTCGTATGGGCATGGCGTGCGAGCGCGGAGCCGGGAACGGCATCTGTTATTGGCCCTGCAAGGCTTGCCGCAACCGCGCTGGCCTTCTCGATGCCGGTCGCCAGAACAACGATTTTCCGCGATTCTAGAATAGTGCCGATTCCCATCGTGATGGCATGCGTGGGTTGGCGTGCGCCCGGCTCGAAATAGCGCGCATTGGCTTCCATCGTCGAGGCTGTCAGCGCAACCCGCCGGGTGCGGGTGTCATGCGGAGATCCCGGTTCGTTAAAGCCGATGTGGGCGTTGCGGCCAAGGCCGAGAAACATCAGGTCGATGCCTCCACGCGCTGCAATCTGCGTTTCGTAGCGCTTGGCCTCCGCGCTCGCATCCGCAGCCGAACCGTCTGGAATATGGATATGTCTCTGCATGAAATCGATGTGCCGGAACAGGTTTTCACGCATGTAGAAGGCATAAGATGCAGTGTCCGTGCCCGAAATCCCAAGATACTCATCAAGGTTGAAGGCGTGGGCACGATTGTAGCAACCACGGCCGTTTCGAAAGTCCTCAATCAGACGAGCGTACACTCCAAGGGGCGTCGCTCCCGTCGGGAAACCGAGCGCGCTGTCTGGCTTTTCTTCGACTTGCCGGAGCAGAATTTCCGCGACGATGGCAGAGGCTTCGTCGACCGTATCCTTGACGATGATTTCCATGGTTTTTCCGTTCAATTCAGGCGCTGTCCAGTCTTGGCGTCGAAAACGGACGCTTTCTCGGCCGCTATCTGTACCTTGATCGTCTGCCCAGGGGCGGTGCTCCCGGTTTCCAGCCTGGCTGTCGCCGTCTGTCCGTTGATCGATAAAGTGACGTTGTCCTCAGGGCCTGTCGACTCGACTAGGTCGACGATGGCGTCATGACCCTCCTCATCGTGACGGGTCAGCTTTATGTGTTCCGGCCGCAAACCAAGGACGACGTCTCCCGAAATGCCTTCGGAAAGTCCTGGGAGCGGAAGAGGCAGTTTCCAATCCTTTCCATCCGTGAAGATCACTGCAGTCCCATCCATAACAAGGCGGCCGCTGATAAACTGCATGGACGGCGAGCCGACGAACCGGGCCACAAAGGTGTTGGCCGGTTTGTGATAGATCTCATAGGGCGAGCCGATCTGCTGAATATCGCCCTTGTTCATCACGACAATTCTGGTCGCTAGTGTCATGGCCTCGATCTGGTCGTGGGTCACATAGACCATTGTCTTTCCGACGCGCTCGTGCAGTCTCTTGATCTCGGCGCGTGTCTCGACACGCAACGTCGCATCGAGATTCGACAGCGGCTCGTCAAAGAGGAAAATCTTCGGGTCGCGCACAAGAGCCCGTCCGATGGCAACACGCTGGCGCTGGCCACCCGAAAGCTCGCGCGGCTTCCGCTCGAGAAGCGGTTCAATTTGCAAGAGGCGTGCGACCTCGGACACCCTTTGCGAAATTGTCTCACGCGAGAGTTTGCGCATCCGCAGCGGAAAGCCGATATTCTGCGCAACCGTCATGTTCGGGTAGAGCGCATAGGATTGGAACACCATTGCGACATCGCGCTCCCGTGTCGGGATGTGTGTCACTGGTCGACCCTCGATCACGATTTCTCCCGCGTCGATCGGATGCAGACCCGCGATCGCATGCAGCAGGGTGGATTTCCCGCAGCCGGAGGGGCCGAGAAGGACGACGAATTCGCCTTCATCGACCTCGACATCAATCCCTTTCAGCACGGAGATCGGGCCATAGGATTTGGTGATTTTCCGTAGGGAAAGCGACTGCTTGCTGGCCTGGATCATACCGGTCATCCTTTTATACTTCCGAGTGACATGCCACGTACGACCTGGCCTTGAACCAACATGCCGAGAACAAGCATCGGCAGCATGACAAGTGTCGCGGCTGCAGTCAGCGGTCCCCACTGCACCCCCTGAAAAGTCAGGAACGAGGTGATACTGACGGGCAGTGTCTGGGTGTCCCGCCCGGTCAGGACGAGGGCGATGAAGAACTCATTCCAGGTAAACAGCACACACAGGATCATCGTCGCGACGATGCCGCCCTTGGCAACCGGCAGGAACACGTTCCAGAAGATCGTCAATTCGCGCGCGCCGTCCACTTTTGCCGCGTCGCGCAGCTCCTTCGGTATGTCCTCGAAGAAGGTGATGAGCAGCGATATGGCAAAGGGCACATTGATGAAGGCGTAGACCGCAATGATCACCCAGTGATTGTTGAGCAATTTCAACTGCGCGGCTAGAAAATACGTGGGAATGATGAAGATCAGCGGTGGTGCTATCCTGAGGCTCAGCACGAACTTTTCATTGCTGCGGCGCACCGGTTCTTCCTGTGCCACGAGCCCATAGGCGACAAGTGCACCGATCGCGACCGATATAGCGCTTGCCGTAATGGAGATAAGGACGCTGTTCATGAAGGCGCGAATGAAGACGCCATTGTTGAGAATGCGTTGGTAGTTCTCCCAGGTCGGTTCGAAGAACCAAACCGGCGGGATCGCAAAGGCGTCCTTCGTCGTCTTTACCGATGTGACGACTACCCAGTAGAGCGGAAACAGCACGACCACGATGAGAACGAGGATGGCGATATAGAAGGCCATTTTGCGCATCATACGGCTCCCCGCGCTTGGGCCTTGAAGGCAAGGTTGTAGAGCAACAGCAGCGCGACATTGGTGAAGATCGTCAACACCATGGCAACGGTCAGCGCGTAGGAAATGTCGAAATTGGTGAATGCCGAAATATAGCCGTAGAGATTGAGCGTTTCCGTCGATAGCGCTGGCCCGCCGCGCGTCATGATGTAGAAGATGTCAAAGGTCTTCACGCTGTCGATGGCCCGGATCAGGGCGACGACAAGAAGCGCACGGTGAAGCGCCGGTAAGGTGATGTGCCAGAGAACCTGCCACTCCCGGGCGCCGTCGACACGCGCGGCGTTTTGCGGATCGCCCGGCAGCGATTCCAGTGATGCCATCGTCAAGAGTACGACAAAGGGTGTCCATTGCCAGATGTCGGCAATCATCACTGAGAACAGGGCGAAGTTTGGGTTGCCAAGCCAATCGAACGGACCGAGATGAAGCAGGGACAGGAGGTAGTTCGCCATACCGCTCGACGGGTCGAACATGAAACGCCATGTCAGCCCAACCACGATGGGCGTCATGACGATGGGCACGAGCATGATAGCTCGCGCAACCTTCTTGCCATGAAATTCCCGGTCGAGCAGCAAGGCGACAAAAAGGCCGATGATCAGTTCAATCGTCGTGGCCAGCACCGTGAAAAGGACCGTGCGCCAGAGAGCATTGAGACCGCGTGGGTCGAGCAAAAGCCGCAAGTAGTTGTCCAGTCCAATGAACCGTTCCTGTCCGGGCCGCATCAGGCTGATATCGTGGAATGTCAGCCACACGACGTAGATCGTGATGACCACCGAGACTGCGCCGAAAAAAGCAACCACCGGCTGATAGAAAAGCTTTGTCGCGTCGTTGAGCATAATTCTCCCCGCAGTGTAGCCACGTCCGGATAATCCGGACGTGGCGCCCGTTTGTTAGCGGGCGAGTGCTGCGTCGTTGGCCGTGTTGGCTTCCGCCAATGCGTCCTTTGCCGAAGCGGTGCCGGCGAGCGCCTTGGATACGGCAATACCAGCATTGTTGATGATTTCGTTCGCAGCCGTGACCGTCGGCAGATATTGCGGATTGCCCTGGTTGATCGAAGCCAACATCGCTTCCTTGAAGGCTCCATAGCGCTTGTTAAATTCATCCGAATTCAACGCAGCTTCAGACGTGACACCGGAGTTGGGCGCGATGCTAAACGACTTGATTTGCTGCTCCTTCGCCGTTGCCCACGACACAAACAGCCATGCCGCTTCCTTCTGGGCGGAGGCCGACGTGATATAGAGGCTGTGCACAGCGAGGGACGATGAGCCACCCTTCAATGCGTCGGTCTGTTTGGGAACCGGCACGTAGCCAACCTTGCCGACCACTGATGACACAGCCGAGTCCTCGTTGAATGCTCCGTTGACCGTTGCATCCATTGTCATGCCGGCCTTGCCCTGCTGGAAGAGAACGTGGTTTTCTTCCCAACCGAAATTGGCAGCGCCGACGGGACCGTAGTCGCGCAGGATTTTTGCAAAAGCATCGAGCGAGGCGGCGGCCTCTGGCGTTCCGAGGGCCGACTTTCCATCCTTGGTGAGGAATTCGCCGCCGTAGCCCCACAGCCAGCCTGCCCAGACATAGACGTTCTGGATACCTTGGGCGCCGCGCATAGTAATGCCTGCGATTTCGCCGTCGGACTTTTCCTTGATTGTCTTTGCCGCGCTGATAACCTGGTCAAACGTCTTCGGCGGGGTGAGGCCGTATTGCTCGAACAAATCCTTGCGATACATCAGGAACGTGCTCTCGCCATAAACCGGCAAGCCGTAGAGTTTGCCGTCGACAATATTCGTGTTGAGGTAGCCTGGGACGAAATCGGCGCGGTCGAGATATTTGGGCAGCTTTTTCGCAAGATCGTCGAGTGGATCGATATATCCGGCCTTAACGAAGCCCGGAATATAGATGATGTTGTTCTGGACGACATCATAGCGGCCAGAGCCGGACGAGAACTCCAGGAGCATCTTGGCGGTGATGTCGGATTCCGGGATGACCTCGAGTTCCACTTCGATGCCGGTTTCCTTGGTGAATTCCGGCAACAGTTTTTGGATGCCATCGGTGGTCGGGTGACCTTCCATCAGAACCGCAATATGCGTTCCTGCATATGGCTGATTGGCGTTCTGTGCGATCGCCGGCAGGGCCGAAGAGGTCGCAAGTGCAAACGTGAGTGCAAGTAGTTGGCGTCGTTTCATGTCATTCCCCTTTTTTTGAGCTATCCATGCGTTGCGTTGAATTGTTTGATTGATGATGCGCTAGAGTCTCTCCACCTCGCCGCTTTCCGCCGAGCGGATGAGGGCTCGGGTCAATTCCAACGAGCGAATGGCTTCTTCGCCGCTGGCCACTTGAGAGGGGCCGCCGTCGAGCCATTCGAGAACGCTGGCAAGCTGGAGCTTGAGGTCGCCGCCAACCCGATTTTCGACGATCGGCCAATGCTGGGTGTCGATCTCGCGCGATGTCTGGTTGTCTGCGAAATAAAGGCCGCTATCGCCGCACTGCACTTCGAATGAACCCTCTGTGCCGATGAGTTCCATGCGTGCGTCGATCATGTGGCGAGCGCCGGCAGGCAATGACCAGGCGCTTTCAAACGTCACGACGGTCCCGCCCGAGAAGCGTACGACCGCCGCGATCGTATCCTGCGTGCCGAGCGATCCGAGGAGAATGTCAGTCTGCTGGGCGTAGACGGAAACTGGGGTCTGACCCTCGAGCATCCAAAGCACCATGTCGACATCATGCACTGTGACATGCAGCGCGAGCGGCAAGGTGCCGCCGTAACGCTTGGGGCCTTCGGTTCGGGCGCTGTTGCGGCGGGCATAGATGTGAATAGGCGTGCCGATCTTGCCCGACGTAATCAGCTCGCGCGCCTTGTAGTAGCGTGGGTCGAACCGAAGCAGATAGCCGACCCCTAGCTTGATGCCCGCCGCCTTGCATGCAGCGACGATCTTGGCTGCATCTTCCATGGTCGAGGCGATCGGCTTTTCAACGAAGAGATTTATGCCCTTTGCCGCAATGGCGAGCGCCGGATCGAGATGAAGGTGGTCGGGTGTGCAAATACTGACCAGATCAAGCTCTTCGGCAGCCAGCAGTTCCAGATGGGAGCTGTAGGCTTTGACGTTGCCGCGTAACTGACCTGCCAGCGCAGTGGCGCGTCCGATGTCGCTATCGACGACGGCGACGAGTTCAGCGCGGGGTTCATTTGCGAAAATCGAAGCATGCATCGAGCCCATGAAGCCGGCTCCGATCACGGCAACGCGAAATTTCCTTGTCATCTGCTTTCTCCATTGAATTCAGGCGTTGTTCGTGCACCGGCCACAGCATCCGCAAACCGTCGTGTGATCACATCCGGACGGGTGATGGCAGAACCGACCACGACAAACGCTGCGCCATATTCGATGGCTCTGCGTGCATCGGATGGTTCCCAGATGCGGCCCTCGGCCACGAACGGGATGCCTGCACGGAAAAGATCTTCCATCAGCTTAAAATCCGGCGCCTCGCTCTGTGGCGAATAGGATGTGTATCCAGACAGGGTCGTGCCTGCGAAATCAGCACCTAGGGCAACTGCTGCCCGCCCTTCGTCCAAGGTGCTGATATCAGCCATGGCGATCCGGCCCGCCTGATGCACTGCCTTGACAAGGGCAGCGACGCTGCAGGGTCTTGGTCTCGCAGTGGCGTCAAACGCCACAATGTCTGCGCCCGCCTCGCAAAGCTGGCGAACGTCCTCCAGCGTCGGTGTGATGTAAATCTCTGAATCCGGATGCTCGATCTTGGTAATACCGATGACGGGGACGCTGACGGCATTTCGCACGGCGGACACATTTGCGACGCCCTCGATACGAACCGCCTTCGCGCCACCCAACACCGCCGCCTTGGCAAGCGCCACAATGTGATCTGTCGGCTGCAGGGGGCTGCCGTCAGCCGCTTGACAGGAAACGGCAAGTGTTCCGCGCAAGGCTTCAAGGATGCTCAAGTTCCAATACCCTTCGTCTCAAATTCGAGTTCACGGTATCATAGTGAAATAAACCGTCAAGAAAATATTTATGATGAAAATTTCCGCCAAACGGCAAGAGTAAAAATCAACCCGACGAAAAAGGGACGCTCGCAGGGATCTTAAACGTTGCGGTCGGTAACGCTTTGGGCGGTGTCGAGAATGGTAATAAGACGGTCCGGCTCGGCCATCGTCATATAGGACGCCAGAGCATCGACAATCAGTAACTGGCTGATCTTCGAGGGAAACGCGCCCCCCGTAAGCGGTGTCTCCGGCCAGGATGCCAACAGCACATGCGTGCACGTGGCTGCCAGCGGGCTTTTCGATCGATTGGTGATCCCGATCACGCGTGCGCCCCTCGCATGCGCAAGCTCGGCAATCTTGACCGTATCAAGGGTCGAGCCCGAACTTGAAATCAGGAAATAGACATCAGCGGGATTTGAGGTGGCAGCAGCCATAGTTGCCAGATGCGCGTCGCGGGCGATATGTGAATGCACACCCAGGCGTGCGAGCTTGTATTCCAGATATTGCGCCGTGATCGCCGAAGCGGCGACACCAAAAATCTCGATGTGTTTTGCCTGCAGCAATTCCTGGGCAACGGCTTGTATTATGCTACGGTCGAGCAGCCGCTCCGTTTCATCGAGGGCTGTTCTTGCGGTCTCCACGAGGTTCTGAACCGGATCTCCCGTTGATATCGGGACGCTGGTTTGGCTCTGTGTAGCCAACTCCTGCGCCAAAGCCAGCTTGAAATTCTGGAACCCAGTGAATCCCAGTTCACGGCAGAACCGCATCACGCTGGCTTCCGAGGATTGCGCGTCTTCTGCAAGCTCGGTGATACTTTTGTAAAGTACCGCCTGCGGGTCTTCCAACGTGTAATCTGCAACACGCTGGAGCGCGCGCGTCATGTTCGGAGCGCGAGAGCGAATACTCGCAACGAGAGCCATATGCGGTGTCGGATTCACGTGATGTCCTTAAAAATGTTCTCCGACCCAGGGGGACGGGCCGGAAAATATGCGGTCGCATGCCATTACGCCATCACGATCACCGTTTATCCACCCCGCTCTTGCAAGAAAACTCGCGGAGCGAAAGCCACTATAGAGAGTTGCAAGATGTTCACTTGCGATTTTCACGATGGGTGAGCCGGCTTCATGCGTTCGGCAATACGGTGTGCCGTTTTCGATGGAGAGCGATAGCGTCTCGACCTGATCGCCCTTCATTATCTCCAACGTGACCTGCTCGGTCACTGCGTTGTAGCCACGCGCCAGAAGCGCGTCCCTTGCGGAAAGGACCCGCATTAGAAACTCCTCCTGGTGGACAAGACGCCATCCCTTGTCCGGCATCGCGAAAACCAACTTGTCCTGTGCCGAACCGTGCCACCGCAGCCGCGGGTATACCGTCGAGAATGTCCCTAAAAACCGCAATATGCACCGAGCCGCCCGTCCGGACAGCGCCGCCCAATCCCGGATGATCATACATTCGGGATTGCTCGTATCGATGATCACATACGCAACGTCCTCGTCCTCGTCGAAGACGTAAATGGATGTCGGGGGATCCGGCCACGTCAAAAGAAGGGACCATTGTGCCGTACTACGCTGCAGATTACCTGCCTCCACCACGCATTGTCGCTCATGGATAGAGGCTAAGGTCGGTAGCGCGGCAGGCAGCGTCACCTGACGGCAATGGTACTTTTCCTTGATTTTATAAAGCTCTGACGTTTCCGCTTCGTAGACAATTTCCGATCCGGCCAATTCATAGCCGCCTCTTCGATAGACGGGGCGGGTTGATGCAAACAAGGTTGTCAGGAGGGCGCCTCTGCGGGCAGCGATCGCACCTGCATCCTCCAGGATGGCATCTGCGAGACCCAGGCCGCGATATTCGGGTAGAATGGCCACATGTGCAATGTTGCATGCTGGCACGGCTCTACCACCGAACCAGTGCCCGGTGGCGATGAGAGCGAAGACCGCCGCCGGCGTATCCTCATGGTCGGCGATATAGAAATTTTCGAGGCCCACCTTGCCCACATAGGCTTCAGTCTGTTGCACCGTAAACCCGAAGGACGTTGCATAGGCCCTCACGATGAAATCCGCATCTTGTGTTACTGCAATACGTGACGTCATGGTTCGCCCTGGTGATAATTGCCAGAAAAATTGAAACTTTGACAAATATTTTTATACGAACGGTGCGGAGCTGTCGAGAGCCATCCCAGCTGACCTGAACGGTCCTTAATTTTCGATCCGGCACAGGTTGAACGATCCGGTACCGTGGGACGCCAACCTATCGGCTCGGTCATTCCTTGGAACGCCGACTTGGCGAAGGTGACAATTGCGCCAAATTGTAAAGGGCAGTGACCAGCGCACCGTGCGACCCGGCGCGCGCGCCTCAGATCGGGACGAGTTTTCGAAAAGGATAAGCGCCCACGCGTCTCTCTGACGCGCAGGCGCTCCGATTGAGAAATGGGGCCGACTTCGCCGGCCCGCCAACGATCGGCTTTTTGTCAATGCCGGTTGGTGACGACGACCGGAATCAGCAGGTCGCCCCAGTGACCGTCGCCGCCGTGATGACGGGCCGAGCGCACCAGTTCGACCGACACACCGGCCTCGACAGCTTTCATGACCGATTGGTTCAGCCGATGCAGGTCGTTGGCGAGCATGCGGATCGTCGTCTGCTGATCCTCGCTCATGCTGCTTGCCTGCTCCTCGGCCCGTTCCCTGACGCGTGTGATGGATGCCA
>Ga0209758_1005064_pt1 | contig 10449 bp, 8 predicted proteins | sample AraplaMF_Col_mMF_FD_184258 | JGI IMG/M metagenome (GOLD analysis project Ga0209758, IMG submission 184258) | Arabidopsis root microbial communities from the University of North Carolina, USA - plate scrape MF_Col_mMF (SPAdes) (version 2) | ecosystem: Host-associated > Plants > Roots > Endosphere ... | reverse complement strand
GCAGCGCCACGCGGCGCTTGATGACGCCTTCCTCTTCCAGCCGTTTGATCCGCCGCCAGCACGCGTTGTGGGACAGGTTGACCCGCTCGGACACCGCCGCCACCGACAGCAGGCCGTCTTCCTGCAGGACCGCGAGGATACGCAGGTCGGCGGCGTCGAGGCTGACGGGGAGCCGGGCCTTCACCGGCATCTCGCGCGACCCGCATGGGCTGGGGGCGCTCCGCAGGCGGAGCCGTCGCTGTGTGTGAGGCGGATCATCGGGGCTCCAAGGTTCCGGCGCGTCTTACGACAAGAGCCGGCCGATGACGACGCTGCGCTGCCTTCTCCGGGGCATGAAATTCCAAAGGCGACTTTATTCCGCGCCGGAGGTGAGGATTTTTCACCGCGTTTCGTCTCCTCAGAGGGACGTGCGTCTTGCGTCCCTGCAAGCGCCTGGAGCCCCCGATGCCGACCCCTCGTCAATGTCCCGTGGCCGCCCACCGGCTACGGCGGCGCGGCCTCGGGATGCGTGCGGCCCGATAGCGATGGGGAGCGGACAGATGATGTTGCGACGGCGCGCGCCGCGTATGGCCATGGCGCTGGCGGGGGCGCTGGTCGGCCTGGCCGGCCCGGCGGCCGCCCAGGCGCCGCGGAACGACCGGTCGGCCGTGCTGCCCTTGGCCACGCCCACGACAGACGATCCGCAGCGGATTCCGAAACGCCCGCCGCCCGCGCCGGGCCGCCAGACCGTGCTGCAGGGCGGGCGCGTGTTCGACGGTGTCCGCGCAGTCGCCTATCCGGCGACGGTGGTGATCGAAGACCGGGTCATCAAGGCGGTCCTGCCGCCGGATCGCCGCGACTGGGCGGCGGACGCCGTCGTGATCGACGTGACCGGCCGCACGGTGATGCCGGGCCTGATCGACCTGCACGTGCACATGACCTATCCGGACTCCGATACGCCCCTGGACGAGCAGGACACCGAAGGGTCCGGCGTGCTGCGCGGCGCGCGGAACCTGCGCTGGTTCCTGGAGTCGGGCTTCACCTCGGTCCGGGACCTGGGCGGCGTGCTGAACGCGCCGTTCCAGCTTGCCGAGTGGAGCGCGGCCGGCCGGATCCCGGCGCCGCGCGTCTTCGCCGCCGGCCACATCATCACGGGCACCGGCGGGCACGCGACGGAGCGCCCCATCACCCCCAACCACGGCCCGGCCTACCAGTGGGAGCGCGACGGCCCCGACGCCTGGCGCGCCGCGGTGCGGATGGCCTTCAAGCAGGGCGCGAGCGTCATCAAGGTGGCCAGCCATTTCACGGCCGAAGAGGTGGCCGCCGCCGTCGACGAGGCCCACACGCTCGGCCTGCCGGTCACCTGCGATTGCGAGACTATCTACATCGACCGGGCCGTCGCCGCCGGGATCGACATGATCGAGCATCCCCTTCCGCGCAGCGACGCGGCGATCGCCGCCATGGCGAAGCGCAAGGTGGCGTCCGACCCGACGCTGCAAGTCTACCAGAACGTCCTCGACACCGCCGGCGGCTTCTACGGCTCGACCTCCCGCCGCTTCGTGATGACGAGCCAGTCGAACTTCGACGTCTTCCGCAAGCTGAAGGCGGCGGGGATCGTGATGGGGGTCGGCACCGACTCCATCGGGCGCGTGAACCAGATGACGCCCAACCCCTACATCGCCGAGCTCAAGTGGTTCGTGAAGGGCGGCTACACGCCGGCCGAGGCGTTGATCGCCGCCACCCGCACCAACGCCGGACTGCTCGCCATGGGCGACAAGCTCGGCTCGCTCGAGGCGGGCAAGCTGGCCGACGTCATTGTCGTCGAGGGCCGCCCGGACGCGGTGCTCGACGACCTCGCCCGCATCGACCACGTCTTCAAGGACGGGCGCCACTGGGTGGCCGGCGGCCAGGTGGTCATTCCCCGCCACGTCCCGGCGCCGCTCGCCAAGCCTTCGCCGCCGGCCGACACGCGATGACCCCCGTCGCCCGCACGCCTTCCATCCCGCCCATCCGCAATAGAGGCCTATCCGCCATGACCAAGACTGCACTCGCCCTGGGCTCCAGCCTTTCGATCCTCGCGTTCGCGACCACCGCCGCGGCGCAGGCCGAGGGTGGGCAGGCGCTCGACGAGGTGGTCGTCACCGGCAGCCGCGGTCAGGCGCGGACTGTCGTCTCCAGCCCGGCCCCCATCGACGTCATCGGCGGCGAGCAGCTCGAACGGCTGGGCGGCGCCGCGCCGATCCGCGACGCCCTGACCCAGCTCATCCCTTCATTCCAGGCGCAGACGGTGGGGTCGTCGTCCTGGGACAGCCTGGCGCGGCCGGCCGGCCTGCGCGGCCTCGGCGGGGTCCACGTGCTGGTCCTGGTCGACGGCAAGCGCCGCCACAACAGCTCGCTGCTGAACCTCAACACCGGCAACCTGTCCAACGGCGGCAACCCCGTCGACCTGGACCTCATCCCGTCCAGCGCCATTGCCCGGATCGAGGTGCTGCGGGACGGCGCGGCCGCGCAGTACGGGTCGGACGCCATCGCCGGCGTGATCAACGTCATCCTCAAGAAGAACGACTCCGGCGGCCGGCTCAACGTCAACGCCGGCCAGCGCTACAGCTACAACGGCGTCTCGGACGGCGAGACCCTCCAGGCTGACCTCTACCACGGCTTCAGCCTGGGCCCGGACGGCTACCTCACGCTGGCGATGGATGCCAAGACGCAGCACGATGCGCTCCGCGGCGTGGACCTGCCGGGTCAGCTCTACTTCACCCTGCCGGGCGGTGTGGCCGACCCGCGCGAGGCGACGGCCTACCGCTACCAGCTCTATCGCGGCGGCCTGCCCAAGACGAAGTCGGCCAACTTCTCGGCCAACGCGGGCCAGACCTTCGGCGAGGCCGAGGTCTACGCCGCCGCGACCCTCGGCTTCCGTGACGCCGTCGTCGGGCAAGGCTTCCGTCGGCCCAACAGCAACCAGAACCTGATCCAGATCTACCCGGACGGCTTCGCCCCGAACTACACGCTGGACGAACTGGACTACCAGGCGACCGCCGGCGTGCGCTGGATGGCGGCCGGCTGGGACCTGGACCTCAGCACGACCTACGGCCGCAACCGGGTCGACCATGGCTCCACCAACACGCTCAACGCCTCGCTGGGCCCGTCCAGCCCGACGCGCTTCCACACCTTCCGCTCGGTGTTCGACCAGTGGACCACCAATTTCGACATCAGCCGCGAGGTCGAGGTCTTCACCGGCCGGCCGCTCACCATCGCCGCCGGCCTCGAATACCGCTGGGAGAAGTACCGCACCCAGGCCGGCGATCCCGCCGCCTACGCCGCCGGCGGTTACGTCTATCCGACGGGCTACGGCAACCTGGCCGGTCGCGCGGCCAGCGTGGGCGCGCAAGGCGCCGTCATCCTCACGCCGTCGGACGAGGCCAACGTCACCCGCGGCAACGTCGCGGCCTACATCGACCTCAGTCTGGACGTCACCGACCGCTTCCTGATCGCGGCGGCCGGCCGCTACGAGGACTACGACGACGCGGCGGGCGACGTGTTCAGCGGCAAGCTGTCGGCGCGCTACGAATTCAGCGACGCGATCGCGCTCCGGGCGACGGTCAGCAACGGCTTCCGCGCCCCGTCGCTCTCGCAGTCGGGCTACGCTCAGACCGCGAACCAGGCCAACATCATCAACGGCGTCTTCACGTTCGTGGAATCGAAGACCGTGCGACCGGACTCTGCCGTCGGTCAGGCGCTGGGGGCCAAGCCGCTCGAGCCGGAAACCTCGACGAACTACAGTCTGGGCCTGGCGCTCACGCCGTTCAGCGGCTTCTCGGCTACGATCGACGCCTACCGCATCGAGCTGCGCGACCGCATCGCGCTCACCGGCCTCCTGTCGGGCAATGGCGTGGCGGCGGTGCTGGCCCGCAATGGCCTGCCGACCAACCTCTCGGTGCGCTACTTCGCCAACGCCATCGACACCAACACCAAGGGCGTCGACGTCGTCGCCTCCTACAGTCACGAGGTCGGGGAGTGGGGCCGGCTCCGCTACACCCTGGGCTTCAACTACAACAAGACCTCGATCGCCGGCATCGCGCCCAATCCGCCCGAACTCGCGGGGCTCGGCCTGACGCTCTTCGATCGCCAGCAGCAGGGCGCCGTGACCGTCACCACGCCGCGCACCAAGCTGCTGCTGGGCGCGGAGTGGACCTACGACCGCTGGCGCGTGAATCTGCGCGAGAGCCGCTACGGCAAGTGGGACAGCCTGAACAACGTCGTCACGTCCGACCAGCACTACGGCGCCAAGTGGATCACCGACCTCGAGGTCGGCTTCGAGGTCAACGAGCGGGTCTCGCTGGCCGTCGGCGCCAACAACCTGTTCGACACCTACCCCGATCGGAACACGGTGCCCGACACCAACGGCTTCGCGCCCTACGGCGGCAACTCGCCGTTCGGCGTCTACGGCGGCTACTACTACGTGCGGGCCACCGTGAACTTCTGACCTCGGAGAGGCGGGCCCTCTCGACTCCCCTCGGGTCAACGCAGGTGACGATCGCCGAGCGTCACCGAGAGACGCGCGAGAGGAGCCCCGCCATGCCGTTTCCGCTGCCCAACGCCTCCACCGACCTCAGTGGCCAGGTCGCCCTGGTCACCGGCGCGTCGTCGGGGCTCGGCTACCGCTTCGCCAAGGTGCTGGCCAGCCAGGGCGCCAAGGTCGCCATCGCCGCGCGCCGGATCGACAAGCTGGAGGCGCTCGCCGCCGAAATCCGCGCTGCGGGCGGCGTCGCGCTGCCCATCGAGATGGACGCCACCGACGCCGACCAGCTCGTGGCCGCGGTCGCCAAGGCCGAGGCCGAGCTCGGCCTCGTCACCATCCTGATCAACAACGCCGGCATCCCCGACGCCCAGCGCGCCCACAAGATGTCGCTGGAGCTCATCGACCGGGTGCTCGACATCAACGTCCGCGCGCCCTTCGTCCTCGCCTGCGAGGTGGCCCGGCGGCTGATCGCGGCGGAGAAGCCCGGCCGGATCGTCAACATCGCCTCGGTGGCGGCGTTCAGCTACGCCGGGGGCGGCGCGGCGCTCTACTCCGTCAGCAAGGCGGCCGTGGCCCGCTCGGCCGAGGTGCTCGGGGTCGAGTGGTCGCGCTTCGGGATCAACGTCAACGCCATCGCGCCGGGCGCTTTCGCCTCCGAGATGATGGATGGCATGCTGAGCCGGGTGGGCGACATGACCCAGCACTTCCCGCGCAAACGCCTGGGCGATCCGGCCCAGCTCGACTCCACGCTGCTCTACCTCGTGGGCCCGGCCTCCGAGGCGGTCACCGGCACGGTCATCCGCGTCGACGACGGGCAGGGGGGCCGCTAGCACGCAGGCGGCAGGGCCGAACCGGCGCGCCGGGCGCCTTCGGGGGCTTGCGCAAGCGGTGAAAGGGGCCAGATGAACGGGCCGTCGCCCAGCAGCTCCCAAGTCCCAGACCCGAGTCGATGAAGACGCCCACCGTCGCCAGCCTCAAGAAAGTGAACGCCGAGAACCTCGCGCGGCTCGGCGCCGAGCGGCTGGCCGCGATCGTGGTGGAGGTCGCCGAGACCCGCCCCGACCTGAAGCGGCGCCTTCGCATGGAGCTGGCGGCGGAGCAGGGGCCTGAGCACCTGGCGCTGGAGCTGGACAGGCGTCTGACCACGCTGGAGGGCAGCCGCTCGAAGATCTCGTGGCGCAAGCGGCCGAGCTTCGTGGCGGACCTGGAGGCCCTGCGTGTTCTGATCGCGGGCCGGCTGGCCGAGCTCGATCCCGTCGCGGCCCTGGCGCGGATGTGGCCCTTCATGGACCTGGCGCGGCGGCTGGGGACCCGGGTCCGCGACAAGGATGGCGGCGTCGCGGCTGTCTTCGACCGCGCGGCGGAGGACATCGGCCGCCTCTTGGGCGAGCGCGGCGACACCCGCGCCATCGACGGGCTGGTCGACGCCATCGCCCGCAACCCGGTGGCCTGGAGCGATTGGCTGCCGGCGGCCCTTGCTCAGGCGTCGAGGCCCACCCTGGAGATGCTGCTGGCCCGTCTGCGCGAGCGGCAGGGCGGCGGCGCGGGCTGGGCGGACATCCTGCGCGTGGTGGCCGACGCTGCCGGCGACGTGGACGCCTTCCTCGCGACCCTCACCGCCCAGGCGGCGCGCACGCCGGCCGTCGCCGCCGAGGCAGCCCGGCGGCTGCTCGCCGCGGGTCGGATAGAGGAGGCGGGGCGGATGCTGGAGCGCGCAGGCAAGACCGGCCCGGTCGACTTCGACTGGGAGAGCGCCTCCATCGACTATCTCGAGGCGGCCGGCGACGCCCAGGCCGCTCAAGCCGCCCGCTGGACATCCTTCGAACGCACGCTCTCGGCCGAGCGGGCGAGGGCTTTCACCTCGAGGTTGCCCGACTTCGAGGACGTCGAGGCCGAGCATCGCGCCTTCGAGCACGCCGCCCGCCATCCCGACCTCACCCGCGGCCTACGGTTCCTGATGGAGTGGCCAGCGCTTCCCGAAGCGGCGGCCTTGATCGAGGCCCGGGCCGACGAGCTCCAGGTCCCGCCGGAGGAGGCCGAATTCTGGGCCGGCAAGCTGCGCGCCCGCCGGCCGCGCGCCGCCCACACCTTGCTGCGCAAGGCGGCCGCGGCGGCCTTCCGCCGCCGCGACTTCGCAACCTGCGACCGCCTCACCCAGGAGGCGGACACGATCGACGTGGCTTAGGCCGTCGCCCGGACCGGCAGCTTCCAGTTCGGACGGATGAAGTGGCAGGTGTAGCCGTTCGGGATGCGCTCCAGGTAGTCCTGGTGCTCGGGCTCGGCTTCCCAGAACGGGCCGGCCGCCGTCACCTCCGTCACCACCTTGCCGGGCCACAGGCCCGAGGCGTCCACGTCGGCGATGGTGTCGAGCGCGGTCAGGCGCTGGGCGTCGTTCGTGTAGAAGATCGCCGAGCGGTAGCTGGTCCCGATGTCGTTGCCCTGGCGGTTGATCGTCGTCGGGTCGTGGATCTGGAAGACGAATTCCAGCAGCTGGCGGAACGAGATCACCGCGGGGTCGAAGACGATCTCGATCGCCTCGGCGTGGGTCCCGTGGTTGCGATAGGTGGCGTTCGGCACGTCGCCGCCGGAATAGCCGACGCGCGTCGCCAGCACGCCCGGATAGCGGCGCAGCAGGTCCTGCACGCCCCAGAAGCAGCCTCCGGCGAGGATGGCGGTCTCGGTCTTGGCGGTCATGGGCGGCTCCTTTGAAAGGGATGCCGCCTAGATAGGGTTTCGCACACGGAAATTGAACTGCGCGCGCCACGCCGGCGCCCCTGCGGGTCGCCCATGGGTAGTGTGATGTCTATCACAAAGATTGCCGGTTGCGCCTCCGGATAACGCGGTTCAAGGTTCGCGCCTGGGCCTTCGGGGGAAGGGCGTCATGTCGTCGGGGTTCCCGTTCGTGAACCTGCCGGAACTGGCCGGCTTCGGGCAGTCCGCGCTCGTGGGCTGGCTGATCGTGCTCGCCGCGCTCGTGGCTTGGCGGGTGTTGGTGGTCGAGGATCACCTGGCCGGCATGCTGGGCACGCGCGCGGGCGACGGCGTCCAGCTCGACCGCCTGCAGATGCTGCTCGCCATGCTGGGCGGCGCCGTCGCCTACGTCACCACCTGCGCCGACGGATGGCAGCACGCGCTGGAGGTGCGCCAGCTGCCCGAGGTCCCGGACAGCCTTCTCACCATCGTGGCCGGAAGCCAGGCCATCTACCTCGGCGGCAAGCTCAGCCGTAACAGCCTTGGAGGCAGCTAATGGAGACGTGGCGCGAGCTTGCCATGGTGATCGGCATCGGGGTCACCATCATCATCCTGGGCCTGGCGGCCGTGGTCCTTTGGCGGATCGTCGACAAGACCATCAGCCTGGACGGGCTCATCCAGGAGGACGGCAAGGCCAGCCTGTCGCGGTTCCAGTTCCTGGTGTTCACGTTCGTGGTGGCCGGCGTCTTCCTGCTGCTCTCGATCGAGAGCGGCACGTTCGTCGACCTGCCCAACAATGTACTCATCCTGCTGGGCCTGAGCGGCGGCAGCTACGTCGTCTCCAAGGGCATTTCGGTCAACGCCGCGAAGAACGCCCCGCCGCCGGCCGAGCCGCCCGCCGCGCCGGCGTCGCGCGGCCGCCGCCGGCCCGAGGGCGGGCAGTGATGCGACCGCCGGGCTGGGCGGCGCTGGCGCTGGCGCTGTCCGCGACGTCCGCCCAGGGCCAGCCGGCCCGGCCCGCCGCCGCCCGTCCGGCCCCGGCCGCCGCGGCGCCGGCCTCCACGGCCGCGGACGTGGCCAAGTGGCGGGCCTGCCTCGCCCGCTTCGACGCCATCGGCCTGCCCAGCCTGCGCTCGGACCAGGTGATGGCCGACCAGTTCAACCGCGTGATCTGCCGTAGCGGCTACGCCCTGTCGTTCGACAGCAGGACGCTCAATCCGAGCTGGGTGGCCGAGTACCTGACGCCCGCGGTGCTGAAGGGCGCCGCGAGCCGCCGCGACAACTTCGCCGCCGACCCCGTGCTGGGCGCGGCCAGCCCGACGCCCGACGACTACACCAACAGCGGCTTCGACCGCGGCCACCAGGCGCCGGCCGCCGACGCCCGCTTCGACCAGCAGGTGATGAACGAGAGCTTCTACATGTCCAACATGTCCCCGCAGGTGGGGATCGGCTTCAACCGAGGGCAGTGGAAGTACCTGGAGGAGGCGGTCCGCGCCTGGGTCATGTGCGGCGGCCACGAGAAGGTGATCGTCATGACGGGGCCGATCTTCGACGGGCCGGTGAAGACCCTGACGAACCGCCCGGTCCAGATCCCCGTGGCCTACTTCAAGATCGTCTACGACGTCGACGCCGGCCGCGCCGTCGGCTTCCGGCTGAACAACGAGCGGCACAAGAAGACCCCGCTGCACAACTTCGTGGTCCCGATCAGCGAGATCGAGGACGACACCGGCATCGACTTCTTCCCCAGCTTGCCACGGCGCCGCCAGAACCAGCTCGAAACCCCGAAGGGCATCGTCTGGGGCCACGACCAGGGCTGCGCCAGTGTCGCGGAGAAGTAGGGGCAGGCGTACCGCCTAGCGGTCCAGGCCCCGCCACTGCTCCTCCAGCCGCGCCAGCTCCGAGCTGGCCGTGTCGCCTCGCGCGGGCAGCCGCGCCCCCGGCCACTCGCCGCCCGGCCGCCAGCCCTCCTGCCGCGACCGCAGGCCGAGCTCCTGAACCACATGCAGGCGTCCCTTCGCCGTGCGCGGCGTGTTGAAGGCCGTGGTGATGTCCTCGCGCGAGGCGAGCTGGCGGAGTCCGAGCGCGGGGAGCTCGCGCCGATCACGCCACTCGCCATGGAGCGTCACGCACCAGTTTCTGAAATGTGGCCAGTTGCTCGTCGCGATCCATACAAGAAGCGCGATGGCCAATAGCCACAAAGCGACGACGCCGATGCCGGGCAGGAAGCTTCCATCCAGATAGACGACCAGGAAGACCAGCCCGATGACGATGCCGCCCATGAGCGCAGAGCCGGCGATCACGGCGGCGACCGAGATGAACACGTCTGTCATGACGCTCCCTTCATCGCGATCGAACGAAAGAAATAGAGATCGGAATCGCGAGGGATTTCGGACGACTGCATACAAATTTTCGAAAAATCGCATACTCGTCGAGAATATCCGGCCTATGGGGATAAAATTCTCGGATATAAGTATAGAAATTCCGCCGAAATATATAAGAATAATGGCGGTGATATCGATATTGCTGAAATACATAAATGGCAATGTTATAATCTTAGCGATAATTATAGTTTCCGAGGAAAGTTTTATGGAGGCGACGCTGCCGTTTTCGATCCACACTAGAAGGAAAAGTAGGATCGACGTCGACGTGATGACTGGGGCGACACGCGAGAAGTAGCTGCGCTCAGCCCGCAGCTCGAAGGTCATGAGGGGCCGCGCGGGGCTTAGTGGGGTGGCCACGAGGATGGCGTTGACGAGCGCCGACGTGGCCGCCAGCAAGGGCGACGCGACCACCGCGATCAGCCAGAGCGGGCGCCGAATGATCACGTGGGCGCGACGCAGCCGAAAGAGCGGCTTCAGCGGGCGCAGCACGTCCGCTGCGTCGAACAGCCCACCGAAGTCGCGACCCAACGTGGTGATCGAATGGTCCGACGCGGTTATGACGAAGTCTTCGGCGTGCCGGCGCAGGCTGCTGTTCCCCGACGAGACATAGCGGCAGGAACGAATCGCCGTCTCGGCGACCCAGGGCTCTCCGACCTGTAGCGCCTGCTCGATCAGTTCGGCCGACGTCCTGTCGTCGAAGAGTCCGCTGGCCTCGACCGAGATCTTCGCGATCAGCGGTAGGTCGAACGAATGTCGGATATGCGCCTCGAGCAGGATGCTCAGAGGCGCCTCGATGCCGCGCAACGCCGACGAACCGGTTCGGCTGAATGCGTCGACCAGGAAGCGCAGGCAATAGATCGCCTTGAGGTTGGCGTC
>Ga0209758_1005058_pt1 | contig 10462 bp, 10 predicted proteins | sample AraplaMF_Col_mMF_FD_184258 | JGI IMG/M metagenome (GOLD analysis project Ga0209758, IMG submission 184258) | Arabidopsis root microbial communities from the University of North Carolina, USA - plate scrape MF_Col_mMF (SPAdes) (version 2) | ecosystem: Host-associated > Plants > Roots > Endosphere... | reverse complement strand
GTGAGCTTGTCGAGATTGGTGACGCGGTAGGCCGGGTTGGTGCACAGATGCCGGCAGACGGCCGAGCCAATGAAGCCGGCGCCGCCCGTCACCAGAAAATTCAGCGCGCTCTCTTGCCTCATGCGAAAACCTCCGCACTGCCGAGCAGTGGCGCCTTGCGATCCTTGTCCGAGAGCTGGAAGCCGCCGGCTAGCGATGGCCACGCGATGCCGATGGCGGGATCGTCGAAACGGATCGACCGGTCGTGCTCCGGCGAATAGGTATCGGTGACCTTATACAGAATCTCGGTGTCCGGCACGAGGGTGACAAAGCCGTGCGCATATCCCTTCGGCACCAGAATCTGGTTTCCCTTCTCGGCCGAGACCTCCAATGCCGACCATTTTCCGAAGGTCGGCGACGAACGGCGGATGTCGACGACGACATCGAAGACAGTGCCCCGAACGACGCGCAGCAGCTTGTCCTGGGCGCGCGGCGGCAATTGATAGTGCAGGCCGCGCAGGACGCCCGCGGCCGCAGAATAGGAATGGTTGTCCTGCACGAAGGTCAGATCGATGCCGGCCTGTGCAAAGCGCTCCGCATTCCAGGTCTCGCAGAAATAGCCGCGCGCATCGCCGTGCCGCTTCGGCACGATCTCCAGCACACCCTCCAGATCGAGCGCCTTGACCTCAAGCACCCTGATCCTCCATCAGATCGGCGACGCGCCTGCGCAGATAGGCAGCATATTCATTCTTGCCCAGGCGCGCCGCGCGTTCCAGCACCTTGTCGGCGTCGAGCCAGCCCTGCTCGAAAGCGATTTCCTCGGGGCAAGCGACCTTGATGCCTTGGCGATGTTCGATGGTGCGCACAAAGAATGACGCTTCGTGCAGGCTGTCATGCGTGCCGGTATCGAGCCAGGCATAGCCGCGGCCGAGGCGGTGGACCTGCAGTTCGCCGCGCTCGAGATAGGCGTTGTTTACCGCCGTAATTTCTAGCTCGCCGCGCGCCGATGGGCGGATCGTCGAGGCGATGTCGACGACATGATTGTCATAGAAATAGAGACCGGTGACGGCCCAGTTGGATTTCGGCTTGAGCGGCTTTTCCTCGATCGTCAGTGCCTTGCCGGTAGCCTTGTCGAACGAAACCACGCCGTAGCGCTCGGGATCCTCGACGTGGTAGGCGAAGACCGAAGCCCCGCTTTCGCGCGATGCCGCGGCCCGGCAGAGCTTGGACAGCCCATCCCCAAAATAGATGTTGTCGCCGAGGATCATCGACACATTGTCCCTGCCGATGAAATCGCGTCCGATGATGAAAGCTTCGGCGAGGCCGTTGGGCTGCGGTTGTTCGGCATAGGAAAGCTCTAGGCCGAATTCGGAGCCGTCGCCGAGCAGAGCCTGGAAAACCGGCAAGTCGCGCGGCGTCGAGATGACCATGATCTGACGTATTCCCGCGAGCATCAGCACGCTCAGCGGGTAATAGATCATCGGTTTGTCGTAGATTGGCAGGATTTGCTTGGAAACCGCGATCGTTAGCGGATAGAGACGCGTTCCACTCCCCCCGGCCAGGATTATTCCTTTCAACAGGCTCTCCGTCGAACTGCCGGGGCATGCCCGGATATCGAGTTTCGTGTGTCGGCTAGTTAGTTATATCCCGGCATGTACTAATATCGGATTTAATGGCGCCACTTGCAGCCTCGTCGGGCTGGAGGAATCTGGCCAGGTGGCTGATTGCGCACACAGAAAGCCGGACACGAAAAAGCCGGCGAGTTTCCAGGCCGCCGGCCGTTTTCCCTTTCGCTCTGGCTCAGCCGCGCTTGAGCAATGCCCACACGGCCGGCACCAGGCTGGCGGCCAGAGCCACCTTGATCAGGTCGCCGACGATGAAGGGCAGGACGCCGAACTGCCAGGACTTTTCCGGCCCGATGAGGACCGCCAGCCAAGCAAAGCCCATGGCCATCATGACGACCTCCGCCGTCAGCATGGCCCCGGACAGCTTGAACGGATTGCGGTCCCAGCCGCGGTCGGCGGCCCAGCCGACGATCGCCGCCATGACCACGAAGCCGGCGAGATAGCCGCCCGTCGAGCCCAGCATATAGACAATGCCGATACCCTTTTCCGGCGTGCCCTGGAACACCGGCAAGCCAAGAGCGCCCTCGGCGAGGTAGAGAAGCAGAGTCGCGACCGCCAGCCGCAGGCCGAACGCCGAAGCGATCAACAGCACGGCGAGCGTCTGTAGCGAAATGTCGACCGGGCCGAGCACCACTTTGGTCTTGGCCGAAAGCGTCAGCAGCAAGGTTCCGGCGAGCGCCAGAAGGAGCTGGGTCGCGAGCCGGGCAGCGCCCCGATCCGGCAGGGTGAGAGAAACAAGCGGGCGCATCGTGGTTGCAGTTGCCATGGTCTTCCCCGTTCTGGCTGATTTGCTGCTCGAAGCGCGCCGTGGAGAAACGGATCTCGGGCAACGCGCTTCAAACTTTGTCTTGATGCATGCCGTTGTCCCAAAACCGCTGCGCAGTTTTGGGCGACATGCACTATTTTCCTATATTGGCTTCCGTATCGGGCGGCAATCATTTTGCCGCATTGCAACGGAGCCCGCCGGCATGGCCCTTGAATTCGACACCAGCTTCGATCCCGCCTACGGCCGGGCGGTTGCGGTTGCGCCGGATGTGCTGCGCGTCACCGCCGGAAATCCGAGCCCGTTCACCTTCCACGGCACCAACAGCTATCTCGTCGGCAGCGATACGCTGGCGGTGATCGATCCAGGGCCGGAAGACGACGCGCATCTCGAAACGCTGCTCAAGGCGATCGCTGGCCGCCCGGTCAGCCACATCTTCGTCAGCCACACCCATCGCGACCATTCGCCGCTCGCGGCGCGATTGAAAGAGCTGACCGGCGCGCCGACGCTTGCCGAGGGCCCGCATCGGCCGGCGCGGCCTTTACGCATCGGCGAGATCAATCCGCTCGACGCCAGCGCCGACCTTGCCTTCGTTCCCGATGTCGTGCTGGCCGACAATGCGCTGACCCAGGGCGACGGCTGGGCAATCCGCACCGTGCTGACGCCCGGCCACACCGCCAACCACGCCGTGTTTGCCCTCGAGGGGACCGGAACCCTGTTTTCAGCCGATCATGTCATGGCGTGGTCGACCTCGATCGTTGCGCCGCCGGACGGCGCCATGGCCGACTATATGAGCTCGCTCGACAGGCTCTTGGCGCGCGAGGATCATTTGCTGCTGCCGGGCCACGGCGGGCCCGTGACCGCGCCCCAAAGGTTCATGCGCGGCCTGAAGACGCATCGCAAGATGCGCGAAAGGGCGATCCTGGAACGCATCCGCGCCGGAGACTGGACGATCGCGGAAATGGTCGCGGCGATCTATCGCGACACCGACCCCCGCCTCCATGGCGCCGCGGGTCTTTCGGTGCTTGCCCATCTCGAGGATCTCGTTGCGCGCGGCCTGGTCGTCACGGACGGCGATCCGGCGATCGACGGCATTTTCAGCCTCGCCGGCTGATCACTCGGCCGGCGCCGGACCGACCTGCCCGGCGACCTCCTGGTCGAGCTCGCCGAGGAAATCGGTGATGCGGGCGGCGTTGTCGCCAAGGTCGTAGCGGCCGTAGCGCGAGGCCGAGCGCATATCGACGATGACCTGCTCGCCATCGTCGGTGACGCGGATGGCGACGTCGGCCGGCAGTCCGAGCACGAAGCCCCTGGCCAGCGCATTGATCGTCGCCTCGCTCTGCCCGTTGATGTCCGGATAAGGCGCCGTCAGTTGCCAGTCGCGGCGGTCAAGCACGGTTTCGACAGCGTCCACGACGGTTTCGAAAGGCAGATTGTAGCTGCGCCCGCTGACCAGCGGATAGGCATCGGCCTGCAGGCTCTGTTCGCCAGGGGTCGGCGGCGATATCTCGTTCATGTCGCCGGTGCGGTCGCTGGTGTCCAGCGCCGGCGGATCGTCGAGATCGGTCGAGATATCGCGCAGCGGCGGATAGATCGTCGCCCAGTAGACGGCGACGCCGTAGGGTGCCAGCACCAGCAGCGCCAGCAGCGCGCCGATGGAGAGATCGCGGCCGCCGCGATCGCCGAAACTCCAGACCCTCGCCAGGCCGAGACCGGCCAGCAACAGGGCAAGCGCCGCCAGTAACGCCACGACCGCCAGAACCCACAGGAAAGGCGGCGTCTCAACGAGACCCAGCCTGTAAGCGGCAATGACGGTGAGCAAAAGGACGAGAGAGAACGCCCCGATCCGCCGCGACCAGCCGGCCGCCTTTGACGTCTGCCGTTCAGGAATAGATGCCATTCTTTGCCGTATCGTCCCAACCCGGGCTGAGAGTTAGCGGTTTTTGGCCCGGGCTTGAAGCCGAAAGATCGAACATTTTTCGTCAATCGGTCGGCAGGCGGTAATCCTTGAACTGGGCGCGCAAACTGGTCTTCTGGATCTTGCCGGTGGCGGTGTGCGGAATTTCGCCGACGAAGGCGACGTCGTCGGGCATCCACCACTTCGCCACCTTGCCGCTCATGAAGGCGAGGATGTCGCCCTTGCTCGGCTCCCTGCCAGGCTTGCTCACGACGACCAGCAACGGCCGTTCGCCCCATTTGGAATGCGGGATGCCGATGGCCGCCGCCTCCGCCACGTCCGGATGGCCAACGGCGAGATTCTCGAGATCGATGGTCGATATCCATTCGCCGCCGGACTTGATGACGTCCTTGGCGCGATCGGTGATCTGCATGTAGCCGCTGGCGTCGATATGGGCGACATCGCCGGTGTCGAACCAGCCATCGGCATCGAACTGCTGGGCGCCGGCGCCGCCATAATAGGCGCGGGCAACCGCGGGGCCGCGCACCTTGAGATGTCCGAAGGTCTTGCCGTCCCAGGGCAGCGCGTTGTCGTCGTCGTCGGTCACTTTCATCTCGACGCCGAAGGGCGGAAAACCCTGCTTGCCCTGGACATTGAGCCGCGCCTCGCCAGCCAGCGTCTCATATTGAGGCTTCAGGGTGCAGAGCGTGCCGAGCGGCGACATCTCGGTCATGCCCCAGGCATGCACCACCTGCACGTCATAATTATCCTGGAACTTGGCGGTTATGGCGCGCGGACAGGACGCCCCGCCAATGACGACCTTCTTCAGGTGAGGTAGCTTCTTGCCGGTTTCCTCCAGATATTGAAGCAGCATCATCCAGACGGTCGGCACGGCGGCGCTGAACGTCACCTTCTCGGTATCGAGCAGTTCATAGATCGAAGCGCCGTCCATCCTGCAGCCCGGCATCACCAGCTTGGCGCCGATCATCGGTCCGCTTTGGCCGAGTCCCCAGGCATTGGCGTGGAACATCGGCACGACAGGCAGGATCACATCCCGGGTGGATATGCCCATGGCGTCGGGCATGGCGGCCATCATGGCGTGAAGGACATTGGAGCGGTGGCTGTAGAGAACGCCCTTCGGGTCGCCTGTCGTGCCCGAGGTGTAGCACATGCCGGCGGCGGTGTTCTCATCGAACGTCTTCCAGGCGAAGGCGCCGTCGGCCTCGGCCAGCCATTCCTCATAAGCGACGGCATTCGCCAGCGACGTTTGCGGCATATGCGCCCGGTCGGTCAGCACGATCACCTTTCTCAGCGACCGGACCGCGCCGGCGATCTTTTCCAGGAGCGGCACGAAGGTCAAATCGACGAAGATCGCCTTGTCCTCGGCATTGTTCATGATCCAGGCGATCTGCTCGGGAAAAAGCCTCGGATTGAGCGTGTGATAGATCGCGCCGATGCCCATGATGCCGTACCAGGCCTCGATATGGCGAGCCGTGTTCCAGGCAAGGGTCGCGATGCGATCACCGAGCCCGAAGCCGTCACGCTCCAGCCGTTGCGCCACCTTGAGCGCCCGGTGATGGATTTCGGCGAAGGTCGTGCGCACGATCGGGCCTTCGATCGAACGCGACACGACCTCCCGGCTGCCGTGCTGGCGTTCGGCGTGGTCGATCAGCTTGTGGCAAAGCAGCGGCCATTGCTGCATCAATCCGAGCATCTGTTCCTCCCCTTTGCGCATTCGCGTCGTTTGTTCCACGCATTGTGGAACGAACCGGCGGTTTGTCCAGCCGCCATAAGTCGAAGCCGGTGGATGGATCGAAAGGCCGGGCAAAACCGCCATAATCCGGCCATCGTCACCGTTAAGTTTCATTAACGGGCTGGGTGAGATTGGCGAATGGAGTGGTTCGCATGGACGCGCAGCTCGACGATAAGGCCCTCGAAAGCACGCTTGCCGAAAGTCTGGACGATCTGAGCCCGGACACCAAAACCGTTTCCGAAGATGAATTTGCCGAAGTCGTCGGCGGCGCGCTGGAGGCCGTCGGCGGAACGTTGCTGTTCAAGATGCGCGTCGAAAACGGCGCCGCGGGCGAGCATGTCGCCGCGGCCTGCATCGGCAACGCGGACAATCGTCAGTTCCTGCTGCTCACGCTGCCGACCACCGGCGGCGCGCTGAAGGTCGAAACCGCGGCGAGAAGCACCAATCCGGTAGCGGCGATTGCCGCCGCCTATGCCGGCCTCATGGATGCCTTCAAGACGGCCGCCTGATGGCAGCGTTCAATGAATGGTGATGATGCCTCGTGCGGCGCAAGCTTGCACGAGGCGGGTGCTCGACACATGTAAGTCTCCCCTGAGAACGTTTCACCGTTTCACGGAAACGGCGAAACGCTCTCTCCTTGTTTTGACGCAATTCCGGACGGAAAACCGCTTCGCACTTTTCCTGGAATTGCTCCAGGAGACCATTCATGGACAAGCTTGCCAATCCAGCCCCCGGCTTTCAACGCAATCCCGACAAGGTGATCACGGTCGAACCTTATCGCGGCACCGTCACGGTCCGCGCTGGCGACAGGATCATCGCCACATCGACTGCGGCAAAGGTTCTCTCGGAGCCACCTTACCCGGCCGCTTTCTACATCCCGTTCGACGATATCGATTTCGGCAAGCTTGCCCCGACCGACCATTCGACACATTGCCCATACAAGGGCGATGCCAGCTACTGGAGCGTCCAGCCGGCCGGCGAAGCCGGCAAGAATGCGATGTGGGCTTATGAGCATCCCTTCGACGAAATGGTCGAGATCCGCAATCACGGCGCGTTCTACACGAACAAGGTGACGGTCGAAGCCACGCCGGGTTGAGCGACAGGCTGGATTATCACAGACGTTTGAGATGGGCCGAAACGCCTTTTCGTCGTCATTCCATGGCGAAGCGAGGAGCGAAGCGACGCGGCGAAGACCATAGAATCCATTCCGTGACTTTGAAGCCCCGCCACGGTCCAGAATTCTGCTCCGCTGCGCCCTATGATCAAGGTAACGGAATGGATTCCAGGGCCTTTGCGACGGAGCTGCGCTCCTGCTCCGCCCTGGAATGACGAGGCTACGACCCCTCGCACCGCCCCTCAGTCCGTCGTGCCGTCGTTGCCAACTCCCTCGGCATCGTCGAGGCGTACGAAGGTCATGCCCTTCTGCTTCAAGGCGAGCAGCCCCTGAACCACGCCCTCGCCGGCCGCGTGGGTCGGCTGGTTGATGTGGGCGATGATGACGTCGCCGTCCTTGGCGGCGCCGATGCGGCGCGCCGTTTCCTTCGCGCCGAGCAGCGAGCCGCCGTCGCCGTTGACCGAGAAACCTGCGATCTTGAAGCCCAGCCTGCGAATCATGGCGATCGCAGAGGGGCTGTATTCGGCGGTGGCGCCGCGAAACCATTTTGCCGCAGGCCCGCCTGCGCTGGCCAGGGCGGCGGCGCCGGATTCAACCTCGGCCTCCACGGCGTCCGGACTGCCGGCGCTGCGGATACCGTAGATCTTCTGCGGCGTATCGACCGCTGGAATGTGGCGGCCGCCGTGGTTTTCCAGTTCGAACAGGTCGGGATGCGCCCGCATGATCTCGACGGCCTCGGGATTGCGCCTCAGCCAGATGCCGGTAACGAAGATCGTCGCCGGTATCCTGTTGTCGACAAGCGCCGAAAGTATCCTTGTGTCGGTCTTTCCGCCGCAGGCATCGAGCGTCAGGGCGACGCGCCCGCCGCCTTCGACGTCCTGCGGCTTCAGATGCAGCGTCGGCTCGAGCAGCGGCGCAGCATTGCCGGCCGACACTGTGAACAGCGACAGCGCAAGCGCGCAAAAAGAGTTTCGAAGCAGACCCATCATCCGTTCCAACCCGGCGCGCTCGGCAATTCGCCGCGCCGCGCCAACAAAACTTGGCTTAACAAAACCGGCATCTAGGCGAAAATCGGGACGGCAAACAGGGTAAAAACAGCAATCGCGAAAATTTGCTTTCGCCTTATACCGCTGCTTCCAGGGGCATCTCCGTTCGCGCCAGCAACTGGAGCACGGCATCGACGACGGTATCGACCTCCAGGCGCCAGACGCAGCATGCCTTGTTGGGGTCGGGCCGTTCGCACAGGTCGCCGCCGACGCAGTCACAAGGCATGGACGGGCTCACCGAGATGCTCGGCGCTCCGATCGGCCCCCAGTGGATCGGACTCTGCAGGCCGAACAGGCCGACCACAGGAGTGCCGACCGCAGCCGCCATATGCATGGGGCCGCTGTCGTTGCCGAGAAACAGCCGCGCCTGCCTGAACAGCGCCGGCAAGGTTTCGAGCGGGAGCGCTCCGACCAGATTGACGATCGGCGTCTTCGCAGTCGCCAGGATCTTTTCGGCTACCTCGTTCTCGTCCGGACCGCCGACCAGGGCGACATCCAAACCGGTTTCGGCCGCTATCTTGTCGATTGCGGCGGCAAAGCGCTCGGGCTGCCAGCGGCGCCCGAGGAAGCTTGCCCCGGCATGCACCGCGACAAAGGCGCCCGGCCGAAGGTGGAACTTATCCAGCAGCGCCAAGGCTTTCGTCGTTTCGATCGGCAGCGGCCGGAAGGCGGGAGCCCGCACGCGCAGATCCACGCCGAGCGCCTCCAGCGGCGAAAGATAACGATAGAGAAAATGCTGCTCGCCATAGCCGAACGGCTTTGCCTTGACATTGGCAGGTTGGCGCGCAAGCCAACGTAGGGGCCTCTCGGACGGGTGATATCCCACGCGAACCCGTGCGCCGACCAGCCCTAGGATGAACCGCGACGTCTTGGTATCGGTGATGTCGATGGCCATGTCGAAATGGTAGCGGCGCAATTTAATGAGCGTGAGAATGAGCTCCTGCAGGCGTCGCAGCGGCGTGCCGCGCATATGGGAACGGCGGAAGGTCACAGCCTCGGAGGCGATGTCGTTGGCGGTGAGGAGACCGCCGAAGCGGGCGTCGCAGAGGAAGACGATGCGGGCGTCGGGGTATTCGAGCTGCAGGTTCTTCGCCAGCGCGGAGGCAAGAACGAGATCGCCAATGTGCTTCGTCTGCAGGATCAGGATCGAGCGGACTGCAGAGGGAGCCTGCAACATCCGTGTCTGGGCACCGGACGGATCGGCGTTCGCGAAGCTGGGTTGAGACGTCGACATATGGAACCATCACGCGCATTTTCACGTGATCTTATACAAGACGACACGGGCGTGGACCATGGACTCTCGCGCGCCGGCAGAGCGTTTCATCATTTCTCGGAAATAGCGAAAAACGCTCTATTTCGTCGTCTTTTGACGCAATTCCAGACGGGCGGTCCGGAATTTCCAGCAAATGTCAGACCGCGGCTTCCAGGACCATCTCGGTGCGCGCCAAGAGTTCCAGCGCCGCGTCCACCACCGGCTCGACCTCCAGGCGCCAGACACAGCATGCCTTGCTCGGATCGGTCCGGCGGCATAGGTCGCACCCGACGCAGTCGCAAGGCATCGACGGCCGCAACGACATGCTGGGCACGCCGACCGGCCCCCAGCGAACCGGGTTGGTCAGGCCGAACAGGCCAACGACCGGCGTGCCGGCGGCTGCAGCCATATGCATCGGTCCGCTTTCGTTGCCGAGAAACAGCCGCGCCTCCTTGAGCAGCGCCAGCAGCGTTTCCAGCCGCAGCGTGCCCGCCAGGTTGACGACAGGCGTCTTCGCCGCCGCCATGATCCTGTCGGTCGCCTCGCTTTCGTCCGGACCGCCGACCAGAACCACGCGCAGGCCGGTTTCGCGGACGATCCTGTCGATCGTCTCGGCAAAGCGCTCCGGCTGCCAGCGGCGTCCGACGAAGCTTGCACCGGCATGAACCGCGACAAAGGCGTTCGGCCGGATGCGGTGCCTTGCCAGCACCGCCAGGGCGCGCGTCGTCTCGAAAGGCAGCGGGCGAATGGCCGGTACCCTGACGCGCAGATCGACGCCCAGCGCCTCCAACGGAGACAAATAGCGGTAGAGATAGTGCTTCTTGCCAAATCCGAAGGGCTTCATCCTGACATTGGCGGGTTGACGCTCGTGCCAGCGCAAAGGCCGCTCCGTCGGAAAATAACCGACCCTGACCGGAGCGTTGACCAGTTCGGAGATGATCCGCGAGGTCTTGGAGTCGGTGATGTCGATGGTCATGTCGAAGCGGTGTTGCCGCAATGTGCGCACTGTGCGGAAGAGCTCGCGTCCTCGCTC
>Ga0209758_1005055_pt1 | contig 10467 bp, 9 predicted proteins | sample AraplaMF_Col_mMF_FD_184258 | JGI IMG/M metagenome (GOLD analysis project Ga0209758, IMG submission 184258) | Arabidopsis root microbial communities from the University of North Carolina, USA - plate scrape MF_Col_mMF (SPAdes) (version 2) | ecosystem: Host-associated > Plants > Roots > Endosphere ... | reverse complement strand
AGCGCGACCGTCACTGCGTGATCTCCCGGCGGATATCGACGGCGCGAAGTATCAGAGAAATCACCGCCACCAGCACCAGCGTCAGGACGACGGCGCTGGCCGCGGCGATCGGATACTGCAGCACGCCGACGTTCTCGTAGAACGCGCTGACCACCGAGGCCGAGCCGCCGCCGGACATCACCTTGACGACGAAAAAGTCGCCCATCACGATCGAGATCACGAAAATCGAACCGAGCCCGATGCCGCTCTTCGACATCGGGATGACGATGAGGCGCATCACGTCGAAACGGCTGGCGCCGGCGTCGAGCGCGGCCTCGACCACCCGCTTGTCGATCCGCGCCATCGAATTGAAGATCGGCACCACCATGAAGATGGTGAGCTGGTGGACATAGGCGATGACCACGGCGAGGCTGGAAAACAGCAGCGCCTCGATCGGCTCTCGAATGATGCCGGTGTTGAGCAGCCCCGCATTGATCAGCCCCTCTTTTCCAAGCAGCGGAATCCAGGAGATCATGCGGATGATGTTCGAGGTCCAGAACGGCACGGTGCAGATCAGGAACAGGCTGATAGCCAGCAGCTGGTTCCTGACGTGGAAGACCAGGAAGTACGCCACCAGGAAGCCGATGATCAGGGTGAAGAACCAGGTCAGCACGGTGAATTTCAGCGTTGCCACATAGAGGTGGAAGGTCTGCGCCGAGGTCAGGACGTCGACATAGCTCGCCAGCGTGAAGGTCGGCAGCAGGCCGCCGAACCCGTCGGTCTCGAAGAAGCTCGCCGCCAGCACCACCAGGATCGGCAACAGGAAGAACGGCACCAGCACCAGCATCAGCGGTGTCACGTAGAGCCATGCCGTCAGATTCTGTCGCGACATCGCGCCTCTATCTCGTCCTGTTATTTTCTGAAGTAGTTGCAAGAGTCGTGCCTGCCGGTGCGGTGACGGCACCGGCAGGCAACCGGAGCGTCAGGCGATCTTGAAGTCGTTCCAGCGCTTGTTCATGTAGGCGGCCTCGTCCATCAGCGTGTTCCAGCACGAGATGTTCTTGACCCGGTCGAGGAACGAGCCGCCGTCGCGCTTGGTGCCGGCCTTTTCCATCGGCACGCCATAGGGATCGTTGATGACAGCCGGCGCCGGCTTGCCGTCGTACCAGAAGTCCCATTCCGCCTGGGTGAGGAATTTCTTCGCGGTTGAGGGCACCGGGCTGTAGTAGCCGTAGCGGCCGACGAAGGCGCCCTGCCAGCCGGCGAGATACCAGTTGAGGTATTCATAGGCGGCGTCCAGCTTCTTGCCCTTCAGGTGCTTCATCAGCCCCATGCCGTTGCACCAGCCGCGATAGCCTTCCTTGCCGTTCTTGACGTTGACCGGCGCATAGACGCAGGGGATTTCCTTGACCCGGACCGCGGCGACGGCCGGCGACCACATCGACTGGATCACCACTTCGCCGGCGGCCATCAGCTGCACCGACTGATCGAAGGTGGTCCAGGTGGCACGGAACTGGCCGGCCTTCTTCAGTTCGATCAGTTTGTCGCAGGTGAAGTCGATCTCCTTCTTGGTCATGTTGCCCTTGTTGCCGTACTTGATCAGGCCGGCACTTTCGAAGCACAACGCCGCATCCATGATGCCGATCGCCGGCACGTCCAATATCGCCGCCTTGCCCTTGAATTTCGGATCGATCAGATCCTTCCATTCGGTGACCTCGTGGCCGACGAGATCGGGGCGGTAGCCGATCGAGTCGGCGTTGTAGACCTGGGGCAGGAACGTCGCCCATTCGGTGACGCCCTCGTGCAGATCGGTGGAATCCGGCTTACTGATGTACATCGCCTCATAGGGCGAGATGCCCTGGCGCGGGATCTTGTGGCCGTCGATCTCGCCCTTGGTGAAGATCGGCAGGATGTTGTCGAACTCCTTGATCTTCTTGACCTGGATGCCCTGGATCACCGAGCGCTTGGCGGCCAGCTTGGCCTGCCAGCCTTCGAGGTCGGCGATGTCGACCGAATCCGGCTGGCTGATGAAGCGGTTTATCGACGCCGAGGTGTCGAGGTTCTGCATCGTCACCTTGAAGCCGAGGTCCTTGGCGGCCTGGTCGCCGATCGCCTTGACCACCGAATAGGACACGCCGACGTGGCGCAATTCGATGTCCTTGATCTCCTGCGCCCAGATGGTCGGCGCGCCGCGAAACACGTCGGAGCCGATCGCCGCACCGGTGACCGCGGCGCCGGCCTTGAGCAGCGCGCGCCGCGATAAGCCTTTCTTCTTAGCCTTGGAATCCCTGTCGCCCTTGTCAGTCATGATCTGCCTCCGTCCGCGTGTTGATGGACTTGCCCGCACGTCCAACCGGCGCTCGTCGTCGCGGCCGTGTTGATGTGTGAACCTAGCGGCAGGGATTTCAGTCTGTAAAATCGGAAGTAAAAATGCCGGCCATAAGGCGAACTAATGTGCCCATCACTGCGCCACGGCGACCCAAAGTTTGGTCTTTACTTCCAGGAAGGCGGCGGGGGACGGCAGAACACGACATCTCCCCACGTCGTCCCCGCGAACGCGGGGACCCATAACCCCTGCTGGTCATGAGGGAGAGAAGGAGATCGCCCCAACGGACAAAAGCGGGTCCGCGCCGTATGGGTCCCCGCGTTCGCGGGGACGACGATGGGAGCTACGCCTTGTTCTTCTGGTAGACGTCGACGTAGACGGCGGCCAGCAGCACGATGCCCTTGACGACGTATTGCCAGTAGATGCCGATGCCGAGGATGGACATGCCGTTGTTCATGACGCCCATCACGAAGGCGCCGATCACGACGCCCATCACCTTGCCGACACCGCCCGACGCCGAGGCGCCGCCGATGAAGCAGGCGGCGATGACGTCAAGCTCGAAGGAGTTGCCGGCGCTCGGCGTCGCCGAGTTGAGCCGTGCCGCGACGATCAGCCCGGCAAGGCCCGCCAGCACGCCCATGTTGACGAAGGTGGCGAAGATCAGCCGCTCGGTCTTGATGCCGGAGAGCTGTGCGGCGAGCCGGTTGCCGCCGAGCGCATAGATCCGCCGCCCGACCGTGGTGCGCGTGGTGACGAAGGTATAGAGCAGGATCAGCACGCCCATGATCAGCAGCACGTTGGGCAGGCCGCGGTAGGATGCGAACAGATAGCTGAGGCCGAGGATCAGGATGGCGAAGATGGCGTTCTTGCCGATGAACAGCGCGAACGGCTCGGTCTCGAGCGTATGGGCCTTTTCGTTGCGCCAGCGCCGCGCGCTGGTGAACAGCAGCAGCGCCGCGCCGGCGATGCCGATCAGCATCGACATCCAGCGGAAGTTCGGCGGGAAGATGAAGCCGCTGGCGACCATCAGGAAATCGGGAATGAAGCCCGAGCTGATGGCCTGGAAATCCTTCGGGAACGGACCGACGAACTGGCCGAGCAGGATGTTGCCGGTGAGGCCGCGAAAAATCAGCATGCCGCCGAGGGTGACGATGAAGGAGGGAATGCCGGCAAAAGCCACGAACCAGCCCTGCATGGCGCCGATCGCCGCCCCGATCAGCAGCGAAAGGACGACCACCAGCCCCCAATGCATGTGGTAATCCACCATCATGGTGGCCGCGATCGCGCCGACGAAGCCGACGATGGATCCGACCGACAGGTCGATGTTGCCGCCGACGATGATCAGCAGCATGCCGAGCGCCATCACGACGATGTAGCTGTTCTGCAGCACCAGGTTGGTGATGTTGACCGGGGCCAGCAGCACGCCGCCGGTCATGAACTCGAAGAACGCCATAATCAGCAGCAGCGAGCCGAGCAGGCCGTAGTCGCGCAGGCTGTTGCGCCAGAAGCCGGCAGCAGCGGCCGCCCGTCCGGCATCCGGAGCCTTGATCACGTCATCTTTCATTGCACGGCCCCATATTGCCTCATGATCGAGGCCATGATCTTTTCCTGGCTGGCCCCCTCCGCCGGCATCTCGTCGACGAAACGGCCTTCGTTCATCACATAGATACGGTCGCAGATGCCGAGCAGTTCCGGCATCTCGGACGAGATCACGATGACACCTTTGCCGGATGCCGCCAGCTCATTGATGATGGTGTAGATCTCGTATTTAGCGCCAACGTCGATGCCGCGGGTCGGCTCGTCCAGGATCAGCACCTGCGGCTGTGCGAACAGCCATTTGCTCAACACCACCTTCTGCTGGTTGCCGCCCGACAGATTGAGGGTCTTCTGCAGGATGCCGGACGAGCGGATGTTCAGCTTGGCGCGATATTGCGCCGCCACCGTCGCTTCCTTGCGGTCGTCGATGACGCCGCGCCAGGCGACGCCGGGAAGATTGGCCAGCGTGACGTTGTTCTTGATGTCGTCGCTCAGGATCAGGCCCAGCGTCTTGCGGTCCTCGGTGACGTAGGCGATGCCGGCGGCGATGGCGCGCTGGATCGACGAGACGTCGATGTCGCGGCCTGCCATCATGGCCTTGCCGGTGATGTTGCGGCCGTAGGCGCGGCCGAAGATGCTCATCGCCAGCTCGGTCCGTCCAGATCCCATCAGCCCGGCGATGCCGACGATCTCGCCGCGGTTGACGTGGAGATCGACGCCCTTGATCACCTCGCGGCCGGCATGCTGCGGGTGCTCGACGCGCCAGTCGCGAATTTCGAAGAACTTCTCGCCGATCTGCGCCTCGCGCGGCGGATAGCGGTCGGACATCTCGCGGCCGACCATGCTCTTGATGATGCGGCCTTCGCTGATGGTCTCGGCGTGGCAGTCGATGGTTTCCACCGTCGAGCCGTCGCGCAGCACGGTGATGTGGTCGGCCACCTTGGCGAGTTCATTGAGCTTGTGCGAGATCAGGATCGAGGCAATGCCGTGGCTCTTGAATTCCAGCAAGAGGTCGAGCAGCGCGTCGCTGTCGCTTTCGTTGAGGCTGGCGGTCGGCTCGTCGAGGATCAGGAGTTTGACCTCCTTGGCCAGCGCCTTGGCGATTTCGACCAGCTGCTGCTTGCCGACGCCGAGATTGGTGATCAGCGCCCGCGGCGATTCCTTCAGCCCGACCTTGGCGAGCAGCTCGCGGGTGCGGCGAAACGCGGTGTCCCAGTCGATGATGCCGAATTTCGCGGGCTCGTTGCCGAGGAACATGTTCTCGGCGATCGACAATAGCGGCACCAGCGCCAGTTCCTGGTGGATGATGATGATGCCGAGGTGTTCGCTGTCGGAAATCCCGGCGAATTGCCGCTCGGCGCCCTGATAGACGATCTGACCTTCATAGGAGCCAAAGGGGTAGACCCCGCTCAGCACCTTCATCAGCGTCGACTTGCCGGCGCCGTTCTCGCCGCAGATGGCGTGGATTTCGCCGGCCTCGACCTTGAGATTGACGTCCCGCAACGCCTTCACGCCCGGAAAGCTCTTGGAGATCCCTCGCATTTCCAGAATTGGCGCCATCTTGGACTCTTCAGACGTATCGCAGGACAGGCTGGGCGCTTGCGCCCACCCCATCCTGCAAATCCATTGCGTGCGTGTGCCTTACTTGAACTGTTCGGCCTTGTAGTAACCGGTGTCGATCAGCGCTTCCTTCCAGTTGCTGGCATCGACCGCGATCGGCTTCAACAGATAGGACGGCACCACCTTGACGCCGTTGTTGTAGGTCTTGGTGTCGTTGACCTCGGGCTGGCTGCCGGACAGCACGGCATCGACCATGCCGGCGGCGACTTTGGCGAGATCGCGGGTGTCCTTGAAGATCGTCGAATACTGCTCCTTGGCGATGATCGACTTGACCGACGGCACCTCGGCGTCCTGGCCGGAGATCACCGGCATCGGCGATTCCTTGGAGCCGTAGCCGACGCCCTTCAGCGCGGCGATGATGCCGATGCTCAAGCCGTCATACGGCGACAACACCGCATCGACATGCTTGTTGGTGTAGAAGGCCGAGAGCAGGTTTTCCATGCGGGCCTGGGCGACCGAGGCTTCCCAGCGCAGGGTGGAGACCTTGTCCATGCCCATCTGCTTGCTCTGAACCACGAGCTTGCCGCTGTCGATGTAGGGCTTCAACACCGACATCGCACCGTCATAGAAGAAGAAGGCGTTGTTGTCGTCGGCCGAGCCGCCGAACAATTCGATGTTGAAGGGGCCCTTGCCCTCCTTCAATCCCAGGCCCTTCTCGATGGTGCCGGCCTGCAGCACCCCGACCTGGAAATTGTCGAAGGTGGCATAATAATCGACATTCTTGGAGCCGCGGATCAGCCGGTCATAGGCGATGACCTTGATCCCGGCATCGGCGGCATGCTGCAGGGCGTCCGACAGCGTGGTGCCGTCGATGGCGGCGATCACCAAGACCTTTTCCTTCTTGGTAATCATGTTCTCAACCTGCGCCAGCTGGTTGGGAATGTCATTGTCGGCATATTGCAGGTCGGTCTTGTAGCCCTTGGCCTGCAGCACCTTGACCATGTTATCGCCGTCCGCGATCCAGCGCGCCGACGACTTGGTCGGCATCGCAATGCCGATGGTGCCCTTGTCCTGGGCCTGGGCCGCGCCGGCCAAGGCGGTCAGACCGAGCGCCGCGGCGACAGCAAGAATCCTGTAGTGCATCGTAATATCCTCCCCGAGAGACTGCGTATTATTACGGATGCACGTTACGCGCCCGCGTTCACCGGTCAAGGGGGAGCAGCAGTTCTCAGCGCGCAACCTCGCGGTTACGCTCGCCGAATCCGTCAAACACCTCAAATCGCCAATCGTCCGTGACAGCTACATGGCAACAAGTTCCCTCAAGAGAATAAATTTTTCTCAATCCGCAGCCCGGCGGCTGCAATCACCTCACGGAGACGGCAATTATGTCTAGACATGACGACGTCCCAGCACCAAGTCGTCGCCGCCCTCGATCGCGCGCGCCAGAATTCGGGCCGGCGCGCCGTCAGAGGTTTCGATGTTCAGTGCGGCGAAGATGAACTCGGCGTGACGGCCGGCAAGCGGCGCATGCCCGGTGAGGTGCTCACAGACCAGGATGCCCCGGCTGAGCAGGATATTGTGAACCGGCCAGTTAAAACCATCCTGCCGCAGGTGGTAGACGAGGTCCGGGGTGGCGAAATCGCAGGCCAGAATCTTGATCTTCTGCTCAACCAGCCACTCTGTCGCGGCAACCGACAGGCTCGGATGCCGGTCATAGACATCGGTGCCGAATTTGGCGGCCCATCCGGTATCGAGTGCCAGGATATCGCCGGGGGAGAGCCGCGGCCTGGCGCGCTCGAGATCGGCGACCTCGATGACCTGGTCCGGCGCCATCGGAAGATGCCAGACCACGCCGGGTCCGTAGAGCCGGTCGAGCGGAATGTCCTCGAAGGCCGGCCCGTCGAGAAAATAATGCCGCGGTGAATCCAGATGCGTGCCGGCGTGGACCACCATGCTCAGTTCGGTGACGTTGAAGGCATCCTGCGGCTGTTGCTTCAACCGGCGGAAGCTCGGCCTGGGAAAGATCGAGGCGCAGGGCGTATTGGGGCCGACCGGGTGAGACAGGTCGATCCACGGCCCGGTGCCGGTTTCCGTGCGGCGCGGCAGTTCGATCCAGCCCTTCCAGCCGGTGCCGCGGTCATGACAGCCATCACACATGTCGCGTTATCTCCCAAAGCCTGACGAATTTAAGCTCAATCGCCGGCATCAACCCCGTCATTGCGAGCGCAAGCGAAGCAATCCAGTGCCACAAAGCAAGAACTGGATTGCTTCGTCGCAAGAGCGCCTCGCAATGACGGGGTTGGCTATTCCGATTCCATTTGAAGCCATTCCGCCCTACCCGCCCAAATAAGCCCGGCTCACCTGTTCGCTGCGCAGCAGCTCTTTTCCCGTGCCGCTCAGGGCCACCTGCCCCGTTGAAAGCATATAAGCCCGGTCGCACAGCTCGAAGGCCTCGACGGCGCGCTGCTCGACCAGGATTACCGTGAGTCTCGACTCGCGCTGGATGCGGGCGATGCGTTCGACGATCGCCGGCGCGAGGCCCATCGACCGCTCATCCAGCAGCAGCAGTTTCGGCGACGACACCAACCCGCGTCCGATCGCCGGCATCTGCTGTTGTCCGCCGGACAAGGTGCCGGCCGGCTGCTCATATTTCCCCTCCCGACTATTCTTGATCGGCAGGATTCAATGGACCGGCCATCGCGGTCCAATACCGTTTGGCGCATCAGCATGCGCGTCTGACATTGTGAGGAACCAGTACGCGCGGAGCCGCGCGGATTTGCCTCATGATTGGACAGCAGATGCCTACCATCTCGACTTGCGCGAACGTCTGGACAAGCGGTTTATGTCTAGACATAATACTGCCCGACAGGCGTATCCCATGACTGATGCAGTGCTCTCGTTCAACGACATCGGACAGGATTTTCCGGCACCGGGAAGTTCCGCGATCCGCGTCATCGACGGCATCTCGCTCGACGTCGGACACGGACAATTCGTCGCCGTGATCGGGCCCAGCGGCTGCGGCAAGAGCACGCTGCTGCAGATGGCCGCCGGCCTTCTGGCGCCGACGCGGGGCCTCGTGCGGCATCGCGGCCGCGCCATCGACACGGTCAACCGCGAGGTCGGCTTCGTGCCGCAGCAGGCGCAGCTGTTTCCCTGGAAGACGCTTTCGGAAAATGTCGAACTGCCGCTGCTGCTGCGCGGCGTCGCCGCGCCCGAGCGCCGCACCCGCGTCGCCGCCGCGCTCGAGGCCGTCGGCCTCGCCGGGTTCGAGCAGTATTATCCCGGGCAATTGTCCGGCGGCATGCAGAAGCGCGGTTCGATCGCGCGAACGCTGGTCTATCGCCCCGACGTGATCCTGATGGACGAGCCATTCGGCGCGCTCGACGCCCAGACCCGGATGGTGATGCAGGATGACCTGCAGGCGCTGTCGCGCGACGCCGGCGCCACCATCCTGTTCGTCACCCACGACATCACCGAGGCGGTGCTGCTGGCCGATCACGTCGCGATCATGAGCCAGCGGCCGTCAAGACTGCTGGCCACCGTCGCCATCGACCTGCCGCGGCCGCGCAACGTGTTCGAGCCGTTCAAGAACCCCGGCTTCGAGGCGGCGTACGAAAAGGTTTGGTCGATCTTCCAGTCGCAGATCGACATCCGGCGGCGAACCCATTGAGGCCGGAGCGATGAACGACGTCAGCACCATCGCCGGCAAACCCGCTGCGGCCGAAGCATCGGCCGCGCGGCAGTCGGCGTTCGCCGGCAAGGCCGGGCGTTTCGTGCTGCGACTATTGCCCGGCCTCGCGCTGCTGGCGTTCTGGCAGTGGTCTTCAGGCCGCCTGATCAAGGAAGTCTATGTCAGCAAGCCGACCGCGGTGGCGGCACGGCTTTATGAACTGTTCGCCTCCGGCGAGATTTTTCCCCATCTGTGGACCACCGGCCAGGAACTGGTGCTGGGTTATGTGATCGGCGTCGCCGGCGGTATCCTCGGCGGCTACGCGCTCGGCCGCTCGCCGCGGCTCGCCAATATTTTCGAACCTTACGTGATGGCGTTCTACGGCATCCCGAAGATCGCGCTGGCGCCGCTGTTCATCATCTGGTTCGGCATCGGCATTGGATCGAAGGTGGCGCTGGCCGCGATCATGGTGTTCTTCCTGGTGTTCTACAACGTCTACACCGGGGTGCGCAGCGTCGACCGCGAGCTGGTCAACCTCACCTTGGTGATGGGCGCCAACCAGCGCCAGCTCAGCTACCACGTCTACTTCCCGGCTGCCGCGCCCTACGTGCTGCTCGGCATGCGGATGGCGGTGCCCTACAGCGTCATCGGCGTGATCGTCGGCGAATTCACCTCGTCGGTGCAGGGCCTCGGGCTGTTCATCCACGAGGCCTCCTCGACTTACGATCCGGCCGGCGTGTTCGCCGGCATCGTCATCCTGCTGGCCTTCGTGGTGCTGGCCAATTTCCTCGCCGGCCGGCTGGAACGGCGCCTGCTGCGCTGGAAGGCGCCAAGCGGACACGCCCCCGCCGACATCTGATTCCTTTAGAGACAACAGGAGCCATCACATGCGTTCGATCCACGGCCTGACCCGCGCGGCGACGCTCGCGCTCACCTTGTCGCTGCTGCCATCGCTGGCCTCGGCCCAGCAGACGGTGCGTATCGCGCAAGGGTTCTCGGCGGTCAGCTTCCTGCCGATGTGGGGAGCACGGGCGCTGAACACCTTCCAGGCCGAAGGACTGACGGCGACGACGATCCTGTCGCCGGGAGGCGATACGGCGGCGCTGGCCGCGCTCGACGCCGGCGACGCCGACATCGCCGCGGTCGGCACCGAGCCGGTGTTGCGCGCGATGGCCAAGGGCCAGCCGTTCCAGATCGTCTACAGCCTGATGTCGAAGGTGACGCTGGAAGTGGTGGTGGCGCCGTCGTTCCTGGAAAAGGCCGGCGTCAAGCCGACCGATCCATTGCAGAAACGCATCGCGGCGCTGAAAGGCGCGACCATCGGCGTCGGCGCGATCGGCGGCACCCAGGAGACGGCGGCACGCTGGCTAGTCGCCAAAGCGGGCCTCGATCCCAA
>Ga0209758_1005048_pt1 | contig 10483 bp, 9 predicted proteins | sample AraplaMF_Col_mMF_FD_184258 | JGI IMG/M metagenome (GOLD analysis project Ga0209758, IMG submission 184258) | Arabidopsis root microbial communities from the University of North Carolina, USA - plate scrape MF_Col_mMF (SPAdes) (version 2) | ecosystem: Host-associated > Plants > Roots > Endosphere ... | reverse complement strand
GGCCGACGAGCTGCGGGCCGATCTCGTGGTTGAGCATATGGACGAGCGCGCCATAACTGCCGGCGCTGCCGGCGGCGTTCTTGCCTTCGCCCCAGCCGACCATGCCGTCGTCGGTCTCGATGCGCAGAATGGCGGCGTCGAAAGTCGTCACCTGACCGAAGTCGCTGCGATGCTGCTTCGCAACTTCGATCGGGATACGAACCCACCAGGCCTGGACGCTTTTGATGCGCATGTTTTCCCTTCGGCCCCTCCGCCCGCCGGGCGGAAAGGATAGGTTTCAATCGGAGGTCTACTTGATCAGCGGCAGCAGCGTTTCGGCCGTGATGCGCATCTGGTCGGTGTAGAATTTCTCCGTGAGCACGCTGGAGCCGTGGTCCTGGATGAATTTGAGCTGCTCGGGCGAGATGTCGACCGGATTGCGCTCGACCATCTCCGGATAGGGCGCTGCCGGCGTGCGGTCGACGGGCGCGACGAACTCGTTGGTCAGCGCGCCGTCATAACCGACTTCCTTCAGCGTGCGCACGATCTTCGGCCAGTCGATCTGGCCAAGGCCGGCGGCGAAGCGGTTGTTGTCGGCGACATGGAAGTCGAACAGGCGCTTCCCGACCTGACGGATCGCGTCATAGACGTTAAATTCCTCCATGTGGATGTGGTAGGCGTCGAGGCAGACGCCGCATTCGGGGCTCACCGCATCGGCGAGTGCCAGCGCCTGGGCGCCGCGATTGAAGAGGTAGGTCTCGAAGCGGTTGAGCGGCTCGACCGCGATCCTGACGCCGACCTTCTTGGCATGGGTGAAGCATTCGCGCGTGGCGTCGACGACCCAGCCCCATTCCTCAGCCTCGGTGCCGTCCGGCACGACCTTGCCGACGGTCGCGGGCACCAGCGTGATGATCTCGCCGTCGAGCTCGCTCACCATGGTGAGCACGTCCTTGACATACTGGACCGAGCGCTCGCGCTGGCCCTGGTCCTTGGCGGCGAGGTTGCGCTCGCCCAGCATCAGCGTCACCGAACCCCAGCAGCGGATGCCGTGCTCCTTCAGGAGCGCACGCGTCTCCTTGGTCTTGTACTGCTCAGGCTCGCCGGAAATCTCGATCGATTCGTAGCCGAATTTCTTGATGCGCTTGAGCGTCACCTCCAGCGGCTCCGCCCGCATCCAATTGTGCGTCGAAAGATGCATGGTCTATCCTTCCCAGAATTCGCCAGTCACATTTACCCCGCGACGCCTCCGACCGAAGCGGTCGCATGATTCCTCCCCAAGGCGCTGCCAGCATTTTTCCTCGAAACTGGTTCGACCAATTGGGTCCACCATGACCTCTACAGCAAATTTTCATGCGCGGCAAGAAGTGGGCATCGGAGACCAGATTGACCATGCAATTATATGATTTAATAAGATAATTTCCACTCTTGGACTGCACGCCAGAGCTGTACTGGAGGTTTTCGACCGCTTGACCGACCCAAGGGATTTGGTAATACCAGAATGACGCAGCGCACAGACGCCGGTGGGATTGACCAAACAGACTGGTCCTGGCTCCAATCGGCGCTATGCTTGATCGTGAAAACAAAGAGGGAGGATGCCGATGCCGACGACGATGAAGGGCCCTGGCCTGTTTCTGGCGCAGTTCGCGGGCGACGCCGCGCCGTTCAATTCGCTCGCTTCGATCACCAAATGGGCCGCAGGTCTGGGCTACAAGGGCGTGCAGATCCCGACCTGGGACGCACGCCTGTTCGACCTCAAGAAGGCTGCGTCGTCGAAAGCCTATTGCGACGAAGTGAAAGGCACCTGCACTGAGGCCGGCGTCGAGATCACCGAACTGTCGACGCATCTGCAGGGCCAACTGGTGGCTGTGCATCCCGCCTACGATGCGCAGATGGATGGCTTCGCGCCGCCATCGGTGCACAACAATCCCAAGGCACGGCAGGAATGGGCCGTCGAACAGATGAAGTTCGGCGCCAAAGCATCGCGCAATCTCGGGCTGAATGCTTCGGTGTCGTTCACCGGCTCGCTGGCTTTCCCCTACCTCTATCCGTTCCCGCAGCGGCCGGCCGGACTGATCGAGGAAGCCTTCGGCGAACTCGGCAAACGCTGGAAGCCGATCCTCGATGTCTACGAGGACAACGGCGTCGATGTCGGGTACGAAATTCACCCTTCTGAAGATGTGTTCGACGGTGCGACCTTCGAGATGTTCCTCGACGCGGTCGGCGGCCACAAGCGCTGCAACATCAACTACGACCCGTCGCATTTCCTGCTGCAGCAACTCGACTATCTGGAATTCATCGACATCTATCACGAGCGCATCAAGGCGTTCCACGTCAAGGACGCCGAGTTCAACCCGACCGGACGGCAAGGCGTCTATTCCGGCTACCAGGGTTGGGTGAACCGGGCAGGCCGCTTCCGTTCGCTGGGCGACGGGCAGGTCGATTTCAGCGGCATCTTCTCCAAGCTCACCCAATACAATTACGATTCATGGGCGGTGCTGGAGTGGGAATGCTGCCTGAAGCATCCGGAGGACGGCGCGGCCGAAGGCGCGCCTTTCATCCAGCACCACATCATCCGGGTGACGGAAAAGGCTTTTGACGATTTCGCCGCCGGTACGACCGACAAGAAGCTGTTGCGGGCGATGATGGGGATCTGACACGACTTCGCCTCCCCGCCGAGGGAGGTATATCCAAGACACGAGGGAGATAAGCATGGTCGGCGCATCGAAGTCGGAAGCGGGAGGCGGCCCGATCCGCTATGGCATGGTCGGTGGGGGACAGGGCGCCTTCATCGGCGCGGTGCATCGCATCGCGGCGCGCATAGACAACGACTTCGTGCTGGTGGCCGGCGCGCTGTCGTCGGATCCGGCGCGGGCCAAGGCGTCGGCCGCAGAACTCGGGCTCGATCCCGCACGCAGCTACAGCTCCTATGCCGAGATGGCCAAGGCCGAAGCCAAGCGTCCCGACGGCATCGAGGCGGTGGCGATCGTCACCCCCAACAATGTGCATGTGCCCGCGGCCAAGGCCTTTCTCGAAGCCGGCATCCATGTCATCTGCGACAAGCCGCTGGCCACCTCGCTGGCCGAGGCGAAGAAGCTGGCGGCCCTTGTCGAGAAGAGCGGCAAGGTGTTCGTGCTCACGCACAATTACACCGCCTATCCGATGATCAGGCAGGCGCGCGAGATGGTGGCCAAGGGCATGCTTGGCGACATCCGCATCGTGCAGTCGGAATATCCGCAGGACTGGCTGACCGAAGACCTCGCCGCCACCGGCCAGAAGCAGGCCTCATGGCGCTCCGACCCCAAGCAGGCCGGCGCCGGCGGCGCGCTGGGCGACATCGGCACGCATGCCTATAACCTTGCCCGGTTCGTGTCGGGACTTGAGCTCGATACGCTCTCGGCCGATCTTGATGCCTTCGTGCCGGGCCGCCAGCTCGACGACAATGTCAATGTCATGTTGCGCTTCAAGCCGGTCGGCAACAGGCATCCGGCCAAGGGCATGATCTGGGCAAGCCAGGTAGCGCCCGGCCACGAGAACGGTCTGAAGCTGCGGGTCTACGGCTCCAAGGGTGGGCTGGAATGGGTGCAGGCGGATCCGAACTACCTCTGGTACACGCCGTTCGGGCAGCCGAAGCAGCTTTTGACGCGTGCCGGCGCCGGCGCCATGCCGGTCGCGGCGCGGGTCAGCCGCGTGCCGTCCGGCCATCCGGAGGGCTATCTTGAAGGTTTCGCCAACATCTACCAGGAGGCCGCCCGCGCCATCCGCGCCGCGCGCCGGAAGGGCGGTAAGCCGGCTAAGGATGTGGTCTTCCCGACGATCGCGGACGGCGTAGAAGGCATGGCCTTCATCGAGGCCTGCGTGAAGTCGTCGAAGAAGAATGGGGCGTGGACGAAGCTGTAGGGGTGACGATATTCAGGTGGGACCGGCCTGCAAACGGCGGCTTCCTGCGCTTCCGGTGCTCACGTACTTTAAGTACGCTCCGCTCCGGTTCTCGGAATCCGTCGTTTTCGACTCGGCCTGACCTGAATCTCATCACCCCTTGAGCGAAGGTGATGAGGGAGGGGGTGTCGATGAAAATCGGCATGTGCATGTTCTTGTGGACGACCAGCGTATCGAAGAAGCACGAGGCGCTGCTGAAGGACATCAAGGCGACCGGCTTCGACGGCGTCGAGATACCGGTCTTCGCCGGCGTGCCCGACGACTACAAAAAGCTCGGCGAAATGCTCGACCGCATCGGCCTGGAACGCACCGCGGTCTCGGCCATGGGCGATCCGGCGATGAACCTGATCTCGCCGGATGCCGCGACGCGCAAGGCCGGCATCGCCTATATGAAATGGGCGATCGAATGTAGTGCCGCGCTCGGCGCGGACACCCTCAGCGGCCCACTGCATTCGACGCTCGGCGCCTTTTCAGGCAGCGGGCCGACTTCCGCCGAAAAGAAACGCTCGGTCGCCTCGCAGCGCGCCATCGGCGACCATGCGGGAAAGAAGGGCGTGACCATCGGGCTCGAAGCGCTCAACCGCTTCGAATGCTATCTGGTCAACACCATGGCCGACCTGTCCGAGCATATCGACGCGATCGACCGGCCGCACATCAAGGCGATGTATGACACTTTTCATGCCAATATCGAGGAGGCCGACCCGATCGGCGCCTATACGAAGCATCGCCGGAATGTCGTCCATATCCATATTTCGGAAAACGACCGCGGTGTGCCGGGCCGCGGCAACATCCCGTGGAAGGAGACTTTCGCTGCGATCCGCCGGAGCGGCTACGACGACTGGCTGACGATCGAGTCGTTCGGGCGCTCGCTGAAGGATCTGGCGGCGGCGACCAAGGTGTGGCGGGATTTCGCGGAGAGCCCGGAGGTGGTTTATCGCGAGGGGTATAAGCATATCAGGAATGGGTGGAGGAAGGCGGTTTAGGCCGCTCCCTTCGTCATCCACGGGTCTACGCCGCGTCGCTTCGCTCCTTGCTTCGCCCGTGGATGACGAAGGCGCGGTTGGCCCCCGGCGGCGATGCCGCGTCGCTACCCCTGCTCAGCCTGCAGCCGGTTGTAGTCATGCAGCGTGCGGCTCAGCCTGCGGCGCAGGAAATTCGAGATGTTGTCGAAGATGAAGACGACGAGCAGCGTCAAAAGCACCATGTAGAAGACGTTGGCCCAGTTCGAATTGGTGCGCATGGCTTCCCACAACTTCAGGCCGATGCCGCCGGCGCCGACGGCGCCGATGATGGTGGCGCCGCGGGTGTTGGATTCCCACTGGTAGAGCGTCTGGCTGATGAAGACCGGCACCACTTCCGGCAGCACGCCGTAGCGCTGCACCAAAATGCCGTTGGCGCCGGTGGACAGCACGCCTTCACGCGGCTTGTCGTCGATGTTCTCAAGCGCCTCGGAATAAGTTTTGCCAAGCGTGCCGATCTCGGTGAAGAAGATCGCGGCGCTGCCGGCCAGCGGGCCGGGGCCGAAGGCGCGGGTGAAGAACAGCGCCCAGATCAGCATGTCGACCGAGCGCATGAAGTCGAAGAAGCGTTTCAGCACCTGGCTGAGCAGGCCGCTCGGCGTGATGTTGCGGGCGGCGAAGAAGGCGAGCGGGAAGGCGACGATGCCGCCGAGCAGCGTGCCTAGGAACGCCATGACGATGGTCTGCAGGAGTTTCGTCCAGACATCGCCGTGCTGCCACTGCGCGTTGTTCCAGATGTTGTCGGCGGCCAAAGCGAGGTTCGACGTGCCGGGCTTGAGTTCGGGCCCCGAGACGATCAGCGAGATGACCTCGCCGGCCGATTTGCCGAAGAAGAGCGAGCGCGTGTCGAAGACGAAATTGGCCCAGCCGAGGAAGCGCTTGCGCACCTTGACGCGGTCGACGGTGACGCGCACTTCGCCGGCAAAGCCCATCTTGGCGACGATCTCGTCGTCATGGACGGTTACCCAGTCGGGCACCGGACCTGTGACCACCGGCTTGCCGCCGGTCAGCGATATCGGCACGGTCATGCCATTGGCCGTGATCGTCGCCCTGGTCTTGTCGAAGGTGACGGATTTCGCATCGCCGTCGATCTGAACCGTGAAGGTGCCGTCGGGGTTCTTGATCACCCAATCGGGATTTGGGTTCTCGCCAAGCGCCGAGAAGCGCGGATATTTCGGCGTGATCTGAGGCTGGTCGAGACGGAATTCCGGCTGCAGGTCGTAGCTGATCCATTGCGACAGGAAGAGCGGCAGGCGCTCCCAATGCGACTCGCGCAGCACCTGCGGCAGGCTGAAGAACCACAAGGCATAGGCGAGGTAGAGCACCGTGCCGGCGATCAGCAGCAGCGGCCAGAAGCGCTTGTAGGCGGGCCGCCGGAAGATCTGCGGATGGCGGTCTTCGATGGCTCTGATTTCGTCGACTGTCATTGTCGCCATATCAAGCGCTCATCAGGAAAGCCTGCTCGCCGACTAGCTTACGGCGCAGCCAGGCTGAGAACTGGTCGACAAGGAAGATGGTGATGAAGAGCAAGAGCACCAGCGCCAGCGTCTTGGCGCCGAAGCCGCGCGAGATGGAAAGCTTCAGCTCCTCGCCAATGCCGCCGCCGCCGACCGCGCCCATGATGGTCGATATGCGCACGTTGATCTCGATCCTGAGCAGCGTATAGGACATGAAATTAGGCAGCACCTGCGGCAGGTCGGCGAAGCGCACGCGCTCGAACCAGTTGGCGCCGACCGCGCGCAGGCCCTCTTCCGGGTGCATGTCGATGTTCTCGTTGATCTCGTAGAACAGCTTGCCCAGCGCGCCGATCGAATGCAGGCCGATGGCGATGATGGCGGCGACCGGGCCGATCGAGACGATGGCCGCGAACAGGCCGGCAATGACGATCTCGGGAAAGGCGCGCAGCAGTTCCATGAAGCGCTTGACGATGAGCCGCAGGACCGGGTTCGGCGTCAGGTTGCGCGCGGCGATGAAGGAGAAGGGAACGGCGAAGACGAAGCCGATGAAGGTCGAGACCAGCGCCACGTTGACAGTGGTCAGCATCAATTCGAAATATTCCGGGATATAGAAGCCGCCCCAAATATAGACGCGGCCGAGCGGGAAGTTGAATTCCTGCGTGCCCTTGTCGTTGGGCGAGGCGATGTCGAACAGCGCCCGCCAGACATCGTTCCAGTCCTTCGGGACCAGCCAGCTCAGGAAATCGAGGATATGCGGCAGCCGGTCGACGAAGTGGCCGGCATTGGCCTCGTCGGCGAACCACATGGTCGCGCACATGGCGACGAGCAAGAGGCCGACGCCGAGCGCGGTGTAGAAACGGCGCAGCGACGTCTGGCGTCGCCAGGCGTCCGCCTGCTGCTTTGTCGCATCGGAATGGAGTGTCGCTGAGACTGTCATGATCGGAACATGCAAAAAGGGCGGCGTTTTGAGGCGCCGCCCTTTTCTTGATGCCTTTAACCGCCGATAGCGGCTTTGCGGGCTTCGACGATGACGCTGTAGAAGTCCGGCTTCACCGGCACGTAGCCGGTGAAATCGCCGCCCTCGACGCCTTCGAAGCAGGCCTTGTCCTTGGCCGGCAGGGCGGTGAAGAAAGCGGTGAGCTTGGCGGTCATGTCGTCGCCGAGCGCGGTGCGCACGACCAGCGGGCCGTTCGGGATCAGGCCCGAGCGCCACACTTCGACGAAGTCGTTCGGATCGACGGCGCCCTTGGAGACTTCCTTGTGGAAGGTGCCGGAGGTGTAGCCGTTCTTGAAGTCGCCGATGCCGGAGGAATCATCCACCGCCACATCGACCTTGCCGTCGCGCACGGCCAGCACGTTGTTTTCGTGGCCGCCGTTGAACTGGGTCGAGGCAAAGTAGGTCTCGTTCGAAGCGCCGGTGTCCTTCGGAATCTGGGTCAGCGGGATCAGATAGCCCGAAGTCGAGTCCGGATCGGCGTAGCCGAGCTTCTTGCCTTTGGCCGACTTGATGTCGGTGATGCCGGAGGTCTTCAGCGCCAGGCCAATCGAATAATAGCCGGTCGAGCCGTCGGTCTGCTTGGTGGTGAGGATCGGGGTGACGGCCTTCGGGTCCTTGAGATAGACGCTGGCATAGCCGGACGCGCCGAGCTCGGCGAAGTCGAGCGTGCCGCCGAGCAGGCCCTGGATGACGCCGTCATAGTCGGCGGCCGGGAACAGCGACACCTTCTCGAAGCCGAATTCCGACTTCAGGTGATCGGCGAGGCACTGGTAATTGCGCAGGCGGTCGGTCTCGTTCTCGCCGCCGAGGATGCCGACGCGGAATTCCTTGATGTCAGCTGCGTGCGCGGCGCTGGCCGCCATGGCGAGCAGCGAAACCGCCCCAAAAACCATCTTCCTGAACATTTCGATCTCTCTCCTGTTGTTCCGGCTACGCGCCGGCGGCGTTCTGATTTTTCAAGTCTTGCCGTTGACGCTGGCGGGCGATCCGGGTTGCTCTGCTGAAATCCACGATTTGCCCGGACCGGCTGCGGCCGAGCGGCGGAGTCAGTAGCCAGGGAAAGCTGGTTCGAGCGGTCCGGCGGATGCGGTGATCTTCGGCTTGATGGTCACGCTGGTCGACGTGATGGCTTCGGAAATCTCGGCGCCGCTGGCATCGGCGCCATAGACGGTGCGCACTCCGTCGCGGTCGAGGTCTTCCGGCGCGCCGTCGAAGACGACCTTGCCGGCGGCCATGCCGATGATGCGGGTGCAATAGGCGCGCGCGGTGTCCAGCGTGTGCAAATTGGTGACGACGGTGATGCCTTCGCGCAGATTGATGTCGCGCAGCGAGTCCATCACCACCTTGGCGTTGAGCGGGTCGAGCGAAGCGATGGGCTCGTCGGCCAGAAGCACTTTGGGCTGCTGCATCATGGCGCGGGCGATCGCGACACGCTGCTGCTGGCCGCCGGACAGCGTGCCGGCCGGCTGCAGCGCGGTGCGGGCGATGTCGAGGCGCTCGAGCGCGGCCACCGCCTCGGCGCATTCGGTGCGCGTGAACATGCCGAGCAGATTGGAAACCGTCGAGCGATGGTTGAGGCGGCCGAGCAGCACGTTGGTCAGCACGTCGAGGCGCGGCACCAGGTTGAATTGCTGGAAGATCATGGCGCAGTCGCGCTGCCAACGGCGCAGCGGCGAGCCCTGCAGGCTGGAGACCTCGGCGCCGTCAAAAAAAATCGACCCCTGGCTGGGATCGATGAGACGGTTGATCATACGCAAAAGCGTCGACTTGCCGGCGCCGGAACGGCCGATGATGCCGACCATCTGGCCGCGCGGGATCGAGATGTTGATGTCGCTGACGGCGGTGTTCTTGCCAAATCGTCGGGTTACGCCGCGGATCTCTAGCGTGGCCGATGATGCTGACATCGCAAAACTCCGGTACGTCGCGCTTTTGCAGGTCTGTTAACCTTGGCTAGCGCAGGCCGATGAAGCTGGGGTGTCGGATTGATGTCAGTTTTGTTACGAGTCACAGGCCATCCTTGTTCATGCATGTCGTTACCCCAAAACCGACGCTCACTTTGGGCGGCATGCTTCAGGATCAACCAAGCACCAGCAATTCCTCGAAATGCTTCATGTCCTTGAAACCGCAGAAGGCCGGTGGCCTGAGCTCGATCACCGGAGCCTCGCGCTCGAGGAACGACAGGCAGTCATCGAACAGGTCCTGCCAGGCCACGGCCCGCTCGTCGGCGAGGCGGCGGATCTGGTAGGCGAAGGTGATATGGAAGACATAAGTGTCGTGGTCCGGATGACGGTAGCCGAACGGCGCTGACAGCGCGTCGCGCCAAAGGCGCAGGATGCGCTCGTCCTCCGCGGAGGCACCGGCAACCGTAAGGCCGTTCGGCGTGATGTCGACGGTCTTGACGCGGAAGGATGGGCAGGCCTCAAAGCCCTCCAGGCGCTGCAAATAGAAGCGGGTCATGTCGTCGATGCCGGCGTCGAGCGGCACGTCGGAGGGCCAGTAGGGGAGCCGCCGCCGATATTCGATGACGCCCTGGAAGAGCGTCATATGCAGGCTGGAGATCGGCGTGAAGGCGAGACGGTTTGCGTCGGGCATGGCGCGGATGCGCTCTCGCACCTCGACAATGGCAGCTTGCGAAGGGGAGCCCTCAACCAGATGACTGACGACGGTGTTGCCGGGCTCGAGGAGGAAGTTGCCCGACATGTCGTAACGGGTGCCGAGATGCATCGGCGCTATCGGGTTGGTGCCTTCGAAAAATCCCGCGAGCGAGGGTTTGACTGTGTCGGGCATGGCGATCTCCTTGGGAGATGGCGTCCTGTCCGAGTCATGTGTCAAGGGTGTGAATGGTGAAGAAGGCTTCCCTCGCCGGGATCTTGTCTTCCGTCATTGACCATTCACCGTGCCTAGCCGCCATACTTCTCCAGGAACGCTTCGGCCTCCAACTCGCGGAAATCATCGAGCGCGGCGCGCAGGCGGGCGTGGCTCCAATCCCACCAGGCTAAAGCCTGGTAGCGCTCGGCGGTGCGGCGGTCGAAGCGCTCGCGGATCGGCTTTGCGGGCACGCCGCCGACGATGGTGTAGGGCGCGACGTCCTTCGA
>Ga0209758_1005046_pt1 | contig 10487 bp, 10 predicted proteins | sample AraplaMF_Col_mMF_FD_184258 | JGI IMG/M metagenome (GOLD analysis project Ga0209758, IMG submission 184258) | Arabidopsis root microbial communities from the University of North Carolina, USA - plate scrape MF_Col_mMF (SPAdes) (version 2) | ecosystem: Host-associated > Plants > Roots > Endosphere... | reverse complement strand
ATGGGCGTGCGGATGCGCGACGCCAGCGTGGTGCGCGGCGTCGGCGTGCTGCCGATGTTCGCCGGCCTGATCGGGCTCTTGCTGCTGGTCGGCGCGTTTGCGGCGACATGGCTGCGCGAAGGACGATGAGAATCGATCTCGGCGCAGGATGGTTCCTTCGATAGAAGGCCGTCATGCCCGGGCCTGTCCCCCGGGCATCCACGTCTTGACGGCATTGAGTCGGGAAAGGCGTGGATCGCCGTGACGAAGCCGGGCCATGGCGAACATGAGGTCACACCAGGCCGCCGGCCCCGTTGACAACCCCACTCATCCCGGCGATGTTATATTATAACATCTGGCAGCGGCGATCTCCCCGCCCAGGTGCGGGGCGCTTTTTCCATGAAGTGGGTTCGGTCGCATATCAAACACGGCTCGCGGCTGGCGCTGTTCGCGCTGGCGGTGCAGTTCGTGCTGGCGTTCGGGCATTTTCATGGTACGGCCGCCGACGCCGCGCCGGTCATCGCGGCGATCGCCCATGCGGCCACCGGCGCGGCGCCGTCCACGCCGCAGCCGGATTCCGATCAGCCGTCGACTGACATCTGTTCGATCTGCGCGGTGCTGGCGCTTGCCAATACCGTGCTGTTCAGCGAGCCGCCGATCCTGCTGTTGCCGCAGGCGGTGGAGTTTCTCTATCAGACCACCGATGCCGAATTCGCCCACCTGAAGTCGCCGCGCCTTGCTGCACAGCCGCGCGCCCCACCCGCCTCCTGATTTCGATTCTCTGAACGCGACGGATTCCGCCTCACCGCGAACCCATCGCATTTCGAAATCAGTCCGTCGATCGACGACGGCAGAGCCAGCTCCGAATTGAATGCGGATGCGGCTTTTCAGGACCGGGACCAATGGCCTTTTCCGTCAAACGCTTCTTTCTCGTCTCCAGCGCTGGCGCGCTGTTGTTGCAGGGTTTTCAGGGCGAATCCCGCGCGGAAGACGCGCCCGCGGCTGCCGCGCACGAGCTTCCCGCGGTGACCATCACGGCGCCGTCGCCGATCGTGCGACGCAAGCCGGTGCCGCAGCGAACGGCGTCGCGTGTCGGACGCGCCGTGCCGGCCCGCAGTGCCGCGCCGCCGCCGCAACCGCAACCCGCCGTCGCGGTTGCGCAGCAGCCGGGCGTGCTGCCGATCGTCACCGATCAATTCGCCACCGTGACGGTGCTGCCGAACGAGGAGATCCGCCGCGCCGGCGGCACCACGCTCGGCGATCTGTTGTTTGCAAAACCCGGCATCACCGGTTCGAGTTTCGCGCCGGGCGCCTCCAGCCGCCCGATCATCAGGGGGCTCGACGTCAATCGCGTCGGCATCGTCGAAAACGGCATCGGCGCCGGCGGTGCGTCGGATCTCGGCGAGGATCATTTCGTGCCGCTCGATCCGCTGGCGACCAGCCAGATCGAGGTGGTGCGCGGCCCCGCAGCGCTGCGCTTTGGCTCGACCTCGATCGGCGGCGTGGTCAGCGGCACCAATAACCGCATTCCGGACGCGCTGCCCGACTGCGGCGCAGCGCCCGGCGCGGCCAAGGCGGGTTGCGTCACGGCTGAGACGCGCACCGCCATCAGTTCGGTCGATCGCGGCGTCGAAGGCGGGGTACTTCTCGACGCCGGCGGCGGCAATGTCGCCGTCCATGCCGACGCCTTCGGCCGCAAGGCCGGCGACTACAGCGTGCCGAGCTATCCTTACTTGTTCGATGCTACGAAACCATTCAACGGCCGCCAGCCGAACTCCGCTGTGCAGGCCGACGGCGCCTCGCTCGGCGGCTCTTATATCTTCGACGGCGGCTTTTTCGGCGCGGCGATCACCCAGAACGACACGCTGTATCGCATCCCCGGCCTCGACGGCGCCGATCACCAGACCCGGATCGACGCGCACCAGACCAAGCTGACCGCCAAGGGCGAGTATCGCCCCGACACAGCGATGATCGAGGCGGTCCGGTTCTGGGCCGGCGCCACCGACTACAAACACAACGAAATCGGCCTCGGCGACCCGAATGACCTCGGTACCGACGGCGTACGACAGACCTTCACCAACAAGGAGCAGGAAGGCCGCATCGAAGTGCAAATGGCGCCGTTCAACGCCCGCTTCGCCGCGGTGACGACGGCCTTCGGCATCCAGGCCGGGCATCAGGAATTGACAGCGCCGAGCCCCGACAATGCAGGCGCGTTGTTCAACGGCTTGTGGGATCCGAACAACAACACCCGGGTTGCCGGTTACGTCTTCAACGAATTCAAGTTCACCGAAGCCACCAAGGCGCAGATCGCCGGCCGCATCGAACATGTCGACCTGCACGGCACCATGCCGGACTTTCCGGCCGATCTGTTGCCCGACGGCAACCCGCAGTTCGGCGCCGCGCGCAATCCGTCCTATACGCCGAAGAGCGGCAGCGTCGGGCTGTTGCAGAACCTGCCCGGCGGCCTGGTCGGCAGCATCACCGCGCAATATGTCGAGCGCGCGCCAAAACCGGCCGAGCTGTTCTCGCGTGGCGCCCACGACGCCACCGGCACCTTCGACATCGGCAATCCGAACCTTACGCTCGAAACCGCAAAATCGGTGGAGATCGGACTGCGCAAGGCCAGTGGCCCGTTCCGCTTCGAAGCCACGGCGTATTACACCCGCTTCAACAACTTTATCTTCCGCCGCCTCACCGGGGTGATGTGCGGTGACGATTTCGACTCCTGCGGCAACGGCGATCCCAACAACGAAGGCAAGCAGGCAATCTACTCGCAACGCGACGCCACCTTCCGCGGCGGCGAATTCCAGAGCCAGCTCGATATCGGCAAGCTTTGGGGCGGCACCTGGGGCGTCGAGAACCAGTTCGACATCGTCCGCGCCACCTTTACCGACGGCAGCAATGTGCCGCGCATCCCGCCGGTGCGCGCCGGCGGCGGCCTGTTCTGGCGCGACGCCAATTGGCTGGCCCGCGTCAACCTGTTGCACGCCTTCGCGCAGAACGACATCGCGCCGATCGGCGAGACGCCGACGGCGGGCTACAACCTGCTGAAGGCCGAGATCAGCTACAAGACCAGACTGGATAACTCGTGGTTCGGCGCGCGCGAAATGCTGGTCGGGCTGGTCGGCAACAATCTGCTCAACGAGAACATCCGCAATTCGGTGTCCTACACCAAGGACGAGGTGCTGCTGCCGGGGATCGGCGTGCGAGCGTTCGCGAACCTGAAGTTCTAGAGCATGATGATTTCAAGTTGATTCGGGATCGCTGACTCCGTCTTTGCGAGGAGCTCTTGGGACGATGCAATCCAGTCTGTCTTCTCGGCTCCTGGATTGCTTCGCTTCGCTCGCAATGACGGGGCTGACGCCGTCAATTTAACTTTAGAATCACCGGGCTCCAGAGCCTGTGGCCGCATCGATCAGCCGGGGCGGCCTGCGAGCGGACCGATCGATGAGGTCTGGCTCGGCGGCAGAACCACCACGGTCGCACCTGGTTTCACCTGATTGAACAGATCGATGACGTCGACGTTGGTCATGCGGATGCAGCCGGACGATATGGCCTGTCCGATATATTCCGGCTGATTGGTACCGTGAATGCGATACAGGGTGTCCTTGTTACCTTCGTAGAGATAGAGCGCCCGTGCGCCCAGCGGGTTGGCCGGACCGCCGGGAACCCGTTTTGGATAGGGGCCGAGCCGCGCCTGGATCTCGGCAGTCGGAACCCAGTCCGGCCATTCGGCGGTGCGACCGACGGTCGCGACACCGGACCAGGCAAGAGCCTCCTCGCCGACTGCCACGCCGTAGCGGATCGCCTTGCCCTGCGGCAGCACATAATAGAGATAGCGCGCGTCGGTATCGACCAGGATGCTGCCCGGTTGCTCCTTGCGCGGATAGTCGACGATATGCCGGCGGTACTGCTCCGGAATGGTCGCTTCGGCATAGGGCGCCTGGGCAAGCAACTGTCGGTCACGCGGCGTCAGGCTGGCATCCGACGACGGCGCGAGCGTCGTCTGCATGCATCCGCCCAGCACAGAAAGCGCTGCGAACAGGAACGCGTATCCGGATCTCGGCACCACCTGCCTCCAAAGATCCCCCGTCTGTAGTTTTTTGCTTCAATCATGCTGAAATCAAGGCGATGACGGGCGTCGTGTTGGAGGGCACCGCGTAGGCGCCGCGCGGAGAAGAAGCCGCTGCGGCCTCCTCACCTCGCCCCGCTCTTGTGCTGGGAGAGGTTAAGAAGGACACTTTTCCGGAGGCGTGGCAGCCGCTAAGCTTGCTGGACGAGGATTCCGCCGGGGCGGCGGATCGCCCGGGGGCTTGGATGCGCTGGTTCGGGATCGCGATGGCGGCTGCGCTGGCCTGGTGCTGCGCCCAGGCGCCGGCTTTCGCCGAAAGGCGCGTCGCGCTGGTGGTCGGCAATGCCGGCTACCAGAACATCGCACGACTTGACAATCCGAGGAACGACGCGCGGCTGATGGCCGACACGCTGGCCGGGCTCGGCTTTGCGCTGATCGGCGGCGGCGCGCAGCTCGATCTCGACAAGGCCTCGCTCGACATCGCCGTGCAGAACTTCGGCCGGCAGGTCCAGGGCGCCGACGTCTCGCTGTTCTATTACGCCGGGCATGGCGTGCAGGTGAGCGGCGCCAACTATCTGGTGCCGGTCAACGCCAATCCGACGCGCGAAGCCGACGTCGATTTCCAGATGGTGGATGTCAACCTGGTGCTGCGGCAGATGCAGGGCTCGGGCACGCGGCTCAACATGGTCATCCTCGATGCCTGCCGCAACAATCCGTTTGGGGCTCGCGGGCTGCGCGCTTCGGACGGCGGCCTCGCGCAATTGCGGGCGCCGGAGGGCACGCTGATTTCCTACGCGACCCAGCCCGGCAGCGTCGCCCAGGACGGCGCCGACGGCAACAGCCCCTACACGCGGGCGCTGGCGGCCACGATCAGGCAGGCCGGCCTCGACATCTTCCAGACTTTCAATCAGGTCGGCCTGGCGGTGAAGCGCGCGACCGGCGGCGCACAGCAGCCGTGGGTGTCGTCGTCGCCGATCGACGGCACCTTCTATTTCGTTCCGCCGGTTGCCGCGCTGTCGCCTGCGGTGGCGCCAGCGCCGGACGCGAGGCTGGTCGACACATTGCGCCCGGATCCCGACCGGACGCCCCTCAAGGACAGCGCGCTGCTGCGCGAGCTGAGCGACCGGCTCTACGAGCACAATTTCGACCCGGAGACGGCGGACGGCAGGAACACCATCAAGCTCGCGATCAGCAAGTTTCAGGAAAAGAGCAACATGGCGCCGACCGGCGAAGCCACCGAAGGAGTGCTGACGCGGTTGCGCAAGCTCGACGATCTGAAACCCTGGGCTTCGATCGTCTACGGTCCGGATAGCGACAAGTGGGGCATCGCGTGGAATCACGCCTCGCGGCGCGCCGCGGTGGAGGACGCGCGCTCCAAATGCGGCGCCGGCAAATGCCCGATGGAGCTGAGCTTCTACGGGTCGCGCTGCGGCGCCTTCGCGATCTCCGGCAGATCCTGGTCGCTGGTGCAGCGCGACACCATCCAAAAGGCCAAGGAGGTGGCGCTTGACGAATGCGGCAAGGCCGGGAAATCCTGCCGCATTCAGGGCGCGGTCTGCGCCGACGGCTCCGGCCGCTGACAATTTATTTTTGGACGTTGATTTGCCATGCGCGCACGAATTGGATTGAAGACCGCCCTTCCCTTCACCGTGCTGATGCTTGCGCTCGCTCCGAACGCCGCGCTTGCACAGTCCGGCAACGCCGGCGGCAGCATCGGCAATGACGATAAGTCACTGTCCGGCACCCGATCGGAACCGCGCTCCGCGACACCCGAGCGATCATCCCGGCGCAGCAAGTCCCAGGACGAGCCGCGGCGATCGGCGCCGAAAGGCGGCGGCGGTGGCGGCAATTTCGACGGCGCCTGGGTCGTGGTCGGCGTCGGCACCACCTGCTCGGGCGGCAGCACGTCGGCTGTGGTGATCAGCAGCGGTCGCATCATCGGCGAGGGCGTCACCGGCACGGTCAGCCCGAGCGGCGCCGCCAGTGCCGTCGGCAAATCCAATGGCATCACCATCATCTCCACCGGCCGCCTGTCGGGCCGCAGCGGCTCCGGCTCGTTCCGGCAATCGGACGGTTGTGTCGGCCGCTGGACGGCGGCTAAGACCTGACGGCAGGGCCTGTTATTTTGTGGACATGCTGGCGTCGCGCGCCAGGCGCCAATCCGGCCGAATCGCGCCGGACACCTCAGCAAACGCACCGTCGACCAGTTCGTTGACCAGGAGCCGCTTAGGATCGACCGGCCCCGGCATGCTGACGCGGCCCTTGGGAATCGGCTGGAAGCCGACGCGGCTGTAATACGGCTCGTCACCGACCAGCAACACCAGGCCATGGCCCTTCGTCCGGGCCTCGCCGAGCGCGCGGTCGAGCAGCGCCCGCCCGATGCCGCGGCTGCGGAACGGCGGCTCGACGGTGAGCGGGCCGAGCAGCAGCGCCGGCGTGGCGCCGATGCATATCGGCAGCTGTCGCACCGAGCCGACCAGCAAGGTGCCGATCCGCGCGGTGAACGACAGATCGAGCAGATGATCGACGTGCTCGCGCAACCGGTAGGCGCTGAGCACGAAGCGCCCGGGGCCGAAGGTGCGGGCAGTGAGGCGCTCGATCGCCTGGGCGTCGCCTGCGGTCTCGGCCAGGATGGTGAGAGAGAGATCAGTCATATGGGCGCGGGATAGCATCTGACGGCGGCGCGGTCCATGGCAGGGGTGAGGTCCGGCTCACCCCCGCCAGGTGGCCAGCAGCGGGCGGTTGTCCAGCACCTCGGCGATCCGCAACCGGGTGCCGTGGGTGGTGTCGGGCGGCAGCGCCGCAGGATCGAAGAAGCCGCAGGCCACGATCTCATGGTTCGGATCGGGCATGCGGTCCTGGCGAAACCTGTCGATCACATAGACCGCGACGTGGTCGCGGCGCGACACATGGACATTGAGGAACACGCCGTGCAATCGCGCCTCGCCGTTGAGTTCGATGCGCCCCTCCTCCATCAATTCGCGCCTCAGCGCCTCGCCAAACGTCTCGCCGACCTCGACGCCGCCGCCGGGCAGATGCCAGCCGGAGACGTAGCTGTGTTTGACCAGGAACACGCGCTTGTCGCCATCGAGCACCACGCCGCGCACACCCAGCGTCATGCCCCGGGCAAACCGCCAGTACAGATGAAAGATCCGGCGCAAGGCCGGTTCGAAGATGCGGCGAATCGACTGCAGGTCCATGACGATGCGGGCCTTGATGGGAAAGACACGGTCTTGCGTCACATCCATCCTCTTGTCAAAACATGCCGGGGTCCTGCAGCGCATGAGGCGGCCGTGAAGCAGCAACGTCAGGCACATCTTGCGTATCGGCGCGCCGGATGACGGCGTTCGTGCTGGCCCATCTGTCCGATCCGCATCTGCCGCCATTGCCGCCGCCGAGCCGGCGCGAGCTCACCGGCAAACGGGCGCTGGGCTATCTCAACTGGACGCGCAACCGCCACGCCATCCACCGGCGCGAGGTGCTGGACGCCATCGTCGCCGACATGCAGGCGCAGCATCCCGACCACATCGCGGTCACCGGCGACCTGGTCAATCTGGCGCTCGAAGCCGAGTTCGCGCCGGCCCATGCCTGGCTCGCCGGCCTCGGCCAGCCGGACCAGGTCAGCGTGATTCCCGGCAATCACGACGCCTATGTGCGCGCGACCCGGCACCATTTTGCCGCAACGTTCGGCGATTTCATGCGCGGCGATGCCGAGGCTATGAGCGATCCCGTGCGCATTCCGTTTCTGCGCCGACGAGGGCCGCTGGCGCTGATCGGGGTCTCCAGCGCGGTACCGACCGCGCCGCTGATGGCGACCGGGCGGTTGGGCAAGGCGCAACTTGACGCGCTGGACCGCCTGCTCGCAGAGCTCGACAACGAAGCGCTGTTCCGCGTGCTGCTGATCCACCACCCGCTGCACTCGCGGTCACGTTATAAAAGGCTGACGGATTCCGATCAGTTGCTGCCGCTGCTCAAGCGGCATGGCGTCGACCTGGTGCTTCATGGCCACGATCATGTTCACTCGACGATGTGGTTCGACGGACCGAAGGGGCGCATCCCGGCGATCGGCGTGCCGTCGGCGTCGTCGCTGGCGCATGGGCACTACCCCGGGGCGGCGTATAACCTGTTTGCGGTGACGCGAGAGGGCGACGCATGGCGGTGCGAGCACCGAGTGCGCGGGATCGATGACGCGTTGCGCATTCACGATTTGCGACAGGAGCGATTGAGCTAGCTCCGTCATTGCGAGGAGCTCTTGCGACGAAGCAATCCAGTTCTTGCTTCCTGGCTCCTGGATTGCTTCGCGGAGCCTGTCATCGGGCCCGCGTTCGCGGGACCCGTTGGCTCGCAATGACGTGGGGAGGATTGCGCTTTCGCACAATCTGTCGACTCGTAGATGCGCCTCAGAAACTGCGCAGCGCGGCAAACAGGGCGAAGCCGAACAGGGCGGCGACGCCGACGATGAAGCCGAAGGCGAACGTCCAAAAGCCGCCGCGGCGCGGTTTCGCCTCGGCAACGACCGGCGCCGGGGTGGCAACCAGCGCGTGCTCGCGCTCGATGATGCGGCGGGCGACATAGTCGGTGACGGCGTCGACGATGCTGGCGACGTCGTGGGATTCGGCGATCACGATACGGCCGAAGCGGGTGTCCTGGACGAAGCGATACATCCGCTTGTCGCGGCCCATCATCACGTGCGCGACGACGTCGATCCACAGCCGCGGGGTGTCGCCCTGGCTGATGCCGCGATCGAAGATGTCGACTTTGTCGGGAATTTCCGCGAACAACGGATCGAGCGCTTCGCTGAGGATCTCGAGCCGGGCCACCTCGGCGTCGCGCAGGTCGACCACGACGTTGGTGCGGTCGGCGGCTTCGATGCGGGCCTTGCGCAGCGCATCGCGCAGCCGCATCGGCTTGGCTTCGACGGCCAGATTGGTCGAGGTATTCTGCGCGTCCGACATTCGTGTTGCCTTGCTAGCTCGAGGGCTGAACCCGGCATTAATCTAGCATTAACCACGTTCCGCGCAAAGATTCTTTGTTTCCAATGGCTTGCGCCATCCCCAAATTCGCGAACGGCCCCGCCCGTTGCCGGGCGGGGCCGCTGCTTCCTTGGACGTTTCTTCTTGAGATCAGGCCATCACGCGCTGCGGCTCTTCGACGATGGAGAAGCGCACGCTGCCGCGATGCCGGTTGGCCTCGGAGACTTCCTTCCAGCACTCTTCGGCTTCCGTGCGGGTCTTGAACGGGCCCTGCACCTGGGCCGAACCCTCGACCAGCTTGTGGAAGTTCATCGAACCGAATTCGCCGCCGATCACCCAGAAATTGCTGCTCATGTGGTCCTCCTGTTTATTCAGCTGCCTGAACGTGGATCTCCGAACCGTGCGCCTTGAACTGCGCGGCTTCGGTCGAGTCGTGAAGTGCCGTGGTCGATGAGGTGCCGCCGGTAATGGTGGTGGACACCAGATCGAAGTAGCCGGTGCCGACTTCGCGCTGGTGGCGCGTCGCCGAGTAGCCGTGCTTCTCCGAGGCGAACTCGGCCTGCTGCAGGCGGGAATAGGCCGCCATGCCTTCGGCCTTGTAGCCGCGGGACAGTTCGAACATGCCGTGGTTGAGCGAGTGGAAACCCGCCAGCGTGACGAACTGGAATTTGTAGCCCATCGCGCCGATCTCGCGCTGGAATTTGGCGATGGTCGCCTTGTCGATGTTGGCCTCCCAGTTGAACGACGGCGAGCAGTTGTAGGCCAGCATCTTGTCCGGATAGACCTTGTGCATGGCCTCGGCGAACTGCCGGGCCTCGTCGAGGTTCGGCGTCGAGGTTTCCCACCAGATCAGGTCGGCATACTTCGCGAACGCGATGCCGCGCTTGATGCAGTGGGCGAGACCGGTGCCGGGCTTGAGCCGGAAGAAGCCTTCCGGCGTGCGCTCGCCGGTGATGAATTCGCGGTCGCGCTCGTCGACGTCGGTGGTGATCAGCTTGGCGCTTTCCGCGTCGGTGCGCGCCAACACGAAGGTCGGCGTGCCACAGACGTCGGCGGCGAGGCGCGCGGCGATCAGGTTGCGCTCATGGGCCGCGGTCGGGATCAGCACCTTGCCGCCCATGTGGCCGCACTTCTTCTCGGACGCCAGCTGGTCCTCGAAGTGGACGCCGGCCGCACCCGCCTCGATGTAGGCCTTCATGATCTCGAACGAGTTCAAGGGACCGCCGAAGCCGGCTTCGGCGTCGGCGACGATCGGCACGAACCAGTCGATCTTGGCGCCGCCCTCGGAATGCTCGATCTGGTCGGCGCGCTGAAAGGTGCGGTTGATGCGACGGCACAGCTCCGGTCCGGCATTGGCCGGATAGAGGCTCTGGTCGGGATACATCGCGCCCGCGGTGTTGGCGTCAGCCGCCACCTGCCAGCCGGAGAGGTAGATCGCCGGCAGGCCGGCGCGCGCCTGCTGC
>Ga0209758_1005043_pt1 | contig 10495 bp, 9 predicted proteins | sample AraplaMF_Col_mMF_FD_184258 | JGI IMG/M metagenome (GOLD analysis project Ga0209758, IMG submission 184258) | Arabidopsis root microbial communities from the University of North Carolina, USA - plate scrape MF_Col_mMF (SPAdes) (version 2) | ecosystem: Host-associated > Plants > Roots > Endosphere ... | reverse complement strand
ACGATTCCTCGTCGACGACGCCCATGCGGACCAGGAAGCGGCCCCATTCGTGGTCGCTATCGGTCGGGATCAGGGTGTGGTCGAGGTCAAACAGTGCCAGATTCATGGGGCGCGATTTTACATTAACGGGCACCGGGCGGTCGGGCGGCCCGGCGGGAGCGGAGCGGGTTTCATGCCAGCGCCGCGGGTGAAGCCGGTTATTCCGGCGAGGACTCCCGGAATTCGGCGAACATTTCGCGCAGCAGGGGCAGCGTCACGGCGCGCTTGCGTTCGAGGGAATACATGTCCAGCGCATCGAGCAGCGCCATCAGGCTGGGCATGTCGCGGTAGTGGCGCGTCACAAGCCAGTGCGGGATTTCGGGCGACAGCTGCAGGCCGCGCTCCTTCGCAGCCTGCACCAGCGCCGCCATCTTGTCGTCGTCGGACAACGGCCGGAGCTGGTAGACCAGCCCCCAGCCCAGCCGAGTGCGCAGGTCTTCACGTACCGGCATGGCGCGCGGGGCCAGCCCGCCGGCCACGATTAGCGCGCAGCGCACGTGCGCGCGCACCTCGTTGTAGAGCGAGAACACGGCAATCTGGCGCGCCTCGTCGAGCAGGTCGACGTTGTCGACGGTATAGATCTGGCAGGCCGGATCGAAGTTGAAATCCGAGAGCGCGTGGTGCGGGCTCAGGAAGCGGCAGTTCAGGCCGGCGTGGATGGCGGCGTCGCACACCGCATGCAGCAGGTGCGTGCGGCCCGAGCCGGTGTCGCCCCACAGGTAGATCAGGCGGTCAGTGGCCTGCTCGCGCGCCACCAGGCCGGGCAGGTCACGCAGCCGCTGCACGGGCTCGCGGTTGGCGGCCACGAAGAAATTCTCGAACGTGGAAGGGGGCGGACTGCCCAGTTCGAGCGATAGCTGCTTGTGACTTTGACGCGGAGACATGACGAATTCGTAACTTGCGCGATCAGTGCCGATAAAGGTCGCTGGCCAGGTAAACGCGCCGTACCTGACGCGCGCCGACCAGCAGCACCGCGCAGGTCGGCAGCGCCAGCAGCACGCCAAAGAAGCCGAACAGCTGGCCGAACGCCAGCAGCGCGAAGATCACCACCAGCGGATGCAGCCCGATGCGCTCGCCCACCAGGCGCGGCGTCAGATAGAAGCTTTCCACGAACTGGCCGATGCCGTAAACCACGGCCACGGCGCCCAGGCCGTACCAGTTGCCGAACTGCAGCAGCGCGGCCACGGTGGCCAGGGCCAGCCCGATGCCAAAGCCAATATACGGAATAAAGACGGCCAGACCGGTGAAAATGCCCACCGGCACGCCCACGTCGAAGCCGGCCACGGTCAGGCCGATCGAATAGATGCCGGCCAGGATCACCATCACCAGAATCTGGCCGCGCAGGTACTGCGACAGCAGCGCATCGGTCTCGGCCGACAACTCGTGCACCTTCGGTACCCAGCGGCGCGGCACCAGGCGCTCGATACGCCGCATGACCATGTGCCAGTCCATCAGCAGGTAGAACATCAGGATCGGCACGATGAACAGCAGCCCGGCGATCTCGATCAGCGCCGAGCCCGACACGCGCACGTAGTCGAGCAGTGTCTGCAGCAAGTCCTCTGGGCTGGCCGCGAAGCGGTTCTGCAGCATGCTGCGCAGGCCCGGGAAGTCGAAGCGCACGCGCACGCCCAGCTCCGCCAGCTTGGGCGCCAGCACGCTGTTGAGCTTCTGCAACAGCAGCGGCACCTGCTCGCGCAGCTGCGGAATCTCGCGCTGGAGCACCGCAATCAGCAGCAGCGCCAGCAGCATCAGGATCACGGCCAGCAGGCCGATCATCAGCACTACGCCGATGAAGCGCGGCACGCGCCGGCGTTGCATCCAGTCCACGCCCGGGTTGAGAATGTACGAGAAGATGAACGCCACCAGGAACGGCGTCAGGACGGGCGCCAGCGCCAGGATGACGGCGAACAGCGCGGCGGCCACGGTGATCCAGAGCAGGATCCGTTTGGTGTCTTGGGAAAGCAGGGGAGCGGTCATCTCAGGGGCCGGCGGATCATGGTTGGCAGTGTGGCAGGGGGATAAGTCCGCTTGTCACTGGTCGCCGGGAGCCTGTATCCGTTAAAATCGCGATTTTACTGGAGTCGCGCCCGCGCTCCGCGTCCGATGGGTCTCACCACCGGGCCGGCGTTGCCGCCATGCGTCGAATTCCACACTTTACCCTCCTCAAAGACAAGCAGGTTCTCATGAGCGCATCCCCGACCGCCGGCCAGGCAGGCCTTTCCTACCGCGATGCCGGTGTTGACATCGAAGCCGGCGACGCGCTGGTCGACCGCATCAAGCCGTTTGCCAAGCGCACCATGCGCGAGGGCGTGATGGCCGGTATCGGCGGGTTCGGCGCCCTGTTCGAACTGTCGAAGAAGTACCAGGAGCCGGTGCTGGTCTCGGGCACCGACGGCGTGGGCACCAAGCTCAAGCTCGCCTTCCACCTGAACCGCCACGACACCGTGGGCCAGGATCTGGTGGCCATGAGCGTCAACGACATCCTGGTGCAGGGCGCCGAGCCGCTGTTCTTCCTCGACTACTTTGCCTGCGGCAAGCTGGACGTGGACACCGCCGCCACCGTGATCAAGGGCATCGCCCATGGCTGCGAACTGGCCGGCTGCGCGCTGATCGGGGGCGAGACCGCCGAAATGCCGACGATGTACCCGGACGGCGAGTACGACCTGGCCGGCTTTGCGGTGGGCGCGGTGGAAAAGAAGAAGATCATCGACGGCACCACCATCCAGCCGGGCGACGTAGTGCTGGGCCTGGCCTCGTCGGGCGCGCATTCGAACGGTTACTCGCTGGTGCGCAAGATCATCGAGGTGGCCAAGCCGGACCTGAACGCCGACTTCCACGGCCAGCGCCTGCAAGACGCCATCATGGCGCCGACGCGCATCTACGTGAAGCCGCTGCTGTCGCTGATCGAGACGCTGCCGGTCAAGGGCATGGCCCACATCACCGGCGGCGGCCTGACCGAGAACGTGCCGCGCGTGCTGGCCGACAACGTCACCGCCGTGATCCAGCGCGACGCCTGGACGCTGCCGCCGCTGTTCCAGTGGCTGCAGGCCCAGGGCCGCGTGGCCGACGCCGAGATGCACCGCGTGTTCAACTGCGGCATCGGCATGGTGGTGATCGTGGCCAAGGAAGACGCCGAACGCGCCATTCGCCATCTGCAGGCCGCTGGCGAAGCCGTGTGGCAGATCGGCGAGATCAAGGAACGCGCCGAGGGCCAGGCCCAGACCGTGGTGGTCTGATCGTCCCGCTGTTCTTGGTTTCTCCCCTCTCCCACACAGTGGGAGAGGGGCCGGGGGAGAGGGCACCGAGGTCCAGATTGCGACTTGTCTGTGATTGAGTCGCTTGGCCCTCTCCCCCAACCCCTCTCCCGCGTGCGGGAGAGGGGAGCACCCCCCTCCCTTCCTCAAGCAGTGCCCAGCTTCGTCAACGCATCGCCCGTCACGCGGCAGATGCGCCAGTCCGGCATCACGTCGGCGCCCATCGCCTGGTAGAAATCGATCGAGGGCTGGTTCCAGTCCAGCACCGACCATTCGAAGCGGCCGCATCCGCGTGCCACGGCGAGCGACGCCAGATGCTTGAGCAGCGCCTTGCCCAGCCCGTGGCCGCGCCAGGCCGGCTCCACGAACAGGTCTTCCAGATACAGGCCGGGCTTGGCCAGGAAGGTCGAAAAATTGTGGAAGAACAGCGCAAAGCCCACCGCGAGGGGGCGGCCGTCCTGATCCACTTCCACGAGCACCGCTTCCGCATGCGGGGTGGCGCCGAACAGCGCGTCGCCAATCTTTTGCGGCGTGGCTTCCACCAGGCGCGTGAGCTTTTCGTATTCGGCTAGGTCCGAGATCAGGCGGAACAGCGTTTCGCTGTCGGCGGGCGTGGCCGGGCGGATCGAGAAGGCAGTCATGGCAAATCGCTTGGAAAGAGTGAACGACGATTATCGTTCACATTTCAAGCGTCGCGCGCTTCACCAGCCGGCGGCGCGGGCCACCTGGGCCACGTAGTCGGGGGCGAGGCAATCCACGCCCACGCGCTCGGGCGTGCTGCGCAGCCACGTCAGCTGGCGCTTGCACAGCTGTCGCGTGGCGGCGATGCCCCGTTCGCGCATGGTAGCCGCATCGCAATCGCCGTCGAGGTACTCCCAGACCTGCCGATAGCCGACGCAGCGCATCGACGGCAGCCCCAGGTGCAGGTCGCCACTCGCGCGCAGCCCCCGCACCTCGTCGATCAGCCCGCCGTCGAGCATTGCATCGAAGCGCTCGGCAATGCGCGCGTGCAGCACGGCCCGATCCGAGGGCTCCAGCGCGATCACGCGATAGCGCGCGTCGGCGGCACCGGCGAAGGTACGGGCATCGGCCTGCCGCGCCAGCAGCGCCGACATCGGCTGGCCGCTGAGCCGGTGGATCTCCAGCGCGCGCTGGATGCGCTGGGCATCGTTTGGGGCCAGCCGTGCCGCCGTGACGGCATCCACTTCGGCCAGCATCGCATGCAGCGCCGGCCAGCCACGCTCGGCGGCCAGCGCATCGAGCTCGGCGCGCACGGTGGCGTCGGCCTGCGGCAGGTCGTTCAGGCCCTGCGTCAGCGCCTTGTAATAGAGCATGGTGCCGCCCACGATCAGCGGCGTGCGGCCGCGCGCGCGGATCTCGCCAATCAGCCGCTCCGCGTCGCTCGCGAATTGCGCCGCAGAGTAGCTGTCGAGCGGGTCGATGATGTCGATCAGGTGGTGCGGCACGCTGGCCAGTTCGGCGGGCGTGGGCTTGGCCGTGCCGATATCCATCTCGCGATAGACCAGCGCGGAGTCCAGGCTGATGATTTCCACCGGCGTGCGCGCGGCCAGTTCTAGCGCGGCGGCGGTCTTGCCGGAGGCCGTGGGGCCGAGTAGGCAGACGATGGGCGGATAGGCGGAAGACTGCGACGACATCGTGAAAGCGGGCGGGTGTGACGGGCGTGGCCGGCGTTACTGGCCGCGCAGGAACAGCCGGTCAAGCTCGGTGACCGTGAGCTGCACCCAGGTAGGGCGGCCGTGGTTGCACTGGTCGGCGCGCTCGGTCTGCTCCATCTGGCGCAGCAGAGCGTTCATCTCCTCCACGGTGAGCTTGCGGTTGGCACGCACGGCGCTATGGCACGCCAGCGTGGCCAGCAGTTCGTTCTGCCGTTCGGCCAGCACACGCGAGCCGCCGTAGGACTGCAGGTCGCGCAGCACGTCGCGCGCCAGCGCTTCGGCGTCGGCCTGCTTGAGCAGCGCGGGAATGGCGCGCACCGCCAGCGTGGTGGGCGAGACCGGTGCGATGTCGAAACCCAGCAGTTGCAGCGTGGCCTGATGTTCCTCGGCGGCGCCAATTTCCACCGGGTTGGCCGGCAGCGTGACCGGAATCAGCAGCGGCTGCACGGCCAGCTCGCGGGCATCGAGGCCGGCCTTGATCTGTTCGTACAGGATGCGTTCGTGGGCGGCGTGCATGTCCACCAGCACCAGCCCGCGTGCATTCTGCGCCAGCACGTAGATGCCGTGCAGCTGCGCGATGGCGTAGCCAAGCGGGTGGTCGTCGGCGTCGCCCTGAGCGGCGTCGACCGGCGGCAGCACCGAGGCGCGCGCCGGCAACTGGTCGAGCAGGCCGGCCGGTTCATCGGCGCGGGCAGCCTGGGCATCGGCCAGCCATGCCGGCGGTTGCGAAGATGGTTGCCAGGCGCGGGCAGGGTTCGACGACGGCGCGGTGGCGTCGCGCACCATGCCCAGGTAGGCCTGGCGCGGCTGGGCAATGCCAAGCTCGGTCTGGCGGCCCGCCGAATAGTTGACCCATTGCGGCGCGGCGCCCGGTACGCCCTGGAGACCGCCCGGGGCAGCCGCACGCGCGCCCGGCATCGGCACCAGGCCGGCGCCATCCACGGTGTCGGAGTGCAGGCTGTCGCCCTGCTCGCCGGCCTGGCGGGCCAGGCAGCGCTGCACGGCGTGGTAGACGAACTGGTGCACGGCGCGCGATTCGCGGAAGCGCACCTCGATCTTCGACGGATGGACGTTGACGTCGACCAGCTCGGGCGGCAGGTCCAGGCACAGCACGTACGACGGGAAGCGGTCGCCATGCAGCACGTCCTGGTAGGCGCTGCGCACGGCGTGGTTGAGCAGCTTGTCGCGCACGAACCGGCCGTTGACGAAGAAATACTGTTGGTCCGGCCGCCCGCGCGAGGCCGTGGGCAGCCCGGCAAAGCCATACAGGTGCAGGGCGTCGGCGTCCTCGTCCAGCGGCAGGCGGGCGCGGGCGAAATCGCCGCCCAGCACCTGGGCCGTGCGCGTGGCCACGTCGCCGGCGTTCCAGTGCTCCAGCGGCTTGCCGTTGTGATGCACCGAGAGCGTGACGTCGGGCCGTGCCAGCGCCACGCGTCGGATCATCTCCATGCAATGTCCAAGCTCGGTTTGCTCTGACTTGAGGAACTTTCGGCGCGCTGGCGTGTTGAAGTACAGGTGCTGTACGTCGATCATCGTGCCAACGCCGCCCGAGGCGGGCTGCACGCTGCCGGAGTCGGCGCTGATCTGCGTGGCATGGGCGGCGTCGGCGGTGCGGCTGGTCAGCACCAGATGCGATACCGAGGCTATCGATGCCAGTGCCTCGCCACGGAAGCCGAGCGTCAGGACCGATTCAAGCTCGTCGAGCGAAGCGATCTTGCTGGTGGCGTGGCGCATCAGCGCAACGGGCAGTTCGTCGGCGGGAATGCCGCAGCCGTTGTCGGTGATGACGATGCGCCGCACGCCGCCTTCCTCCAGCCGCACGCCGAGCTGGGTGGAGCCAGCGTCGAGGGCGTTTTCGAGCAGTTCCTTGACCACCGATGCGGGCCGCTCCACCACCTCGCCTGCGGCGATCTGGCTGATCAGTTGATCTGGCAACGGACGAATCGGGCGGCCCGGCTGGGCGGTGCGAAGCGGGGCGCGGGTTTCAGGCTGGGCGGCGTGGGCAGGCATGCGGGCGATTATACGTGCGGCCGGACACGTTTTCGGCACAAGGGCGGGCCGCCAGGTGGCGGTTTGTCGCAATGGCTCTTGTATGATGAGGGCCTTCACGGAGAGAGAACTGATTTGGATACCGTATTGCACCTGCTCGACATGATCCTGCATGTCGACAAATTTCTCGGCCAGTTCGTGCTTGACTATGGCGTCTGGGTTTACGGCATCCTGTTTGCCATCGTGTTCGCTGAAACCGGCCTCGTGGTATTGCCATTCCTGCCGGGCGACTCGCTGCTGTTCATTGCCGGCGCGATGTGCGCCACCGGGGCGATGAACGAATGGGCGTTGTCGGGGCTGCTGTTCGCGGCCGCCGTGATCGGCAACACCGTCAACTATTTCGTCGGCAGCTGGATCGGCCCCAAGGTGTTCGATCACCAGTGGCGCTTCCTGGACCAGAACGCGCTGCGCAAGACACATGACTTCTACGAACGCCACGGCGGCAAGACGCTGGTGATGGCGCGCTTCATCCCGATCGTGCGTACGTTCGCACCGTTCGTGGCGGGGGTGTCGCAGATGACGTTCGCGCGCTTCCAGCTGTTCAACGTGCTCGGCGCCGGCGCATGGGTGTTCGGCCTGGTCTTCGCCGGTTACTTCTTCGGCAACCTGCCCTTCATCAAGCAGTACCTGAACCTGATCGTGCTGGCCGGTATCGGCGCGGCCGTGGTGCCGCTGGTAGTGGGGGGGCTGTGGAAGCTGGTGCGCGGGCCGCGCCGCCGTCCGGCGGACCGCAAGCCCTGACGCACGGAGCCGTCAGCTGATGCTGCGGCTCATCATTCTCAACGCCGGCATGCGATCACGGATCTGCGTGGTGTCGGCGGCATCGGGCCGCGCCTGCACATAGGCCTCCAGGTCTTCCAGTGCCGGCCGGAAGCATTCGAGGTTGGCATAGGCCAGCCCCCGGTCGCGCACTTCCTCGATCGAGTCCGGCAGCAGGATGACCAGGCGGTTCTGCACCGCCAGCAATCGCTGCCAGCGCGACTCCTGCAGATAGATGGCCTTGAGGTTGCGCAGCATCCGCGCAATGATCTCGCGGTGCCCGGCCACCTGCAGAAACAGGCCCAGCGGCACATCGTTGGAGCCGGTCACGCCTTCGTGCTCGAGCCACGGCTCGAGCATTTCCTGCAACTGTTCCTTCGACAGCGTCTCGCCGGTCAGCGGATCGAGCACGACCTCGCCGGCCGGAATCGTCATCCGCACCAGGAAATGGTTGGGGAACGACACGCCCTTGAGCGGCAGGCCGATCTGCTGGCCCAGTTCCATGTACAGCACGGCCAGCGAGATCGGAATACCGCGGCGCTGCTTGAGCACCACGTTCAGGTAGGAATTGTCCGGGTCGTAGTAGTCGTTCGCATTGGGCCCGAAGCCCAGGTCGCGATAGAAGAAATGATTCAGCAGGCGCAGTCGCTGGATGGCGGGCGTGCCGTCGGCAATCCGCCGCTTGAGCCGCATGGCCAGCACGTCCAGCGCGGCAAGTTCCGCCTGCAGGTCGAGATCCGGATAGGCGTCCTGGGCGATTGCGAGTGCAGTCTCCGTCAGCGGGATGGCATCGTCGTCGGCCACGAGGCTGGCGAAGTAGTCCAGGACTTTCGTGGAGGTCATGGGGCGGTGTTCCTGACTAGCCGGCGCGACGCCGGAAGGCCGCATAGCGCAGGCCCATGAGCCACAGTGTACCGAAGTAGACCGCTGCCGCAAGTACCAGGCAGGCCGCCATCAGCGCGATGCGCAGCCACGGCGTGGCGCCCATCGCCACCCAGTCGAAATTGCGCGCGAACCACAGCAGCATGCCTGACAGGATCAGCATGGCCGCCGCCAGGCGCAGCAGGAACATGCCCCAGCCCGGGGCCGGGCGGTAGAACCCCCGGCGGCGCAGGCCGAAGAACAGCAGCAGCGCGTTGACCGTGGCGCCAAAGCTGATCGACAGCGGCAGGCCGGCGTGGCCCAGCGCCGGCACGAAGACCAGGTTCGACAGCTGCGTGATGACCAGCACCAGGATCGCGATCTTCACCGGCGTGCGGATGTCCTGCCGCGCATAGAAGCCGGGCGTCAGGATCTTGATCAGGATGAGCGCGAGCAGGCCCACGCCATAGGCGGCCAGCGCCTGGCGGGTCATCTCCACGGCGTGGGCGTCGAAGCGGCCATAGTTGAACAGCACCGACGTGAGTGGGGTGCCGAACAGCATCAGGCCCGCCGCGCACGGCAGGGCCAGCAGGAAGGTCAGCCGCAGGCCCCAGTCCAGCAGGCCCGAGTATTCCTCGCGGTCGTCGTTGGCATTGGCGCGCGACAGGCTCGGCAGCAGGATCGTGCCCAGCGCCACGCCCAGCAACGCGGACGGAAACTCCATCAGGCGGTCGGCGTAGGTGATGAACGACACCGCCCCGGCGCCCAGGCGCGACGCGATATTGGTATTGATGATCAGGCTGATCTGCGCCACCGAGACGGCCAGCAGGGCCGGCGCCATCTGCTTGACCACGCGCCGCACGCCGGGGTTGGCCCATGCCGCGCGCAGGTTCAGCGAGATGCGCGGCAGCACGCCAAGGCGGCGCATGGCCGGCACCTGGATGGCCAGCTGCAGCACGCCGCCGATCAGCACACCCCAGGCCTGGGCGTAGATCGGCTGCTGCATGTGAGGGCCCACCCACAGCGCCGCCACGATCAGGCAAACGTTCAGCAGCACGGGCGTGAACGCGGGCACCGCGAAATTGCGCCACGTGTTCAGGATGCCGGAGGCCAGCGCCACCATCGAGATCAGGCCGATATACGGGAACATCACGCGCGTCATGAAGACGGCCGAGTCGTAGGTGTCCGCATCGGTCCGGAAGCCGGTGGCCACCACGGTCATCACAATGGGCGCGGCAATCACGCCCACCAGCGACACCGCCGCCAGCGCCCACGCCATGACCGTGGCCACGGCGTCGATCAGCCGGTGCGTCTCCTCGTCGCCCCGCTTGCCGTGGTACTCGTTCAGGATTGGCACGAAAGCCTGCGAGAACGCGCCCTCGCCGAAGATGCGGCGCAGCAGGTTGGGAATGCGGAACGCCACGTTGAAGGCGTCGGTCATGTCCGAGGCGCCAAAGGCGCGGGCAATCAGGATTTCACGCATCAGGCCGGTGATGCGCGAAAGCATCGTCAGGCTGCTGATGGTGGCAAGCGCTTTGAGGAGGTTCAAGGTGTCAGGTCGGGGAAGCTTCGGGCCGGACGGCACGGCGGGGGCGGGATGCACGCGCGCCCGGCGGTTCAGACGCCCGTTCGGTCGTAAAGTTGCCGTGGCGCCACGCCCTGCCGGGCTGCCGGCGCCAGATGTGGCGCTTATTATACGGATCGGCCGGTGCCGGGCGACTGTCGTACGGCAGTCGCGCATCGCCCTTGCCTGTGACGCCGGCATGTGTGTATAATCGCCGATTCGCAAGGACAGTCGCGTCCAGGATTCGTTTGTCGAAACATCCCGGGTCGCAAGATGTGACTTAATTGTTGCGA
>Ga0209758_1005042_pt1 | contig 10495 bp, 9 predicted proteins | sample AraplaMF_Col_mMF_FD_184258 | JGI IMG/M metagenome (GOLD analysis project Ga0209758, IMG submission 184258) | Arabidopsis root microbial communities from the University of North Carolina, USA - plate scrape MF_Col_mMF (SPAdes) (version 2) | ecosystem: Host-associated > Plants > Roots > Endosphere ... | reverse complement strand
GTCGCCGGCGCAGTTACCATCGGCTTCAATCAGGCCTCGGGCCTTGCCGCGATTTTCGCAATGCTGCCGGTGGCACAACGCCTGATGATTGCCTTTGCCGATGCGCGGGTCGAAAACGCCGGCACACCCCTGCGCTCGACAAAGATAACCCGGAGTGAATGATGCGTCCGCTTGCCGTCATCGGAAACGTCAATGTCGACCTCATCCTCGGTCCTGCGGCGCCCTGGCCGAAGGCTGGCACCGAGATCATCGTCGATCATGACGAACTGCGCGTGGGTGGAGCGGCTGGCAATAGCGCGCTCGCCTGGAATGGCCTCGGCGTCGCGTTCGAGATTGCAGCCAATGTCGGCAACGACCAGTTCGGCCAGTGGCTGCGCGAGGCTTTCGCCGAGCGTGCCGCGAACTGGTCGGTGCGCCCGGAGCAAACGACACTGTCCGTCGGCATAACGCATCCGGACGGAGAGCGTACCTTCTTTACCACCCGCGGGCACCTGCCGCGCTTCAGCCTGGGCGATGTCCTGGCCGTTCTTAACGGCGCGAAGCTGTCGGGCGGCTATGTGTTGCTATGCGGCTCGTTCCTGACAGACGATCTGACAGGGCAATACGATGCTTTCTTCGACTGGGCGGACCAGCACGACATTGCGATTGCGCTCGATACAGGCTGGCCGCTCGACGGCTGGACGACCGCAAATTGCGATGCCACGCGACACTGGCTGTCTCGCTGCGCAATCGCACTTCTCAACGAAGTGGAAACCACGACGCTTGCCGGCCTCGACGACCCTGCCGAGGCAGCAGTCAAGATCCGATCGCACATGCCTGATGGCGCAATCGTCGTTGTCAAACGCGGCCCTGAGGGGGCGCTTGCGATCGGCGCTGACGGTCAATGCATTCAGGCTGCGGCCCCCTCGGTCAAGGTTGTCGACACGATCGGCGCCGGCGACGTCTTCAATGCCGGCTTTCTGGCTGCATTGGCAAAAGAAGAGCCGCTCGCCGCCTGCCTGAAGGCGGGCACTAAAGTCGCCTCGCGGGCGATTTCCACCCTTCCCCGCAGCTACGGCTCATCCGCATCCAAGGAAACGGCTCAATGAGTGCGCTTGAAATCGACAATATCCGCAAGACATATGGCGATGTCGAAACGTTGAAGGGCATCGACATCGCGCTCGAAAGCGGCGAATTTCTCGTACTCCTCGGCTCGTCGGGCTGCGGGAAGTCGACCCTGCTCAACATCATCGCAGGACTGGCCGAGGCAACAAGCGGCGATGTTCTCATCGGCGGACGCTCCGTCCTTGGCGTGCACCCGAAGGATCGCGACATCGCCATGGTCTTCCAGTCCTATGCGCTCTATCCGAACCTGACGGTCCACCGCAATATCGGTTTTGGTCTGGAGATGCGCAAAGTTCCGGCCGCCGAGCGCGACCGGGCTGTGCGCGACGCAGCCAAATTGCTGCAGATCGAAAGCCTGCTCGAGCGCAAACCGAGCCAGTTGTCGGGTGGCCAGCGCCAGCGCGTTGCAATCGGTCGCGCGCTTGTGCGCAAGCCGCAGGTCTTCCTCTTCGACGAACCGCTTTCCAATCTCGATGCGAAGCTGCGCATGGAGATGCGCACCGAACTGAAGCGGCTGCATCAGATGCTGAAGACAACCGTCGTCTACGTCACGCATGACCAGATCGAGGCCATGACGCTTGCCACCCGCATCGCGGTCATGCGTGACGGGCGGATCGAACAGCTTGGCACGCCATCCGAGATTTACGACAGGCCGGCAACCCTTTATGTCGCCACCTTCGTCGGTGCGCCGCCAATGAACCTCTTGAACGCGACGGTTCGCGCAAGTGAACTTCAGATTGACGGCAGCGACGCCCTGCTGCCGCTGCCAGACGAACTTGAAACCCGACCCGAGGATGGGCAAAAACTGATCGCAGGCATACGGCCGGAAGCACTTCGACTTGGCTCGTCCGGGCTCACGATTGCGGCCAGCTGCGAGGTTGGCGAATTGACCGGCCCTGAGCTTGTCGTTACCGCCCTTGCCGGCATGCAACGGATCACGGCCTGCCTGCCACCGCGCACGGCTTTGGAGATTGGCCAGCCATTGACGCTTTCTTTTGACCGGGAGGCAATTCACCTCTTCGATGCAAAGAGCGGATTGCGCCTATAGGTGGCGCCACGCGTCCTCGCACCGCATACCCAGTATCGGAAATGCCAGCCTATGGGATTGGCATCATGCGTGCCACTGGAGCGGAGTTAATTCTTGCGCTGTCCACCGGATGGTCGCTAAACCATGTTTCCATGTCTGTGAGCTTTTGTGACCGACAAGCGACCTCGGCCTAACCGAATTAGAAAATCGAAAGCAGTTCAATGACCCGACGTCTTTCTCTTCCGCGCGATCGGATTTCCGTTCTTCTGCTTGAAGGCATCAGCCAGAGCGCTGTGGACTACTTTTCGTCATCCGGCTACGTCAACCTGACCCATTTGCCGAAGGCTCTGGACGCCAAGGATCTCAAAAGTCATATAGCCGATGCGCATATTGTCGGAATTCGTTCGCGCACCCATCTCACGGAAGAAATTTTCAGTTCCGCCAAAAAGCTGATTGCCGTCGGTTGTTTCTCTGTGGGGACAAACCAGGTTGACCTGGATGCTGCCCGTCGACGCGGGATCCCCGTGTTCAACGCTCCTTATTCGAACACTCGCTCGGTCGCCGAGCTTGTGATCGGTGAGATCATAATGCTGACCAGGCGGATTTTGCCGCGTTCGGCTTCCGCTCATGAAGGTGGATGGGACAAATCCGCCGAAGGTAGTCGTGAGGTGCGCGGGAAAACGTTGGGCATCGTGGGCTATGGCAATATCGGTTCGCAGCTAAGCGTTCTTGCCGAAGGCATGGGTATGAATGTTCGCTATTTTGATCCTTCAGACAAGCTTCGCCACGGCAATTCAGAATCGATGGCAACGCTCGGCGAGCTTCTCGAAATCTCAGATTTTGTGACGATGCATGTTCCAGAAACGAGTTCGACGCAAAACATGATTACCGAGACTGAACTGCGCAGAATGAAAAGGGGAGCCATTTTCATCAATAATGCCCGCGGAACGGTGGTGGATCTTGAGGCGCTTGCGAAGGTTTTGAAAGAAAGGCATCTCGCAGGCGCGGCCGTGGACGTGTTTCCGAAGGAGCCAGCATCAAATAGAGATCGTTTTGAAACACCGCTGCAGGGTTTGGACAATGTAATTCTGACACCGCATATTGGCGGGTCGACGGAAGAAGCCCAAGAGCGTATTGGAAGAGAAGTCTCCAGGAAACTCGTGGAGTATTCCGACGTCGGATCGACGCTCGGTGCTGTCAACTTTCCCCAGGTTCAACTGCCGCCACGTCCAAACGGCACGCGTTTCATCCATGTTCATGAAAATCGCCCTGGCATTCTAAACAATCTGAATACGATTTTTTCCTCGCGCGGATTTAATATCGTCGGCGAGTTCCTGCAGACGTACGGCGAAACGGGTTACGTGGTCATTGAAGCGGAGGGCGTTGGCCAGACAGCCGATGACCTACTTGACGAGCTTCGCCAGATTCCGGGAACGATACGAGCTCGATTGCTTTACTAAGCGAGTGGGAAGCGGCATTCCCTAAATGCTTGTCGCGCAGTTTTTGTCGCGGTCAGCGACCAAATCAGGTCAAGGCGTGAGGCCGCGCAGATACGCGCGATGATTGTTTTCGAGGCCGCTGGGCCCGGACCGCGCCCCCTCGCTAGGCATGCGCTTCAACGTGTCAGCCGCGTTGAACCCGCACTCTGCATTATCGGCGCCTAGATCGGTCTCAACGGGGCGAGGCCCATATGGGCTCAAGAGTGCCCTGCACATCGGCCGTCAAGGCGAAATTTCGCGATCGAAGCACCGAGGGGCAGCATCCCAGGAGGCTGTGCCTGCTGATGGCAATCATCATCGACTGGGACATTGTCCATCTTGGCCAGCTGTCGCCGAACGGCGGAATGAAGGTCTTGATGTGCCACCAGAGCTTCCGGCCCGCATCTCACCCTTGTGCAGGGTGCACATCCTGCTTACCGGCGAATATCTATGGTCGCAGGGCAACCGCTTGGAGCGTCGTTCCAGCCCCTCGCCGGAACAGCGAGATCAGGCGGCTTTTCGGGCAGCGACGAAGCGGTTCATGGCATCGAAGGAGAAGGCGGCGATCGGCAAGCTCGTTCCACCCTCCAGTGCCAGATCGGCGAGAATTTCGCCGACGACGCTTGTGAACTTGAAGCCATGCCCGGAGCACGGCGAGGCGACGACCACGTTCGGATTGCCGGGCGCAAGATCGAGCAGGAAATCTTCGCTCGGCAGCATCGTGTAGCGGCAGGTCACCGCGTTGACGCGCAGCCCGGCGGCGGCCGGCACGCGCTTGGCGATAAAGCCGTCGAGCAGCGCCGTGTCCGCGTCATTGACCGGCGGATTGGGTTTGCTGGGATCGATCGGCTCACGGAAATGCGCGTGCCGGCCGACCTTCACGCCATCGACGCCGATCGCCGGGAAGCCGAAGTAGGACCCTTCTTCTCCTTCATCCCTCAGGAAGCACGGCATACGCTGCGGTTCGGTCGAAAACCCGTCGCGCGGCTGATACCAGGCAACGACCTGGCGGATCGCGACAGCATGCTCTTGCAATTGCGGAACGAGCTCGCCAATCCAGGAGCCGGTCGCGACCACGACTTTGCTTGCGCGATACTGGCCAACTGCAGAGCGGATCGTCACGCCGCCGTCACCCGGCTCAATGGCGGTGACCGGCTCTCCGAAATGAAGGACCGCGCCGTCCCCGGCCGCAAGTTTGAGATAACCCATGACGGCAGCCTCGGGTCTGAGATAGCCGCCCTGAGGGTCAAGGACAGCGATGTCGTCATCGCCCAGCTGAAAGGCGGGAAACCGACGTGCCATCTCGCCCTTGTCAAGCACTTCGTGCGCCAATTGATGCATCTTGCAGGATGCGCGCGTTCCCGCAACGACCTTGCTGTCTTCAGCGCCAATTTGAAGGACGCCGGTGGTCGTCAATATGTCTGCGCGAAGCCTGGTCTCCAATGCGCGCCAGTTGCGATAGGCACGCTGCAGCAGCGGTACATAGGAAGGGTCCTCGAAATAGCCGAGCCGAATGAGGCGGCTATCTCCATGCGAGGAACTGAGTGCGTGGGCCGGAAAATAGGCATCGATCCCGATCGTCCTGGCGCCGCGCGCCGAAAGATGGGAGAGTGCCGCACTGCCCATGGCGCCAAGCCCAATGACGGCAACGTCGAATTCAGCTGTCATGTCTCATACTCACATCAGTTCCGGCGGCGCTTGGTGACGGATGAAAGTCAAAAGCGCCTCTATGTCGCCGGCAAGAGGTCGATCGTCGCCATAGTGGGCAACGACATTGCGTACGGCTCGGTGGATTGCGTCCGTCCCCTTGGCGCGGCCAGCCGTTGGTGCAAGGAAGTCGTGCGCCTGGGCTGCGGCCATCAGCTCGATTGCGAGAATATATTCGGCGTTGTCGATCACAGACAAAAGCTTGTTTGCCGCGGCCGTCGGATGAGCAAGAAAGTCCTCCTGCAGGCCGGAGGTCAGGCCGCCATCGGTGGAGGCCGGCGCAGCCAGCCTGCGGTTCTCGTTGCTGAGCGCCGCAGCCGTGTATTGCGCGATCATGAAGCCGGAATTGCTGCCGGCGTCACTCGCCAGAAACGGCGGCAGGCCGCTGACCAAAGGATTGACGAGCCGGTCCATGCGGCGCTCGCTGATCGCCGATATCTGCGCAAGGGCAATTGCCAGGCTGTCTGAGGCTTGCGCCAGGGCCGGCGCCACGGCATGAGCCTGCGACGAGACAAGCGGATTTTCGGGGGTGCCTGAGACCGCCGGGTTGTCGGTTACCGAGGCAAGTTCGCGATCGACAACGTCACAGGCATTGTCAAAGACGTCGCGAGCCGCCCCGTGAGCATGCGGCACCGAACGCAGGCTTAAGGCATCCTGTGTGCGCTTTCCGAGCGCCGCCGCGATCAGGCCGCTGCCAGCCAGGCGCCGCCTCAAAGAAGCGCCGACATCGGCAATGCCGCGCGACGGACGCTGTGCCAAGACGGCTTCGTCGAAAGCCGCCATCTGGCATCCTGCCGCCTCCAGCGTCAGGGCGGCGACCGCATCAGCCCAGTCGAGGAGGTGGTTGGCTCGCGCCAATGCGACGCTGGCCAGACCCGTTGCACAGGCCGTACCATTGACAAGGCTCAATCCCTCTTTCGCGCCGAGCACGAGTGGAAGAAGACCGATCGCACTGAGCGCCTCGCGACCACTCATGCGCTTGCCAGCCACTGAAGCGGTTCCCTCGCCGATGAGGACGAGCGCGGTGTGGGCATTGTGCGTCAGGTAGCCGGCTGAGCCTTTTGATGGGACATCCGGCACGCAATCGCGTTGAAGAAATGTCGTGAGATGGCGGACAATGTCCGCACGCACGCCGGAATGGCCGTGCGCAAAATTGGCGATTTGCGCCGCGATGATCGCGCGCACCTCGCGCCTCGCCAACAGCGCGCCGACACCACAGGCATGGCTCATGACAATGTTACGCGACAGTCGGCTTTGCAAGGGGCGATCGACCACCGTATCGGAAAGCGCGCCGACGCCGGTATTGATGCCGTAGGCGCGCACGCCAGTTTCAACGATCCGTTCGACGATACGGCTTGCATTGTCCACGCGCGCAAATGCTTCGTCAGAAAGTGCGAGCGCCTCCCCGGTTGCCACGCGCGCCACCTCGCGCCAGCCGATCCGCGCATCAATGGTGACCGTCATTGTGTGCTTCCGAAATGGCCGATGAACTGGCGAAAGGCGGGCGAGGCGCCGCCACCGAACATCTCGTCCGGCGCACCGCTGCTCTCGACCAGGCCTTCCTTCATGAAGACAACCCGGTTGGAGACATTGCGGGCAAAGCTCATCTCGTGCGTGACCACCAGCATGGTCGTCCCCTCCTCGGCAAGCGCACGCATGACACGCAACACCTCGCCGACGAGTTCGGGGTCGAGCGCGGAAGTCGGTTCGTCGAAAAGCATGACCTTCGGCTTCATCGCAAGAGCGCGGGCGATTGCGGCACGTTGCTGTTGGCCGCCCGACAGGTGTGCCGGATAGGCATGTCGCTTGTCGGCGATGCCGACCTTTTCCAAAAGCACCTCGGCCTCGGCGATGCATTCGGCGCGCGGACGCTTCAAGACATGAACCGGTCCCTCGATCACGTTCTGCAGGATCGTCATGTGTGACCAGAGATTGAAGGACTGGAAGACCATGCCGAGTTCCGAGCGGATGTGGTCGACCTGCTTCTGGCTGGCAGGCCGGCTCACCCCGCCCTTGTGGATCATGCGGATCTGTTCTCCATCCACCCAGATCTCGCCGTCGGTTGCCGTTTCCAGGAGGTTGATACAACGCAGGAAGGTGGATTTTCCGGAGCCGGAGGCCCCAAGCAGCGAGATGACGTCGCCATCTTCAGCATCGAGCGAGATACCACGCAGGACCTCATGCGTGCCGAAGCTCTTGCGGATGTTGCGGACGGAAAGTCGGGTAACGCCTGGCATGAAAGCTCCAATCGTGTCCGTTCAGCTCTTAAGCTTTGAGCGCCGGCGGGATCGCACGGCGGTGTCGCGAGAGCGAATATTCGAGCAGGGACATCGCCTGCAGAATGACGAAGTTGAGAACGAGGTAGATGATGGCAGCGCAGAGAAACACTTCCATCGTGCGGTAGGTTTGCGAGATCAGCCGCTGCGCCACGCCGGTCACTTCCCATACGGTGACCAGGCTTGCGAGCGCGGTTGATTTCATCATCAGGACAATTTCGGTGGAATAGGCCGGAAGCGCGTGGCGAAAGGCGATTGGCGCCAGGATGCGACGCACGAGCAGCGCACCGGACATACCGATCGAACGAGCGGCCTCGATCTCGCGTGGCGACACGGCGCGAATGCCGCCGCGGAAAATTTCCGCCGAATAGCCGGCGGTGCAGAGCGCCAGCGAAAGCACTGCGCAAACGAACGGCTCGCGCAGGAACGGCCAGAGGAAGGAATAGCGGATGAAGCCGAACTGGCCAAGGCCGTAGAAGACGAGGAACATCTGGATCAGCAGCGGCGAGCCGCGAAAGACGAAGATGTATCCCTTGGCGATCGCCGACAGCACCGGATTGCCGCCGACGCGCATCCAGACGATCAGCAGCGCCAGAAGACCACCAAAGAAGACGGAAAGAGAAAACAGAGCCAGGGTCATCGGGACGGCCTTGACCAGTGTCGTCATCGTTTGGACGAGAAAAGCGAGATCCATCGTTGCTACCTCACGCCTTTCCCATGGCCGCGGTCGGCATGCTGCGATTGGCACGCCGCTCGGCGCCGATGAAGATCCGGTCAGAGAGGCTCGTCAGGATCAGATAGAGGATGCCGCCGACGATGAAGAACAGGAAATACTGTCGCGTGGAACCGGCGGCGACCTGACTGGTGCGCATCAGCTCCGCCAGACCCGTCACCGAGATCAGCGCCGAATCCTTGAGGCTGAGCTGCCAGACATTGCCAAGTCCGGGGATCGCGAAACGCAGCACCTGGGGAATTACGATCCGGCGAAACCGCAGACCACGATGCATGCCGATCGCCGACGCCGCCTCCAATTCACCCTTGGAAATGGCAAGGTAGGCTCCGCGGAAAACTTCCGCCTGATAGGCGCCGGAGATGATACCCACAGCCAGCGCACCTGCGAGAAACGAGGGCAGGCCGAGGAACCCCTCATAGCCCATCGCCTTGCCGATCGAGGTGACGGCAGACGAGCCTCCGAAATAGATGAGGTAGATGATCAGCAGTTCCGGCACACCGCGAAAGACGGTCGTGTAGACGTTGCCGAGTGCAACGAGCGACGCCTTGCCAGAGAGCTTGGCCGCAGAGATGATCGCTCCAAGCACGGCGCCGATTGCAAGTGCAGTTGCGGTCACGCAAAGCGTCATCAGCGCAGCGAGCAAAAGCAGCGCGCCCCATCCAGTCGAGCCGAATCCGATCAGTTCCAGTGTTGCCATATCACGTTCCCCGCGCCCGCCGCTGTCTCGGCGGTGTCTAAAAGCATGCGGTCCCCGGCATTAAGGCCGGAGACCGGACGTCCGGCCTCCGCCGGAGGTCAGTTCTGCGGGCTGACGTCGACCTTGAACCACTTCATCGACAGGTTCTTGACGGTGCCGTCGGCGAGCGCGGACTTGATCGCTTCGTTGAACTTGTCGCGAAGCTCGGTATCGGCCTGACGGATACCGAGACCTTCACCCTCGCCCCAGATCGAGCCTACGATTTCAGGGCCAGTGAAGGCCAAGGTGTCATTTGCGGACTGGAAGGCATTGGCGAAGTAGACGGCATCGTCGAAGCCGAGGTCGATACGGCCGTTCTGAAGATCGAGATCGCGGTCGGCGCCGGTCTTGTATTCACGGATTTCTGCAATGTCGCCGAAATTGTCGTAGACGAATTTCGCATAGACGGTGGCGGCCTGAATGCCGATCGTCTTGCCCTTGAAGGCCGCCTTCAGCGCATCGATTTCCTTCACTCCGGTCTGGCCTGGCGTCATCTTGATCGTTGCGCCGGTGCCGGCGGCATTGGCAAGCGGGCTGTCCTTGGCCGTGGCAAAGGCTGCCGGTGTTGCAGCGTAGGGGATCGTGAAGCCGATGACCTTCTTGCGGTCGTCGGTGATCGACAGGGCATCCATGATGACATCGAACTTGCCGGCATTGAGCGCCGGGATCATGCCGTCCCAGTCGGAAGCGACGAGCTTGCATTCGATCTTGGCGCGCTCGCACAGAACCTTTGCAAGCTCTGGTTCGAAGCCGCCAAGCGTGCCGTCGGCATTGGTCATGTTCCAGGGGGCATAGGCACCCTCGAGTGTAATCGTAGCAGTCTTCCAGTCCTTGGCCGCAACAGGAGCAGCGAAGGCGGACAGTACAAAGGCGCCGGAAAGAAGAAGCGCGCTGAATTTCATTTGTTTAATCTCCTCTGAAGTGACGATTGACCTTATCGGTCCGACACCGGTCTTCGCCGGCTTGCCCGATGCCGACCTTGCTGGTCGATCTTTCGAGAGGTTGTATAGGGTACCATATGAGATATTTTGTGTTATGCAAGAGGAAAGTCGATTTATCGAGCGGATTCCGCCGTTGCAAAGGGAATGGGCAATGAAGCGTCCAAGCGAGATGAAGAGGGACCACGATACCGCACCGCTCTATGCTGGTGTCAAGCAGATGATACTCGACCGGATCCATAGCGGCGAGTGGCCTCCGAAGCATCGCGTGCCTTCCGAAAACGAACTGGTCACGGAGCTTGGGGTCAGCAAGATGACCGCCAATCGGGCGCTCAGGGAACTGGCAAGCGAGGGCGAGCTCGTGCGCATTCAGGGCGTCGGCTCCTTTGTCGCCGAGCGCAAGGGTTACTCAGCCCTGTTCGAGGTGCGCAACATTGCCGAAGAGATTGCCGAGCGCGGTCACGCGCATGAGGCCTCGGTGGTCATTCTAGCTCAG
>Ga0209758_1005032_pt1 | contig 10522 bp, 6 predicted proteins | sample AraplaMF_Col_mMF_FD_184258 | JGI IMG/M metagenome (GOLD analysis project Ga0209758, IMG submission 184258) | Arabidopsis root microbial communities from the University of North Carolina, USA - plate scrape MF_Col_mMF (SPAdes) (version 2) | ecosystem: Host-associated > Plants > Roots > Endosphere ... | reverse complement strand
CTGGGGCCTGCTGGCCCTTTTCCTGGCCGCGCTGCTGGCCGCCGCCTGGCCGCTGGGCCTGTGGCTGGCGCGCCTGTATGCGGGCCGGCTGCCCGGCTGGATGCACAGGGTGGAAGCGCCGCTGTACCGCCTGGCCGGCACCTCGGCCGACACGAACATGAAATGGTCGCAGTACGCGCTGGCGCTGCTGGCCTTTAATGCGCTGGGCGTGGTCGCCGTCTATGCCCTGCAGCGCCTGCAGGTGTGGCTGCCGCTGAACCCGGCCGGCATGGCCGCCATCTCGCCCGACTCGGCCTTTAACACCGCCATCAGCTTTGTCTCCAACACCAACTGGCAGGGGTACGCCGGTGAATCGACCATGAGCTACCTCACGCAGATGCTGGTGCTGGCCGTGCAGAATTTTTTCTCGGCCGCCACCGGCATTGCCGTGGTGTTCGCGCTGTTCCGCGGTTTTGCCGCGCGTGCGACCGGCGCCATCGGCAACTTCTGGGTGGACATCACGCGGGTCACGGCCTGGCTGCTGCTGCCGCTGTCGCTGGTGTTTGCGGTGTTCCTCGTGGGCCAGGGTGTGATCCAGAACTTTGATGCTTACAAGGATGTGAGCACGCTGGAAGCCACCAGCTACCAGCAGCCCAAAAACGGCCCTGACGGCCAGGCCTTGAAAGACGACAAGGGCAATCCGGTCATGGAAGACGCCAAAACCAGCACACAGACCCTGGCCATGGGCCCGGTCGCCTCGCAGGAGGCCATCAAGATGCTGGGCACCAACGGCGGCGGTTTCTTTAATGCCAACTCGGCCCACCCGTATGAAAACCCGACGGCGCTGAGCAACTTTTTCCAGATGCTGTCCATCTTCCTGATTCCCGCTGCCCTGTGTTTTGCCTTTGGCCGCGCGGTGGGCGATACGCGCCAGGGCTGGGCCGTGCTGGCCGCGATGACGCTGATCTTTGTCGTTGCCGTGGTGGCCATCACCCCGGCCGAACAGGCCGGCAACCCGCTGCTGCCGCCCCTGGGCGTGGACCAGGCGGCCAGCGCGCTGCAGGCCGGCGGCAATATGGAAGGCAAGGAAACCCGCTTCGGCATCAATGCCTCCAGCCTGTTCGCGGTCATCACCACGGCGGCATCATGCGGCGCGGTCAATGCCATGCACGACTCCTTCACGCCGCTGGGCGGCATGGTGCCCATGGTGATGATGCAGCTGGGCGAGGTGGTGTTCGGCGGTGTCGGCACCGGGCTTTACGGCATGCTGATTTTTGCCATCCTCGCGGTGTTTATCGCCGGTCTCATGATTGGCCGCACGCCCGAGTACCTGGGAAAAAAGATCGAATCGCACGAGATGAAGCTGACCTCCATTGCCATCCTGGTCACGCCCATCCTGGTGCTGGCCGGCACGGCGGTGGCGGTGCTGGCCGGCGCCGGCAAGGCCGGCATCGCGAATCCGGGCGCGCATGGCTTTTCTGAAATCCTTTACGCGCTGACCTCGGCCGGCAACAACAACGGCAGCGCCTTCGCGGGCCTGTCGGCCAACACGCCCTTCTACAACACGCTGCTGGGCGTGGTGATGTGGCTGGGCCGCTTCGGTGTCATCGTGCCGGTGCTGGCGATTGCCGGCGCGCTGGCCGCCAAGAAGCGCCTGCCGGTCACGGCCGGCACCATGCCCACGCACGGCCCGCTGTTTGTGATGCTGCTGATAGGCACCGTGCTGCTGGTGGGCCTGCTCAATTACGTGCCGGCCCTGGCGCTGGGCCCTGTGGTCGAGCATTTGATGCTCTGGCCCGCCCATTGAACCGCCGCGAAAGAAAACCGATATGACTACCCAAAAACCTTTTGTGCTGCTGGACCCCGCGCTGCTCAAGCCCGCCGTCGCGGCGTCCTTCACCAAGCTGAGCCCGCGCGTGCAGTGGCGCAACCCTGTGATGTTTGTCGTCTACATCGGCAGCATACTGACCACCTTGCTGGGCCTGCAGGCCTTGCAGGGGCAGGGCGAGGCGCCGGCAGGCTTTATCTTTGCCGTGGCGATCTGGCTGTGGGTTACCGTGCTGTTCGCCAATTTCGCCGAGGCGCTGGCCGAAGGCCGCAGCAAGGCGCAGGCCGCCTCTTTGCGCAGCCTCAAGAAAAGCACCTGGGCCAAGAAGTTCAAGGAAACCAACAGCAAGGTCTTCCACGGAACAGCCTGGCTGCCCGAGCAGGCCGAGAACCTGCGCAAGGGCGCCGTGGTGCTGGTCGAAGCCGGCGACATGATTCCGCTGGACGGCGAGGTCATTGAAGGCGTGGCCTCGGTCGACGAAAGTGCCATCACCGGCGAATCGGCGCCCGTGGTGCGCGAGTCGGGCGGCGATTTCTCGGCCGTGACCGGCGGCACGCGTGTGCTGTCGGACTGGCTGGTGGTGCGCATCGTGGTCAACCCCGGCGAGTCCTTCCTGGACCGCATGATCAGCATGGTCGAGGGCGCCAAGCGCCAGAAGACGCCCAATGAGATCGCGCTGACGATTTTGCTGGTGGCGCTGACCATCGTCTTCCTGGTGGTCACGGTCACGCTGCTGCCTTACTCTGTGTTCAGCGTGCAGGCCGCGGGCTCGGGCACCGTGGTCAGCATCACCGCGCTGGTGGCCTTGCTGGTCTGCCTGATCCCGACCACCATAGGCGGGCTGCTGTCGGCCGTGGGGGTGGCCGGCATGAGCCGCATGATGCAGGCCAATGTGATCGCCACCTCGGGCCGCGCGGTGGAAGCCGCCGGCGACGTGGACGTGCTGCTGCTGGACAAGACCGGCACCATCACCCACGGCAACCGCCAGGCCTCGGGCTTTTTGCCGGCGCCCGGCATGACTGGCGCCAAGCTGGCCACCGCCGCGATGCAGGCCTCCATGGCCGATGAAACACCCGAAGGCCGCAGCATCGTCGCGTTGGCGCAGCGACTGGGGGCCAGCGAAGCCCTGGTGGGCAACAGCCACGAGGTCCCCTTCACGGCGCAGACACGCATGAGCGGCATGGACCAGTTGCGCCCCGACGGCAGCACACGCCAGCTGCGCAAGGGCGCGGTGGATGCGGTGCGCAAGCACGTAGAGGCCTTAGGCGGCAGCGTTCCGGCCGAGGTGCTGCGCGCCTCCGACGAAGTGTCGCGCCGCGGCAGCACGCCGCTGGCGGTGGCCGACGGAGCCATGGTGCTGGGCATTGTGGAGCTCAAGGACATCGTCAAGGCCGGCATCAAGGAGCGCTTCGGCGAGCTGCGCCGCATGGGCATCAAGACCGTGATGATCACCGGCGACAACAAGCTCACGGCCGCGGCCATCGCCGCCGAGGCCGGTGTCGACGATTTCCTGGCCGAAGCCACGCCCGAAGACAAGCTGAAGTTGATACGCGGCTACCAGGCCGAAGGCCGCCTGGTGGCGATGACGGGCGACGGCACCAATGACGCGCCGGCCCTGGCCCAGGCCGACGTGGCGGTGGCCATGAACAGCGGCACCCAGGCCGCCAAGGAGGCCGGCAATATGGTGGACCTGGACTCCAACCCCACCAAGCTGCTGGAGATCGTGGAAACCGGCAAGGCCTTGCTGATGACGCGCGGCTCGCTGACCACGTTTTCGATCGCCAACGACGTGGCCAAGTACTTCGCCATCATCCCGGCGATTTTTGTGACCACCTACCCGCAGCTGGCCGCGCTCAATGTGATGCGCCTGGGCAGCCCCTCGACGGCCATCCTGTCGGCGGTGATCTTCAACGCGCTGGTCATCATGTTTTTGATCCCGCTGGCGCTCAAGGGCGTGAAGTACCGCGCCGTGGGCGCCGCCACCTTGCTGCGGCGCAACCTGCTGATCTACGGCCTGGGCGGCCTGGTCGTGCCTTTTATCGGCATCAAGGCGATTGACCTTTTGTTGGTTGCCATGAATCTTGTGTAAGGAAAACCCATGAAAAACATTCTTCGTCCCGCGCTGGTGTTGTTTACCGTGCTGACGCTCATCACTGGCGTGGCCTACCCGCTGGCCGTGACCGGCGCGGCCCAGGCCTTGTTTCCGGCCCAGGCTGGCGGCAGCCTGATGCTTCGCGACGGCAAGCCGGTCGGCTCCGCGCTGATAGGCCAGAACTTCAGCGATCCCGGCCACTTCTGGGGCCGCCCCTCGGCCACCGGCCCCATGCCTTACAACGCCGCGGCTTCCAGCGGCGCCAACCAGGGGCCGCTCAATCCCGCGCTGGTCGATGCCGTGAAGGGCCGCGTGGCGGCGCTCAAGGCGGCCGACCCCGGCAATACCGCGCCCGTGCCCGTGGACCTGGTCACAGCCTCGGCCAGCGGGCTGGACCCGCACATCAGCCCCGCCGCGGCGCTTTACCAGGCGGCCCGCGTGGCCAAGGCGCGCAATTTGCCGGTCGAAAAAGTGCAGGCCCTGGTCGCGCAGCACACCGAGCAGCCTTTGCTGGCCGTCCTGGGCGAGCCCCAGGTCAATGTGCTGCGGCTTAACCTGGCGCTGGAGGCTTTGCGTTAAGCCGATACCATGAGGCACTCCTAAGAATTCCATGGCCAGCTTCCCCGACTCCCGCCCCGACCCCGACGAGCTCCTGGACCGCCTGCGCGGCGAGGAGGAGAAAGCGCGCCGGGGCCGCCTGCGCATTTATTTCGGCGCCAGCGCCGGCGTGGGCAAGACCTACGCCATGCTCAGCGCCGCGCAGCGCGAGCGCAAGGCCGGCCGCGATGTGCTGGTCGGTGTGGTGGAAACCCATGGCCGCAGCGAAACCCTGGAGCTGCTGGCCGGGCTGGCGCAACTGCCCTTGCGCGAGGTGGCCTACCGCGGGCGCACGCTCAAGGAGTTCGACCTGGACGCGGCGCTGGCGCGCAAGCCGGCGGTGCTGCTGGTCGACGAGCTCGCGCACAGCAATGTGGAGGGCTCGCGCCACGCCAAGCGCTGGCAGGACGTGCACGAGCTGCTGGAGGCCGGCATCGACGTCTGGTCGGCCGTCAATGTGCAGCACCTGGAGAGCCTGAACGGCACGGTGGGCGCCATCACCGGCATACGCGTGCATGAAACCGTGCCGGACACGGTGTTGGACGGCGCCGATGAAATCATCCTGGTCGACGTCACGCCCGACGAGCTGATGGCGCGGCTCAAGGCCGGCAAGGTCTATATGCCCCAGCAGGCGGAGCGCGCGGCGCAGAATTTTTTCCGCAAGGGCAATTTGATCGCGCTGCGCGAGATCGCGCTCAGGCGCACGGCCGAGCATGTGGAAGACGACGTGCGCAGCTACCGCGTCGAAAAATCCATCACCCCGGTCTGGAACACCGAAGGCGCCATCCTGGCCTGCATAGGCCCGCGCGAGGGCGCCGAACAAACGGTGCGCACGGCGGCGCGCCTGGCCGGCCAGCTCAATGTGCGCTGGCATGCGGCTTATGTGGAAACGCCGCGCCTGCAGCTGCTGGAGGTCGCCAGCCGCGACCGCATCCTGGCGGTGATCCAGCTGGCCGAAGAGCTGGGCGCGGCCACGGCGGTGCTGACGGGCGGCGATGCCGCCGCGGCGCTGGTGGCGCAGGCCCAGCAGCTCAATTGCGCCACGCTGGTGGTGGGGCGGCCGCAGCGGCTGGGCTGGCGCGCGCTGTGGCGCGGCCCCAGCATGACGCGCCGGCTGGCCATGCTGGCGCCCACCCTGGACATTGTGGAGGTGGGCCACGCCGACAGCGCGCGGCGGCTGGCGCGCGCGGTGCAGCGCTCGGCCGAGGAAGACGAAGCCGCGGCCTGGCGCGGCAAGCTGGCCGGTTATGCCTGGGCCGCGGCCGCCAGCGCGGCCATCACCGTTCTGGCCCACCCCCTGCTGAATTTTTTTGACCTGGCCAACATCGTGATGCTCTTCCTGCTGGGCACGGTGCTGGTGGCACTGAAGTTCGGGCGCGGGCCGGCGGCGCTGGCGGCTTTCCTCAATGTGGCGGCCTTTGACTATTTTTTTGTCGCGCCGCGCCTGTCCTTTGCCGTCAGCGACGTGCAGTACCTGGTGACCTTCGGCGTGATGCTGGTGGTGGGCCTGCTGACCGGCCAGCTCACGGCGGGCCTGCGTTTCCAGGCGCGCATCGCGGCTAGCCGCGAGCGCCGCGCGCAGTCGCTGTTCGAACTCGCGCGCGACTTGTCGGCGGCCTTGCTGAGCGAGCAGGTCGTGGAGCTCGGCGAAGCGGCCGCCCAGCGCAACTTCGGCGGGCAGGCGCTGGTGCTGGCGACCGACGGCCATGACCAGTTGCTGCCCCCCGCAAAGCCGCCCGCGGATTTTGACACCAGCGTGGCCGACTGGGTGTTTCGCAACGAGCAGCCGGCCGGGCTGGCCACCGCCACCTTGTCGGCCCAGGCCTGGCATTACCTGCCGCTCAAGGCGCCCATGCGGGTGCGCGGCGTGCTGGCCGTCAAGCCCGCGCAGGCGCGCTGGCTGCTGATTCCCGAGCAGGTGCAGCAGCTCGAAACGCTGGCGCGCCAGGTCGCGATCGCGCTGGAGCGTGTGCATTACGTGGATGTGGCCCAGCAGGCGGTGGTGCAGATGGAGTCGGAAAAACTGCGCAACATGCTGCTCGCGGCGATCTCGCACGACGTGCGTACGCCGCTCACCGCGCTGATAGGCCTGGCCGATTCGCTGCAGCGCACGGCGCCGCCGCTCAGTGAAGAACAGTCACAGGCGGCGAGGGCGATTGCCGGCGAGGCGCGCCACCTGAGCGCGCTGGTCAACAACCTGCTGGACATGGCGCGGCTGCAAAGCGGCGCGGTCAACCTGCGCAGCGACTGGCAGTCGGTCGAAGAAATCGTCGGCTCGGCGATACGCCAGGCGCAGCACGCGCTGGCCGGCCGGGCCGTGGTGACGGCGTTGCCGGCCGACCTGCCGCTGGTGGAGTTTGACGCGGCGCTGATGGAGCGTGTGCTGGTCAACCTGCTGGAAAACGCCGCCAAGTACGGCCAGCCACCCATAGAGGTCCGTGCCGAGGTGACGGACACGGCCTTGCTGCTGGCGGTGCGTGACCATGGGCCCGGCCTGCCGGCCGCGCTCAAGGGCCGCGAGCAGGAGCTGTTTGAAAAATTCACGCGCGGCGAGGCCGAGTCGGCCACGCCGGGTGTGGGCCTGGGCCTGGCGATTTGCCAGGCGGTGGTGCAGGCGCACCGCGGGCAGATCGTGGCCAGCAATGCCGCCGGCGGTGGTGCAGAATTCGGCATCACCCTGCCGCGGCGCCCGCCGCCCCAGGGCCTGCCCGAAACCGCCTGACTACACCATGTCGCATCCCGCACCCGTCGCCGTCGTCATTGAAGACGAGCCGCAGATACGCCGTTTTGTGCGCGCGGCGCTGGAAGCCGAAGGCTGGCAGGTGTTTGAGGCCGACACCGCCCAGCGCGGGCTGACCGAGGCTGGCACGCGCAAGCCCGACCTGCTGGTGCTGGACCTGGGCCTGCCCGACGGCGACGGCCTGGACGTGATTCGCGACGTGCGCGGCTGGTCGGCCGTGCCCATCGTGGTGCTCTCGGCGCGCACCGACGAGGCCGACAAGATCGCCGCGCTGGATGCCGGCGCCGACGACTACCTGACCAAGCCCTTTGGCGTGGGCGAGCTGCTGGCCCGGGTGCGCGCCAACCTGCGACGTCCGCGCGGGGCCGGCGCCGACGGCACGCCCGAGGAGCCGCTGTTCAGCTTCGGCGAGGTGGAGGTGGACCGCCAGGCGCGCCTGGTGCGGCGCGCCGGCGTGGAGGTGCATTTGACGCCCATCGAATACCGCCTGCTCACGGTGCTGGTCAGCCATGCCGGCCGGGTGCTGACGCACCGGCAGCTGCTGCGCGAGGTCTGGGGTCCCTCGCATGCGGGGCAAAACCACTATTTGCGCATCTATATGGGCCACTTGCGCCAGAAGCTCGAGGCCGACCCGGCCCAGCCCAAACACCTGCTGACGGAAACCGCGGTGGGTTACCGGCTCTGGGTGGGCTGAGTGGGACAATAAGCGGCGATCCGGCCGTTCCAGGCCGGCCCCTAAAGTACACAGCCCATGCAAGACCCCCTCAAACCCGGCGCAGGCCCCAAACCCGTGGGCGCCGCTGTTCGCATCCCCAAACAAGCCGCCGCGCCGGGCGCGCCCGCCGCCACCGTGCGGCTGAACAAGCGCATGGCCGAACTGGGCCTGTGTTCGCGCCGCGAGGCCGACGACTGGATTGCGCGCGGCTGGGTGCGCGTGAACGGCGCGCCCGCCGTGATGGGCCAGCCCGTGGCGGTGGACGCGCGCATCGAGGTCGACCGCCAGGCCGAACAGCAGCAGCGCCTGCAGGTCACGATCCTGATCAACAAGCCGGTGGGTTATGTCAGCGGCCAGGCCGAGGACGGCCATGAACCGGCCGTGGCGCTGGTGCAGCCGCAAAACCGCTGGCGCGAATGCAACAGCCGCATGCGCTGGGGCCATGAACAGCTGCGCGGCCTGGCGCCGGCCGGGCGCCTGGACATCGACTCCATAGGCCTGCTGGTGCTCACGCAGGACGGCCGCGTGGCGCGCCAGCTGATAGGCGAAGACTCCGAGATTGAAAAAGAGTATTTGGTGCGCGTCAGCTACGGTCCCGAAACCGTCAATGTGCAGGCCTTGTTCCCGCCCGAAAAGCTGGCCCTGCTGAACCACGGCCTGAGCCTGGATGGCCAGGCGCTGCGGCCCGCGCAGGTGTCGTGGCAAAACCCCGAACAGCTGCGTTTTGTGCTCAAGGAGGGCAAAAAGCGCCAGATCCGCCGCATGTGCGAGCAGGTGGGGCTGTTTGTGACAGGGCTCAAGCGCGTGCGCATAGGCCGGGTCAACCTGGGGCATTTGCCGGTGGGCCAGTGGCGCTACCTGGCGCCGCACGAGCACTTCTAGCACCAGAGCCGCCCAAAAAACCCTCCTGGCGTTGTTGCAGTCGCCTTGCCGTGCTGGTGCACTGTCTGCGGCGACGCGCCTAGCCAGGACCGCTTCGCTGGGCTTTGTGGGCGGCTCTGCTCTGCGTACTGCTATGTCCTACCTGGAGGCAGGCCAACGGATGGCAGCGCCCGCTCTGCAGCGGCCTAAAGTGGGTTCATGGCACTGATTACCTATCTGGTCGAAGACAACGAGATCGTCCTGGAAAACCTGATGGAGGCGCTCCAGGAGATTGCCTGCGTCCAGGTCACGGGCCATGGGGCCACCCAGGCCGAGGCCAGCCAGTGGCTGAGTTCGCACGACGGCGAGTGGCACCTGGCCATCGTCGATCTCTTCCTGAAAGAGGGCAACGGCCTGGGTGTGCTGGCGGGCTGCCGCAAGCGCGAGCCCTACCAGAAGGTCGTGGTGCTCACCAACTACGCCACGGAAGAAATCCGCCGCCGCGCCGCGGACCTGGGCGCCGACGCGGTGTTCGACAAATCCAGCGAGCTGGACGATTTGTTCGCCTACTGCGCGGAACAGACCTCCCATGAAGCGGAGCCGGAAAACCGGCAGGCCCAGCTCCTGGCCGTGTCGCGCCTGCGCGCAGCGGCGGCCGCCCCGGGGCCGCACAGGACGCCCTCGCGGGGTTGAGCGGCAGGCCTGGCGGGCGGTGCGCCGCCCTGCAGCAGTTGCGGAACCGGCAGCAAAGACAGTAAGCTGCGCCCACAACCATGGAGGGATCACCGATGCGCGCTCACCGTCCTGCAGAGAGGCGTTTCACTCATCTGCTGGCCCGCGTGGCGGCGGCCTGCAGCCTGGCGCTGGCGGCCGGCGCCGTGCAGGCCCAGGCCGAAGCGCCGCCTGCGATCACGCCGGCCGTGGCCGCGCAGATCGACGCGCTGGTCGCCGAATACGTGCCCGGCGCCTTGCCGGGCCTGCAGCTCGCGGTCGGCAAGGGTGGTGCCGTGCTGTATACGCGCGGTTATGGTGCGGCCGATGTGCGCGCCGTTGTGCCCATGACGCCCAGCACGCCGGTGAAGATAGGCTCGGTCACCAAGCAGCTCACGGCCGCCGCGCTGCTCAAGCTGCAGGAGCAGGGCAAGCTCTCGCTGGCGGACCCGCTGTCGCGCTGGATTCCCGAGCTGCGCTACCAGCCCGACCCGACGATTGCCCAGGTCATGGGCATGGTGGCGGGCATTCCCGGCGCCGAGAAAGACCCCGACGACCTGCTGCTGGACGGCATGCCGGCCGTGCTGCAGGAGCCGCCCATCAGCCGGGCGAGGCTGTTCGCCAACATGCAGGCGGCGGGCCTGTTTGCCGCGCCGGGCACGGCCTACGACTACTCGAATGCCGGCTACATCGTGCTGGGCCGGGTGATAGAGCGCGCCGGCGGGCAGCCGCTGGAGGCGGCGTACGCGCAGCTGCTGTTCAAGCCCGCGGGCATGGCGGCCTCCTACCTGCTGGGCCCGCAGCCGCGGCCCGGGATCGCGGTGGGCCACTACCGCGTCAAGCCCGGCGATGCCTGGCGCGTGTGCCCCGACCTCAATTCGGGTTTTGACGCGACCGGCGGCGTGGTCTCCACCGCCTCGGACATGGTGCGCTGGAACGGCGCGCTCAAAAGCGGCGCCGTGATCTCGGCGACCAGCCTGGCGCGCATGCGCACACCGG
>Ga0209758_1005031_pt1 | contig 10523 bp, 12 predicted proteins | sample AraplaMF_Col_mMF_FD_184258 | JGI IMG/M metagenome (GOLD analysis project Ga0209758, IMG submission 184258) | Arabidopsis root microbial communities from the University of North Carolina, USA - plate scrape MF_Col_mMF (SPAdes) (version 2) | ecosystem: Host-associated > Plants > Roots > Endosphere... | reverse complement strand
CGGCTTGACCGTATTGCCGGTGCAGAAATCATGCCCGGCAATGCGCCCCGTCCGCTTCACCTTCTTTTCGCAGAGCAGGAGTTCCTGCCAGGTGAGCTCGAACGAATGGTCGGTATCAATATAGGCCCAATCGAGGAAATCGTCCTCGAATTCGGCAAGCTTGTCGAGCGATGTGCCTTGCATCAGATGCAGCCGGCCAGCCGCGATCTCGACCGCGAAATTGGTGTGGATTGCATCGAGCCCGGAGCTGTAGCGATCCATTGACCAGGGATCGATGAGGTAGAGCTGCGCCGGGCGATTCTTTTCCAGGATCTCCGCCGTATATTCGCCGAAGGCTGCCCCGACCTCGACGCCGATGCCGCCGTTCGGGATCCGATAAAGCAATTCGCCGCGATCCGGCAGCAGCCGGGCGTTTTCCATATGATGGGCGCTGAGCGGAGTGCGCGGCATGCTCGCCCGGAGCGCCTGCCTTTCTTCACGTGTCTTCATCTCTGATCTCGGGATTGCGGGCGACTGACGGCCCTGATGCGGTTTGACGGGAAGGTAGGAGCAGCCGGCACCGATGACAACCGCATGACAGGAATTTGCTTCTTTCGAACAAACCGCTAAGTTCCATCTGTGAACTGACGAAAAAGCCTCGGGAGGAGCGATTTCATGAGACGCATGTGGCCTGAAGAATTCAACGCCATCATCAGCGGAGCTGAGGAGGTGATGTTGGAAACACCAGCCGAGGCCGGCGAAGCGCCGCTGCAGCGCAAGGCGCTGAAGGCGCGAATCACCATGCAGGATTACGAGCGGATCTGGCCGCTCGCCGAGATGCGCTTCCGGCTTGGCGAAAGAGATGGCAAGGCCATCACGCTGATCACCACCAATCCCCATTACCACGCGTGGCACCCGAAGGACGGCGGCAGCGTCGATTCCGTGTCGGACAGTGGGCGCCATTACAAGACGGATTATCTCGTCGTGCACTTCCTGCTCGACGACGTGAAGGAAACGTCTCCCGCCTGAGGTGCTAAGGCCCGGTGCGGCCGGAAGCCGCACCGGCGTCCTGTGGAAGCCAAGTTCATCCCGACGCTGATGACAACGGCGGCGATATTGCTAAGCTTGGGCGAAACATAACCTTACGAAATTGGAGGTTCCCGTGACGGGCAATGTGCTGGATATCCCGGTCAAGACTGTGGATGGTCGTGAGACCACGCTCAACGAATACAGGGGCAGGGTGCTCTTGGTCGTCAATGTCGCCTCGAAATGCGGGCTGACCGTCCAATATGAGGGGCTGGAAAAGCTCTATGGGGAAAAGCGCGAGCGCGGCTTCGTCATCGCCGCTTTTCCCGCCAACGACTTCAAGGGCCAGGAGCCCGGCACCGACGCCGAGATCCTCGATTTCTGCACCAGTACCTATGACGTCACCTTCCCGATCTTCTCGAAGATCTCGGTCAAGGGCGAGGCCCAGCACCCGCTTTACCGGCAGCTGACCAAGTCGGGTGTCGCGACGACGGGTGACGGCCCGATGCGAGAACGCCTGAAATCCCATGGCATGACAGGCGGAGATGAGGACGACATCCTCTGGAACTTCGAAAAATTCCTGATCGGCCGCGACGGCAAAGTCGCCGCCCGCTTCGCGCCTGACGTGACGGCGGACGATTCGCGGCTGGTTTCCGCTGTGGATAAAGAACTGGCGAAGGCATGAATGGTGGGCGATGAGCACCCACCGGACAGTGGGATGCTCATTACCCCGATCATGCTCTGACATCTCAGTCGGAGAAAATGAGAAAGCGCATCCGGCGCCGTTCCAAGATCCTCAGATCCCAAGCACGGTCACAAGCGGGGGCGTAAAGTTCTTGAAGCCCACCCTCGGCCAGTCGCACCTCTTGTCGAATTTCGTCTTTGGTTCGTGGCGCTGGCATTGCGGATTCGTCTTGAATGCATATCCGGGCAGGGCGACGTATGTGGCACTTGGCGTGCCAAGGGCAATCGCGATGCACAGCATCAATGCGGAGCGCAGGGTCCTCATGGCACACCTCCAGGCGTGATGAACCTTCAAGCGCGGAGACTTTCCGGGCGGCGAATTCTCCCACTTTTGCCGGCCCCTATCCATTCGCCCAATAGGAGGTGGCGCGGTGGCTGGGAGTAGTCCGTTTTACGGAGCGCTGGCGGGACGGCGCGCATCTGAAGCTGCCGGGATGTACGCCTTGCTGCGCCGGAACGTCTTGCCGCATGCTGCCTCGAGAACGCAGTCCTGCCCACAACTCGGACCGTGGTGTGCCGCCGAACGGGGGCATCGGCAGCCAGTTCACCGGATACGGAGAGTCGTGACGAAGCGATAGGCAGCGGGTGGGTTTTCGGCGTGGATGTAATCGCCATGAAATGGCAGACGATGGGCGTCCTCCAAACGGCGAGGGAATGCCCATCACCCCACAGTCACTTCTGCGTGAGAGAAAATGAGAAGGCGCACCGGGCGCCGCTCATAAATGAAACGCGGTTTTGGAAAAACGAAAACGTATATTTATCGCCACTTTGACCGCTGTCTCTGAAAGACGCGGGGAATCGGCTGATGGTGCTTAAGACGCCGCGCTGGCTGGCTTTGCTGATTTCCAAGCTGCAGGCTGAATTGTCGGCATCGACCGAAAAATTAATCGGCAGATCTGACTGCATTCTCAGCAGATATGTTCTGGCTTCACGCGCCGGGGTTTCTCCCGAGGTTGTAATCGCCTGATCCCCGGCAGACAGGAACACCTCTTGCGCTGGCTCTCTGGCAATGCACGGCGGCGCAGCCACGCTGGCGAGAAGCAGCGTAGAGATGATGGCAACGGTTTTCATGAGGTGTCTCCTGACAAAACACCTTGCGCAGATCCTGATCGGATTGGCGAGCTAATTCGGGAGTCTAATTCCGATGAACAAGCAGCAGGAAAGATTGAAAATGGTGGGCGATGAGAGACTCGAACTCCCGACATCCTCGGTGTAAACGAGGCGCTCTACCAACTGAGCTAATCGCCCATCGCAAACGAAGCCGGATCGGCCTGCCGCGTTGGTGGCCGTGATCTATGCGGATCGCGGCAAAACCGCAAGAGTGTTTGTGAAGATTTTTTGATTTTTTTGGTGGTGCTTCCGTGTCTGGCCCCGTGTCTGGCAATGCCGCTTAGGTTCGGCTCGGCTGTGGAAAAGTGAGGGGAGGGTGGCGAGCATCTCCGTTTCGAAGGCGCTGCGTCTGCGCCTGAGTATCGCTGCGGAACACGGAAGTGCCGGCTTTTGTTCGTCTGGCACCCAACCCGCCGAAACATTTCACAGACTGTCATGGTTTTGTCTCCAAACCTGCTTGACACTAAAAGACGAACCCCGTAGTTAGCCGCTCATCGAAACGGGCAGCCGTTTTGGTGAGGGTGCGAAGGCATCCGGACTGCTTGAAATGAATTGCGGGTGTAGCTCAGTTGGTTAGAGTGCCGGCCTGTCACGCCGGAGGTCGCGGGTTCGAGCCCCGTCACTCGCGCCATTTCAAGTCTTTGTAAAACGCAAATGTGATTTGTCGTTTGTCCGGTTTTCTTCAGCCTCGCGGCCGCCAATGGCCGATCATATGCGCGGGTGTAGCTCAGTCGGTTAGAGTGCCGGCCTGTCACGCCGGAGGTCGCGGGTTCGAGCCCCGTCACTCGCGCCATTTTCTTCCGAAAGCCATGCAGTTTCCAATGGTCAGACATGCAGCTTCAGGCAGCTTGCGTGGATTTGTCGCGACATCGTTGCATCTGCTTGATAATGTCCGCGCGCGACGCGTCGAATTGCCTCTGTAAATCTCTTGCGCCGGGGCGTCGGCTGCGCTAACCACGGCTTGTTGCAACGCACGTTCGCTTGCCGGGCATTTGCCCAAATGCGCGCCTGGCGCCTCCGGCAAGCAGGGATGAACATGATGACTGAACTGCTCAGTTCTTATATTCCGATCGCTATCTTCATCGCTATCGCGCTCGTTATCGGCCTGGCGCTGCTCATTGCGCCGTTCGCCGTGGCTTTCAAAGCGCCTGATTCGGAAAAGCTCTCGGCTTACGAATGCGGCTTCAACGCGTTCGACGACGCCCGCATGAAGTTCGACATCCGCTTCTACCTCGTATCGATCCTCTTCATCATCTTCGACCTCGAAGTCGCCTTCCTCTTCCCCTGGGCCGTTTCCTTCGGCGCCATCGGCTGGTTCGGCTTCTGGTCCATGATGGTCTTCCTTCTCGTGCTGACCATCGGCTTTATCTATGAATGGAAGAAGGGAGCCCTGGAATGGGAGTAGCCCCTGTGAGCAATCAGCCCCTCGTTGCCCAGCAGCCGAAGGGGATCATCGATCCCTCGACCGGCAAGCCGATCGGCAGCAACGACGCCTTTTTCGGCGAGATCAACAATGAGCTCGCCGACAAGGGTTTCCTTGTCACCTCGACCGACGAGCTGATCAACTGGGCCCGCACCGGCTCGCTGATGTGGATGACCTTCGGTCTGGCCTGCTGCGCCGTCGAAATGATGCAGCTGTCGATGCCGCGCTACGACGTCGAGCGCTTCGGCTTTGCGCCACGCGCCTCGCCGCGCCAGTCCGACGTGATGATCGTCGCCGGCACGCTGACCAACAAGATGGCGCCGGCGCTGCGCAAGGTCTATGACCAGATGCCCGAGCCGCGCTACGTCATCTCGATGGGCTCCTGCGCCAATGGCGGCGGCTATTATCACTATTCCTATTCGGTAGTGCGCGGTTGCGACCGCATCGTGCCGATCGACATCTACGTGCCGGGCTGTCCCCCCACGGCGGAGGCGCTGCTTTACGGCGTGCTTCTGCTGCAGAAGAAGATCCGGCGTACCGGCACGATCGAACGCTAAGGGTTAAGGACAAGGCAATATGAGTGAAGCCCTGACTGAGCTTGCGTCCTACCTTGGTGAAGCGCGCGGCAACCTGATCGCCGCATCGCAGACGAAGTATGGCGAGCTGACGGTGACGACGACGGGTGAAAACCTGGTCGCGCTGCTGACCTTTTTGCGCGACGACGCCAAATGCGGTTTCGTCAACCTGATCGATATTTGCGGCGTCGACTGGCCGCAGCGCGAGCTGCGTTTCGATGTCGTCTATCATCTGCTGTCGCCGAAGAAGAACCTGCGCATCCGCGTCAAGGTCGCGACCGACGAAGATACGCCGGTTCCCTCGGCCTGCGCCGTCTATCCCGGCGCCGACTGGTTCGAGCGCGAGACCTGGGATATGTACGGCGTGCTCTTCACCGGCCATCCGGACCTGCGCCGCATCCTCACCGATTACGGTTTCGAAGGCCACCCGCTGCGCAAGGACTTCCCGACGACAGGTTTCGTCGAGGTCCGTTACGACGACGCCGCGAAACGCGTCGTGTACGAGCCGGTCGAGTTGAAGCAGGAATTCCGCAACTTCGACTTCATGTCGCCATGGGAAGGCACCGACTATGTGCTGCCCGGTGATGAAAAAGCGAAGCAATAAATTAAAGGCGGCTGGCGGCTTTCGCCGCCACTCATCGGTTATCTGAGAACGCGAGCCATCGCCATGACAGAACATAACGTCCGCAACTTCAATATCAACTTCGGACCGCAGCATCCGGCGGCGCATGGCGTTCTTCGTCTTGTCCTGGAGCTTGACGGCGAAATTGTGGAGCGGGTCGATCCGCATATCGGCCTGTTGCATCGCGGCACCGAGAAGCTGATCGAGACCAAGACCTATCTTCAGGCCGTGCCCTATTTCGATCGCCTCGACTATGTCGCGCCGATGAACCAGGAGCATGCCTATGCGCTGGCCGTCGAAAAGCTGCTCGGCATCGAGATCCCGATCCGCGGCCAGCTGATCCGCGTGCTCTATTCGGAAATCGGCCGCATCCTCTCGCATCTTCTGAACGTCACCACGCAGGCCATGGACGTCGGGGCGCTGACGCCGCCGCTCTGGGGCTTCGAAGAGCGTGAAAAGCTGATGGTGTTTTACGAGCGCGCCAGCGGTTCGCGCATGCACGCTGCCTATGTTCGTCCGGGCGGCGTCCATCAGGACCTGCCGGAACAGCTCGTGCAGGATATCGGCGACTGGTGCGACCCCTTCCTGAAGGCGCTCGACGACATCGACGACCTGCTCACCGGCAACCGCATCTTCAAGCAGCGCAACGTCGATATCGGCGTCGTCTCCCTGGAAGACTGCTGGGCCTGGGGCTTTTCCGGCGTCATGGTGCGCGGTTCGGGCGCTGCCTGGGATCTGCGCCGCGCCCAGCCTTATGAATGTTATTCCGATCTCGAATTCGACATTCCGATCGGCAAGAACGGCGACAACTACGACCGCTACCTGATCCGCATGATCGAGATGCGCGAATCGGTCCGCATCATGAAGCAATGCGTCAATCGCCTGCTGTCCGATGCCAAGACCGGCCCCTTCTCGTCGATCGACGGCAAGGTCGTACCGCCGAAGCGCGGCGAGATGAAGCGCTCGATGGAAGCGCTGATCCACCACTTCAAGCTCTATACCGAAGGCTACCACGTGCCGGCCGGCGAAGTGTACGCCGCCGTCGAGGCGCCGAAGGGCGAGTTCGGCGTCTATCTCGTCTCCGACGGCTCCAACAAGCCTTATCGCTGCAAGATCCGCGCGCCGGGTTATGCCCATCTGCAGGCGATGGACTTCATGTGCCGCGGCCATCAGCTTGCCGACGTCGCGGCCGTGCTCGGCTCGCTCGACATCGTCTTCGGCGAGGTGGACCGCTGATGCAGCTTCTGCCGCTGGCCGTCGCACTCCTTCTTTCGGCATCCGGAGTTTCGGCTCAGGAGGCCGATAGCCTCGGCACGCCGCTGGGCCATAAGGAAGAGACGCCGCCGGCGCAGCAATCGTCCATGGGCGAGCTTTTGTCCAAGGGCTATCAGATCAAGGCTGCCGTTCCGAACGGCGGCAAATTCGTAGTGTTTATGCAGAAAGACCAGTCGGCCTATGCCTGCGAAATGCAGTCTTTGACCGCTTCGCGGTGTGGAACCCTAAACTGACAAGGCGTGAGGAAGAATGTCCGTTCGTCGATTAGCCGAAGATCAATTTCAGCCTGCCGCATTCGCCTTCAGCGATGAGAATGCGGTCTGGGCGGACAAGACGATCCAGAAATACCCCGCCGGCCGCCAGCAATCGGCGGTCATTCCGCTGTTGATGCGGGCGCAGGAGCAGGATGGCTGGGTCACGCGCGCGGCGATCGAAAAGATCGCCGACATGCTCGACATGGCCTATATCAGAGTGCTCGAGGTCGCGACCTTCTATACGCAGTTCCAACTGCATCCTGTCGGCACGCGCGCCCATGTTCAGGTCTGCGGCACGACGCCCTGCATGCTGCGCGGCTCGGAAGCGCTGATGTCGGTCTGCAAGAGCAAGATCCATGCCCATGCCTTCGAGCGCAATGCCGAAGGCACGCTGTCCTGGGAAGAGGTCGAATGTCTCGGGGCCTGCGTCAACGCGCCGATGGTGATGATCGGCAAGGACACCTATGAGGACCTGACGCCCGAACGTCTCGAAGAGATCATCGACGTCTTTGCCGCCGGCAACGGCGCCAGCATCAAGCCCGGCACCCAGATCGACCGGATATTTTCAGCACCCGAAGGCGGCCCGACCTCGCTGACCACGGAAGAGCCGAAGGCCAGGACGCGCGCCAAGAAGGCCGATGCCGAAACCGTGTCGGCTCCGGTCGATGCCGCGCCGGTTCCGCCTTCCGAGGCCGCCCGCCCGAAGAGCACCGATGCCGAGACCAATGCAGCGCTGAAGACGCCGGCAACCGCACCGAAGGCAGCTGCGAAGAACGCCAAGGCCGCCGAAGAGCAGCCGATATCGGGCACGGCGGCTGCCGAACCGGCGCCGAAAGCTACCGTCAAGGCCGAAGCCGCCCCGTCGGCCAAGCCTTCCCTGACCGACAAGAACCGTCCGTCCGGCATCGAAAAGCCCGCAGCCCCGGATGATCTGAAGATGATCTCGGGCGTCGGTCCGAAGATCGAGGCGACGCTGAACGAAATCGGCATCTTCAGCTTCGCGCAGGTCGCGGGCTGGAAGAAGGCCGAACGCGAATGGGTCGACGGCTACCTGAACTTCCGCGGCCGCATCGAGCGCGATGACTGGGTCAAGCAGGCCAAGGCGCTCGCCAAGGGCGGGGAAGCGGAATATATCAAGGTCTTCGGCAAGAAGCCGCGGTAAGAGGTGAAGCATGTTACAAGATAAAGACCGCATCTTTACCAACATCTACGGCCTCAAGGACAAGTCCCTGAAGGGCGCGATGAGCCGCGGCCACTGGGACGGCACCAAGCAGATCCTCGAAAAGGGCCGTGACTGGATCATCAACGAGATGAAGGCATCCGGCCTTCGCGGTCGCGGCGGCGCCGGCTTCCCCACGGGTCTCAAATGGTCCTTCATGCCGAAGGAAAGCGACGGACGCCCGCATTACCTCGTCGTCAACGCCGACGAATCCGAGCCCGGTACCTGCAAGGACCGCGACATCATGCGCCACGATCCGCATACGCTGATCGAAGGCTGCGTCATCGCGAGCTTCGCCATGGGCGCCAATGCGGCCTACATCTATGTGCGCGGCGAATATATAAGAGAGCGCGAGGCGCTGCAGGCGGCGATCGACGAATGCTATGATTACGGCCTGCTCGGCAAGAACAACAAGCTCGGCTGGGACATGGACATCTTCGTCCATCACGGCGCCGGCGCCTATATCTGCGGCGAGGAAACCGCGCTGCTCGAAAGCCTCGAAGGCAAGAAGGGCCAGCCGCGCCTGAAGCCGCCATTCCCGGCCAATATGGGCCTCTACGGCTGCCCGACGACCGTCAACAACGTCGAATCGATCGCTGTCGCGCCGACGATCCTGCGCCGCGGCGCCGGCTGGTTCTCCGCCATCGGCCGCCCGAACAATGTCGGCACCAAGCTGTTCATGCTCTCCGGCCACGTCAACAAGCCGTGCACGGTCGAAGAGGAAATGGGCATCACCTTCCGCGAGCTGGTCGATCGCCACGCCGGCGGCATTCGCGGCGGCTGGGACAATCTGCTCGCCGTCATTCCGGGCGGCGCATCCTGCCCGATCGTTCCTGCCAAGGACATCATCGACTGCCCGATGGATTTCGACGGCTTGCGCGGCGTCGGCTCCTCCTTCGGCACGGCGGCGGCGATCGTCATGGACAAGTCTACCGACGTCATCAAGGCGATCGCCCGCATCTCCGCCTTCTTCAAGCACGAGAGCTGCGGTCAGTGCACGCCGTGCCGCGAAGGCACGGGCTGGATGTGGCGGGTGATGGAACGCATGGCCAAGGGCAATGCCCAGAAGCGCGAAATCGACATGCTGTTCCAGGTGACCAAGCAGATCGAAGGCCACACCATCTGTGCGCTGGGCGACGCCGCCGCATGGCCGGTGCAGGGTCTGATCCGTAACTTCCGTCCCGAGATCGAAAAGCGCATCGACCAGTACACGGCGAGCGCGCTCGATCACGGCGCGGTTCTGGAGGCGGCTGAATAATCATGGCGGACAATGCATCCAAGGCTGGGAAGAAGGAAGAAGTCGCCGATTTCGCGGCCGGTTTCGGCCGCCTTGCCGCCGAGATGCTTGAAAATGCACAGGCGATGCCGGTGCATCCGCTGATGGCGCATCCGGCTGCAGCCTTTGCCGCGGCAACGGCGATCGGCTTCGGTTTCTCGACGCAGATGGCCGGCGCCTTCTTCGGGGCCTGGCAGAGCGCCCTGGAAACCACGAGCAAGGTCGCGGCCGCTCTCGATGACACGCCGCCGGACGAGCCGGCGCTCGATGTCGATATCCAGCCGGAGAATATTCGCCCTGCCGTCAAGGCTTTCACCAAGCCGGCGGCCGGGAAGAAGGCAGGGCCGACACTGACTGTCGTCAGGCCGGTCAGCGAGCCGATCCCGGCCAGCCAGACGAAGCCGGTCAGTGAAGCGAAGTCAGTCGGCCAAACGAAGTCGGTCAGCGATACGAAGCCGGGCCAGCTGAAGCCGGCCGTGAAGGCAAAACCGGCTGCGCGGGCTGTCAAGGCCGACGATCTCAAGCTGATCGCCGGCATCGGCCCGAAGCTGGAGCAGGTGCTGAACGCCAAGGGCATTCGCAGCTTCGCCGAGATTGCCGCCTGGACCGACGCGGAAATCGCCCGGCTCGACGCCGAACTCGGCTTCAACGGCCGCATCGGCCGTGACGACTGGACCGGTCAGGCAAAAGTTCTGGCAGGGCGGGGCCGCAGGAAGAAATGAACTGACCGGCCGTGTCAATCGGCCGGAAGAATGGGCAGATCGGCGGACGGGCGGGGGCCTTTCGATGCCGGTGCGGGTTCCGGGTCTGGAACGCGTGACAGAGAATTTCGGCGACATCCGGTGTCGGCAGGACGAAAGATCCGGCTTGGCAATGAGAATGTTGCAAAAATGGGTTTGTTTGCCGTCATCAGGCAAACGGGAAACAGGACTGAGCGACGATGGCAAAACTGAAGATTGACGGCAACGAGATCGAAGTTCCGGATCATTTCACGCTATTGCAGGCGTGTGAGGATGCCGG
>Ga0209758_1005029_pt1 | contig 10525 bp, 8 predicted proteins | sample AraplaMF_Col_mMF_FD_184258 | JGI IMG/M metagenome (GOLD analysis project Ga0209758, IMG submission 184258) | Arabidopsis root microbial communities from the University of North Carolina, USA - plate scrape MF_Col_mMF (SPAdes) (version 2) | ecosystem: Host-associated > Plants > Roots > Endosphere ... | reverse complement strand
GCTATTGTTCCTTGTCCTTGCCCGACATGATGTCGAAATAGGTCCGCCGCGACTTGTCCTCTCCAGCGCCATAGGCGTAGCTCGGAGACGGCGTCTGGTAGCCCGGCGGCGGCTCGACCAGCGACTGACGCGGGGGCTCGGTCGTGAACTGCTTGGTCTCGCCCTTGCCACCGACGCCCCTCATCATATTCCACAGGCCGCCGGAAAAACCCAGTTCGGCAGGGCTGAGCGACGGGTTGCCGTTGGTGCCCGGCTGGATCGGGTCGTTGCTGGTGCGAGGGGCAGCGGCGACCTCGCCGGCCTTCATCTCGGCGGGCGTCAGCGGCTGGGCGGCCTGCCAGTTCTCGGTAGCCTTGGTGGCCTTCTTGCGCGCGGCGATGGCTTCCTTGCGGCGCTTTTCCTCGGGGTCCTTGGGCCAGTTCGGCGCATTCTTGGCCTGGGTCGCGGGCGGCGGCAGGTCCAGCTTGGGCGGCACGACCAGCGGCGAGCGCTCGCGGTATTCAATGCCGGGCTTTTCCATGCTCTTGGCGCCGATGCCGGACATCAGATTGTCGATGATCTTCTCTTCGAAGGTCATCCCATCGTCGTCCTCGTCGTCGTCACCGGCGCGCACCGGGCCTGCCGACATGACGAGACCGATGCCGAGCACGACAGCGGACAATTTCAACGCCCGCCAGAACCCCGCTTTGGGGTCTCGAACCATCGAACCGCTGGTCTCGGAGCTGCGCATTACTGTACCTGTTCCATATTGTGGCAGATAGCTGCTCTTTGCCGCTCATACGCGGCTAACCCTCGCAAAAAGCAAGGTTCCACCTGCCAGCCCGTATCGGCCGGGATCAGGGCGCTTTTGCGGCGGGTACCCCCAGGAAGGAATCATACAATAGCCCCGCCACCCCGACAACGATGGCTACGTCCGCGAGGTTGAACACGTACCAATTATAGGTATTTCCGCCGATCTCGATATGGAACAGGGCGAAATCGACCACCGCGCCATAGGCGAAGCGGTCGATGCCGTTGCCGATGGCGCCGCCAATGATCAGGCCCAGCGCCACCGTCGCCAGCAGGGTGTGGGAGCGGACCATCCAGATGGCGAGGGCGAGCACCGCAACGGCCTTGACCGCCATCAGCGCGATCTGGGCGGCCTGGCTGTCGTTCTGGAGCCAGCCGAAGCTGATGCCGATGTTCCAGGCCAGTACCAGGTCGAAGAACGGCGTCACCTTCACCACGCCCTTGCGGGCGAGGTCGAACCCGTTCAGCAGCCAGAGCTTTGAGGCCTGGTCGGCCACGAGCGTGACCAGGGCCGTGAGGATGCCGGCGCGGAGCGGGGCCATGGCCGGGGATCAGACGCCCACCCCCAACGCCTTCCATTCGCGCAGCGCCTTGGCGTCGCGCGGGGTGACGTCGGGGTATTCAGCATCTTCGCCGACCGTCGGCGAGATCTTCCAGGACCGGGCGCATTTCGTGCCGACCGCTTTCTCGACGATCACCGCGACACCCGGCACGGCATCGAGACGGAACGCCGATGCCGGCGCCTCACCCTCGCGCACCTCGTAATTCGAGGTGATGCAGATTTCGGCGAGATCGATGTCGAACAGCGTCGCCAGCATGTCGCGGTCGGCGACATAGATCACCGGCGATGCCTCCAGCGACGAGCCGATGTTCTTGGCCGCACGCTCGAGTTCGAGCGCGCCGGTGACGACGCGGCGGACATTGCGAATGATCTCCCATTTCGCGGCGAGCCTTGCGTCACGGAATTGTTCGAGGCCCTCGGGGAAGAGGGTCAGATGGACGGAAGGCGCCTCATTCGGCCGGAACATCCGCCAGGCTTCGTCGGTCGTGAAGCTGAGGATCGGGGCGAGCCACTTCAGGATGGCGTCGCACAACAGGTCGATCGTGGTGAGCGCTGCCTTGCGGGCCACCGAGGACGGCGGATCGCAATACAGCGTGTCCTTGCGGATGTCGAAATAGAACGCGGACAGCTCGGAGTTCATGAAGGCCGAGAGGCTTGCGACGACGGTCTTGTAGTCGAACGCGGCATAGGCCTTGCGAATTGTTTCGGCATGCCCGGCCAGTTCGTGCAGCATCAACCGCTCGAGCTCGGGCATGTCGGCATGGGCGACCTTCTCGCTCGGCTTGAAGTGATGCAGCGTTCCGAGCATCCAGCGCGCGGTGTTGCGCAGCTTGCGATAGGTCTCGATGGTGTTCTTCAGGATCTCCGGGCCGATGCGCTGGTCGTCGGCATAGTCGGTGGCGCAGACCCACAGGCGCAGGATGTCCGCGCCCGAATCCTTGATCACCTTCTGCGGCTCGACGGTGTTGCCGATCGACTTCGACATCTTGCGGCCGTTCTCGTCGAGCGTGAAGCCGTGGGTCAGCACGATGTCGTAGGGCGCGCGGCCGCGGGTGCCTGCGCTTTCCAGCAAGGAGGAGTGAAACCAGCCGCGATGCTGGTCGCTGCCTTCGAGATACATCACGGTGTCGCTGCCGCCGTCGACCTTGCGGACGATGTTGCCGAGCTGCGGGAAATTCTGGCGATCCTCGAGCACGAAGGCGTGGGTGGAACCGGAATCGAACCAGACGTCGCAGATGTCGTCGACCTTCTTCCAGTCCTCAGCCGCACGGGACCCGAGGAAGCGTTCGCGGGCGCCGTCCATGTACCAGGCATCGGCGCCTTCTTCCATGAAGGCCTCGGTGATGCGCTGGTTGACGATCTCGTCCTGCAGGATCTCGGCCGAACCGTCGCTCTTCTCGCGCACGAACACGGCGATCGGGACGCCCCAGGCGCGCTGGCGCGAGATCACCCAGTCCGGGCGATTGGCGATCATGCCGTTGATGCGATTCTCGCCCGACGGCGGCACCCATTGCGTGACCGAGATCGCGTGCAGCGCGCGGGCGCGCAGCGTGTCGCCCTTTTTCGCCTGGCCGTCCTCGCTGATGTCCTTGTCCATCGCGATGAACCATTGCGGCGTGTTGCGGAAGATCACCGGCTTCTTCGAGCGCCAGGAATGCGGATATTGGTGCTTGAGGCGGCCGCGCGCGAGCAGCTTGCCGGCCTCGATCAGCGCCTTGATCACGGCCTCGTTGGCATCGCCCTTCTCGCCCTTGTCGGTGAGCACGCGCTTGCCGGTGAAGCCCGGCGCGTGGTCGGTGAGGGCGCCATTTTCGTCGACGGTATAGGGGATGGTGGTGTTGATGCCGCGTGCTTCCAGTTCGCGCGCATTGGCCATCCAGACGTCGAAGTCTTCGCGACCGTGACCGGGCGCGGTGTGGACGAAGCCGGTGCCGGTGTCGTCGGTGACGTGATCGCCGGGAAGCAATGGGACCGTGAATTCGTAGCCGCCGCCGACGCCTTTCAGCGGATGTGCGCATTCCACAGCATCGAGCGTGTCGGCCGGGATGTCGCGCACCTTCTTGTAGGCGGTGACGCGGGCCTGCTTGAACACGCCGTCGGCCAGCGCATCGGCCAGGATCAGCAGGTCGCCGGTCTTCGCCCAATTGTCTGCGGGGGACTCCGTCACCTCATAGAGGCCGTAGGCGATCTTCGGCGAGAACGAGATGGCGCGGTTGCCCGGCAGCGTCCATGGCGTGGTGGTCCAGATCACGACGCTGGCCGAGGCGAGCGCACCGTGGGCCGGAGACGTCACTGGAAATTTCACCCATACCGTGTCGGAGGTGTGGTCCTCGTACTCGACCTCGGCCTCCGCCAGCGCGGTCTTCTCGACCACGCTCCACATCACCGGCTTGGAGCCGCGATAGAGCGTGCCGTTGGCCGCGAACTTCATCAGCTCGCGGGCGATCTGCGCTTCGGCGGGATAGCTCATCGTCTGGTAGGGATGATCCCAGTCGCCGATGATGCCAAGCCGCTTGAACTCCTCGCGCTGGACGTTGATCCAGTGCGTCGCATAGGCGCGGCACTCCTTACGGAAAGCCACCATCGCGGCGGAGTCGCGGAAGTCCGGCTTCTGCTTGCCCTTGGAGCGGTAATTCTCCTCCTCGATCTTCCATTCGATCGGCAGGCCGTGGCAGTCCCAGCCGGGCACGTAATTGGAGTCGTAGCCGAGCATCTGCTGGCTCTTGGTCACGACGTCCTTGAGGATCTTGTTCAGGGCGTGCCCGATATGGATGTTGCCGTTGGCGTAGGGCGGGCCGTCATGCAGCACGAACTTGGCCCGGCCCTCGGCTTCCTTGCGCAGCTTGTCGTAGAGGCCGATGTCGTTCCAGTATTTCAGGATCTCCGGCTCGCGCTGCGGCAGGCCGGCGCGCATCGGGAATTCCGTCTGCGGCAGGAACAGGGTCTTCGAATAGTCTTTGGCGTCGGACTTTTGCGGCTTTTCGGACATGATGCTGACTGGCTCGGAATGGCGCGGAAACGGATGGCGATGCGGAATCGCGGGGCGGAACGACGAAATCCCGGTCTTGCGCCGAGCCGAAAGCTCAGGCGGAAGCCGGGCCGCTAATCCCTATGATGCGCCGCGCAAACATGGCCCTCCATAGCAGCCGGCCGGGGGAAGCGCAAAGGCCCGGCGGGCCGGTCTTTCGGCCTCAATCAACGGCGCCAAGCCGCGGAAAGGCGTCCGGGGCGGCGGCCAGAATGGTGCGGGCGCGGACGGAATCGTCGTCCATCTGGCGGATCAGGGCCTCCAGGCTGTCGAATTTCAGCTCCTCGCGGATGAAGCCGACGAAGGCGCAGTCGAGCGCCTGCCCGTAGAGGTCGCCCTTGAAGTCGAACAGGAAGATTTCCAGCAGGGGCGCGCCATTATCAAAGGTCGGGCGGCGGCCGAAGCTTGCCACCCCGTCCAGCCGCTCGGCGCCGCGCCCGACCCGCACCGCGTAGATGCCGTGCTTGAGGCCGCAATTGGTATCGAGGCGGATGTTGGCGGTGGGATAGCCGAGGTCGCGGCCGCGCTTCTCGCCGTGGATCACTTCGCCGGTGATGAACCAGGGGGCGCCCAGCATGGTGGTGGCCTCGTCGATCTGGCCTTCGGCGAGTGCGATCCGGATGGCGCTGGAGGAGACCGGCCGCTCGTCGATGTCGACATGCGGCTGCACGTCGACCTCGATGCCGAGCCGGGGTGCCTCGTCGGCGAGCAGGCTCGGCGAGCCGACCCGTCCCTTGCCGAAATGGAAGTCGTAGCCGACCGCTATGCCGCTGACACCAAGACGTCCGATCAGGTCATGATGAATGAAATCTTGCGCGCTGGTGCCGGCCCGCGCCTTGTCGAAGGTCATGACCACCGCGCCGGCAAGCCCGGTGCCGGCCAGCAGCCGCAGCTTCGCCGGCTCGTCCGTCAGGCGGAATTGGGGTGTGTTCGGGCTGAAAAACCGGCGCGGATGCGGCTCGAAGGTCAACGCCAGTGCAGGACGGCCATGCGCTCTGCCCATTTCCAGGGCCGCCGCGATCACCGCGCGATGGCCGAGATGAACGCCGTCGAAATTGCCCATCGCGACCACGGCGCCCCTTAAAATCGCGGAATCCGGCGTGGTGTCGCGAATAACGGTAAAATGCTGGGCCATCAGGGGAATTCTCGAAGCGGCAGGACCTTCGCGGACCGTGGCTTGACCGGCTGGATGAAGTCAAGCGGGAGGGGGCGGCCGCATTGAATGCGATTTCAGTACTTCGAGGGCGCCCGCGATTAACGCGCTGTTTAACGCCTTGGTGCTAGTGCTTGAAACGTGGAACCGCGGGGCTAGAGCTGGCGGGTTCTGATTGTAACATTCCTGGTTTGCGTTGGGGGAGTCGAGATGGCGGTTGATTTGTCGATGTCGGTTCTGGTGGTTGACGACTACAGCACCATGATCCGTATCATCAGGAATCTGCTGAAGCAGCTTGGCTTCGAGAATATCGATGATGCCAGCGATGGTTCGGCAGCGCTGAACAAGATGCGCGGCAAGAAGTACGGCCTCGTGATCTCCGACTGGAACATGGAGCCAATGACGGGCTACGATTTGCTGCGCGAAGTGCGCGCGGATCCGAACCTCGCCACCACGCCCTTCATCATGATCACGGCCGAATCGAAGACCGAGAACGTGATCGCGGCCAAGAAGGCCGGCGTGAACAACTACATCGTCAAGCCGTTCAACGCGGCGACGCTGAAGACCAAGATCGAGGCGGTTTTCCCGGACATGGCGAGCGCGTAAGCGCGCTCTTCGCCGGACAATCATTTTCTATTTGGAACGTCATGCCCGGGCTTGTCCCGGGCATCCACGTTCTTGATGCTGGAAGCAAGACGTGGATGGCCGGGTCAGGCCCGGCCATGACGGCGTCTGGAGCTTGGCAATTCGTCTAAGCCTGGGTCGCTGAGAGCTCCACCCTCACCACTTCAGTTCGCGCATCAGCGCCTTCGGCGGGTGGCCGAACAATTCAATCACCGATGCCGGGTCGAGCTGGTCGAGCCCCTCGAACTCCTCGGCATGGATGCCGCGGGTGACGAACAGGCAGTCGATACCGAATTCGCGCGCCCCGGTCAGGTCGGTGCGGACGGAATCGCCGATCGCCAGCACCTTTTTCCGGTCGATCGGGTGGCCCTGGCGCTCGCCGGCGAGCGCCATCGCGCGCTCGTAGATCGGCCGGTGCGGCTTGCCGTAGAAGATCACCTCGCCGCCGATCTCGCGATAGAGTTCGGCAATCGCGCCGGCGCAATAGATCAGCCGGTCGCCGCGCTCGACCACGATATCGGGGTTGGCGCAGACCAGCGTCAGCTTGCGCTCGCGCGCCTGCAGCATCATGCCGCGATAGTCTTCCGCGGTCTCGGTCTCGTCGTCGTAGAGCCCGGTGCAGACGATATAGTCGGCCTCTTCCAGCGGCGCGGTCACCGCATCGAGGCCGCGATAGATCGAGTTGTCGCGTTCGGGCCCGAGCCAGAACATCTTGCGGCCGGGATGCTCGGCGACATAGAGCCGCGTCAGGTCGCCCGACGAGACGATGGCGTCATAGGTCTCGTCCGCGACGCCGAGCTTGCGGAGCTGCCGCTGCACCGAATCCGCCGGGCGCGGCGCATTGGTAATCAGGATCACCGTACCGCCACGGCTGCGATAGGTGTGCAGCGCCTCGCAGGCCTCCGGGAAGGATTCCAGGCCGTTATGGACCACGCCCCAGATGTCGCTGAGCACGACGTCCACACCGCCCACGAGCTCGCGCAGGCTTTCGGCAAAATGCAGCGTCGTCATGATGCGCGCGGCCGATCAGATACGCCGCGCGAGAGCGGCGCTGCCGGTGGTGATGCGTTGGGCTGGAGGTGCTGAAGACGTCGCACCTGGGCTGGGGGGAGCGGAGCCATTGGATCCCTGAGTGTCCTGCACCTGGTTCGGCGCGGCCCCGCCGGTAGCAGATGCCCCTTCCGGCCGCAATGGCCGGGGCGGCGCGAACAGGAAGCCCTGGCCGAACCGCACGTCATAGTCGAGCAAATCGACCACCGCGCGCTCGCCTTCGATGCGCTCGGCGATCAGGTCGATGCCGAAGCGGCCGAGCAGATCGGAGAGGTCGGAGGGGTGGATGTCCGAGGTCGAGGCCTGCCTGGGGTCGAGCAGGAGCGAGGCCGGTACCTTGATGAAGCGCACGCCGCGGTCGGCGAGCTCGCGTGGCTCGATGCGCAGATCCGTGACGTGGTCGATCGAGAAGCGGAAGCCGCGCTGGGCGAGAGCTGCGAGATTCTCGGTTTCCGCCGGGCCGAGATTGCGGAAGGTCGATTGCTTGAACTCCAGCACCAGCGACGGCGCCAGTGCCCGGTTGGCTTCGAGGAAGTCGAGGCACTGCGCGAAGCTGGTCGAATTGCCGAGCGTGGAGGCCGCGACGTTGCAGAATACGCCGACATCCTTGTTGCGCACCATCAGGCGGCGCAGCACCTGCACGCAGCGCAGCATCACCATGTTGTCGATGCGCCCGATCAGCCCCGAGGCCTCGGCGATGCTGATGAACTCCTCGGCGGCAATCAACTGGTCGCGACCGTCACGTACCCGCGTTACCGCCTCGTAGAACCGCACCTTGCGCTGCGGCAGCGTCACCATCGGCTGCAGGAAGATGTCGATGCGGTTCTCGTCGATCGCGTTGCGCAGCGTCGCCAGCATCTGGGTCTGGTTGCGTCCGTCGACCGCCTGAACCGCGTTGGCGGTCTTGGTCTGAACCGCTGGCGGCGTCGGCCGCGGTGCCGCTGCCGGGAGCGGGGGAGGCGCAAGCGCGCGCTCCTCGGACGTTGCAATCAGGTCGATCGGCGCCTCGGGTTCCGGCATCGCAACCGGAGCGGGAGCAGGAGAGGTGACCGGTGCGTTGCCAGCCAGAAGATCCTCATGGGCCGACACGGTGGTCGCGAGCTGCCTGACGAGCCCGCCGAGCTCGTTGATCTCGCCCGCCACCGACTGGATGCGGTCGGTGTTGGTCGAATTGGACGAGGCGATGCGCCCCTCGATCGCAGCCAGCCGCCGGCCGAACTCGGCGACCTGGCGGGCGAGGTCGGCGGTGCCGCGCGAGAGGTCGGCGATCTGACCGCCGACGTCGTTCCGATCGCGCAGCCGCATCGACACCGCGTTGTACAGGATCAGGAAGGTCAGCGCGGTCAGTGCCACGATCGCGGATTCGGTTCCGCTGATGCCGGCAACCGAGTAGAGGACGAGCCCGAGCGAGGCCGCGACCAGAACCATGCAGATGGCGATGAAGATCGTCGAAATGCGAATCATGCCGCGCGTTACGCCTCAAAGAGCTGACTGCCTCACCCCGGGAAAACACGGGCTGCTGTGCGACCCCGTCACGCCTCATGCTCCCCCAAGCGGCATGACCCTAACATCATTGTTGATTCGAGGGGATAGCTGCCTCTGTAAGGCTTGTGTCAGCAAAGCTTATGTCAGGCCTGCCCGGCGAAAGCCCTCGAGATAGCGCTCGCGGTCGGGGGCGAGTTTGACCGGTATGAACTCGGCGATCCAGGCGAGCGACACGTTCGGCTGGGCGCGGCGGAGCTCCTTCAGGGCCGCGTGGGCGATCTCGGTTTGTCCGGCCATGCCGGCGGCTGCGGTCAGCACCCGATGCGCGCCGACGAAATCGCTGCGTTGGCGCAAGGCCTCCTGGGCCAGCCGGATTGCCTCTGCGTCGTCGCCGCCGAGGAAGCGGGCATAGGCGGCGATGCCGAAATACACCGGGGCATAGGGATCGCGCGGGCTGAGGCGGATCGCCCTGCGCGCGGCCTCGTCGGCATCCTGCCAGCGGCCGCAATAGCCCAGCGTCAGGCCGTAATAGCCTTGCGCCAGCGCGAAGTTCGGATTGAGCCGCAGCGCAGTCTCGAATTCGGCGAGCGAGTCTTCAAAGCGCCGCGCGAACAGGTGGACATGGCCAAGCGCGTTGTGCGCCCAGGCATCCTCGTCGTCGGCCCGGGTCGCCGCGCGCGCGGCGCGCTCGGCGGCGGCTATTGCGCTGGCCATCTCCATCCAGCCCATATGCGCCGTGAACATGTAGCTGGTGCCGAGCAGGCCGAGCGCCTTGCCGTAGTTCGGGTCGAGGGCGATGGCCTTTTCGAGCAGCGCCTGCGCCACGACATGATCCTGCCGCGTCACGCGCCAGTAATGTGATAGCGCGCGCATCACGAGATCCCAGGCGTCCATGCTGTCCGGCGGCTTGCGCTGGGCGCGGAAGTTTTCCGCGGCGTAGAGCTGTGGCTCGATCGCGGCGACGATCGCCTCCGTGATCTCGTCCTGCACGGCGAAGACGTCGGCGAGCTCGCGGTCGTAGCGCTCGGCCCACAGATGGCTGCCGGTGGCGACGTCGTTGAGCTGGGCGGTGATGCGGACGCGGTCGCCGTCCTTGCGGACGCTGCCCTCGACGACATAGCGCACGCCGAGCTCCTCGGCGACCTGCCGCAGATGGACCGTGCGGCCCTTGTAGATGAAGGACGAGTTGCGCGCGATCACGAAGAACCAGCGCAGCTTCGACAGCGCGGTGATGATGTCCTCGCTGATGCCGTCGGAGAAATAGTCCTGCTCGGCCTCGCCGCTCATGTTGGTGAACGGCAGCACCGCGATGGCCGGACGATCCGGCAGCGGCAATCCCGTTGGCGGCGCGCTGGACGCCTTGCCTGGCGCTGCGGGCGTGATCGCCGCGGGAATCTCCGTGACTTCGCCGACGAAGCGCATGCCCCTGCGCGCGATGGTGCGGATCAGCCGTTGCTCCTCGCCATTGTCGTTGACGGCACGGCGTGCCGCGTTGATCCGGCTGGTCAGCGTCGATTCCGAGACGACACGGCCGTTCCAGATCGCGTCGAGCAGATTGTCCCGCGTCACGACGCGCTCGCGGTTGCGGACCAGATAGAGCAGCAGGTCGAACACCTGGGGCTCCAGCGCGACATGCGTCTCCATCTGCCGCAATTCGCGGCGTTCGGGATCGAGTACGAAGTCCTCGAAATGGAATGTCACGCTGCCCTCGGCTCCCGCGGGGAAATCAAGGCAGTCTCAGCGTAAAATAACGCCGCTCTCAAGGCCAGCGAGCCGCATGCGCCCTATCGTCCCGGCGTTTTCAACCCCAGGAGAATTGCCATGTCGACATCCG
>Ga0209758_1005028_pt1 | contig 10527 bp, 6 predicted proteins | sample AraplaMF_Col_mMF_FD_184258 | JGI IMG/M metagenome (GOLD analysis project Ga0209758, IMG submission 184258) | Arabidopsis root microbial communities from the University of North Carolina, USA - plate scrape MF_Col_mMF (SPAdes) (version 2) | ecosystem: Host-associated > Plants > Roots > Endosphere ... | reverse complement strand
AAGATCTGCCGGAGCCATCTACCCATCATATCTCCATAGAGCACAAAGAGCTTTCCCGCCAGCTGAAAGCCGCTATTGCCGGTATCCCTGCCGCACAACGCCGGGCATTTGAAATGTCTTACCTGGAAGATAAAAGCAACCGCGAGATCAGCGAAGAACTGGGCAGCTCGCTGCAAACCGTTAAGAACAACCTCTCTACCGCGCTAAAGACCCTGCGCAATAAGTTAATCAATTTACATAACGCCTAGTACTTTTACACTACATCTACGATATACATAAGTATGGACCTGGAAGAAATACAGCAGCTGATCATCGAGGAGATTGCCGGCACCATTACACCGGAAAATCAGGCCTACCTGGAGCAGGTTATTAAAGAGGACAAAACAGCTTTTGCCCTCTGGCAGGATATGCACCAAGTACTCCACCCCGGTAAAGTGGAAGAGGTAAACAAGGGCCTGGATATGGACAGGCCCCGGGAGATCATTGCTGCATCCAGTCAACAGAAAAGAAGATCCTATATATTCAAAGCAGCCGGCATTGCAGCAGCTGTACTCCTGGCAGCAACAGTATCCTGGCAGCTGTTCCTTAAACCCGTGAAGAACGGGGAAGTTTTGCTCACATCCAACAAGCACATCTCTTTACAATTGGCCAATGGTAAAACGATTAATCTTTCTACCGCAAGCCAACAGCTGAAAGTGGACAATATCACTTTAAACAATACCAGCAAAAAACTAAGCTATACCACTGCGGAAACTGCTCCGCAGCTGATCACCCTGCGTATACCCGCAGGAAAAGACTATAATATTGTTTTATCAGATGGTACGGAAATCATGCTGAACTCCGCCACCACCCTCCAGTTTCCTTCCGCTTTCACCGGCAGCACCCGCGAAGTGTCTATCCAGGGCGAAGCCTTCCTGAAAGTAGCCAGACGGGCAGGCAAACCCTTCCTGGTGCATTTGCCGGGGAATACGGTGAGGGTACTGGGCACTGATTTCAATGTAAACAGCTACAACCCGGAGAACGTAAAGGTATCCCTGGTACATGGCGCTGTAAGGATCAGTACTGGCAAAGACAGCCTCACCTTGCAACCCGGTTACGAAGCCGCCAGCAATGGCAGGGAGATGCGGGCAGCGCCCTTTGATGAAGAAGAAGTACTTAGCTGGCAACAGGGAATATATAACTTTTATAATACCCCATTCGCAGCAGCTGCCGCTGTAATATCCCGCTGGTATGGCATTGATTTCGTGGTAGACGATCCCGCACTGAACAGTCGCCGTTTTACCGGTACCATTAACCGGAACAAACCCATCCAGGTATTCCTCGATAACATGAAAGCCACCAGCGGCCTGCATTACTACCTGGAAGGAGAAACGATCCACATCAAATAAGCTGCCGCTTGTCCAAATTAGCTCCACTTAAAAAATATGCTGATTTCCAGGCTCCTGCCATAACATTGCAGTATCATTAGGTAATTTGGACTATAATCCCAGCGGGCGATCAACCCGGCAACTGAAAGCCACCGAGCTTATACTATACATCCTGTAAAAGGCATAACACCGATACTGACTGGAGAGTTCTTATAACCAGAAAAGTGACCGGATCATTTCCTGTGCCCCCACTGCATCCTCAAGTAATGGGCGGCCCTTAATGTTAGACGAGATGAAGGAGCTTTTTCATTGCTTGATCAACGCTTATGCAGACATCCTTTCAAAGCAACGCGCTTAATGGCCGCGGAGGCGGTATAGTGCCGGTACCTGATTGTTTAAAAGGACTGCTGGCACCCTGGGCCGACGCTCAGTGTACATCCTATGATTTTGGTATGATCATCAGCCAGGTATTGAGTACACCAGACTACCAGATCCATGCGACCTTATTTAATTTCATGCGGCCTGTAACACTTTATCCCTGCCGTGATACGCCTACTATCGCCCTGCAATATATAAAGCAGGGCAGGATCATATCCCGGCTGGGTGGCGCAGAAGAGGTAGTATTAGACCCGTCCAGGTACAACCTCTTTCATATAGCCGCTGGCAGGCATAGTTCACAACCGCAGGAAGGCCTCAGCGAATCGCTGCGCATCGAGTTCGCTCCCGCCTGGCTGCAGGAGCTGCTGAGCGCTCATCCTCAACTGCAAAAAATGCTGGATATGCTGCACGGCCAACATAAAACAGGTGAGCTGCTGGCGCCCGCAAAGATGACCGGAAAAGTCAGAAATATCATTCGCGAAATATACCAATGCAAAAAAACCGGGCCCTCACTGTACCTGGAAATGAAAGCGCATATTTATAGCCTGCTCAGCGCCTATGATGAAGAGCTGACATCAGCCAATGACCTGGAAAACATCCATGCCTCCAAAACAGAGAAGATCGTTATGGCGGTAAAGCAATATATCAGTGGCTATCCGCATATCCATGAATGCAGCCTGGAAAACCTCTCCCGGAAATTCTATATCAGCCCCTCTGCATTGAAACAGCATTTCAAAAAGCACTACCAGGTGTCCCTCGGTGATTTTGTGCAGCAGCAATGCCTGCTGAAAGCAGAAGAACTGCTGCTGCTGGGCATAGATACCATCAGAGATATTTCACAGCAGCTGGGCTATACGGACGTGTCCAACTTTTCAAGGGCCTTCCGGAACCATACCGGCTGGTCGCCCAATGAAGTAAAATTGCATCCGGAACGATTCAGGCGCCGGTCAGAAAGATAATTATCCAACTAGGATAGTACCTTTTTGTATGCTTTACGTTATTAAATAAATTCCCTAACGGCAATGCCGGGAGGGAATACTATGTAGATCATCACCAATCAACCAATCATTTAAAAATGAGCCGATTAAGCAAGCCCCTTTCGTTTGTTGCGCTCCTGGTGCTCCTGCAGATCAACCTCTGTGCGCAAAGCAACTGGAAAATGCAGCCTGTAGGTATTCAGACACGCTGGGCCAGGGAAGTAAGCCCCAATCATACACTAATGGAATACCCAAGGCCACAGATGGCGCGCGCGCAGTGGCAAAACCTGAACGGGCTCTGGCAGTACGCCATCACGCCCAAAGACGCTGCGGCTCCTGATCACTACGAGGGGACCATACTGGTGCCCTACCCCATCGAATCCGCCCTCTCCGGCGTGAAAAAAGCAGTGCTTCCCCATCAGCATCTTTGGTACAAAAGAACCATTGCCCGGCCTGCGCTTAAAAACGGAGAACGGGCCTTGCTGAACTTCGGCGCAGTAGACTGGCAGGCGACAGTCTACCTGAATAACAAAGTGGTGGGCGAACACACCGGTGGTTATCAAAACTTTTCCATAGATATTACCGATGCTTTAGCAACCGGTAACAACGAACTGCTGGTCAAAGTGTATGACCCAACAGACCAGGGACCAAACCCCCATGGTAAACAAGTGCTCAACCCGGCGGATATTTATTATACTCCCTGTACAGGCATCTGGCAGACCGTATGGATGGAAGTGATCCCCGCTGCCGCTATTACTGATATCAAGCTTAACCCGGATATTGACCGGCAGGTGTTGAACGTAAGCGTAAAAGCACCTGCAGATTGTGAAGTATTACTAACAGCCAGCGCCGAAGGAAAAACAGTCAGCACTGCCAAAGGCGTCCCCGGCAGCAATATTCAACTGCCTGTTAAACAAGCCAGGCTCTGGAGCCCCGGCTCTCCATTTTTATATGACCTGAAGGTGCAACTGGTGAAAGATGGGAAAACCACCGATGAGGTAAAAAGCTACTTTGGTATGCGGAAGGTGGAAGTGAAGAAAGACGCGGCAGGATTTGAGCGGATATTCCTGAACAATCAATATACCTATAACCTCGGCACACTGGACCAGGGCTTCTGGCCAGACGGCATCTATACCGCCCCAACAGATGAAGCACTGGCTTTTGACATCAAAGCCATCAAGGCCATGGGCTTTAATACCATCCGTAAACATATTAAAGTGGAGCCAGACCGCTGGTACTATCACTGCGATAAACTGGGCATGCTGGTATGGCAGGATTTTGTGAACCCACCCCACCAGATGCCGGAGGGAGCAAAAGAGGAATTTGAAAAGGAAGTGGCTGCAACCATGGAGCAGTTACATAACCATCCCTGTATCACCACCTGGGTATTGTTCAATGAAAAATGGGGCGCCTTTGATCAACAGCGCCTGACGGAATGGGTAAAGCAAAAAGACCCATCCCGCTTGATCAACGGCCACTCCGGCGAGATACTTTATGTGAACGAAAAACTGCGCAGCCCTTCCCCTAATGCATGGGTAAGTGCGGATATGGCAGATGTTCACTCCTATCCCGATCCGATGAACGCTCCTGCCCTGCCAGGCAAAGCACGCATCCTCGGCGAGTTTGGCGGCATAGGCGTATTTATCCCGGATCACCAGTGGAACCCGATGAACGCCTGGGGATACATCCAGGTAACGCCTTCTGCCCTGAAAGGTAAGTACACGATCATGAACCAGCACCTGAAACTGCTGGAGAAAGAAGGCCTCAGCGGATCCATCTATACACAGCCTTTTGATGTGGAAGGAGAACAAAACGGTCTGATAACCTATGACCGTGAAGTGATCAAGATTCCCTTTGAAGCGCTCAGAAAGATACATAGCCAGCTGCTGCCAACCAGTAGTAATATTCCGGTAGTGACAGCCAAAGCTGCAGATATCACGGACCCGGGCATATTATATAGCCACTTGCTGCAGCAATATGTCGACGGGAAGAAAGACCCGGCCTTTCTCCGAAAGCTGGCAATGGCTGCCCAACAGAGCGGCGATAAACTGGGTGTACGCAGCGCTACCGCTGATTATATAGCGGGCCTCCGGACACCCTATTCTGCTGAAGATCTCAGCTACGTATTACAGGTAACAGGAAGTACAAAAGATGCCGGCTTCGCGCTCATCCGGCAAAATGCTGATGAGATCAACCGCACCCTGGGGAAGCGGCAGGCAGATGTAAAAATGATGAACCTTATCTACCAGGATGAGATCCATCCTTATGTATCCAATCCCAATTCCTCGCCTGACTGGGATATGCTGGCCACCAAAATAAGCAGCTACGGAGCACCCGGTGAAGAGATCCTGCTGCGGGCTAAAACGATCCATTTCCTGAACAGGCAGGACTGGGAAAATTTTGCAAAGGCAGCTAATGAATATGTAGGTAAATATGGTCAAAACCTGAGCCCTGACGAGCTCAATCAATATGCATGGACCGCATTTGAACAGGTAGAGAACCCTTCCCTGCTGGAACCGGCATTAGCCTGGAGCCAGTTATCGCTGAAAGCAGGTGAACAGCCGGCATACCTGGATACTTACGCTAATCTGCTGTATAAACTTGGTAAAACGGAGGATGCCATCCGGCAGCAGGAAAAAGCGGTAAGTATGGCGCCTGACGCTGCGCTGAAAGAGAACCTGGAGAAGATGAAACGTGGCGAACGGACCTGGAATAACAATGATTAGTATCCATTTGAGTTATAGTTTTATTCTCACCAATAGATTCTTAAACACAGGGCCGCTTTCCAGCGGCCCTTTCCATATTCGCTAACAGGTCATTGTTATTTGTTCGCTTCTTTCTTCTTCAGGTAGTAACTGAAACTAATGAGAAAGAAACGCTTTAATATCCTTCCCTGTACATCTTCAATATAGTTTTCTCCTACATTCCGGGCAATGCTCAGATTCTGGCTCAGTAAATCAAATCCCTGCAACTTTATACTTGCCTGTTTATGCTGGAACAGGCTTTTTGAAATAAATGCATTCAACAATATGGCTTGCTGATTATAGCCTTCCGTCCGCCCTGCGTTAAGCAGATAGTCTGCGTTACCTCCAAACGTAAATCCCAATGGCAGGTTTATACTAAAAATAGATGATAAATTATAGTTAAAGTAATTACTGTTGTTCTCTTTCTGTATAGCATATCGTACTCCATTCCAAACGACGCTGCCTTGCGCAGTCAGGTTGAAGATATCTTTTGCGTAATTAAAAACAAGTTCCTGTGAAATACTAAAGTTTCGCATATATCCTTTTACACCGTTTATGAAGTTAATATCGCGGCCAGCAAAGAATGCGGTATTTGTATTGATAGACGTCACCTGCTTCTTCAAAGGCAAGCTGTTCACCACATTTACACTGAAATTGTACGCGCCACTCATATTCACCGGTTTGCTCACTTGTTTGCCGAGTGAATCAAACCAATTGGTATTCACAATTTTGTCAGGATAAAGGGAAAAATTTGCACTAAGGGAAAGACCATACAGGGTACTTGCGTTAAAGGCGTTATACCATGCATTAAAATTGTGAACGAGGGCCGGCTTGAGGTCCGGGTTACCTAATTGTACGTATAGCGGGTTGCTATTATCTGGTACCGGCTGCAGCTGTGCCAGGCTGGGCTGCTGAGGGCTGCCGTTGTAGGAAAATTGTAAGCGTTTGCTGCTGCTGAAGGTATAGCTCAGCGTCGCCATCGGGAAAAAATTGACGAGGGACTGATGTATCCGGCTATTCCGGCTAACATTATCGCTATTGAGCTCACTTAGCTGAATATATGCTCCCAGGCTGTATTCATATTTTTGTTTCCTGGTACGGATACTCAGGCTGGTGAGGTGGAAAGAATAATTGTTCCGGAATGAATTGCTCAGGCTATCGTTAATACGGTCATACACTTTACCTGCGGCATTGTAGTCATAAGTGAGCTGTTCAGAAAACATGCCGGTCCTGCTATAAACATAGAGCACATCCAAAAACCTGTCTTTAAAAATTGGCTCAGTATAAGTAACCGAAAGACGGGCAACACGGTTGTCATTGCCACTGTTCTTTCGTTGGTTGATCGTATCACCATGGACTTCCCCATTGGACTGAAAAAATAAATTTTCTGATCTGTTGAAATTCTCCTGGTCATTATTACTACCATAAAAGCCAAAATTGGCGCTTACAGCACGGCCCTTTTTCTTAAATTTCTTTCCGATCAATACATTGATACTATACACCGGACTGCTTCCGCTGCCCGTATTTTGAATAGTGCCCTTATTTACTAATTCCCTTCCGCTGTTTAATGACTCATACTGGTTTCCCAGCGTATTTTTAGTTTTGCCGTAACTGAAGCTTCCGCTGACGGCTATCGTATACGTAGAATCTGGTTTGTACTCGGTCAGTACATTAAAAATATGGTAGGTGCTGTTGTCTTTGGAATGATTATCCTGGTTATAATAATAAGTTGTATCAGGTAAAAGGTTCTGCCTGGCAACTTTAGTGTCGTTCTCTGTGCGATAGTCGCCGATCGCGTAACTGCCACTTACTTTTAATTGCCGGCTGATATCCTTACTATAGTTTACCCCTCCGTTCCAGTTTCTCGCAATACCGCTACCTCCGATCAGCCTTGTCTGTCCTTCCTGGTACCCATTGATATTATTGCCGTTGCCTAAAAATGTTAACTGCTCTCCGTCGCTAAAACGGCTCAGGTGTCCACTGCCCGCAAAACGTTCATCTGTTCCATACCCCGCGGAGATCTGCCCTAAAAATGCGCCCTTCTTGTCCTTCCGGATAGTAATGTTAATCGCCTTCTCTTTTTTGCCATCATCCACTCCCGAAAACTCAGACTGGTCGGATTTCTTATCAATCAGCTGTATCTTATCTATCATATCTGCAGGCAGGTTCCGGGTGGCCATTTTAGGATCATCCCCGAAAAAAGGTTTACCATTCACCAGGATCCGTTTCACCGCTTGTCCGTTTACTTTGATAGTACCATCCTTTTCAATCTGCACGCCCGGCAGTTTTCTTAACAGTTCTTCCATCACTGCATTTTCTCTTGTCTTATAGTATTCCGCATTAAATTCCAGTGTATCCCTTTTTACCACCATGGGCGTTCTTACCTGTATGATCTCTACCGTCCTTAAACTCACGCCGGTCCCCTGCAGGGGAATTGCTCCCAGGTCTACCAGCGTATCTGAAGACGCTACTGTTACCGGATGCAATACCGGCTGATAACCGAGAAAGGTAATGTACAGCTTATAGCTGCCTTCCTTCACACCATCCAGCGAGAATACACCCTTGGCATCTGTAAAACCTCCTGTTATTCTTGAAGAATCCTTCGCACTTAATAAGGCCACCGTGGCATCTGCCAGCGGCTGCTGGCTGTCCTTATCCGTTATACGGCCTTTCACCCGGACTGTTGGCAGTGTCTGGGTCCATGCCTGCAAGGCGCACAGGGTAACAATGATCACGATGAGGAGGGTCTTTCTCATCATAAAAAGTCCTTTAATGGTTACGGTCTCCTGAGGGGCGGAGGCTCAATGCTACCTAAGTTAAGAAGTAAAACGCAAATTGAAGGGCGCTACCGTAATAATTTTCCGGCGATAGCTTACTGCAATAACATTGCAGCACAATTAGTTATCTTATCTTCTTAGCCTATAGATGCACTCTATGGCTAATAGGTTATTATTATAAGTTTTAATGTAGTACCTTTTCTTATTTTCACCGTTAGTAAATACAGTGGATCCCAACAAAACCCATTGACCGTGAAAACGAGAACTATGACGTCCCGGAAGGAGCTGAATGCCCCCGGCAGGTTCGATCATGAAGCATTTGTGCATCTATTGATAAAGCAACAGGCTGGAATAACAACCCGAAAGGAGAATGCATTTATTAAAAGAACCCTGGAGGAAGATGCGGAAGCCAGGGAGCTATTCGCTGAAGTAAATGAAACATCCCTGAATGAAAACTGGGTAAAGCCACGCAGGAAACGTTTCCCTCTGTATATAGCAGCCGGCGTCGCGTTGCTGCTCGCAACCGGTGCCGGTTATTTTTATTCTCAGCGGCCGGCGCAGGGGAATGCGCCCCAGAAAATGGTGGTAGTGAAGCAGGGCACGACCAACACCATCAAATTAGATGACGGCACGGAGGTAAAGCTAAACGCAGCTACCACAATCAGATATACTGCCAACTTCAACAACAGCCGGATACGCGAGGTTTACCTGGAGGGTGAAGCTTTCTTTACCGTTAGCCCCGACCCTAAAAGGCCCTTCATTGTGCATTGCAAGCTGGCTAATGTGGAGGTACTTGGCACCAGTTTTAACGTGTGTACTTACGATAGCAGCTTCCGGACCGCCCTGGTATCGGGCGCTGTAGCCATCACTACCCATGAAGGAGAAAAAGTAAAACTGAGCCCGGGTTACACAGCCACACTGGAAACACATATCCCGCAACTGCTGGTAACAGCTTATAAGCCCGATACCGTGCTGGGGTGGTTATCGGGGATCTACCGCTTTGAGAATACGCCATTAAAAGAGGTGTGCCGTATGGCTGAACGGGCCTATAACATCAGCATTAGTATTGACAGTAAAGCACTGGCCGGAGTTTGTTATTCCGGCATTATTAATGCCAGGAAACCAATTGAGCAGCTGCTGGAAGATATCGGCTATACGACTGAGATGTATCATTACTTTGATAAAATGGGACAACTGCATCTCACTACACCAAGGCCCAAATGACTACCAAAAGCTCCCAAATGATAACTCCTTTCTGCCAATATTTCGGTATATTCGGATATGCTCAAAAGAACCATTCCCAGTGTCGTTGCACTCCTCCTGGTGGTGCTCTTCCTCTATACCGGCGTCAGTAAACTGATGGAGTATTCCGTCTTTAAGGAACAAATAGCCGCATCCCCCATTTTAGCACCGGTTGCCCCTTTTATTGCCTGGGCATTGCCCCTGGTAGAATTTGCCGTAGCCGTGGCCTTATTCATACCCGCATGGCGTTTGTGGGGCCTGTACGCCTCCTCTGTGCTGATGCTGCTGTTCACCGGGTATATTGCCGCCTTATTGAGCTTCAGTGAAGAGCTACCCTGCAGCTGCGGCGGTATACTACAGGAAATGTCATGGCAACAGCACCTCGTGTTCAATATCACTTTTACGGTACTGTCCATTGTAAGTGCCATACTTGAAAAGAAACGCCGGAAAGCGAAGAACACCGGTAATAACGATGCAGCGTTTAGTTTAACCTGAATAAGTTCTCCCTCTGTATACAGGCAGGTCCTATTTACTATTTGTCATCGACAAAATAGTATCTTTCCGGACAAATCTACCTGTTCATCATGCAAAAACACCTATTTACGCTGGCGTTAGCTGCAATGCTGGCCGCCTGTAACACCGGCAGCAATACCGGTAGCGGCCATACCGGCGCAGACACTACGCAAAACGCCGCCTTCCGCGAATACGAAGCGCATTACCTGGCAGCCTTATGGAAAACTTATCCTGAATGGGCTACTTCAGTAGGCTTTCACGAACACGATACCATACTGACCGTGCCTGATAGCGCAGCCATACAGGCAGAACAGGCCTTCCTGCAGCAACAGCAGGATTCCCTGAAAAGCTATGATACCAGCAAATTAGGCGTAAGCCTGCTAACGGACTATTACCTGATCCGTAACCAGCTGAACGGGCGGAAATGGGACCTTGAAAAGGCGAAGTCCTATGAATGGGCCCCTTCCAGCTATAACGTGATCGGCACATTCGCATTTATGCTGAATGAAGGCTATGCCCCGCTGGATAC
>Ga0209758_1005024_pt1 | contig 10537 bp, 5 predicted proteins | sample AraplaMF_Col_mMF_FD_184258 | JGI IMG/M metagenome (GOLD analysis project Ga0209758, IMG submission 184258) | Arabidopsis root microbial communities from the University of North Carolina, USA - plate scrape MF_Col_mMF (SPAdes) (version 2) | ecosystem: Host-associated > Plants > Roots > Endosphere ... | reverse complement strand
TGCCCGTTTACGATGGTAGTGGCGGTATTGCTGACAGCACGGCTGGATACCAGCGCGTTCTGATAGAAGCAGGCGTCAATAGGTGTTACAATGTCCTGCGGGGTACCGTTGATCACGCAATTGGCTACACGGCTTTCAAAGCTGTTCCGGTAGTATACCGGACCGTTTGAATAAGGCACCGGTATTTCCATAGGAGCGGTGGCGCTGGTCAGCATCCTGGCGGCTGCACCGGCCAGGCGGAGATAGTAATCGGAAGAGGTCCAGATACCATCCTGCGCCAGTGTACCGAAGTACTGATCTGTGGGGATGTCAAAGTAGTCTACCGCGGAGGAGATGATGTTGGTGGATTCTTCAAACTCGTCCAGCATGGCAAAATACATAGAGGTAGCGCCGATACTCTTGATGTTGCGGGCCTGGTTCCAGAGGAACTGTCCGCCGTTCCGTTTGGTATCGTTCGGATACCCGGAAACATGTTGAGACCAGGCGCTACCTGGAAAAATCACAGGATAGTAATCGATGCCGTTTTGATTACAGTAAGTTTTATCAGGAACCATATAATTGGCCCTGTAGTTGTCTGCTCCGGCAGCATCGCTGTAAGCGCCTACTGTCCAGGGAGAGACCATGTTATAAGCTTTGTATACGTCTTCAAAATCAGTGCGGGAGCCTTCGTTCCTCAGGCGCCAGTCGCGAGGTACGCCAGCTATTACATAACAGCCACGATCTTTGAAGAACTTAGCCAGTTCCAGTGCCTGGGGTTTGTTTACCAGGATGGTGCTGTAGCCTAATCCCCAGAGCTCTACTACCGGTTTGCCGTTCACGGTGGCGTAACTGGGAGAGGAGGTAAGGGCGTAGATCTGTTCCATCTGGTATACCCAATCGCGCTTAATGCCTTCTACCAGGTCATCCAGTGACTGAGAGCCGTTGTTGACATCGGGCATGCAATACATCACATAGAAGTAACGGCCGTTGTTTTCGCAGGCGTTCTTAATATTCACATAGTAATCATCTGTAGCCGTATATTTCATATCCCTGCCTACCGGAGCGTTGCGCTGGATGGCTACACCATCAAAACCGGCTTTCTGCAGCAGCGACATCTGTATATCTATTACTCCTTTATCAGTTGAGTTGTACAGTTTTGCAGGGCTGCCATTGCCCAGGTTCGCGAAGTTGGTAGGGTAGAGTGTAACGCTGGATTTGTTCTGATAGTCAGCCAGGTAGGGAAAGGTTTCTGTATTATGATTACCCCTGCCTGCTGCGGGCAGTTTGCCATAAGCCCAGTGGCGCCAGTCTTCCGGCTTGCTGCCGGCTTCATGCCAGAGCTGGTAACCGGCAAATGATTTGCCTTTGAACTCAGCGCCTGGGTTGTTAGGCTTTGCAGGAATAGGCTGTGCTTCAGGATTTAATGTGCCGATGTATACGGAGATATCGGCAATATAGTTGTCCTCGCTGCCAAAGCCCATGCGGATATCGCCGCCGTAACCCATGGAACCATCCAGTCCTGCATCGTTGAGTACGATGATGCGGGTGATCCATTTTTTGGTATTGGTCTTTTTGAAGTCGGCCCCTCCCCAGCCTGCGCCAGAGCGGGTGTAGTTCATCCACAGGGAGTTCATGCTGTTGTCGTAATAAGTAACAGTCAGGATGAGCTGCCTGGCGGTAGAGGGTACAGCATTGCGGTTACAGGTGACGTACATAAATTTGCCTGCAGGGATCTTTCTGCATGGTACGCCGTCTATGGTAGCCGTTTGCGTATAGCCTTCCCCGGAAGGATTGTTTTCGGCTGCTAAAGTCAAACCCAGTGATTGTACGGGAGTTGTGAACTTTATCCAGTCGGCCACAGGAGGAAGCGTAATATCGCCTGCCATTGCGGCAATGTGAATGAATAGCAATAAGATAAGGGAAATGAAAACAGGTTTTTTCATAGATAGGTTTTTCTTCATAGTGTAAAGGTTCACAGATATGGTACGGAAAGGTACAAAAAATTGATTTATATTTCCCGGAATTTATGGAAAATCATCAACCCGAAATAAGGTCTGTGAATGTAACCCGCTATGTAACGCCATTGCGGGAGGGAGGCTCCATGCCTGCCATTGCAGAAGCGGATGACGGCTTCTTATATGTGCTGAAGTTCCGCGGGGCGGGGCAGGGCGTTAAAGCATTGACAGCTGAGCTGATAGGAGGAGAGATTGCACGTGCACTGGGAATGAAAGTGCCGGAGATCGTATTTGCGCAACTGGATACCGCCTTCGGGCGTACGGAGCCGGATGAAGAGATCCAGGATCTGCTCAAGGCCAGTGTAGGGCTTAACCTGGCCGTGCATTACCTGCAGGGATCTATTACCTACGATCCTGCAGTGACGAAGATTGAACCGGAGCTGGCTTCGCGCATTGTATGGCTGGATTGCCTGCTCACTAATGTGGACCGCACGCCGCGCAATACCAATATGCTGATGTGGCGCAAAGAGTTATGGCTGATTGATCATGGCGCATCTTTATACTTTCATCATACCTGGCATAACTGGAAAGAACATGCGGTAAGACCTTTTGTACAGATAAAGGATCATGTGCTGCTGCCGCAGGCGTCAGAGCTGGAGCAGGCAGATACATTGTTCCGTGGGATCCTGACGGAAGAACGCATCCGCGGGATCGTATCGCTGGTACCGGATGAATGGTTCAACGACGCCTCGCAGGCAGCCACACCCGCGGAAGGAAGGGAAGTATACATACAATTTTTATTAACACGGATCGCATCATCCGCAGTTTTTGTAAATGAAGCACAACATGCAAGGAAAGTTCTTATTTGAGTACGCTGTTATCCGCATAGTACCCCGCGTGGAACGCGAAGAATTCCTGAATGTGGGTGTGATCCTTTATTGTAAGGACAAGAAATTCCTGCAATGCATCTTCACGCTGGATGAAGAGCGGCTGCGCGCTTTTTGTCCACATACAGACCTTGCGGAAGTAAGGGCTTACCTCTGCGCCTTTGAACTGATCTGCCAGGGGAGTAAAGACGGCGGGCCTATTGCGCAACTGGATCTGTCATTACGTTTCCGCTGGCTGACTGCCACGCGGAGCACTATTTTGCAGACTTCGAAGGTCCATTCAGGACTGACCGATAATCCGGAAGAGACATTGAAAAAGCTGCATACACAGCTGGTATTGTGATATTAATGATATTATTTTAACAAAAAGTCAAGGAGCAAGGATACTGCAAGGATAGAGCAAGGATACTGCAAGGATACCGTAAGGAGAAAGGGGATAAAATGATACCAGGGGCCTTCATCCCCGTCATTGCGAGGAGCAGTAAAGCGTTGTATGGGGGGCGACGAAGCAATCTCTTAACACAATCTTCTGGTAGGATCTTCGCGGAGATTACGCTAAGAGATTGCTTCGTCGCCCCGCGCGCAAAAAGCGTCCCTGAGCTCCTCGCAATGACGTGGCTGAAGACCTGATTGACCCGGAAAAGGAAAGAGACCGCCTTACAGACGGTCTCTTTCCTTATATATCAGACGGTTAATGTTGCTTATTGCTTCGCTGCTTCTTTTTTCTTCTTCTCGTGGTCAACAATTGCGCCTATGCCTGCACCCATACCTGCACCAACAATGGTACCGATAGCGGCGCCTTTAACGCGGTCGTTCTTGTTAACAACAGCACCTGTGATGGCGCCCGCACCAGCACCTACTACAGCGCCTTTAGCGGTATGGCTCCATCCTTTCTTCTTTGCCGGAGCGGCAGTACCTGCAGATGATGTGCTGGCAGTGCTATTCTCGCTGCTGGCAGCGGGAGCGGCAGTGCTTCTCTTTTTGTGACTGGCAGCCTTAGTTTCGGTTTCTATCTGATCTTTTTTCGCATTGACCATGCTCATGGAATCAATGGCGGCCTGTTTTGCGCTTTCAATAGCTGCTGCGTTATCAGCGTTGTTGTGGCAGGAAGCGAATACCGCTGTTGCCGCAAGGGCTATCAATAACTTTTTCATGGTAAAAATTTTTGCTGTGTGTTTACGATTAGCCCACAAATATCGAAAATTATGCCAGTTGTCAAAGCGTACAGGCGGGGACGATAGCCCAAAAGCGCCACTATCTATTGATAAATAGCAAATTAGAAATTCTGATTTTTTTAAATTTTACTTAGCCGTGACGATGGTATTCCGGGTCTAATTGCTGCCGGTATTCCGGGTGGTTTTTAACAAATTTGGCTACGAAGGGGCAGTATACCATTACCTTTTTATGATGGGCTGCAGCATAGCGAAAGGCCTCCTTTGCCAGCGCGCTGGCAATACCCCTGCCTTCCAGGGCTTTAGGCACGGTGGTATGCATAAAGGCGATATCCTTTTTATAGAAACGGTAGGTGAGGTAGGCTTTTTCTCCTTCCAGTGCAATTTCGAACTGCATCTCTTTTTCGTTGTTGACGATCGTGTATGGGTTGTCTGGCATAGGGTAAAATTATTGATTATCCTTTGAATACGCCACTTGTCATTATACCCCTCTTTAAACTCCCGTTTTTCATATTTTGCAATTAACCAATACAAGGGTGCAGCCGGTAACCCCGCTGCTTTTAACAAAATCTGAACGCTTACATTTTTATGAAAAGATTATTTACCGCCTGTGCGGCCTGTCTCCTGGCCGCAGCTACCTATGCTCAGGATAATGCTTTATGGCTCAGGTACCCGGCGATCTCTCCAGACGGCAAGACGATTGCCTTCGGTTACAAGGGAGATATTTACCGGGTAGATGCCAACGGGGGAGTGGCCGTTCCGCTCACCATCCATGAGGCGCAGGATATGATGCCGGTATGGAGCCATGATGGTAAACACCTGGCCTTCGCCAGCGACCGTTACGGCAATTTCGACGTGTTTGTCATGCCAGCAGAAGGCGGGACGCCGGTAAGGCTTACTGCCAACAGCGCTGCTGATTATCCTTATGATTTTACGCCGGACAACAAAGAGGTATTGTTTGGCAGCGGACGTAATGCACCTGCCGCCAGCGTACGTTTCACTTCACCGCGCTTATTCAATAACCTGTATACGGTACCGGTTACAGGTGGCCGGGCAGTATTGCTGAGCGCAGCGGGCGCAGAGTCTGCACACTATAATGCAAAAGGTGATCAGCTGGTGTTCCAGGACCGTAAAGGCTATGAGGACCCCTGGCGCAAACATCATGTGTCTTCCGTTACCAGGGACATATGGGTGTTTGATATTGCCAAAGGTACTTACCAGCAGGTGTCTGATTATGTAGGAGAAGACCGCGAGCCGCTGTTTGGCGATGATAAGACCATCTATTTCCTGAGTGAAAGCGGCGGTATTTCGCAGAACCTGTTCAAAGCTTCGCTGACAGAGAAAGGGAAAGCACAGCAGCTTACCCGCTTCGATAAGCACCCTGTAAGGCATTTATCCAGGTCTGCCAGCAACACCTTGTGCTTTACGTATAACGGCGAGATCTATACGCTGAAAGAGGGAGAGCAGCCTAAGAAGATAGGCGTGAAGATCTTCAACGATGGCCGTGCCGGTATCGAGAAATACGTTCCCATCAGCGGTAATATTACTGAATTCGCCATGAGCCCCAGTGGGAAGGAAATGGCCTTCATTGCCCGTGGCGAAGTATTTGTGAGCAGCGTGGAAGGTAATATGACCAAGCGGGTAACCAGTACGCCGCAGCAGGAAAGAATGGTGGAATGGTCGCCTGATGGCAAGAAGCTGGTGTATGCCGCTGAAAGGAACGGCAACTGGGATATTTACCAGAGCACCATCGTAAGAAAAGAAGATCCCTATTTCTTTGCAGCTACTATTTTAAAGGAAGAGCCGCTGATCGCTACACCTGCAGAAGAGTATCAGCCGGTATTCTCCCCGGATGGCAAAGAGATCGCTTATATCGAAGACCGCAACGTGCTGAAAATATTCACGGTGGCAAGTGGTAAAACCCGTGTGATACTGCCTAAAGGACATAACCATTCTTATTCAGACGGGGATTGGCATTTTGCCTGGAGCCCGGATGGCAAATGGATCGTAGCGGATGATCAACAGGGTTCCTTCGGTTCCCGTAATGCCGCCCTGCTGCCGGTAGATGGCAAGGCATCGATCATATACCCGGTGAATAGTGGTTTCGGTGAGTCCAACAGCAAATGGCATGCAGATGGGCGCATGCTTACCTGGGAAACCAGTCGCGATGGCCGTAAATCACTGGCCAGGCAAGGCAGCAGAGAAACGGATGTTTACGCTGTATTCTTTGACCAGGAAGCCTATGATAAATACAAGCTCACGAAAGATGAGTTCAACCTGCTGAAGGAGAAAGAAGACAACGCTGCTAAAGGTAAGGATACCAGCACTGCAAAAGGCAAGGATACTGCCGCTTCGAAGAAACCATTTACCCCTGATTTTGATAACCTCGAGAACAGGATACTGCGTTTAACTATCAACAGCGCTTCCATCAGCGATTATGTGCTGAGTAAAGACGCCAGCAAGCTATATTATACGGCCTCATTCGAGAAAGGTTATGACCTTTGGGTAACAGAACCGCGTACCGGCGATACCAAGATCCTGGCTAAACTGGGCGGTAGCCCCGGCAGCATTGCCCTTAGCAAGGACGGTAATACCGTGTTTGTGAGCAATAACGGCAGTGTAGTAAAAGTGGAGACAGCTTCCGGTAAGATCACACCGGTGAGCATCAGATCAGAAATGATCCTGAACCAGGAAGCAGAGCGTGCTTATATACTGGACCATGCCTGGAAACAGGTGAAAGAGAAATTCTATGATCCTACGATCCGCGGAATGGACTGGAAAATGTACCACGACAATTATGCCCGTTTCCTGCCGCATATCAGCAACAACTATGATTTCCAGGAACTGTTGAGCGAAATGCTGGGAGAGCTGAACGGCTCACATACCGGCGGCCGTTATTACCCGCAGCGCCCGGATGGTGATAACACCGCTTCCCTGGGCCTGCTGTATGACGAAACTTTTAAAGCCGGTGGACTGAAAGTGGATGAAGTGATTGCCGGAGGGCCTTTTGATAAAGCCGCCAGCAAATTGAAGAAAGGCGCCGTGATCGAGAAGATAGATGGTGTTGAAATCAGCACGCTGGTTGACTGGGCAGCATTGCTGAACCGCAAAGCCGGTAATAATGTATTGGTAAGCATTTACGATCCTACTACCAAAACCCGTTGGGATGAGACAGTGAAACCCATTAGCGATGGGGATGAAGGAACACTGATGTATAAACGCTGGATCAATAACATGCGTAAAATGGTGGACCGCCTCAGCAACGGCAAAGTAGGTTATGTGCATGTACAGGGCATGAACGATGCCAGCTTCCGTTCTGTATACGATGAAGTGATGGGTAAGAACCGTGATAAGCAGGCCCTGATTGTAGATACCCGCTTTAATGGCGGCGGATGGCTGCACGACGATCTGTACAATTTCCTGAGCGGTAAGCAATACCTGGAGTTTGCCCCGCAGGGAGAGAAGCTGAAAGGCGGCGAACCGCAGGGACAATGGCAGCGCCCCAGCTGTGTGCTGATGAGTGAAGGCAATTACAGCGATGCGTTTATCTTCCCCTATATCTACAAACAGGGGCATATTGGTAAGCTGATCGGTATGCCGGTAGCTGGTACCGGTACGGCGGTATGGTGGGAAAGACAGATCGATCCTTCCCTGGTATTCGGTATCCCGATGATGGCTACTATCGGTAAAGAAGGCCGTCCTACAGAGAACCTGCAGGTAGAGCCGGATATTCGCGTGCCTTTGCGCTATGAGGATTTCCTGGCTGGAAAAGATGCCCAGCTGGAAGCAGCAGTGAAGGAAATGCTGAAAGAAATAGAATAAGCGGATCAACAATACAAGCGGCCGGGCTATTAGGGGAGTCTTCCTTTGGATAGTCCGGCTTTTTTGTATCTTGTCCGCATGTCCCTGGCTACCTATCGAAAGAAGACTATCCTATGCTGCTGTTTATTGCTGGTATCTGTGCTGTCGTTTGCACAGATCAGGCAGTCGCCTTATACTATCCAGCACTATACAGACGAGGATGGCTTGCCGCAGAACAGTGTGAAATGCCTGACACCGGATGAGTACGGGTTTGTGTGGATGGCGACTGAGAATGGGATGGTGCGGTTTGATGGAAAACAGTTCCTCGCTTTTAATGGCGGTAATCTCTCCATCCGTAACAGCCGCATACTCCATGTCTGCCCGGATGTAAACAGAAAGGGTATTTTTGCCAGGACGGCGGACCGGGAGGTACTGCTTATACGAAATGGGAAAGCTGCGTTATCTGCGTCCCGGGATTTTGACTACATCTATTATACTGATACCTCTACTGTTTATCCTGTTTCAGGTTTGCCCGATATTTTCTTACCCAAGCCGTTCACTGAAAATTACCTGATGGCTTTGGGCCCGGATACCTACTTTAAGATCACGAGGGATGTGATCTGTTTTTTAGAAGGCGGAAAAGAACGCTACCGGATACGCAATCCGGGTATCATCCGTGGAAATTTATTTATACTGGATGAACAGCTTTGTTATATGGATGAGAAGGGGCAATTTATCCTGCTTAACCAGGATGGAGCCCATCCGCTAACGCTTGAAGGAGATCTGTTGCAGCAGCGCAGGATATCTCTCTCGGGACAACAGGGAGAAATATATTGGAATTTTGCCGCCAGGCAATTGTTTGTTTACGCAGATCATTCCTGTTACCGTTTATCATTGGTGAATGCCACCACCGTCAGTTCCAAACTGGTATTAAAGGATTTCGATTTTCAGGGTAACGCTATTGTAAGCGTTTATCATGATGACGAACAGCAAAGAGTATTCCTGGGTAGCCGTACCAAAGGATTATATGTATGCAAGTGGCAACAATTTAGAAATTTTAAAGCCGGGGAGGGAGAGGAAGTATATTATGCGCAGGCTCCGTTTGATAAGAACAAAATTGCAACCCCTGGTGGAACTGTATTCAGCCCGGATGGGAAAGTGGCCCGGCTTCCACTGCTAAGCAGCGGCGATACTGTGGACAGGTATAGTATTGCCCGGGATATGAATGGTAACTACTGGTACAAAAGTTACTGGACTGTGATCAAATTTAACCAGGAAATGAGTGCAATCCTGTGGGCGCAAAAACTGGAAGATGGCATTACCCAGCTCTATGTGGATGGTACAGGCCGTTTATGGATAGGCACAAGGAAAAAGGGGTTATATTTTCTACAGACAACAGCGGCTCACCCGGTGGCCCAACATTACGGGGCGAACCTGAAAGACATCAGTTATCTGATGCAGGAAGGTCCTGACACCTTATGGGTAGGAACGGGGAATGGCCTGTACCGCATTCATGTGGCTTCAGGAAAAATCGATACCATACCTGGCTTCAATAACCGTTATGTTCGTAGTCTTTATATACCACGAGGCGGAGAGGTATGGGTCACCACTTATAATTATGGGATCTTTCTTTATAAAGACGGACGCTTAATCAGCTTGCCCCTGGACCCCAAAAAATACATGGAGGCTGCTCACTGTATTGTTGCCGATAACCAGGGCTTTCTTTGGATCACTACTAACAAGGGGCTTTTCCAGGTCAGCTACGAGGATGTGATGGCTTATGTAAAAGGGGAACGGCAGGAGCTGTTCTACCTTTATTACGGAAAGGACCAGGGTTTTAGTACGAATGAATTTAATGGGGGATGCCAGCCTTGCGCATTAAAGTTGGAGAACGGGGATATTTCGTTGCCTTCGCTGGATGGTCTTGTTTATTTCACCCCTGCAGGTATATTACCTGAATTGCCTGATAAGCAGATATTCATGGACCAGGTTGAGCTGGATGGAAAAAGAATAGATGCAGACAGCACCATCCTGTTGCCCGATCATTTCCGTCATCTCGCGCTTTTTATCAGTACACCCTATTTTGGAGATCATAACAATCTCCGGCTATACTATTCACTGGAAGACGAAAATAGCAGCGATAAAGCACTTTGGCTAAAGGTGAATGACAACAGGATCATAGAGTTTTCATCCATTCATTCCGGGCGCTATAAACTGCGCATCCGTAAAGTGAGTGGCTTTGGGAGCGACAAGGTAATGGAGCGGGTATTTGTGATCCGCGTGGAAGAAGCATTCTATGAGACGACCTGGTTTCGCGTACTGGCAATAGTAGTGATGATGCTGATGGCATTTGTTATCTTCCTGTTGCTGGTAGAACGGGTAAAACGCAAGAACCGTATGCTGGAAGCGCATGTAAAGGAACGTACAAGAGAATTGAAGGAAACGCTGGATAACCTGCAATTGTCTGAACAGCAGCTGCGCAGGCAGGGCTTCATCCAGCAGCAGTTAACGGCGGCCATGTCTCATGATCTCAAAACGCCGTTGAAATATATGATGCAGGTATTGGGCAAAGGAGCAGGCGATAAAACTGAAATAGAGAAAGATGAAAGGAATGTGATCTATGAAAGCCTGTACAATATGTTTCACCTGGTGGAGAACCTGATCTCCTACATGAAATCACAGTATATCAGTGATGACTCATCGTTGGAGATAACAGATCTCTATTTTCTGCTGGAAGAAAAGG
>Ga0209758_1005022_pt1 | contig 10540 bp, 8 predicted proteins | sample AraplaMF_Col_mMF_FD_184258 | JGI IMG/M metagenome (GOLD analysis project Ga0209758, IMG submission 184258) | Arabidopsis root microbial communities from the University of North Carolina, USA - plate scrape MF_Col_mMF (SPAdes) (version 2) | ecosystem: Host-associated > Plants > Roots > Endosphere ... | reverse complement strand
TCGCCGACGTTGGTCAGCTCCTTCTCGATCGTGATCAGATACTCGTAACTGGACAGCTCTTGCGAAATCTCGACAAGGTTCTGCATCGTGGACTTGACGCAATCTGCATCGACGGCGGTGATGTCGGGCCGCTTCGCGGTCTGGACCAGATCGCCCATCAGGCCCGCGAACATCGGCCGGAGATCCTCGACCTTCTTCAAATCGGCCTGGCTGAGAATGCCGGCCAGGCCCGCGTTCACGCACACATTGGTGGCGAGCAGAACGCCAAGGCATCGCCATGCGCACCGTGTGGCGAGCACGCGTGCCGTTGCGACAGGTGTGATGCGATCCGTTTGCCATCTCATCAGCTGCGTCCGATCTCTTCCGCCTCGACAGGTTCGATCCGGTCTCGTCGCAAGCTTAACGCCGCCGGGCGGATCGCTCAATCGCATTCTCGGATCGCGACAGGGGAGTGAACTGTGACGAGCGGTGCCGAACAGATTTTCCGCGCCAGCGCGTTGCAGCGTGCGGCATCGCCCGACGAACTCGATCATCTCGTCGCGATCACCAGGCCGGCCGACTGGATCTTCGCCGCCGTCGTCACGGCTGCGCTGATCGCGGCGATCGTCTGGGGCATCTTCGGCCGGATTCCGTCGCGCGTGTCGGGGCAGGGAATCCTGGTCGGCAGCGGTCGCGTCGTCGATGCGGTCTCCGCCGCGGAAGGACGGCTCGCGTCGCTCGGCGTGTCGGTCGGCGACCATGTCGAGCGCGGGCAGGTGATCGCGCAGATCTCGCAAACGGAGATCGAGCAGAAATACGGCAACGCCGCGGAAACCTACAAGGAGCGTCAGCGCGAGCACGACGACATGGCCGCGAAGGTCGCGGCCGAGCTTGCCGTCAAGGCCTCCAATTTCGAGAAGCTGGAGGCCGCCTTCAACAAGGTGATCGAGGCAACTAGCCAGCGCGTTCAGTCGCTCGATATCGACGTGAAGAACCTCGAGCAGCTGATGGCAAAGGGCTTGACCACGCGCAAGACGCTGGAGGACCGCCGCCTCGAATTGACCGAAGCCCAGCAGCGGCGGACGGATTCGCAGAACGAGATCCTCAAGCTTCATGCGCAGAAGACCGACCTCGAAACCCAGCGCGCGCGCGAATTGCAGCAGGCCGAGTTCGCCGCCAACAATGCGCGCCGGGAAATGCAGGCGCTGGCGGGAACACTGGGGCGCAATTCGCAGGTCTTGAGCCCGATTGCAGGACGCGTGCTGGAGATCAAGACATCGACCGGCTCGGTCCTTGGCGTCGGCACGCCGGTGGTCCTGATCGAGGACGAGGGCGCCAAGCTCGAGGCGGTGGTCTATATCCCCGCGGATCAGGGCAAGAGCGTCAAGCCGGGCTTTGAGGTGCGCGTTGCGCCGAGCACCGTCAAGCGCGAGGAATTCGGCACGATGATCGGGGTCGTCTCGAGCGTCTCCGAATTTCCCGTGACTCCCCAGGGCATGACAGCCGTCCTCCACAACGATCAGCTCGTCAAGGTGTTCTCGCATGACGGCGCGCCGTACGCGGTCGCCGTGTCGCTGAATCCCGATGCGTCGACGGTGAGCGGGTATCGATGGGCGGTCGGAAAAGGGCCGCAGGTTCATCTCACCAGCGGCACGCTGGCCCAGGCCGAAATCACCACCCGGAACCGGCGCCCGCTGGATCTCGTCGTCCCCCTCCTCAGGAAGCTGACCGGGGTCGATGGATAGTCAGGCTTCACCGATCTCTGGAATCAAGAAGACGCCGACGATTCTGCAGATGGAAGCGGCGGAATGCGGCGCGGCCTGCCTCGCCATGGTGCTGGCGTTCCATGGCCGGTGGGTGCCGCTCGAACAATTGCGCGTCGAATGCGGCGTCTCGCGCGACGGCAGCAAGGCGAGCAACGTCGTCAGGGCGGCGCGGCGCTTCGGCCTGTCCGCCAAGGGATTCCGGCAGGAGCTCGCGACGCTGCGCTCGGCGCCGACACCATGCATCATTCACTGGAACTTCAACCATTTCGTCGTCCTCGACGGGATCGAGGAGAAGTACGCTTACATCAACGACCCCGCCTTCGGGCGGCGCCGTATCGGCATCGACGAGCTCGACAGGAGCTTTACCGGCGTCGTGCTCACCATGGAGCCGGACGCCGGATTCGTTCCGCAAGGCAGCAAGCCCGGCGGGCTGCGCCTGCTGGTCCGCGAGCTGCGCGGCTCGAAGGCAGCGGTCGGATTGCTTGTCTTGCTCAGCTTCGTCATGGTCATTCCCGGCCTCGTCGCCGCGAGCTTCTCGAAGATCTTCATCGACGACATCCTGATCCAGCATCTGACGGGGTGGCTGCGGCCGCTGCTGGTTGGCATGGCCATCACCGCTTTGATCCGCACGATTCTGACGCTGCTGCAGCAATCGCTGCTGCTGAGATTGCAGACCAAACTCTCGGTGGTGATGATCAGCCGGTTTCTCTGGCGGGTGATGGCGTTGCCGATGGAGTTCTTCACCCAGCGCCACGCCGGCGACATCGCGACGCGCGTCGCCGCCAACGAGCAGATCGCGCGGCTGCTGGCGGGCGGAATTGCAGCAAATGTGCTCAATCTCACCTCCGTCGTATTCTTTGCCGCCGCGATGGCGATCTACGATGTGTGGCTGGCCGCGATCTGCATCGGCCTGTCGCTGCTCAATGTCCTGTCCCTGCGGCTCTCACACCGGCGTCGGGAGGATCTCAGCCGCGGACTGTCGCAGGAGCGCGGCAAGTCGTTGGGAGCGGTCGTCAGCATCGTCAGGTCGATCGAAACGATCAAGGCGAGCGGCCTCGAAGACGAGGCGTTCGGGCAATGGTCCGGCATTCAGGCCAAGGTTCTCAATGCCGAGCGCGACCTGGCCTCGTCCTCGATCATGCTCGATATGATCCCGACCCTGATCTCCGGAATGACCATGACGGCGATCCTGATCCTCGGCGGTCTGCGGGTCATCGAGGGATCGCTGACGCTCGGCAGCCTCGTTGCCTTCCAGTCGCTGATGGCCAGCTTCTCCGAGCCGGTGGCGACGCTCGTCAACCAGGCCGGCGGATTCCAATTGATCCGAGGGGCGCTCGACCGCCTCGAAGACGTTTACAACTATCCGCTCGGCGACACGGCGAAGGATGATGCATCGGGCCGGCGCTTCCCCGCGAAGCTCGCCGGACGCATCGAACTCCGGAACGTGCAGTTCGGCTATTCGCTGCTCGAGCCGCCTCTGATCGCCGATCTCTCGATCGCCGTCAGTCCGGGATCGCGCGTGGCGCTCGTCGGCGCGTCCGGCAGCGGAAAGTCGACTCTGGGCCGCCTGATCTGCGGGCTCAACAAGCCGTGGGCCGGTGAAATCCTGGTCGACGGCGCTCCGCTCCAGGATGTCCCGCCAAGCATCCTGGCAAACTCCATCGCCTATGTGGACCAGGACATCTTCCTGTTCGAGGGAACGGTGCGCGACAATCTCACGCTGTGGGACCGGACCGTTGCGGATGTCGACCTGACCCGGGCGCTGAAGGACGGCGAGATCCAGGACGAGATCGCCATCAGGGCCGGCAATTACGAATCCTATGTCAACGAGGGCGGAACGAATTTCAGCGGCGGGCAGCGTCAGCGCATCGAGATCGCCCGGGCGCTGGTCGGCCGTCCCTCCATCGTGGTTCTCGACGAGGCGACCGCCGCGCTCGATCCGGTCACGGAGAAGGCGATCGACGACAATCTGCGCCGCTCCGGCTGCACCTGCATCATCATCGCGCATCGGCTTAGCACGATCAGGGATTGCGACGAGATCGTCGTGTTGCGGCAGGGCAAGGTCGCCGAGCGCGGAACGCACGAGACCCTGCTGGCGCTGGGCGGCGAGTATGCGCGACTGGTGTCGCAGGAATGACGGGTCACGTCGAAAGCATTGCGTCGGGTGCGAGCCTTGTCGCGTCGGCGGAATTGCCGATCGAGCTGGCGCTGGATAGCCGCCGCCCCATCCTGCTCGATCACCATGGCTGCGTGCTCAAGATCGTCGCCGGACATGTCGATATTTTTGCCGTTGATGTCGGCGACGGTGGATACGGCAGCAGACATCATCTGTTTCGGGTCGAAAGCGGAGACATCGTTCCAGATCTGCCGTCGGCGAGCGGCTTGAGCTTCATTGCGGTCGGAACCGACGGCTCGCGCGCGTCTGCGCGTTGGAGAGCCGCGCTGTCATCAGAGGCCCAGGCAACGCGCTGGATCGAGCGGCTTGCGCGCTTCGTTGCGGGACCGGCACCGCCGTGGCAGATGGCCGAAGTGCCGGAAGGCGAGGCTGCATTGCCGCCGGGCGCGTGCGGCCGCGGTCCGATGCGGGGCCTGCTCTGGCTGACCGTGGTGCGCGGTCAACTCAGGCTGATGGGAGCAGGGACGGCTTGCGCGGCAGGAAGCCATCCGCTGCCCTTGACGTCCGGCCTGTGGGTCGAGGCAGGCGAGGAGGGGTGTGCTGCGATCGCTTCCAGCGCAGGACCGGCCGTCGGCGAGATCTGGCCGGCGATCGATCAGTTTCACCAGAGCTTCGTCGCATGCGTGCAGGGCAAGCTGGCCCGTGAGCGGGTGGACGAAAGCGCGCGTCTGGCGAACCGGAACGCGCTCGCGGCCGCGCAATCGATGGAAGCCTTCGATCGCCTGTCCGGCATCATCGTGCGGCGCTTCGATCACGACGCGGACGATGCATCCCGGTCGGACCGGCTGGCCGGCGCCTGCCAGATCGTCGGCAGCGCGATGCGCACGCCGATTGCGATCTCCGGACGGATCGACGGCGCCCGGCAGGATTTCACCGGCCTTGCCCAGATCGCGCAGGATGCCCGCCTGCGGCTGCGACAGGTGCTGCTCCGGCCGGATTGGTGGCGAACCGATGCCGGACCGCTGGTCGGCTGGCTTGGCGAGCAGCGCGAGCCCATCGCTTTGGTCTACGAGCCGGGCCGTGGATATGTCATGACCGATCCGCTGACGAGAATTCATCGGCGGGTCGATCGCTCCGTGGCGATGCAGATCGCGCCGGAAGCTGCGATGTTCTATCCGCCGCTGCCGTCACGATCCCTGGGGTTCACCGACCTGCTTCAATTCGCGCTGCGCTATGCGCGCGGCAGCGGTCTGCGCATCGCATTGGCGGTCGCCGTGATCGGGCTGCTGTCCCTGGTGACGCCCTTCGTCACCAATCTGCTGATCAGCTCGATCATCCCGAGATCGGAGCTCGACCAGCTGGTGTTCTGCGCGCTGGCGCTGGGTCTGACGGCGCTGTCGGTGGCCGGTGTGCAGGTCATGCAAGGCCTCGTCATGCTCCGGATGGAAGCGACGATCGACTGGCGATTGCAGGCGGCGATGATCGATCGTCTGCTCAGGCTGCCGACGGCGATCTTCCGGGAGTTCACGGCCGGCGAGCTGGTCGACCGCGCGATGGGCATCGACGCCGCGCGGCGTGCCCTGACAGGCCACGCGCTGCGCGGGATGATCGCCGGCCTGTTCTGCGTGTTCAGCCTTGGCCTGATGCTCTACTACAGTCCCAGATTGGCGTTGATCGCGCTTGCGCTGACGTTGGTCAGGGCGGCTGCGATCGTCGGCACCAACCTGATCCGGCTGCATTTCGAGACGAAGCACTTCAATCAGCAGGGCAAGGTCAGCGGATTTGTTCTTCAATTGCTGACGGGCGTCGGCAAGCTGCGGGTATCGGGGGCGACGCAGCGCGCGCTCGGGATCTGGTCGAGGCAGTTCGCGGCCCAGAAGCAGTATTTCGTGTCGTCGCAGGTCGCGGGCAACGGCCTCGGTGCGTTCGAAACCGCATTTCCCACCATCGCGACGCTGATCATCTTCGCCTATGCGTCCTATTCGGACAGCAATCTGCTCAAGGACATCGGCACGTTCTTCGCGTTCTTTTCCGCCTTCGGCCAGGCGATGGGCGCCATCGGCGCCTGGGCCGGCGGCTTGAGCGAGGCGCTCATCGCCATACCGCCGCTCGTCCGGCTGCGGCCTCTCATCGCCAGCCCCACGGAGATTTCCGACGACCGGACATCGCCGGGAGAGCTGTCCGGATCGATCGAGCTTGCGCGCGTGTCGTTCCGGTATCTGTCGAGCGGCCCCATGGTGCTGGACAACGTCACATTGAAGATTGCGCCGGGAGAATACGTCGCGATCGTAGGTCCGTCCGGAAGCGGCAAATCGTCCTTGTTCCGGCTTCTCCTCGGGTTCGAGCACCCGGAATCGGGCGCGGTGTTCTACGACGGCAAATCGATCGGGACGCTGGATGCCAGCGCCGTGCGGCGCCAGCTCGGCGTCGTGCTGCAGAGCGCGAAGCTGGCGAACGGAACCATCTACGAGAACATCTGCGGCGGGCTCCGGCTGCCCCTCGACCAGGCCTGGGAGGCCGCGCGCCTCGCTGGAATCGAAGACGACATCAAGGCGATGCCGATGGGCATGCTGACCCAGGTGTCCGAGGGTGTCAGCACGCTCTCCGGAGGACAGCGGCAGCGCATCATGATCGCGCGCGCCATCGCGCGGCGTCCGCGCGTCCTGCTGTTCGACGAGGCGACGAGCTCGCTGGACAATCGGTCCCAGGCCATCGTCAGCGATGCGCTGGAAAACCTCAACGTCACCCGTATCGTGATCGCGCACCGGCTCAGCACCGTGCAGCGCGCCGACCGGATCATCGTGCTGGTCGACGGCAAGATCGTCGAAGCCGGGACGTTCGCGGAGTTGAACGCGGCGTCCGGTGTTTTCGCAGCATTCGCGCGGCGGCAGATGCTCTGATCGGCATTTGCGCAAAGAAAAACTCCCGGACGTCATTGTCCGGGAGTTTCTGGATCGAGGCAGCCGGATCTATTGGGGCCGGGCCTTAGTTCAGCTTGACGCTGGTCGAGCCACCAGCGCCAGTCGCGATCCCGCCGATAAGGATGATGCCGGCTGCGATACCTGCCACGACGGGGCTCTTGAAGAAGTCGCCGACCGCATGGCCGACCACGTGCGCCTCGTGCGAGATGAAATGCCCGATGCTGGAGAAGAAGCCGCCGCCAGCGACTTCATCGAGCTGGTCGATCGAGAGTTCGAAGTTCGCACCGTCGTTGTTGATCTGATGGGCCATGGTGTCTCTCCTGTCTTGATGCCGCGGGATCATCCCCGCAACTGTGGACAGGATGCCTCACGCCTCCGCTGCTCGCCGTGACTGGAGTCACGCTGCTGCATGTGATCATGATTTTGTCGCTGGCGTGCAGGCTTTGGCAGTATTGTCCAAGCGAAGCCGCCCGTGGCTCATCCCTCGTATTGATCCAGTCCCATCGCCCAGGACGACTGATCGTAGCCGCTGGCGTAGTTGCGGTTGTTCACCGCCGGATTGCGATTGACCATCGGCCGCATGAACATCGGATGCGTCGCGCTGCGCACCTCGTGCTCGACCGTGAACAGCGGCTTGCCGCTGTCGAGGTCGACGATGTCGCAGAACCGGTACTGGTACTGGTTGTCCTCGCGCGAAATCAGGTCGCGCGCGAGCAGCTTGCGGTACGGGCCGGAAAAGTCGGTGATGTACATCTGCACGTGGTGGCCGTCATATCCTGGCTGCGGCCGGTCGGTCTCGCGAAACAGCAAATGCTGGTCGCGCCCCGTCTGCACGGCGGCGACGGCGCCGTCGCCGTTCCGCAGGCTCGCTGGCATGTTCATGATCTCGGGATAGAAGGCGCAGATCGCTTTGGCGGTGCCGACCGGCACGTCGAACTCGACATAGGGAATACCGAGCGCGATGCGGCCGAAGCGCGCCGCGTCAGGCTCGTGGATGCGCATGCGGTTGCCCCACGGACAAATCGCCTCGACGTAGTCGTTATGCTCGGCGAAGGCGAACGCCGTGCCCTCGAGCTTCTTCGCGACCGAAGCCAGCCGTTGCAGCAGCGCCTCGCGGCCCGCGATCACCAGGCCGGTATGGCCGCGCAGCACCTGCGGCTTGCCGCTCGGCAGATGAAACTGGCTGCGTCCGGCATTGATCCACATGTTGGTGTCCGACACCATCAGAAAGGGATCGCGGGTGAGCCCGAGCCCGGTGACGTAGAACAGCGTGGCGAGGCGCTGATCCGGGACCTGGATGTTGACGTGCTCGAAATGGATCGCATTGCCGAGATCTTCTTGGGATCGATCGAATTGTTGCGGCATGGATGTGCTTCTCACTGGAGGACGGACACGCCATAGTAGAGCACAATTTCCGCCAGCCGAAACCAGCCGTCGATCACATCTTGAGAGCAGGGCGCAATGTCCTTTGCCGGCTTGCCGTGGCGGCCAGTCCCTGTAATCTGCACACAACAAGAAAGGGAAGGGATCGATGGGAGGAGTATTGGAGGGCGTGCGCGTCCTCGATTTCGGGCGCTATATCGCCGGGCCCTATTGCGCGACCCTGCTGGCCGAATTCGGCGCCGAAGTCATTCGCGTGGAAAAGCGCGACGGCAGCGAGGACCGCTTCGTGGCGCCGGTCGGTGAAGGCGGCGAGGGCGCGCTGTTCCTTCAGGTCAACCGCAACAAGAAGTGCATCACGCTCGACCCGATGAAGCCGGAAGGGCAGGAGGTGATGCGCCGGCTGGTCAAGACCGCCGATGTCGTCGTCGCCAACCTGCCGCCGCAGACGCTGCAGGCGATGAAGCTCGACTACGACTCCCTGAAGGCGATCAAGCCGGACATCATCCTGACGACGGCCACCGCGTTCGGCGGACCGGGGCCATGGTCCGACCGCGTCGGCTTCGACGGGGTCGGGCAGGTCATGTCGGGCTCGGTCTACATGACCGGCGCCGGCGATCCGCCGTATCGGGCCGCGGTGAACTGGGTCGATTTCGGAACGGCGCTGCATTGCGCGTTCGGAACGCTCGCCGCGCTGATCGAGCGCGGCAAATCCGGGCGCGGGCAGATCGTCGAGGGCGCGCTGCTTGCGACCGCGCTGTCCTTCACCAACGCCACGCTGATCGAGCAGGCCGTCATCAACGTCAATCGTGTGCCGACGGGAAATCTCGGCCAGACCGCGGCGCCGGCCGATATCTACCGCACCCGGGATGGCTGGGTGCTGTGCCAGGTTACGGGTCATCCGCTGTTCAAGCGCTGGGCGAAATTGATGGGCGAGGAGGAGCAGTGGTTGAACGATCCGCGCTTTGCCGACGACATCAGCCGTGGCAACAACGGCCCCGTCATCAGCGAGCGGATGGCGCGCTGGTGCGCCGAACGCACCACGCAGGAGGCCGTCGACACGCTGGGCAAGGCGATGATCCCGACCGGCCCTGTGCTAAGCCCGCAACAGGCGCTGGATCATCCGCACATCCGTGCCGCCGGCTTCCTGCAGGACGTCGATTATCCCGGCTTGCCGAAGTCGGCGCCGGTCGCCCGCGCCGCGGTCCGTCTGTCGGAAACGCCGGGTGAAATCGCAAGTCGCCCGCCGACGCTCGGCGAGCATACCGATCTCGTGCTGGCCGAGCTCGGCTACGACCAGGCTGCGATCGCGGCGCTTCGGCAACGCGGGATCATCTAGCCGAGCGGATTGGACCAAGCCAAGCGGCCCCGCTATTTGCGGAGCCGCTCCGGTCTTGCGGGTTTCTACGCCGCGGACGCCTTGGCGTTGACGCCCTTGCGCAAGGCCACCGTGTTCAGCTTCGTGTTGGCAGCCTTCTCTTCATTCAGGTTCGTGGTCAGGAAGCGCACGATCTCGTCGTGTCCGAGCTCCTCGGCCCAGGCGATCAGCGTGCCGTAACGGCACATCTCGTAATGCTCGACGGCCTGGGCGTTGGCGACGATGGCGGCGTCCAGCACGGCCTTGTCCTCGATCTCGCCCGCAGTCTCGTTGGCTTCCTTGATGATGCCGTCGATGGCCGGGCACTGCGTCCCGCTCGGCTCCTTGCCGAGCTTTGCGAAGGCCTTCTGCAGCCGTTCGACCTGCCTGTTGGTCTCCTCGAGATGGTTCGTCAGGCCGGCCACGAGGTCCCGGTTGGTGGCCTTGTCGATCATCGTCGGCAGCGCCTTCAGGATCTGCTGCTCCGCATAATAGATGTCCTGCAGACCGTGGATCAGCAGGTCTTCCATCGATTTGATGTCCTTGGTGAAGAGTCCCATTTCAGACGGCTCCATATTTCATGGTGAAAGGGAGTGGAACGCCGGCAGGCGGGAGCCGTTCCTATCTCGGAGCCGGACAGGGAGCATCGACATGGCCGAAGCACGTTTTGCCGAATTGTTGGGGCAGGCCGCCATGGACGTCTGGGGCGACATGCCGCGCGACATCCAGGAGGCGCTGTTCGAGACGGCGATGAAAGGCCATGCGGGGGAGCGCGAAGCCCTCGCGCGGCTGCTGCACGATCGCCACCCGCGCACCGCCCATCCCGCCAAGCCGAGCTTGACCTAGTTCGACGCCAGCGCCGTCCTGGCGACTTCCGCCATCCAGCCGGACGCGACCGGCAAAATGGCGTCGTTGAAATCGTAGCGCGGGCCGTGCAGTTCGGCGCCGTCGCGGAGTTCGCCGTTGCCGATCCAGACGAAGGCGCCGGGGCGCTTTTGAAGATAGAAGGCGAAATCCTCGC
>Ga0209758_1005021_pt1 | contig 10542 bp, 10 predicted proteins | sample AraplaMF_Col_mMF_FD_184258 | JGI IMG/M metagenome (GOLD analysis project Ga0209758, IMG submission 184258) | Arabidopsis root microbial communities from the University of North Carolina, USA - plate scrape MF_Col_mMF (SPAdes) (version 2) | ecosystem: Host-associated > Plants > Roots > Endosphere... | reverse complement strand
ATGTACGCCAGCGCGCCCTCGGCGGAGGCGTCGAGGTGGCGCTCGCCCGTGATCTCCGGCTGCATCCAGCGCGTGATCTCGTCCTGGAAATACGCCGTGGTGCCGGTGACGAACACGGCGAGCAGCAACCAGCCGAAGAGCAGACCAAGCCACGTATGCAGCCAGGCCATCGACTGACGAAGGCCCTCCTTCATGCACCCGCTCCGTGCATCGACACGTAGAGGGCGATGGCTGGCGGCACGCACACGATGGCCAGCCATACCCATGCGCGCGTCGCGGTGGCCACGGCGAACGCCATGATCGCGACGCACGCATAGATCGCGAACGACGAGAGCATGCCGGTCATCACGGCTTCCACGCGAGCGATCGGCAGCCAGCGTGCCATCGCGGCGGTGTAGAGCGCCGCGGCGAGATAGCCGCCGATCAGGGCGACCAGCGCGCGCGACGCGACCTGGAGACCCTGCGCGAAGCGCGAGGGGCGGGCGGAGGTGACGGACTGACGCATGGCGATGCCGGCTGACTCAGAAGAAGCGATAGTTGAACGTCACGGTGTAGCTGCTCGGCGGCGCGTAGTAAAGGTTGCTGAACTCGTCGAGCACGAAGTATTTGCGGTTCAGCAGGTTGTCCGCGTTGAGCTGCAGCGACGCCTGGCTGTTGAACTGGTACTTCGCCATCGCCGTCACGAGCATCACCGACGACTGGTCGACGCGCTGCGGACCGTCCGGCCCATCCACCGGCGCATGGCTGGCCGACTGCCAGTTCGCGCCGCCGCCGACGGTCAGACGGTCGAGCACACCCGGCAGGCGATAGGTGGTGAACAGGCGTACCAGCGTGCGGGGCAGGGCCGTGCGCAGTGCGCCACCGTTCTGCGGCGCCTTCACGTTGAAATGCGACCAGCCGAGCGTGCCGTTCCAGCGCTCGGTCATGTCGCCCGAGGCCTCGAACTCGTAGCCGCGCGACTTCGTGCCGTTGACGGCGTTGTACGCCTGCGTGCGGCCATCCGGCAGGAATTCGCCCACCGCGGCTTCCGCCACGTTGTCCTGGCGGGTTTCGAAGAACGTCAGCGAGGTGTTCAGCGCGCCGTTGAAGTGGCGGCCCTTGATGCCTACTTCGCGGCTGCTGCCGAGCACCGGGTCGAGGAAGCTGCCATTGGCGCGACGGTTGTCCTGCGGGTCGAAGATCTTCGTGTAGCTCGCGAACGCCGAGTACGTGCCATCGATGTCGTAGACGAGGCCGGCGTACGGAATCGACTTCGACTGTTTCTGGTGCCAGGTGCCGCTGGTACTGTCGTTGGTGTCGTTCTTCCAGCGGTTGAAGCGGGCGCCGAGGATCAGCTTGAGCGGATCGGCGAGCTGCAGGCGCGCGGCGGCGTACACACCGGTCTGCTTCGTCTTGGCCGAGCTGTACGGGGTCTTGTCGCCGAACTCCGGGTACGGATAGCTGCCGTTCCACTCGAAGAAATCGCCGACCGGCGCGATCTCGTCGTACGGGCGCTCCCACGAGTTGCGCGAGTAGTCGGAGCCGCTGACGCCGACGACCAGCTCATGATCGCGGCCGAAAGCCTGGAAAGGCCCCGACGCGTAGACGTCGAGCAGATTCTGCCGGCCGGCGTCGGTGCCGCGATAGGCGAACGGATCGATGCCTTCGCCCGTTTCGCGATTGGGGAACCCGTAGACGTAGAACAGCGCGTCGTCGGCATCGGTTTCGCGACGGCTCGCCATCGCGCGGATCTGCCAGCCGTTGTCGAACGAATGCTTGAGGTCGACGAAGGCCGTCCTGGTGGTGTTGTTCCAGAACGTCCAGTCGGCCGCGCTGGTGAAACCGCGGGGCCACTTGATGAAGGTGCCCGTATCGTCGAACACCGGGAACGAGCCCCATGTGTTGCCCTTCGGCTCCGTGCGCTGGTAGTCGAAACCGACGCTGAGCACGGTGTCGGGCGTGAGATCGGCGTCGACGACGCCGTACACCACCTTCTTCTTGCTGTGATAGCGGTCGAGGTACGAATCGCCGTCTTCATAAGCGCCCACGAGACGGCCGCGCACGCTGCCCGTGGCGTTCAGCGGCGTCGCGATGTCGAACGTGCCGCGCGTCGTATCCCACGAGCCGTAGCTCACCGAGGCATCGGCCTGCAGCGTGCGGCTGTCCGCGCGCTTGCGCACGAAGTTGATCGAGGCCGCCGGGCTGCCCGCGCCGCTGAGCAGGCCCGTGGCGCCGCGCACGACTTCGATACGCTCGTAGATGGCGGTATCCAGCGAACCGTCGGCCGAGCTGGCATTGAGGCCTGCGGCGATCGGCACGCCGTCGTACGACATGTTCTCGATCTGGAAGCCGCGGGCGTAGAACACCACGCGCTCCGTGTCGTACGCGCTGGACGACACGCCGGTGGTGTTGTCGAGCACGTCGCGCACGTTGGTGAGGTTCTGATCCTCGATGCGCTGCTCGGTGATCACGCTGATCGACTGCGGGGTGTCCTGCAGCGTGAGGGGAAGGCGCGTCGCGGCGGACGTCTGCTCCACCGTATAGGGCGAAGCAGCCTGGCCTTTCACGTTCACGGCGTCGAGGGTGGTGGCCGAACCGGAACCGGCGGTCGTGGATTGGGCGAGCACGCCGAAAGGCATCGCAAGAGCGAGGCTGGCGGCGAGCAGCGTCGGCCGCGGCAGACGGGAACGGTTGCAGAACATGGATATAGCCCCTGGGCGTTGGAAGGCAGGCGTGGCGCCGGCTGGAGGAAAGGCCGACGTGGCTTGCGAGGGGCTGGCTAGTCGAAGACGGCGATTCTACACGAGTGGGACGCGTGGTGTACGCTGCGCGGCCGGAATCAGACGCGAAGCAATCACGCATGGCCCTCAAATCCACGGTGTTCAAGGTCGAGCTGCAGATCAGCGACATGGATCGGCACTACTACCAGACCCACGCACTGACCATCGCCAGGCACCCGTCGGAAACCGACGAGCGGATGATGGCGCGGGTGCTCGCCTTCGCCCTCAACGCCGACGACGCGCTGGCTTTCGGCAAGGGGCTGAGCGCCGACGACGAGCCCGACCTCTGGCGCAAGGAGCTCACCGGCGAGGTGGATCTCTGGATCGAGCTGGGCCAGCCGGACGAGCCCGCGATCCGCCGCGCGGCCGGCCGGTCGCGCCGGGTGATCGTCTACACGTACAGCGGCCGCAGCGCCGACGTATGGTGGAAGAAAACGTCCGCGGCGGTGGCACGGACGAAGAATGTGTCGGTGGTCGACATCGACCCGGCCACGGTGGAGGCCCTGGCGGCCCTCACCGAGCGCACGATGCAGATGCAGTTCATCGTGCAGGACGGCCACGCGCAGGCGATCGTCGGCGACACGATCGTGCCGGTGGAGCTCCACTTTCTTGCCGGTTAGACGTCTATTTGTCCGATTTCACCAAGACGGGGCGCGCGAGTCCTGCAAGACGACCCGGCTCAACCCTCCTGATACTGGACACCATGCGATGTCCGGACAGGGAAGGACGGATTACATCCTGCATGGATTTCATTCGTCGATCGGAGGGTTATTCCCATGTCTTCAGCGTTCGCGCCTTCGTTGCGTTGGCAGGTCGTCACGGCGTCGATTCTCGTCGGTGCCATCGCTTTCCTCGCATCGCCATCCGCCCGTGCCGCCGGGGCGCCGTTCGACCGCGCGGCTTTCGAGGTCGCGGCAGAGGATGCCAGCCCCGCTGAACCCGCCGCGCCGGCGAAGGCGGACGACACCTCGATCCGGCCGTTCCCGAAGTTCCGCGCCACCGACGAACAGCTTGCCGACCTGAAGCGTCGCATCGCCGCCACGCGCTGGCCCACGAAGGAGCTCGTGAACGACACGACGCAAGGCGTGCAGCTCGCGACGATGAAAAAGCTCGCCGACTACTGGCAGTCCGGCTACGACTGGCGCAAGGTCGAGGCACGCCTCGACGCGCTGCCGCAGTTCGTCACCACCATCGACGGCGTGGACATTCACTTCATCCACGTCAAGTCGAAGAACAAGAATGCGCTGCCGATCATCATCACGCACGGCTGGCCGGGTTCGGTCATCGAGCAGATGAAGATCATCGACGGCCTTGCGAATCCCACGGCACACGGCGGCAAGGCGTCCGACGCGTTCGACGTGGTGATTCCCTCGTTGCCGGGTTACGGCTTCTCGGGCAAGCCCGAAGTCACCGGCTGGGATCCGCAGCACATCGCGCGTGCGTGGACCACGCTCATGGGGCGCCTGGGCTACAAGAAGTTCGTCGCGGCCGGCGGCGACTGGGGCGATGCCGTGACCGAGCAGATGGCCGTGCAGGCGCCGCCCGGGCTGCTGGCGATCAACAGCAACATGTCGGCGACCATTCCCGATGACATCGCGAAGCTGCTGGCGGCCGGTGCACCGGCACCGGCCGGGCTGGGTCCGGAGGAGCAGCTGGCCTATTCGCAGCTCGACGATTTCTACAAGCACGGCCTCGGCTACGCGCAGGAAATGACCAACCGCCCGCAGACGCTCTACGCGCTGGAAGATTCGCCGATCGGTCTGGCGGCCTGGATGCTCGATCACGACATCCGCAGCTACAAGATGATCGTGCGCATCTTCGACGGTGGGAAGGAAGGCCTGTCGCGCGACGACATCCTCGATAACGTGACGTTCTACTGGTTCACGGAAACCGCGGTGTCGTCGGCTCGCCTGTACTGGGAGAACAAGCTCAACTTCTTCGAGCCGAAGCACATCAAGATACCCGTCGCGGTCAGCGTGTTCCCCGACGAAATCTACGCCGCGCCCGAAAGCTGGGCGAAGAAGGCGTTCCCCAATCTGATCCACTACAACCGCCTGCCGAAGGGCGGCCACTTCGCCGCCTGGGAACAGCCGGAATTCTACGTGAGCGAAATGCGCGAGTCGTTCCGGACGCTGCGCAAGTAACGGCCGACGCGGGGTAGCCGCCTCGGGCGGTTATCCCGCGAACCCGCCATCGTCGAGAAATGTCTGTTCCTCGGGCGTCGTCTGGCGCCCGAGCTCGCGATTGCGATGCGGAAACCGGCCGAACCTGGCGATCACGTCGCGGTGTGTGCGCGCATAGGGCAGGAACTCGCCGCCGAGCGCTTCGAACAGCCGTAGCGATTCGTCCTGATCCGCCATGTCTTCCGAATGTTCGAACGGCAGGTAGCAGAACGCACGGAGATCGTGATCGAGTTCCTTGTCGAAGCCGCGGTCGAGCACGTGACGCGCGATGAAGCGCGACAGCGGATCCGTCGCGTACATGTGCGCCGTGCCACGGAAGGCGTTGCGCGGAAACTGATCGAGCAGGATCAGCAACGCGAGGCAGCCATTGGCGCTGTCGAGCCAGCTGTCGAGTTCGCGCCGCGCGGCCGCCATGTGCGCGCCGAGAAAGTGGCTGTGGAACAAGGCGTCGAACGCGGCGTCGCTGCTGAACCAGCGGTCGTAACCCGCATCGCGCCAGAACGACACGACGCGCTCGGGCGTCTCGGGCATGGGGAGGGGAGGGGTAGTCGTGGACATGCAGCCTTCCTGTGCGGATGTCCCGGGATCATAACGTCAAGCGACGAGTCCCGGCGTTTGTGGGAAGCCCGCTGGCGGGCGAATGGGTGCTCGCGGCAAGCACCCATTCGCCCGCCAGCGGGCTTCCCACAGAGTCTCCGTCAGGGCGGATGCGCGTCGAGCCACGATATGGCAAACGCTTCCAGCGACACCTTTTCCGGCACCGCCAGGCCATCCACATCCACCCACCGCCGCGCCGCAAGCACGAACCCCTGCTTCGCGCGCGCCGCCGCCACGCGCGCCGCGGCCTGCTGCTGACGAAGCTGCACGATGTGCGGTGAAGGCTGGCCCGGTTTTGCGAACTTCTGGTAACGGCGCAGTTCGTCCGCCACCGCCGCGGTGTCGCGCGCGGCCTTGTCGACGGCATCGCGTGCGGTGCGGAGCCGGGCCAGCGCGTCGTCGGTCATGGGGTGAGCCTGGAGAAGGGAACGCCCATGGTAGCGGCACGGTCAGCCGGCGTCGTCCTTCCTGCCTTGCAGACGATGCGTCCAGTCTTCCACGGTGCGCGACTCGAGCCTGCGTCGCGCATGATGTCGCCAGCCATCGGCGAGCGTCGGCAGGTCGGCCATTGCGGTCAGCGCCTCGTAGTCGAGACGATCGACGTAGAACACCCGCCATAGTCGTACGATCGTCCATTCCGGCGTTGCGCGATGCACGAGTTGCAACGCGTCGCCCGGCGCGACATCGCCTTCCTCCAGCACGCGGTAGTACCAGCCGGTGCGTCCCGATTGCTGCACGCGCAGCGCCATGTCCTTCACGCCGAAGCGCAGATTGAGCTTCCAGCACGGCTGCCGCCCCTGGCTCACCTGGAGCAGTGCGGAGCCCAGGCGGAATACATCGCCGACCGCCACATCGGCCTCGACGAGACCGGATGTCGACAGGTTCTCGCCGAACGCACCCGGGCTGGCCAGCCGCTCCGCGTCGTCCAGTTCGGCACGCCAGCTCGCGTAGTGATCGTGCGGATAATGATGCACGGCCTTCTCGGGGCCGCCGTGACGCTTCAGGTCGCCCTGCGCGTCGCCGCTAAGGCCAGTGAACGTGATGCGCCGCACCTCATCGACCGGGTGCTTGTCGATACCGCTGACCGCACCCGCGTCGCCCAGCGACGCCACGGGCCCGGTCATGACCCTGCCTATCGGATAGTAAGCCTTCATTCGCGAATCATCCCGCCGATGATGAGGAGGCGTCCACCGGTTACGACGTCGCCGGCATGGCGACGTCGTACGCGTGGAGCGATCAGGCGCGACGCAGCTTCACGGCCGGGAAGTCGACCGGGATACCGAGCGCGACGTTCACGTAGTTGGTGAAGAGGTTCAGGGCCACGTGGGCGACGATTTCCACGATCTTCTCGTCGTCGAAGCCGGCGTCACGCACGACCTGCACGTCGGCGTCGGTCAGCTGCCCGCGGGCTTCGACGAGCTTCAGCGCGAAGGTCAGCGCGGCCTGCGTGCGCGGGTCGTCGGACTGTCCGCCCTGCGCGGCGGTCATCTCGGCACCGGTGGCACCCGCTTTGCGGCCCAGCGCGGTATGCGCGGCGAGGCAGTACTCGCAGGCGTTACGGTCGGCGACCGCCACGGCGATCTGCTCGCCAAGCTTCGCATCGAGCGTGCCGCCACCCAGGGCGCCGAACGAACCCCACATGCTCTTCAGCGCGGCCGGCGAATTGGCGACGGCGCGGAACATCGCGGGGACGGTGCCGAAAGCGCCGTTGATCTGGTCGAGGATCACCTTGCGGTCGTCGGTGGTGTGCTGGCGGTCGATGAGCGTTACACGGTTCATGGTCTGACTCCTTCGCTTCGGAGCGCCGGAATGGCGTCTCTCGTTGCTGGAAAGTCTAGGCAGGCGACCTGTATGATTTGCCGCAATTGGTCCACGAAATGATGCAAATCGTCCAGATGACCCTCTCCGAGCCATTCCAGCCACCGGTCGACCGCCTGTCCGCGCTGCTAGAGCGCTTCCGGGTGCGCGCACACCACTTCCACGCGGGGCCGCTCTGCGGCACGACGACGTTCGCGGCCGAACCGGGCAGGGCGTTCCTCCACGTGCTGCGACGGGGCGATACCGACGTCACCCACCTGGCGGGAAGCGGACTGCCCCGCAGCATCGCGTTGTCCGAGCCCACCATCCTGTTCTACCCGCGACCGCTCACGCACGCGTTCCGCGATCCGCCGGAAGAGCGCAACGACTTCGTGTGCGCCACGCTGGATTTCGACGGCGGGATCAAGCATCCCATCGTGCAGGCGCTGCCGCCGCTGGTGATGCTGCGCATCGCCGACGTCGAGGGCATCGGCCAGACGCTCGACCTGCTGTTCGCGGAAACCGAGCGCGTGCGCTGCGGGCAACGCCTGCTCGCCGATCGCCTGTTCGAAGTCCTGCTCGCGCAGATCATGCGCTGGCTGCTCGATCATCCGGCCGAGGCCGGTATCGAAACCGGCCTCATCGCCGGTCTCGCGCACCCGCGCCTCGCGCGCTTGCTCACCGCATTGCACGAGCGGCCCGGCGAGGCATGGACACTGGAATCGATGGCGAGCACCGCGGGCATGTCGCGCAGCGCGCTGGCCTCGGGCTTCAGGTCGCTGGTTGGCGCGACGCCGGCGGATTACCTGCTGCGCTGGCGTGTCGCCATCGCGCAATCGATGCTCCGCGAAGGCAAACCGGTCGGGCTGATCAGCGACAACCTCGGCTACGCCAGCCCCGCCGCGTTCTCGCGCGCGTTCGCGCAGGTCGCGGGGCACTCGCCCCGCGCCTGGCTCGCGGAGCAGCGGATCGTTAAAGGGTCTTGAGGGGCCCGTACGTGCCCTCGTAGCTGCGCGGTGTGATGAAGGGCATCAGCAGCGTGCGGATCGCGTGGGGGAGGCGGGCGGCTTTCGAGAGGCGGTCCGTCATCGCCTGCACATGGGCGACGCGCGCCTGCCGCAGCTGTTCGAAACGCGGGCCGACGCGTGCATCGTCGTCGGTTTCCGCGACGACCTGCGCGAGCACGATGGCGTCTTCCATCGCCAGCGCGGCGCCTTCGGCCCAGACGGGTGCGGTCGCGTGCGCCGCGTCGCCCACGAGCACCACGCGACCCTGGCTCCACGACGCCATGCGGATCTCTTCGATCGGCGAGTGGTAGATGCCTTCGGGATGCGCCAACGCCCACGAGAGCGCCTTGCGCACGCGCTCGGGAAACGCGCGGAACGCCGCGTCGAGGCGTTCGACGTGCGAACCGGATGTGTCGGGAGCGCTGAGCGACACCCATCCGTAGACGGTGGTGTCGTCGACGGGCAGCAGCAGGATCATCCCTTCCTTGCCCGTCCACACGGTCCACCCGTCGACGCCGGGGTTCGGCGCCATGAAACGCCAGCTCTCGGAAGCGAGCCGCGCGGCGACGGCGTGCGACGAGCCCATCACCGCTGCGCGCACGGTCGAACGTACGCCATCGGCACCGACGAGCAGCCGGGCCGCGCGTTGCGATCCACCGGCGAGGGTGACGTCGACGGACGCATCGTCCTGGCGGATCGCGGTGATCGCCTGTGTCACGAACTCGCAGGATGTTTCGAGATCGGCACCGAGCATGGCGACGAGATCCGCGCGACGCACCGCGCGTGGGCGCATCGCTTCGCCCCAGAACGCGTCTTCGTCGATCGCCGCGAGCAGGCGGTCGCCCGAGGTGCGGTATTCGCGCTTGCGCACCGGGTATCCGAGGCGATCGATCCCGTCCGCGAGGCCCAGGCGATCCAGCGCCGCGATGGCGTTACCGGGAAGATTGATGGCGAGGCCACCGTCGGCCGCGTGAGGGGAGCGCTCGACGACCGTGGCGCCGATGCCCTGTCGATTCAGGGCCCGGGCAGTGGCGAGGCCGGCGATACCGCCGCCGGCGATGAGGACGCGCTGCGAAGTCGTGGATGTCATGCGAGGGGGAAAGGCGATACGGGGACTCCCGAGCATGCCTCAGGAGGGGGTGCCTTGTATGCCTCGATTGGGGGTGGACTTGTGTTTCTGCGAACGAGTCGTTGCCGGGCCGAATGTGGGAAGCGCGCTGGCGCGCGATGGGTGCTTGCCGCGAGCCCCCTTTGCGCGCCAGCGCGCTTCCCACAGTGGCTTTCGCTCCGACTCCGTCAGCTTGCCGCCGGCGGTCTCAGCTGCGACACCGGCGGCGCGCGCTTGCTCTCCTTGCTGCGATAGAGCATGCGGTCGGCGGCTTCGATGAGCGAGGCGGCGTCGGAACCATCCCCCGGCGTCGCGGCCACGCCGATCGTGATCGCCGGGTGGGCCGTTTCGCGCAGGGAGGCCTCGCCCACCACGCGGCTCATGCGTTGCGCGATGTTCGTCGCCTGCTCCAGCGAGGTGCCTGGCAACACGACGAGGAATTCGTCGCCGCCATAGCGGCCCAGGTGATCGTGTTCGCGCAGCATCTGCCGCATGCGCTCGGCCACCCAGACAAGGGCGCGGTCGCCCGCGCCGTGGCCGTAGTGATCGTTGATCGCCTTGAAGCGGTCGAGATCGATCAGGAACAGCGCGACCGGCGCCTGATCGCGTTGATGCGCGACGAGCTCGGACTCGAGCGCAGCGAGCACGCCGCGACGGTTCAGCGTGCCGGTGAGCGCGTCCTTCGATGCTTCGCTCAGCATGCTGCTACGCGACGTCTCCCAGTACGCGGCCATTTCGTTGAAGCGCTCCGCGAGCGCGGTCAGCTCGTCGTCGCCATGCACCGGCACGCGCACACCCGACTCCCCCTCGCCGAGCTTTCGCGCCGCCGCACCGAGTTCGCGCACGGGATGAAGGAGCGATCGCAGGAACACGACGAGCAGGGCGATCGAGACCAGCAGCGTGCCGGCCCATGCGGCGACGAGCCAGCGCAGCTGCCGGTGCCGTTCTTCCACCGCGCGGTGGTAGCGGGCCTTCACGGCGCCCGCCAGCTGCACGCGTGCCTTCGTGATATCCGCGATGGCGAGCTCCAGCTCGCTGCGCGCCATCGCCGCCGCCGGGTCGTTCGAACGGTTGAGGCTGCGCACCTGTTC
>Ga0209758_1005018_pt1 | contig 10548 bp, 7 predicted proteins | sample AraplaMF_Col_mMF_FD_184258 | JGI IMG/M metagenome (GOLD analysis project Ga0209758, IMG submission 184258) | Arabidopsis root microbial communities from the University of North Carolina, USA - plate scrape MF_Col_mMF (SPAdes) (version 2) | ecosystem: Host-associated > Plants > Roots > Endosphere ... | reverse complement strand
CGCTGGCCGAACAGCGCGGCATCGGCGCGTGCGTTCGCGGCTTCGGTCTGGCGGGTGCGCCGGCCCCAGAAATCGAGTTCCCAGCTCGCGTCGAAGCCGAGGTCGAAGAGCCGGAACTCGCGGTCGACTCCCGGGATGTTGCCGATCGGAAGCTGGCCGTTCTCGCTCAACCGGTTCTCGGTGGCCGAGCCGGTCGCCTGCACGGTCGGCAGCCGTCCGCCCACCACGGCGTCGCGATTGGCGCGCGCTTCGGCGAGGCGCGCTTCGGCCTCCTTGAGATCGGGCGCGCTCGCCAGCGCGCGGTTGACCAGCGCCGAGAGCTGCGGGTCGCCGAAGCTGTCCCACCAGGCGAGATCGACTGCGCCGGGCGTGCCGGATTCGAGCCACGGCGCCTGCGCAGCGGCGCTCGGCGCCGGCCGCTGGTAATCGGGCCCGACGGTGCAGCCGGCGAGCATGAGGGGCAAGGCGAGAAGTGGCAGGCGAGGCATCGGGATCACTCCATGCGCGCGCGGAACAGCCAGGCCGATGCAGAGAGCGTCGCGCAGGCGATCAGCGCGAGCGGCCAGAGCTGGTGGAACACGGCGGCGGCGGGCATCGCCTTGAGGAACAATCCCTGGACGATGACGAGGAAATAGCGGGCCGGATCGAGATAGGTCACGATCTGCAGCCAGCCCGGCATGTTGTCGATCGGGCTGGCATAGCCCGAGAGCAGGATCAGCGGCGTGGTGATGAGGAACACGCCGAGGAACGCCTGTTGCTGCGTCTTCGCCAGCGCCGAGACCAGCATGCCCAGCCCGATCAGCGCGAGCATGTACATGGCGAGGCTGAGGAAGAAGAGCAGCAGCGATCCGGTGAACGGCACGCCGAACACGAGCGGCGCGATGATGAGATACATGCTGCCGTTGATGACCCCGATGCAGAAGGGCGGGACCATCTTGCCGATCAGTATCTCATGCACGCGCAAGGGCGAGACCATCAATTGGTCGAATGTCCCCAGCTCGCGCTCGCGCGCCACTGATTGCGACGTGATCGCCAGCCCCGCGACCGAAGTGATGATCGCGACCAGCGAGGGCAGGGTGAACCAGATATAATCGAGCGACGGATTGTACCAGTTGGTGACCACGCTTCCCGGCGGCGCCTGCGGGCCTGGCCGGATCATTGTGTCGGCGCCGACGCCCGCGACGATCCGGGTGAGGTAGCCGTTGACGATTTGCGCCGCGTTCGAGCGCCGCCCGTCGAGTACCACGCCCACCGTCGCCGGCCTGCCTGCGGCGACGTTGCGGTCGAAATCCTCGTCGATCACCAAAGCGGCGATCACCTTCTGGTTGTCGATCGCCTCGCGCAGCTCCTGCGGGCTCCGGAGCGGTACGATCTCGCGGAAATTGGGGCTGCCCGCGATTCGGCTGACGATCTCGGCCGAATGCACGCCCGAACTGCGGTCGAAGATCGCGACATCCACATTCTTGACGTCGAGCGTGGTCGCGAAGGTGAAGATGAACAGCTGCATCAGCGGCGGCACGAACAGCACGATGCGCGACTTGGGATCGCGCAGCACCGCCCACATCTCCTTGACGATCATGGCGACCAGCCGGCGCATCAGTCGAGGCTCCGGCGCGTGACGCGGAACGAGAGCAGGAAGAACACCATGCCGAAGCCGAGCATGATGCCGATGTTCGGGAGCAGCAGCGCCCATTGATCGCCGGCCAGGAACACCGATTGCAGGCTTGGTATCAGATAGCGGGCGGGCACAAGGTAGGTGAGCGCCTGGATCGGCCAAGGCATCGAGCTGATCTCGTAGATGAAGCCGGAAAGCAGGAACGTCGGCAGGAATGCCGAAAGCAAGGCGATCTGGCTGGCGACGAACTGGTTCTTGGTCGCCGAGGAAATGAACAGCCCGAGGCCCAATGCGGGCATCAGGAACGCCGATCCGACCACGAACAACGCGAAGACCGATCCGCGGAACGGGACGCCGAACACGAACACGCCGATCACCGTGCACAAGGCCATCGATGCGAGTGCGAGCAGGTAATAGGGGATCACCTTGCTCGCGATGAACTCGGCCATCGAGATGGGCGTGGCCATCATCGCCTCCATCGTCCCGCGCTCCCATTCGCGCGCGACGACCAGCGCGGTGAGCAACGTGCCGATCATCGTCATCACATTGGCGATCGACCCGGGGACGAGGAAATAGCGGCTCTTCAGCTCGGGATTGTACCAGAAGCGCGATGACAGGCCGACGGGTGGTTCCGATGCCCCCGGGTTGCGTTCGAGCCCCTCTGCCGCCGCCCATTGCGCGCGCACGCCTTCGCCATAGGCCGCGGCGAAATTGGCGGTGTTGGGCTGCGATCCGTCAGCGATGATCTGGATCGAGGGCGCGCGCCCCTGTTTGACGCCTTCGCCGAAATCCGGGGGGATGACGATGATCGCGCGCAGGTCTCCCGAGACCATCTTCTCGCGCATCGGCTGGATCGTCCGCGCCATGCTGACCTCGAAATAGCGCGAGGTCTGATAGGCCTGCGCCAGCCGCAGCGCGGGCGCGCTCGAATCCTGCAGCACCACGCCGATCCGCGTCCGGCTGCTGTCGAGCGACACGGCATAGCCGAACAGGAACAACAGGATCATCGGCAGCACGAAGGCGATCAGGAAGGTGGAAGGATCGCGCAGGATCTGCGCGCCTTCCTTGCGGACGAGTGCGAGAAGGCGGCGAAGGGAGAAGCGGACGGTCATATGCGCCCACCTTCGTCATCCCCGCGAAAGCGGGGACCCATCTCGTGCAGATGCCAGCCGGAACCACAGCTGTCGTGAAGCGGGAGAGTGCAGGAGATGGGCCCCCGCTTTCGCGGGGGTGACGGGTGGAGATTCACGCCGCCTCCCTTTCGCCGCGCTTGCGGTCGAATTCCTCGATCAGCGCGATGAAGGCGTCTTCCATCGTGGGATCGGCGAGGTCGGCGAGCTTGCCCGCCTGTTCCTTGAGATCATCGGGCGTGCCGGTGGCGATCTGCTCGGCGCGGTAGATCAGGGTGACGCGGTCGCAATATTCGGCTTCGTCCATGAAGTGCGTGGTGACGAGCACGGTCACGCCCTTTTCGACCAGCCCGTTGATGTGCGTCCAGAATTCGCGCCGCGTCACTGGATCGACGCCCGAGGTCGGCTCGTCGAGGAACAATACCGGCGGTTCGTGCATCACTGCGCAGGCGAGCGCGAGCCGCTGCTTGAAGCCGAGCGGCAGCGTGCCGGCATTGACGTCGAGCTTGCCCTTCAATTCGAAGATGTGGATCATCGCCTCGATCGCGCGCTTGGCGGCTTCGCGATCGAGATCATAGGCGCCGGCGAAGAAATCGAGATTCTGGCGGACGCTGAGATCGCCATAGAGCGAGAATTTCTGCGCCATATAGCCGAGCGAGGCGCGGGCATCGGCACGCGATCGGCGGAGGTCATGCCCCGCCACGGCGCCGCTGCCGCTGGTCGGGGTGAGCAGGCCGCACAGCATCTTGAACGTCGTCGACTTGCCCGCGCCGTTGGGACCGAGCAGTCCGAAGATCTGCCCGCGCGGGATTTCGAAATGCATGTCGCTCGCCGCGACGAAGTCGCCGAAGCGCTTGGTGAGGCCCTTTGCCTCGATCGCGCACGCACTGCTTTCGGGGATCGTTCGATAGCGTTCGGCGAGCGCGCTGGTCCCTTTGGGGCCGCCGCCCAGTCGCTGGATGAAGCCGTCCTCGAAGCGGGGCGGGGCGGGCTCGACCGCGCCGCCCTCGGCATCGAGCGATTCGGGAGTGGGAGCGGCCGCGCCTTCAGCCATCAGCAGCCGCACCGATCGGCCCTGTATGGTGCCGTCGATCACTTCGTCGCGATCGAGCGTGCGCGTCAGGAAATGCCGGCGGCGGTCCCTGAAGCCGGTGACGCGGAACACGCGGTCGGCGACCTTGCCGGTCAGATCGGCCGGCGGCCCGTCGAACAGCAACTTGCCTTCATTGAGCAGATAGACGGTATCGCACTTCTCGGCCTCGTCGAGATAGGCAGTGGACCACAGCACGCCGATCCCCTGATCGGTCAGGTCGCCGACCATCGCCCAGAGCTCGCGCCGCGAGATCGGGTCGACGCCGACGCCCGGCTCGTCGAGCAGCAGCACTTTGGGCGTCTTGACCAATGCACAGGCGAGCCCGAGCTTCTGCTTCATGCCGCCAGAGAGCTTGCCCGCCAGCCGGTCCTGGAAGCGCGCGAGATCGGTGAAGTCGAGCAGCCGGTCGAAACTCTCCTTGTGCTCGGCCTTGGGGAGCCCGCGTACCTCCGCATAGAGCGTGAGGTTCTCGATCACCGAGAGATCCTCGTAGAGCCCGAACCGCTGGGGCATGTAGCCGAGATCGTCGAGCTTCTGTCCCGGCGGGCCGCCCAGCATTTCGACCTCGCCCTCGCTCGGCGCCATCAGTCCGGCGAGGATGCGGATCAGCGTGGTCTTGCCTGCGCCGTCCGGGCCGACGAGGCCGGTGACCTTGCCGGGTTCGATGGCCATGCTGACGCCGTCCAGCGCGGTGAGCGCGTCGAAGCGTTTTACCAGGTCGGTGGTGCGGGCGACGGCGTCCATCTAACTCCCCTCCCTGCAAGGGAGGGGCAGGGGGTGGGTGCGAGCGAAGCGAGCTTCGACGATGGCCGGAAGGGCGCGTCCCTGCGGGTCGCGCACCCACCCCCGGCCCCTCCCCTGCAGGGAGGGGAGAAGGCGGGGCTCAATCCTCATGCCGCGGCCTCGCGCCGACGACGCGGACGGTCACCGGCTGGCCCTGGCGCAGCGCGTCGTCGGGATCGTCGACGATCACCCGGAGCTGATAGACGAGGTCGGTCCGCAGATTCTCGGTCTCGACCGACTTGGGCGTGAACTCCGCGCGCGGCGCGATATAGCCGATGGTGCCGCGATAGGTCTTGGCGTTGCCGTCGGCGGTCACCTGCACCTTCATTCCCGGGCTGATCCGGCTGAGATCGGTCTCGGCGACATAGGCGCGGACGCGCATCGGCCGGTCGATCGACAGCGTCAGCACCGTCTCACCCGGCTGGACGATCGCGCCCGGCTCGCGGGCGCGCGTGACGACGGTACCGGCGGTCGCCGCGATGAGACGCGTGTCCGAACGATCGGTGGCGACGCCCGCGCGTGCGGCCTGCGCCGTCCGCACTTCGGCAGCGGCCGCGGCGATCTCTTCGGGCCGGCTGCCCGCCTGCAACAGCGACAGCCCCTGCTTCGCTTCGGCAAGCTGCGCCGCGGCACGGTCGCGATCGGCGCGGGTCTGTTCCCAGATATCGCGGCTGATCGCGCCGGGCTCGACCAGCGCCTGGCGCCGGGCAAAATCGCGCTGGGCATTGGCATATACTGCCTGCGCCGCGGCCACCCGGGCGCGCGCCTGCGCCACGTCCTGTGCCCGTGCGCCATTGCGCGCCTTGTCGTAATTGGCCTGCGCCTGTGCCACCCGCGCGTCGGCCTCGGCGATACGGTTGTCGAGCGTTGCGGTATCGAGCGTCGCGAGCAACTGGCCCTGCGTCACCTTGGCACCTTCGTCGACTCCGATCCCCGCGATCCGTCCGCCGACGCGGAAACCCATGTCGACTTCGCGGATGTCGACATTGCCGTAGAGCGTCAGCTCGGTTTCGGCGCGATGCGGGATCAGCCCGAAGCCGCGCGTGGCGAATGCCGCCACTGCGAGCACCACGACCAGAGCGACCACGATCAGGCGGCGTCGGTTCATTGCGGCTTCTCCGAAAGAATGCAGAGCACGTTCGCGCGCAGCCTGGCGCGCAGCAGAAAGGCAGTCTCGTCGTCGATCTGGTCGACCTGCAGCGCCCGGCACACCGCAGCCCGCCCCGCCCGCAATACCATCGCCTGGCCGAACAGCAGGATCGCCATCGCGACCGCCTCGCGACGGGGGAGGTCGGCGCGCGCGCGGCCGATCAGCTCGATGAACGCATCGAGGATCGGCTGCATCGCCTTGGCGAACAGCAGGTCGAACGCTTCGGTGGGGAATTGCTGCTCGCGGATGATGAAGCGCGACCAGGATTCGGTTTCGGGACGAAGCATCATCTGGGCGAGCCCGTCGAGGATGGTCGCGAGCGCCTCCATCGCCGCCTCGCGCGATTCGTGCCCGGCGGCGACGGCACGGGCGACATTCTCGCCCTGCAGTGCGCGGATCGAGGCGGCGATATGCTCCGCGGCGGCAAGATAGAGTCCCTGCTTGCCGCCGAAATGATAGGTGATCGAGGACATGGCGGTGCCTGACGCGCGGGCGATGTCGCGCGTGCTCGCGCCTTCGAAGCCGAGTCGGCCGAACTGGTCGATCGCCGTATCGAGAAGCGTGGCAGAGACCATGAGCGCCCTTTGTTCGTTCGAACGAACAGTGCATATGCTTGCATCTTTGCCTTGGCAAGGCCCTTGTGCGGGCAAATTTGCACCCCGATCTCCGACTACGCGTTAATACTAGTGTTTTTTCCACGCTTTGCGATTATGTACCGATCATTATGGAAACTGCCACCTGCACCACCGCCAAAGGGCGCCCGCGCGAATTTTGCGTAGACGAAGCGCTCGCCCAGGCGCTCCGCGTTTTCTGGAGCAAGGGGTACGAGGGCGCCTCGCTTACCGACCTGACCGACGCGATGGGGATCACGCGCCCCAGCCTCTATGCCGCGTTCGGCAACAAGGAGGCGCTGTTCCGCAAGGCGCTCGACCTCTATGAGCGCGAGAAGCTCTGCTACATGTCTCAGGCGCTCGATGCGCCGACTGCGCGCGGCGTCGCCGAACGATTGCTACGCGGTGCGCTCGAGATGCAGGCGAGCGATTGCGAGCCGCGCGGATGCCTGCGCGTGATCAGCTCGGTCGCGTGTGGCGTCGAAGCCGAATCGATCCGCGAGGAGGTCATCGCCCGGCGCAAATCTTCGTCGGACGCGCTGATCGCGCGCTTCGAAAGGGCCGAGGCGGCCGGCGAACTGCCCGAGCATATGAACGCCCAGGCGCTTGCCGGCTATCTCGTCGCGCTGCTTCAGGGCCTCGCGCTGCAGGCCGGGGCCGGGGCCAGCTTCGAGGAACTCGAGCGGCTGGTCGAAACCAGCCTCGCGGTGTGGCCTACGCCCTGAACCCAGCATTTCCGGAGCCGCGTCGATTCATCCAGCGTAGCGACAGCCTGATCTCCGGCGACGGGCTGGATCCGCCGGCGCCGCGACGGTCGACACCATCTTGCCGCTCGCAAAATCCAAACAATCTCATGCGACGGCTGCAGCGCTGCCTCTCCCTCCAAGCAACAGGGTGGGGACGTCGTGGGCCGGCACGGCGGGACTGTAGAGATAGCCTTGGCCATATTGGCAGCGCAGACGGAGCAGCGACTTCTCCTGGGCGGGCGTTTCGATACCCTCAGCCACGACATCGATGCCGAGACTGCGGCCGAGGATAATCACCGCTGCGACGATGGCATGATTGCCGCCACCGCCGCCCGTCAGGCCCTTTACGAAGGACTGGTCGATCTTGATCGTATCGACGGGGAACTGCTTCAAGTGAGAAAGCGAAGCATAGCCGGTGCCGAAATCGTCCAGTGCGATCTTTATCCCTGCGGCGCTCAATGTCTTCAGTGCCCGCTCCACGCATTCGGCGCCACGTCCGAGGAACACTGACTCCGTCACTTCGATCTGGATGCGATCCGCGGGTATGGCGGCTGCCTCGAGCCGCTCGAGCAGCGATTCGGCGAGATTCCCGCGACGGAACTCGGCAGCCGACGCATTGATCGCCACGTGCCCGAAAGCCACGTCGTGATCCTGCCAGCGCCGCACGTCTTCGATCACCTTGTCGATCATGCGGTCGCTGATCTCCGCGGCGACATTTGCGTCCTCGAATGCGGCAGATATGGTCGACGGCGGCTGAATGCCGTGACGAGGGTCGCGCCAGCGCAGCAGGCTCTCGAAACCGATCACCGCTCCCGTAGAGAGATCCACCTTCGGCTGGTAAAACGGCACGATCCGGGAATCCCGCAGTGCCGTGCGCGCCAGGCGCAGCATCGATCGGCGCCGGGCGAGCTCCTCGCTCATCTCGGGCGCGAATACCTTCAACATCCTCCGCCCGGCAGCCTTGGCGGCATAGAGCGCGATGTCGGCATTCTTCATCAATTCCGATCGGTTCACGCCGTGATCGGGAAACAGCGCGACACCGATGCTCGCATGCAGATCGAGAATGCGCCCGGCATAGACACAGGGTTCGCGCAGCCTGCCGAACAGCAACTCACCGAAAGCATCGATTTCAGCGGGCGAGCCGATGCCGGCGAGGATCACCGCGAATTCGTCGCCGCCGAGCCGGAAAACCGAATCGTTGGACCGCACCGCTCCCTTTAGCCGTTCGGCGAATGCACACAGCAAGGCATCGCCGCCGTCGTGCCCGATCGTGTCATTGACGCGCTTGAACTCGTCGATATCGAGGAGAAGCAGCGCGAATTTGCCGCTCGTCCCGGATGCGTCCGCCACTGCGCGATCCACCATCTGCTGCATGAGGTTCCGGTTCGGCAGCCCGGTCAATGCATCGTGGTTGGCCGCCCAATAGACTTGTTCTTCGGCTTGCTTCTGTTCGCTGATGTCCCGCGAGATCGAGACGAGCTGCACCGGCTGCCGGGCCGGATCCCTGAGCGGCGCCACGAGCACGTCCCACCATTTGCCGGTGCCGCCCGCATTCGGGTCCTTGAGCGTGAATCGGCCGATCTGCCCGGCCCGCGCCGTGGCGAGAGCGGCTCTGGCGGCTTCGGCCTCTTCGGATCGCGCCCGCTGGCTTTCCAGCCACCCATGCGGCGTTGCCTCCGGATATTGCTCGGCGGCCTCGTTGCAGTCGAGGACCTGACCATCGAGATTCATCAGCGTGATGCAGTCGGGGCTGGCTTCCAATATGCCGCGCGTGAGCGTCTCGCTCTCGTGAAGGGCTTGCTGTGCCAGGATGCGCTCGTGCACATCCGTACACGTGCCGTACCAGCACATGATGCGTCCGTCCGTGTCGCGGCGGGGAACCGCTCTTGCGAGGAACCAGCGATGCTCGCCGTCCTTGTGGAGCAAACGGTATTCGGTGTCGAAAGGCGTGCCGCCGGAAATGCTCTCGCGCCACAGCGCGCTCATGGACCGTCGATCGTCGGGATGGATGCAACCCGTCCATACCGTTCTCGGATCGGCGCCCGAGCGAATACCGGTGAACGCATACCATTGCGGACTGAGATAGGTGTACACGCCGTCCGAATCCGACTCCCAGATGATCTGGGGAATCGAATCGAGCATGGCATAAGCGCGGCTATTGCTGCGACGGAGCGCGTCTTCCGCGCGCCGGCTTTCCGCCACGCGGCGTTTCCATTCCAGCTTCTGTCGCGTGATCCGCCAGCCGAGCAGTATGAGCAGCACCACACCCCAGGCGCCGAGCAATGCCAGGTAGAATTGCTCGCGTGTCACCACGTTCCTGACGAAGCGGATGCTCTGGATCTGGAAGCGATAGTCCCCGGGTGGCGCATTGGGGCCGGTCTGGATCGACAGCGAGGTGATGTTGTCGAATTGCGGCTGCCCGAGTTCGGGCGAGACGTGGTTGGCGGTGAGCCACCATTCGGCGACACGGAACCGGCCGAGAGCCAGCTCTGCCGCAATGGAGCCGGAGGACGCCGGAAAATCCATCCGGTTGAATTTGTTGGTCTCCCCCCGTCCGGCGATGCTGTAGCGGGGATCGTGGTTCTTGAGATAGATGCTGAACTGGTCGCCAGGGCCGCTATAGGTGATGCGCACCCTCACCTTGTCGAATTGTGACAGGTCGAGGCCGCGCGCGTAACTGGCCGGATCGATCAGCAACTCCAGGCCGCAATAACGATTCGGCGCTCGTGAGGTGAGACGGCAGGACCAGCCGAACGGCCGGTGTGAATCCGCTAGTGCCGAAGAGGAACCTCCGACGTCCTTGTCCGCATAGGCATAGGTGACCAGCGACGCCGTGTTGGCCGGCGTGAACGCGATCGTTCGGGTGAGTAGCCGATCCTGGCACCACACCGCGGCGGCGCTGAGCGCCAGCAGGAAAAGCAGCGCGATTTCCTGCCCATAGCGGAATAGCCAACTGGGTATCCCCTGCCGCCATTCCGTACCCAACATAGCGCCCGCACCTCTCTAAAGCTCATAATAGGCCCGATGCGGGATCCTCGGCATATTTCACCCGAGAAAGGGCACCATATTCCGCGACTCAAGCATCTGAGAGACGAGCAATAAATTATGGGTTAGGGCGCGCCTGCGTAATCGCCCGGAGGGATCGGCGTCCGCTTTGACGGACCCCTATCCTCACAGCAGCCATTCCGCGTCCGCCCTTTCCGGAGCCACGAGGGTCGGGATCAGCCGCGAGAGGTCAGTTCGTGCCGACCGGGGTGGCAGATCCGACGGAGGCCAGGCAGCATTAGCTCGGCGGTCGTGTTCGCGGGCACTTCCAGCCGGGTAGCGATGCGGCTCCCATCGCGGACCCACTTCAGCCGAATGGGACCTGAAGCGCTATCGAGCGACACGCTCGCGGAGCCGATACGCGGATCGAATGCG
>Ga0209758_1005016_pt1 | contig 10552 bp, 12 predicted proteins | sample AraplaMF_Col_mMF_FD_184258 | JGI IMG/M metagenome (GOLD analysis project Ga0209758, IMG submission 184258) | Arabidopsis root microbial communities from the University of North Carolina, USA - plate scrape MF_Col_mMF (SPAdes) (version 2) | ecosystem: Host-associated > Plants > Roots > Endosphere... | reverse complement strand
CATTTGGGCTGCATGTCTATGCCGTAAAGGGCATAGATCTGAGACGCCTCTTCGGTAAGCAGGTCACTCAGCCGGCGCAGCCTGCTGCCAAGTGCCATTTTCCCTACCTGATCATAGAATTCCATACAATTAACGGTTAATTACGTAAGTGGTTACGTAAATTTATACATAATATATATTTCCACCAAAAAAATGTACTGAGTACCCCGCACCGTGCCGGACATTAGAAACCTTTTTGCATGGTAATTGTTGTACCAGCAGGATAATCTGATTTATTCACCTGAAAAACCTTTTCCCCATGTCAGTAGTAAAAGTAATTGAGCTCATTTCCTCTTCTGAAAAAAGCATAGATGATGCTATCCGTAATGCTGTTGCAGAAGCGTCCAAAACGATCCACAACATCGATTCTGTTTTTGTAAAAGACATCAAGGCCCACGTAAAGGATGGGAAGATCACCACCTTCGGCGTGATCTGTAAGGTTTCTTTCAGGCTGGATGAAAAACATTAACCGGCTTAGCGGTTCTTTTTCCTCCCACGCAAACGTGTATGCCCTGCTTCCAGCAGCAGGGTGATCATGTGCGCGCTCAACCCGTCTGAACGCTTGTAAAATGCATAGCGTAAGGCGATCTCATTGAAAGAATAGTTCCCGAGAAAAGGCTTTAGGAAAACATAGCGGGCGCCCAACCCGGCCTTATAACTGTTAAAGGAAGAAAGGTCGTAATCGGAAGTGAAATAGCTTTCGCTCAGTTCGTGTGCCATATACGGCCTGAAATACCTTGCCGCTGTTTGTGTATAGAAGCGGGCCAGGGGCGAAAGGGTGAGCCGTGGCGTTATCTTCACAGGCGCTTCCAGCTGGAACGTATGTGCGTTCACGCCAAAATTGTCATGGTAAAAACGATAGTAAGAGCGGAGAACGACCCGGCTGCCCACAAAACTGTTCAGCTGTATGCCCAGTGGGATCTTCCACCGTTCCCGTGGCAACCGTTCTACCTGCAGGCTCTTGTCTGTAAAATATACGCGGTGAAATGGGGTGGATAACAAACCTTTCTGGTACACCAGCCCCGGAAAGATGGCAAACTGCATGCGTTCATTGATCACCTGGTACAGCGAAAGATCCAGGTTGTAAGAGGTGCGGCGGTATTCATCAAACCATTCCTTGTAACGCAGCTCTTCCGGGTAGATGAGCTTCTCCGGCGAGTAATGGTCGGGGTCCAGCCGGCCCCAGCGCAGGTCGTCAAAGTAGACCTGCAGCGAAGCGCTGATTTCCCGCGAGCCATCAGCGTTTACATGTGATGCGGAAACACCTGCCGGAACAGAAAAGTAATCAGATTCTATGGAGAAGCCTGTTTCAATACCCGCCCGTATGCCGGAGCGTTTCAGCAGGCGGCTGTAGCCTAAGCTAAGGTGCGTTCTTGCATCCACCCTGGATGCGGAAGAAACCACGAAATCAATTTTGTCTGTAGAAGCAGAAGTGATCACATCCACACCGGTGTTGATGCGAAAAGTATTCAGCGAGTCCCGTTGATGCGTAATAGTGATATCGGGCGCATATACCTGCAGCGCCTCCGTGCCTTCACCACCGGTAACGGCAGAATGATTGCCCTGCTGTGTGTAGTAAGAGAACAGCACCTGCACATCCGTCTTTGAAACCCTTTGTTTGCTGTATGTCGTGTCCCCGGCCCGCTGCGCAGATGCAGACAACGAGGCCGCTAATAGTCCGAATACTAAATATCTCTTTTTCATGCCTGATCAGTTACAGCCGCAACCTCCGCTCGCTTTCCCGCTTCCGCCACCACTGCCACCTTCGCGGTAGGTATGTACGTTCTCTTCAAATTTTTCTATAGGTCTTTTTCCTGCCTGCATATTATCGTCATTCAGGTAGGCCCGCTGGTAAGGTTTTACGGCAACACAGGCCTGCATAGCCACCACAATGGTGAGCGCTGCAAGCATCAGCCACTTTACCCTGATATTATGCTTTTGCATGGATGTTAATATGCCGTGATTGAAATACCTGGTTCTTTTCGTCAATGATGATACAATGCACCTGCGGCAGCTGGTCAACCAGGTACATACCAGCTTCTCTGCCCATTACCGTCACTGCGGTGGCCAGCGCATCAGACAGCTCCGCGCTGGGGCTCACGATCGTTACGCTTTTGATAAAGGGCACGGGCCGCCCGCTTACCGGGTCTATGTTATGAGAATACCGTATGCCCTTATGCTCAAAGTACTGTATATAGTTGCCCGAAGTAGCTACCGATGCATGCTCAACAGGCAGCCAGAAAAGTATCCTGGAAGGATCATCCGGATCGGCGATGCCTATCTTCCATGGCGATCCATCCGGCTGAGCGCCCCAGGCGCTAAGATCGCCACTGGCATTGATTACGCCGCTCTTTACGCCGGCAGCCATCCACAATGCCTTTACCCGGTCTGCTGCATATCCTTTGCCAACCGCTCCAAAGCCGATGCGCATGCCTTTCTTTTGCAGGAACACCTGGCGTTTGTCCAGCAGCGCTATATGCTTGTAACCTGTTTTTTGCAATGCTTCCGAAATGGCCGCGTCATCCGGCATTTTAAAGGTCTCGTGCTTGAAATTGTAGAGCGCCTTCAGCACGCCGGCGCTGATATCAAATGCCCCCTGTGTCAATGCGGAAAGACGGATGCAGCGTTGTATGAGCATATACACTTCTTCGTCCACTGTTACGGGAGCTACGCCGGACTGTTTGTTGAGCAATGCAGTTTGTGAAGTATCGCTGAATTCCGTGAGTAGTTGTTCAATATGTTGTATGGCGGCAATACCTTCGTGCAAGCGTTGCTGTGAGGTAGCTTCATCTTCCTCCACTACGATCAGTTCAAAATCAGAACCCATCAATCGCTGCTGTACCTTACTTTTAAAGGGCATCTTGCTTATTTTAACATTCGCTGCACTTCGGTAATGAAGTCTGCCGCTGTTTGCTGTCTGAAAGGCACCTGGGCTACCAGCCGCTTAGCCGGTGTAAGCAGCACGATCTGCGGAAAAGCGCCATTGGGATTAAACTCATCCGCCAGCGATTCATACTGTGTTTTCAACCCGGCAGGGATCCTTTTGCGTTGGGGGAAATCCGCTTCCAGCAGTACCAGCTTGTCCTTTGCAAAACGCTGAAAAGTACTGTCGGCTAATATTTTCTTATTGAATTGTATGCAGGGGATACACCAGTCAGAACCTGAAAAGATCAATAATACTTCCTTCCCGGATCTTTTGGCCTGTGAGAAAGCCTCTTCCGGGTTATCATGCAACTGTGCCTGTGCATAGCTTGCACTTGATAATATTAGCAACAGCATGGTTTTGATCATAGGGACACTGTTCATTAGATATAACACTGCAAAAGTAGGTATGTTGTAACGTAAAAGCCAATATTAAATTTTTGTTCCCTGTGAAGCGGCATTGTCTTCAGGTGGTTTCCCGGGTTTCCATTGTTGCAGTATTTCAGGGTCTACAGAGCGGATATGCAGATCGCGTTGCGGATAGGGGAAACCAATGCCTGCTTTTTGCAGGTTCTCATAGATGGCGGCCAGCGCGTCATGCTGCAGTTGCCCTGCCAGGGCCAGATCAGTTAGCCAGAAGAATACGCGGAAGTTGACGGAATTGTCGCCGAACTGGAAAAGGAACACCACCGGCTCCGGGGTTTCCATCACGCCTTCACGGCCTACTACGGCCTGTTTCAGGATCTCTGTGACCGTCTTTATATCCGCCCCGTAATCCACGCCGATGATCAGCTCTACACGGCGGGTCCGGTTACTTAGTGTCCAGTTGATCAATTGTTGCGATATCAGGTCGCCATTGGGCACGATCACTTCCGATCCGTCATAAGCCGAGATCTTGCTGGAGCGGATGCCGATCTCTTTCACCACGCCGGAGCGGGTGCCCATCTCTATTACATCGCCTACTTCAATCGGTTTCTCAAATGCGAGTATCACGCCGGATACCAGGTTGTTCACGATATTCTGCAAACCAAAACCGATACCGACGCCTAAAGCGCCGATCACGATCGCCAGCTTGTCCATCGGGATGCCCGATGCAGCAAACGCTAACAGGATGCCCACCGCCAGCACAGCCAGTCTTACCAACAGCATGGCAGAGCCGAGCCTGTTCTTTTTACCGGCTGCGGCATTTTGCGGGTCGCCAAACATATAGGCGATCATCTGCGAGATCACCGTAGATACCCAGATCACCAGCAGAAATACTATGACGCTGCCAAAGGTGAAAACCGTATTGCCGATCTTGCGCTCGGTTCCCAGGAAGCTGGCAATGGCATCGTAGATATTATCGTACACATACAGATTACGGGCAATCAGCATCAGCCAGGCCAGGGTGGCAAACAGGTAGAGCAGCACCTTCAGCCGCGCCTGGATATTCTGGAAATCGATGAAAGAGATAAATGTGCTTGAACTTTTATTAGCCTCCACCTGCAGATAAACAGATTCCATCAGCAGGTCTGCAAAGAACAGCAGGCTCACCGCCATGGTAACAGCCGTTGCGGCGGTAGACCCAATGATCTTGGCTGCGGTGATACGCCCGCTGATCACCAGCAGCATGGAAAAAGCACTCATCAGGATGAAGAGGATAAGTACCCGGCGTGAATGTTTGGGCAGGGCCAGGGTACTTTGTTCAGTGATCCTCCTCAACCGGAAACCCAGCACTATGGAGGCGATGGTCACAAAGAAAAGTCCCCACTGCTCCGCATTGGTAGCCTGTATGGTCAGGTTGTTAATAAAGTAAAGAAAAAGGATGGCCACCAGTAAAAGCCAGTGACGGAATATATGCGGTGGTATGAAATGCCGTAAAATATAACTGAGCGCTGCGATGGTGATCACCCAGTTCAATTGCAGGTAGAGCACGGGATACTGCACCGATACCAGTCCCGACACCGTGAAGATGAACATCAGCATACCAGCCACGGGAAAACGGTACAACAGGCGGGAGTGCTGCAGGATCGCCTCCGCCTCAGTGGCAGGATGATTATTACGCACCCGTTTAATATTGTTATGCACCCAGAATGCAAAGAGACCGCCCAGCAGTGCCCACACGATCAATATCGGCCATTGCAATGCAAAGAAGATAGTCAGTACCCGCACATTCTTGGACAGGGAATTTTTCAGCACTTTAAAAAAGCCCGGCTCACTCACCTGTTTCTTAGGCTGCCATAAATAGGTATAGTCCTTAATGAACATGCGCCGGCTGTAATTATCCAGCGCAAATTCCATATCTCCCAGTAGGTTGGTAACGGCAATGTAACGCATGGCTACCTCGTTCTGCAGCAGCCCCATTTGCAACAGGGCCTGTTTATTGGCTTTATCGGTTTGCCTGAACTTCAGTATCAGACTGGTGAGCTGGCTTACATAAAACTCCCGCAGCTCATCTTCCGCAGGCACCACCCGCATGGACGTGTCTTTTCTAACCTGCTGTAAAGTGTCATTAATGCTCACCAGCTCATCGTAATGACGGAACAGGTCATTCTGCCACATTTCCAGGATGCGGCTCAGCTGTACCAGCATCACCTTGTTGGTATACAGGTCATGGATATTGGGCGTGGCGCCCAGGGCGGCGATATTCCCTTTGATCACGTGCAGGGAGGAGTCTATCAGCGGAAGCCTTTCCGCAATGCCCGAAGTATCGTAACCCCGTTTCAGGGTGCTGCCCAGCTCATTCAGCATCAGGGTATACCCCTCAATACGGTTAATGATCACCGCGGTGGCAGTGTCTGAAGCTTTTGATTTACTGGTGTCTTTGGCAAAGCGTGAGATATCACGGCTCGTGGCGGCGCTGTCTTTTTCTGCAGACACGGGTTGCTGGTCCTTTTTAGACTGGGCATGGGTGCTGCCCGCAAGCAGCAATAACAAAACAATCCCGGACAGCAAAAGCCGGAGGTTTTTAAAGACAGGTTTCTGCATGGCTAACTGAATGATTGCCACGGCAATTTAGTGGGTTTTCTGCATGTTTCACGCCTTTTTCCTAGTCCCAACCGGGTACCCTTCCACATATGATTCGGCTAAAACCCTCTTTGGATATAGCTTAGAGATAGGATATCTGGTATATATCTGGGGGTTACCTGCGGGTCTTAACCTGGATATAAGCCCTCTTATAGATACCAGTTATCCTGCTAAAATACTACTGAAAAGTACAAGAAATACTAATGGATTTGTAGTGTATTAACGCACTTTGCGGCATTGACAACTTAACATTGCATCAGTCCTTCAGCCCCTACTGGTAAGTCACGGAATTCTTATGTATATTGTATAGTATTCATTATGAGCCTCATAGCATGAAAAGGGAAGCCATCATTGCAAACGTACAGCAGCGCACCCAGCCCTGGGATGTCGTTGTGATCGGGGGAGGAGCCACCGGTCTGGGCGCCGCCCTGGAAGCAGCCACCCGTGGTTACCGCACCCTGCTGCTGGAACAGGCAGATTTTGCCAAGTCTACCTCCGGCAAAAGCACCAAACTTGTACATGGCGGCGTACGTTACCTGGCCGAAGGGGATGTGGCCCTGGTACGGGAAGCCAGCATAGAAAGAGGCCGCCTGCTCAGGAATGCGCCCCACCTGGTCAGGAACCTGTCTTTTGTGATCCCCGTTTTCAACTGGTGGGAGTCGCTTAAATACACTATCGGGCTTAAACTGTATGACCGGATGGCCGGCAGCCTCAGCCTAGGGCGCTCGCAGCATATTTCTAAACGGGAAACCCTGCAGCGCCTCACTACCCTGGAACCTAATGGGTTAAATGGAGGGGTATTGTACCACGACGGACAGTTTGACGATACCCGGCTGGCCATCAACCTGGCGCAAACCATCCGTGAAAAGGGTGGGACTGTGCTGAACTATGTGAGGGTAACAGCCCTGTGCAAAGACGCTAAAGGACACATTACCGGTGTCCGGGCACACGATACCATCGGCGGAATGCCCCTGCAGGTAGACACCCGGGCGGTGATCAATGCCACCGGCGTGTTTACAGATGATATCCTGCAGCTGGATAACCCGGGCGCCCGCAAGTCAGTGGTAGCCAGCCAGGGTGTGCACCTGGTGCTGGACGCTTCCTTCCTGCCCGGTCAGCATGCGCTCATGATACCAAAAACGAGCGATGGCCGTGTACTCTTCATCGTGCCCTGGCATGATAAAGTAGTAGCGGGTACCACCGATACGCTCGTGAATTATATAACCCTGGAGCCGCACGCCCTGGAACAGGAGATCAGCTTTATACTGAACACCGCAGGGCAGTACCTGCAGCGCCGTCCTGAACGAACGGATGTATTGAGCGTATGGGCAGGCTTACGGCCGCTCGCTGCTCCTGAAGAAGAAGGGCAGAAAACAAAGGAAATATCCCGCAATCATAAGATCATGGTGTCGCCTTCCCGCCTGGTGACCATCATCGGCGGCAAATGGACCACCTACCGCCGTATGGCCGAAGACGTTATACGACAAATGGAACAAGCCCTCGGCTGGACCAGCACCGCATCTGTTACCCATAATATGCCCCTGCATGGCGCCGGCCAGGCAGATTGGAGCGACCCCTGGTACTATTACGGCAGCGATGCTGCCGCTATCCGCAACCTGATCTCCGCACAACCCCTGCTGCAGGAAGTGCTCAGCGCTTCCCTGCATATTCGCAGGGCGCAGGTGGTCTGGGCGGTGCATCACGAAATGGCTTGTCATGTAGAAGATTTCCTGGCCCGCCGCACCCGCGCACTTTTCCTTGATGCACGCGAAGCCCTGCGCATAGCGCCCGTAGTGGCAGCTATTATGGCCCGGGAATTGCAGCAGGATAACAGCTGGGAACAGCGGCAGCTGGAAAGTTTTACGGCACTGGCTAAATCATATATGTTAAGTTAAAGTCGTTAGTGTTTAGTCATTAGCCGTTAGTATCTGAATGCTGTATTAAGATTATGTTAGCTTCCTTCACTAACGACTAACGACTGGCAACTGACGACTATTTTTATGGCTATGACAAAACTATCTATACTCTTAAGCGTATTACTATTATCCATGCTGGATATGAAAGCACAGGACTCATTCCCAATCTTTGACAAAGAAGGCCATCGCGGCTGCAGAGGCCTCATGCCGGAGAATACCATTCCCGCTATGAAGAAGGCGATAGACCTGGGCGTTAATACCCTGGAGATGGATGTGGTCATCACAAAAGATAAACAGGTAGTGCTGTCTCATGACGCCTACCTGAATCACCTGTTCTCTTTGACACCGGAAGGAAAGGAATTCACGAAGGAAGACGAACAGCGTTATATCCTTTACCAGATGGATTATGCCGAGATCCGTAAGTTTGATGTAGGTTCCAAAGGTAATCCCGGTTTTCCGCGGCAAGCGCGTATTAAAACATACAAACCCTTACTGGGAGAGTTGATAGATTCGGTAGAACAATATGCCGCTCTGAAGAAGGCGCAGGCTCCCAGGTACAATATCGAAACTAAATCAGTGGAAGGCCATGATGGTGAATGGCAGCCGGCCCCTGAAGAATTTGTAGACCTGCTGGTGGCTGTGCTCAAAAAGAAGCAGATCACAGAAAGAGTAGTGATTCAATCTTTTGATAAAAGAACATTGCAGGTGCTGCACAAAAAATATCCTGATATCAGAACCGCTTACCTGATAGGAGAGGATAAGCTGGGTTTGGACAGCAACCTGACTACCCTGGGCTTTACGCCTTTTATATACAGCCCTTACTATAAACTGGTGAATGCGCAGCTGGTGCAAAGCTGCAAGGAGAAGGGAGTTAAACTGATCCCCTGGACTCCCAACACTTCCACTGAAATAGCACAGCTGAAAGCATTGGGAGTTGATGGTATCATTACAGATTATCCTGACCTGTTCTGATCAGATCCATTTTACTTTTTCTGTTAAAGGCTTGATCCTTCTGCCTTCGGGAATGCCGCCATCGGCGTATCCCAGGTAGAAGAAACCCAGCACCTTATCCTGGTCGCGCAGGCCTAAATAATCCTGCATGGCAGGGGTATAGGTCATACCGCCTGAGCCCCAGTAGGCAGCCAGGCCAAGCGCCGTAGCGCCCAGCCACATGTTCTGCACGGCGCAGGAAACAGCGGCTATTTCTTCAATCTCCGGTATTTTGGGATTATCACCCCGTTTCATACAGATGGCGATAATATGAGAGGCCAGGTCACCCTGGTGCTGCAGCTTTTCGTAGTTGCCGGGAATGAATTGTGCCAGTGGGGTATTGCGCTTATACAGTTCGGCGTGATCTGCGCAGAATTGCTTTACTGCATCGCCACTGTATACCACAAAGTACCAGGGTTCGGTATATCCGTGTGTAGGCGCCCAGTCGGCCAGCGACAGTAATTGCCTGATCATATCGTCCGGTATCTTTTGGCCGTTCATGCCAGTGGGCTTTACCGTGCGCCTCTTCGTGATGATCTGTTCTAAATGCTGATCCATTGCTTAGTGATTTTATTCCTTATGCCAGTTGTGTTTTCCATGCCTCAGGCAAACGGCTTACTTTATGTTGCTGATAATCGAAACAAACCATGCCTGTCTTTGCTTCTGCTATGGGATGGGTAGCATCGCCGCGGCGGGCGCTGATACGGTAATAGAGATCGAAGCCGGAAGAGGTGTATTCATCTGCACTGATCTCCACTTCAAATATATCCCCGTGAAAGCCTTCGCCTTTGTATACAACAGCAACATCCGACATAATGAGGCCCGGGCCCTGCTCTGGCAATTCTTTCAGTCCGCAGGCGTTCAGGTATTGCATGCGTGCTTCGTGCATAATGGAAAGAATGGCATCGTTGCCCACATGGTTGCCATAGTTAAGGTCCTGTATGCGTACGGGTATCTGTGTCTTAAATCCGAATGCTGCTGGTAATGTTAATTTTATTCTCGCCATTATATTAGTTGAGATTACGGTGATGAGTGATTAGTGTTGGCCTTCCGGTTTTTTCAGGTAGGCGATCAATCCGGCAAAAGCCCTGGCGCGGTGGCTGTGCTTATTCTTTTCAGCCAACCCCATTACTGCAAAGCTGCGGTCTTCTCCATCCGGTACAAATATGGGATCGTACCCGAATCCTTCGTTGCCCTGTGGCTGTTCAAGGATGCGGCCCTGGCATACGCCTTCAAACTGGTGTTCCTGTCCGTCAATGATCAGGGAGATCACGGTACGGAAACGGGCGCTGCGGTCTGTTTTATCTTTCAGCTCCTGCAGCAGTTTCACGATATTGTCTGCCGCTGATTTCTGCTCGCCTGCGTACCTGGCGGAAAGCACGCCCGGAGCGCCGCCTAATGCGTTCACTTCCAGCCCGGTGTCTTCAGAAAAACAGGAATGGCCTGTCATCTTATAAATGACGGATGATTTTTCCCTGGCATTTTCTTCCAGCGTATCGTGCGGTTCAGGAATATCTATATCAATGCCGGCCTCTTGCAGGGTGATGATCTCAAAAAGATCACCCAGCATGGACCGTATCTCTTTTACCTTGTTCTCGTTGTTAGTGGCAAATACCAGTTGCATGTGTTATAAGAATAGTTGTTTTAATCCGTTCCAGAGTTTTCCTTTCAGCAGTTTG
>Ga0209758_1005015_pt1 | contig 10553 bp, 9 predicted proteins | sample AraplaMF_Col_mMF_FD_184258 | JGI IMG/M metagenome (GOLD analysis project Ga0209758, IMG submission 184258) | Arabidopsis root microbial communities from the University of North Carolina, USA - plate scrape MF_Col_mMF (SPAdes) (version 2) | ecosystem: Host-associated > Plants > Roots > Endosphere ... | reverse complement strand
TCTCGTCGCGCATCCTGCCGGCGCCGAGTGCAGTGGCAATCGCCTTCTGGGCCAGCTTGCAGAGCGGCGAGCTCGTCCACCACACGCTGATCAGCACAAGGCGCGCGCTCTACGGCTTGCTGATCGGCGGCGGAATCGGTTTCCTGCTCGGCGTCATCAACGGCGCTTCGGCGCTGGCCGAGAAGCTGACCGATTCCTCATTGCAGATGCTCAGGAACGTGCCGCATCTCGCGATCATCCCGCTGGTCATCCTCTGGTTCGGCATCGACGAGAGCGCCAAGATCTTCCTGGTGGCGATCGGCGTCGCCTTCCCGATCTACCTCAACACCTTCCATGGCATCCGCATGGTCGATCGCGGCCTCATTGAGATGGGCCGGATCTACGGCCTCTCGCCGCTGGCCCTCTATGCCCGCGTGATCCTGCCCGGCGCCTTGCCCTCGATCCTGGTCGGGTTGCGCTATGCCCTTGGCATCATGTGGCTGACGCTCATCGTGGCGGAGACCATCTCGGCCCAGGCCGGCATCGGCTATATGACCATGAACGCGCGGGAATTCCTGCAGACCGATGTCGTGCTGCTTGGCATCATCATCTATGCCCTGCTCGGCAAGCTCGCCGACATGGCGACGCGCTGGCTGGAGCGCCGGGCGCTGGCCTGGCATCCTTCGTTCCAGACCCAGGCCGCGCTGGTGATCGCATGAAACGGTCGGCGCTGCAGGCCGAGCAGAAGCGGCTGGAACCCGTGGTGGAGCTCGCCGCCGAACCGGAAGCCCGACCCCCGGCCGGACCGGATGCCGCCGTCGGCATCCGCATCACCCAGGTCGCGAAAGCCTTCGGCGAACGCACCGTCTTCAGCGATCTCTCGCTCACGATCGAACCCGGTGCCTTCGTCGCCGTGGTCGGCCGCTCCGGCTGCGGCAAGACCACTCTGCTGCGTCTGATCGCCGGCCTCGAAACCGCGGATAGCGGCCGGATCGCGATCGACGGCGCGCCGGTCGCCGGCCTGCGCAACGACGTGCGGCTGCTGTTCCAGGAACCGCGGCTGCTGCCCTGGCACCGGGTGATTTCCAATGTCGGCATCGCGCGTGGGCCCGACTGGCGCGCACTGGCCCAGGCGGCACTGCTGGATGTGGGCCTCGGCGACCGCGCCAATGACTGGCCCGCGACCCTCTCCGGCGGCCAGCGCCAGCGCGTTGCGCTGGCCCGCGCGCTGGTGCGCCACCCGAAGGCCCTGCTGATGGACGAGCCGTTCGGTGCGCTGGACGCGCTGACCCGGGCGGAGATGCACAAGCTCCTGCTCCGCATCCGCCGCGAATACGGCTTCACCGCCATGCTGATCACCCATGACGTGCGCGAGGCCCTGACCCTGGCCGACCGCATCCTGGTCCTGCGCGAGGGCGCGGTCGCCCTGGACGAACCGATCAACGTGCCTTTGGAGCTGCGCGGCACCAGCCCGCGGCTCGGCCATCTCGAGCATCGCGTGCTGGCCGAGGTCTGACGCCTCTAAAGACTGGCCGCCGCCGCGTCGCCTGCGCTATCCTCCGGCAAATTTTTGCCCACAGAAATTTCACGGGGGGACACCCACCATGGCATCACGGTTGAAGTTCGACGTTCCGAAGATCTGCTTCGGCACCTCCTCGCTGTCCAGCATGCCGGATACCTACGGCTACGAGGTCTCGCCCGAGCGCGCCCATGCCACCGTGCGCGCGATCTTCGACAGCAGCATCAACTTCCTCGACACCTCGCGGCTCTACGGCTTCGGCCGCAGCGAGGAACGGATCGGCGACGTGATCCGCGAACGCGGCGGCTTGCCGAAGAACTTCGTGGTCTCGACCAAGCTCGACCGCGATCCGAACACCAACAAGTTCGACGCCTCGGAGGCGCGCCGCTCGCTCGAAGAGAGCCTGAAGGCGCTCAACCTCGACCGCGTCCATCTCCTGCATCTCCACGATCCGGAACACGCCCGCTCGCTCGCCGAGGTCACGGGGAAGGACGGCGCGCTCCCCGCGCTGCTCAAGATGAAGGAGGCGGGGCTCTGCGACGCGATCGGCCTCGCGGCCGGCACGCTCGAGGTGATGATGCCGCTCCTCAAAGACTGGGAATTCGACGCCCTGATCACCCACAACCGGTTCACCATCGTGAACCGCAACGCGACGCCGATGATCGACTTCGCGGCCGGCAAGGGCATCGCCGTCCTGAACGCCGCCCCTTATGCCGGCGGCGTGCTGGCCAAAGGCAGCCAATCGTTCCAGCGCTACGTCTACCAGAAGGCGACGCCGGAGATGCTCGATCCGGTGAAGCGTGTCGAAGCGGTCTGCGCCAAGCACGGCGTCCCGCCCGGCGCGGTTGCGCTGCAATTCTCGATGCGCGACCCGCGCATCGCCTCGACCATCTGCGGCGTCAGCAAGCCGGAACGGGTCAAGGAGACCGTGGCCTGGGCCGAATGGAAGATCCCCGAAGCCTTGTGGGCGGAATTGAAGACGCTGCCCTTCGCCATGGACGACCCGGAAGCAACGCGCGAATACAGCGCGGGGTGATGGTCCTCGGCCGTCGCCTTTAGCCACCGATAACGGCTGGAGCAACGGCACCAGTCTCCCTACGCCAAGGCTTCGGGAGACGCCAAAACTCGGCGCGCCGTGGCACCCTTCTAGCCTGGCAACCCTGCCCTTCGCATGCCGGCGCGCAGATGTTCTGCTTGCTCGCTGTTCCAGCCCCGGTAGTTCAGGCCACTGACCGAAAAGTCCGGATGCAGCTTCAAGAGTTCATCTGCCGCGATCCGGGCCTGTTCAAGCTCCCCGAGCTGCGCCAAGGCAGCCGCATATTGCGGCCGCGCGAATAAGGAAAGGCGGCTGGAGCGCCGGAAGGACGTCACCGCGTCGGCGTAGCGCCCGGCAAGATAAAGTATTGAACCCAGATCGTCCCAATACCATTCCGGATGATGCGGGTTCAGCCTCATCGCCAAGTGGAAGCGCTCGATCCCCTCATCGATCCGACCGACTGCGGCCAAGGGCAGGCCGGACACGGCGACCGCATTCGCATCGCTCGGATTGAGCTCGATTGCGCGCCGGTAACGCTCGATCTCCAGTTCCCGCTCGCCGCAGAGCCCGTAGATCAAACCGAGCAGAAAGTGACTTCTCCCTTCACCGGGTTCGGCTTCCGTCGCCGTGAGGCCGATCTCTTTGGCGCTCTTAAAGAGCTCATCCGGTGCGTTGCCGTAACCGCTCACGACAATATCGGCGAAGGCACGGTAGAGGCGGGCAAGATGGTAGTTCGGGTCGAGCCGCAGCGCCTCGTCGAACAGGGCGATCGCCTTCATATTGTCGTCGGGGCCGTAACTGCGGAGATGCTTCACCCCGCGGAGCAGGCAGGCATAGGCGGACAGGTCCGGGCGCGGCTTCTTGTCGGCGACCATCGAATACTCGACGCGGCCGTGCAACGTGGCGACGATCCGCCGAATGGCATCGTCCGGCAGAGACAGTACTTGGTCGGCGGAAAGCTCAAAAACATCGCCCCAAAGCTGGATGCGCGTCGCGGCATTCAGCAGGCGAACGGTGATGCGCAGCTGATCGGCGTGTCGCTGCAGGCTGCCTTGAATCAGCAGGTCAACGGCGAGCTTGCGGCCGATTTCGACGATGTCGGCCGATGCGGAAGCGACCACCGCTGCGGAATCACGATCGATCACCAGAAGTTCCCGATAGCGACCCAGCCCGGTGATCAGCTCTTCGCAGAGGACGTCACTCAATCCATCCAGGTTCGGCTCGTCACTGAGATTGCGAAACGGCAGCACGGCGATCGCCGGTCGTTCCGGCCCGTGCATGGTGACCGGCTTCGCCGCCTCGGTTGTCTGCTGCGCAACCGGAGCCGGCTCTTTCGGCACGGTTTGCTGATCGGCCAGGAGCAGCGTCCGATACAGTCTTTCGGTTTCGACGTCGGGTGCAACGCCCAGATCGCGTTTCAGATCCTCGCGCCCAGCGGCGTAAACCTTCAGCGCCTCGCTGCGCGCACCGCCGGCGGCAAGCAATTGCATGAGCGCGCGCATGACCGGCTCGCGGGTCGGGTCGCGTGCCAACATGCGACGCGCGAGCGCGATGCCCGCGTTTCGCGCTTCAGGCGATGGCATGCTCTCGGCAACCTGCCGCAACGCGCCCGCAGCGAGCGCATCCAGCCGCTCGCGCTCCGGGATGAGCCAGGTGTCGAATTCCGGCGCCAGTCCTTCCATCCCTTCCAGCAAGGCACCTGCATAGGCACCGACGGCCGAGGCGGGCGTCGTCTCGACCAAAGCGACGAAACGGAGCGCGTCGACGTCGACCAGGTCGGGCTTCAGCGCAATCGACTCCCGATCGGCCTGGAGTGGGTCGATACCAACCTGCCGGAAGACCTGCTTGAGCGCCGCGATCGATTGCCGAAGACTATCCCGTGCCTGGGTCTCGCTGCGATCGGCCCAGAGCATGCCGGCGAGGCGCCCACGGTCCTGGGCCCGGCCGGCGGCGAGGGCGAGATAGGCCGCCAACAGCCGGTCCTTCCGGGTCGGCAGAGCGAGCGTGTCTCCATCTGCGCCCGTCAGCGCAAAGCCGCCCAAGAGGTTGAATCGGCAGGTGGTCATGCCACGCCATTCTCTCAAAAACGATGCCCGTACGGCCGATTTTACGGCGATTTTACGCGCTGTCACCCCGCCCTAGCGGGCTTTTCACGCGCAGCAGACGGTCTGCGGCCAGACTTGGCCCCGTTCTCTCATGGGTCGGAGGCCGAGATGTCGAAGATGTTGCACTGGTTGAGCCTGGTGGCGGCGGATCTGACCTCCGCCACGCCACCGCGTGGCGCTCCGGAAGACCGGGATTGGATGCCGTCCACGATCGCGTGTACGGGTTCGACGAGCCCTCACTTCCTGGCGATGGTGGGCCGTTACGCCGGTTGGTATCGGGAACGTCATGGTCCCGATACGTCGCCGGCCTGCGCCAGCAAAGCCCGCGCTCTCAAAGAATGACGCCGCCGGTGGCACGCCACCGCTTGGCGCAGAGTTACGAAGTCGGATTTCGCTCGGAGACGTCGAGCATCATTTCCGCCAAGAGGGCGCCCGTGCGCCAGGGACATGCGCCCTGCACGATCACCAGCGACGATATCTCCTTTGGTTGCGTGCTTGACGCGCCGTGGCACGTGACCCAGCACGGGCGCGGCATAGCCTTGCAGCCCGGTGACGGAGTCCTCCTCAGCAACGCCGATCCCGGTGCGCTGACCTTTCCGCCGGCCTGCCGCTGCGTGACCTTCGGCATGCCGAGGGCGGCGCTGTCTCCGCTGGCGCGGGACCTCGGCGCCTCGTTCCCGCGGCGCATCCCCGCCGCCAGCCCGGCCTTGCAGATGCTGCTGCGCTATCTCGATCTCGGGCAGGACAATCACGTCGCGGCCGATCCGGATCTCCAGGCGGCCTTCAAACAGCATGTCTGCGAACTCCTGGCACTCGCCTTGATCACGACCCGCGATGCCGCGCAGCCGGCGCAGCCGCGCGGGCTGGCCGCAGTCCGTTTGCGTGCGATGCAGGACGACATTCGCCGGTCCTGCCGCCAGCCCGATCTCTCGGTCCATGCGGTCGCGGCGCGGCAGGGTGTCAGTGCCCGCTATGCGCAACGGGTGTTCGAGGAGACCGGCTCCACTTTCACCGAATATCTGACCGAACAGCGGTTGCTCGCCACCCATCAGGCGCTGCGCCATGCCCATGGCGAGCGGACGCCCATCAGCGGCATCGCCTATGACTGCGGCTTCTCGGACATTTCGCATTTCAACCGGTTGTTCCGCCAGCGCTTCGGCTGCACACCGAGCGACGTGCGCAAGACCGGGCGTTTGGAGAACGAGCGACTCCCGCCGGACCAGCGGGCAAACAGCCCGTGCCGGGCGATGTAGTCCTGGTAGTTGCGGTAGGCGGGATCGGCGGCGAGATGGCGTTCTTCGCTCTTGGCGCGGAGATAGTAGATGAGGTTGACCGCACCCAGCATCAGGCAGGACTCGATCGCGATCAGCCAGCCGCTGCCGGCCACGAAGGGGACCGAGATCATCCACCAGCTCAAGTTCTTGGCGAGATAGGCCGGATGCTTGCTCCATCGATAGGGTCCATGGGTGATGATGCCACGGTGGGTCAGGTTGGAAAAGCGCAGGCCGAAGGCGGCGGTCGACCAGACGTAGATGAAGACCAGGAGCAGGATGCCACTGCCCCAGAGCATGTAGAGCAAGGGATAGGGCGCAAAGAGATCGCCCCAGTACAGCTTATCCAGCTCGTATTGAATGTAGGGCGCTTGCGCATCGCTCAGCGGCCGATAGCAGATCACGCAGATGACCCAGCCCCCGATGGTCGGCTCGACGCTGCGCAGATGGTTGTCCAGGACCCGCAGAGTCAGCGTGTAGGCGACGGTGGCGAGCAGGACATCGAGCAGGAACATGAGATCGTAGAGCCGGGAGAAGATCCGCTGGAAATCGAGCATGAGGGGCTGGCTCGACCATAAGAGGGCCAGATCGTTGTGCACATAGACGAACATCAGCGGGATGAAGAAGGCTTTGACCAGCCAGCCCCGCGCATGCAGTTGCAATGGCCCCCAGTCGGCGGGTCGATTGCCGCCCAAGAGCATGCCGAGCTGGGCATAGGCATCGACCGGGTCGTCCTGCCGGCGATCCACGTAGGCGATGTAGAAGGGCGACAGGACCAGAATCGCCGGCAATAGCAGCAGCGCCGCCGCCTTGAAGGGCGCGTAGAAGGCGTTTTTGTATTCCGGGATCAGGGCATAGAGCGCTGCGATGATCCCCATGGTCAGCCAGAACGCGACAAGCTTCTGGGCCACCCGCAGCCAATCGAGACGGCGCTGCGCTTGCCGGGTCATCTCCCGGCCGGCGTTGCGCTGCACCCGATAGACCAGCAGATCGACAACGACCATGACCGCCGCGGTCGCGAATAGCAGCGCCAGCGTCTTGATGACGCCGCTCTGTGTCCAGTCGCGCAGCAGATAGGCGCTGCCGAGTGCGGCGATGACGCCGGCGACGCCGGTCCATGCGCCGCTCGCCGATCGCGGTCGTTCGCCTGACGATGGCGCCGGCGCCGTCCTGGCCGCGTCCAGTCGCGCGACCTCGGCGGTGGCTCTTTCCTGCTCAAGCACCAATCGCATCGGGACCCCTGAATTGCGGCTGCGCCCAGGTCAGCCGCCGAATGCACCGCTGCTGGATTCGCCCGACGAGCCGGACGTGCCGCTCGACTGGCCCGACGTTCCCGACGTGCCGCTGGTGCCACTCCCCGATGCGCCGCTGCTGGATTCGCCCGACGAGCCGGACGTGCCACTCGACTGGCCCGACGTTCCCGACGTGCCGCTGGTGCCGCTCCCCGATGCGCCGCTGCTGGATTCACCCGACGATCCTGATGTGCCGCTCGACTGGCCCGACGTTCCCGAGGTGCCGCCGCTGGCGCCGCCGGACGTGCCGCTGCTCGAGCCGCCGGACGAACCGCTCGGCTGGCTGGAGGTGCCACTGCTCGATGCGCCGGAGGCGTTTCCGCCTCTCCGGTCGGACTGACCTGACGAGGACGAGGAGGATGATGAGGATGAACCGGATGCGCTTTGATCCGGCGCAGCTGGGCCTGCGGCCAGCGGGCCTATGTCCAAGGCATCGCAGTCGATCTCTGCGCAAGGGTCCGGTTCGGGCGAAATCGCCCATGCCGATATCGTGGTGGCGATGCCAGCGAGCAACGCGATCGCAGAACAACCGGTAAGAACTGCCGCCTTCATGTGAAATCCTCTTCCCGCGTCCCCAGCGGAAGGCCCTGCGACGAAAATAAGCGGGTGTGAGGTCGGCGGTCTTGGGCTGGAGCGAAGCCCGCCTTTGCAGAAAGCGAACTTCCATTCCCGGAAAAACGATGCCTTGTGGTCGATTTTACGATGATTTCACGCGGCTTCGCCCGTTCGGCGCGGGCATTTCACGCTGAGCGCACGGCCTCCCGCCAAACTCAGCCCGTTCTCACAGCGACGGTTGGAGGCTGAGATGGCAAAGAGGATATTGCGCTGGTTGCGCGAATTCATGGCGGATATGACTTCCGCCGCGCCGCGATGGCGCGTCTATCCGGAAAGCATGGATTTGATCCCGCGGACGGTGGTGAGCGCGGATCTGGCGAGCCCGTACTTCCTGGCGATGCTGGACCGTGACGCCAGCTGGTATCAGGATCGCGTCAGGCACAGCGAGCGGGCCGGTCAGCAATGAACGTCTTGCTGGTTCTGGCGCATCCGCGGCGCAGGTCCCTGACCGGCTTGGCGGCCGAAGCGTTTGCAACCGCCGCGGCCGAACGGGGACATCTGATCGAGTGGGCGGACCTCGTGACCGAGAATTTTGATCCGGTTTTGCGTGAGGCCGACGAGCCGGATTGGAACGACGGCATCAAGGCCTACTCAGCCGAAGTGCGTCAGGAGATGGCGCGAATCGAGCATAACGACGCCACCGTGATGTTCTTTCCGGTCTACTGGTGGTCAATGCCGGCGATCCTGAAGGGCTGGATCGATCGGGTTTGGAACAACGGATGGGCCTACGGCGATCGCCAGTTCCCGCAGCGCCGCGTCTGGATGATCGGCGTCGCCGGAACGGTGAAAGCCTCCTATACAAAGCGTGGTTACGACACCGCCATGCACACTCAGCTCGATACCGGCATCCTGGATTATTGCCAGATCGCTGAACGGCGTCTCGAACTCCTCCATGGCAGCATCGAGGGCGAGCCCTATCCCTCAGAGATCCTCACCGCAGCGCGGAACCTTGGCTCCGCCTTCTAGCGCTCCATGTCCGCTTCGCGATCGATTGGCACATCGTCTCGTGGGTTCGGGGTTATCCGCAACTTCGGCTTAGGGGGGAGGGTGGCGGAGAGAGTGGGATTCGAACCCACGATACGCTTTCACGTATGCACGCTTTCCAAGCGTGTGCCTTCAACCACTCGGCCATCTCTCCGCAGCGCCAAGACGTGATGCGGTCGACGCAGCGGCGTTTTGGGCGGGGCGGAACCTAACCGAGCCTCCAAATCAGTGCAACCCATCCGAAATCACCCCACCGGGGGTGAGTTTGCGATTCATTTGTTAGGTTTATAAGCAGTTTTCCATAGTTTTTATCCAAATAAATCAATGGCTTAGTGTCCATTTCCACGTGACAGACCCGATCAAGCGGCGTAGGCTGCTGATGCAGGCAATTCGGCAGAGGAGTGCCTCCCATGACGGTACGACGGATCATTGGAATGGTGATGCTGTCTGCGGCCCTGATGTTCGGCGCCGCCGAGTTCTGGTTCAGCCTCATAAACACCTATGGCGCCCCGGACATCACCATGGGCCGCCTCTGGGCTTTGATCAGCGTGCGCAGCCTCAACATCGCGCAGAGCCTGATCGAGGATCATCTCTGGAGCCCGATCTGGAACGTCGGCATCTCGCCGCTGCTGGTGGCGCCGGCCTGGTCCTTCTTCGGAGCCCTCGGCCTCGCGTTCTTCATCTTCGGCCGGCCGAAGGTGGTCGAGCGCTGAGCCGCCTTTCCGCGCCGGTTCGCGCGGTTTCTGTGCGTCTCCGACCGCACTTGGTCCACTGAGCGACCCGGCGGCTTCTCCCGCCGGGTCGTTCGATTCCACGGGTAACTTGATTTCAATCAGTCTCGGAAGAGACTATGGGGCCAGGACGTTTCGGCGCGCCCCAAATCCAGCACTGCTGGGGCTCGCCGGCCGGTCAGAATGCCGTCCAGCGAGGCCCGGATGAACTTTCTCAGCGCGTTCTTCGATACCCAGCAATTCGCACCGCACGGCCAATGCCTGCTCTGGCAGTCGGACCTGCTCATTCTCTACACGGTCTCCGACGCCGCGATCGCCTTGGCCTATTTCTCGATTCCGCTGGCCTTGGCCTATTTCGTCATGAAGCGGCGCGATATCGCCTTCCGCTGGGTCTTCGTCCTGTTCTGCATCTTCATCGTCGCCTGCGGCACCACGCATATCTTCGACATCTGGACCCTGTGGAACCCGGATTACGGCGTCGCCGGCCTGGTCAAGGCCGTCACGGCGATCGCTTCGGTGCTGACCGCGGTCATGCTCTGGGACCTGATGCCGAAGGCGCTGGCCTTGCCGGGGCCGCAGCAGCTCCAGAGCCTCAATCTCCTGCTGGAGAAGGAGCTCGGCGAGCATCGCAACACCACCGCGACCTTGAAGGACATGACCGAGGCGCTGGAACGCCGGGTCCAGGAGCGCACCGCCGCGCTGGAACGCGAGATCGAGCAGCGCCGCTCGACCGAGGCCGAGCTGCTGAAGAGCCGCGAGCAGTTCCGCCATCTCTTCCTCAGCAACCCGCTGGCGATGTGGATCTATGACCGCGACACCCAGCACTTCCTGGAGGTCAACGATGCGGCGATCAACAATTACGGCTATTCGCGCGAAGAATTCCTGAAGATGCGCCTGCCCGACATCCGCCCTCCCGAGGACGTCGCGCGGCTGATGGCGGTGCTGCAGAAGGAGGCCGGCGCCTACGAGCAGAGCAGCAACTGGCACCATCGCCGCAAGGACGGCCAGGTCATCACCGTCG
>Ga0209758_1005010_pt1 | contig 10567 bp, 9 predicted proteins | sample AraplaMF_Col_mMF_FD_184258 | JGI IMG/M metagenome (GOLD analysis project Ga0209758, IMG submission 184258) | Arabidopsis root microbial communities from the University of North Carolina, USA - plate scrape MF_Col_mMF (SPAdes) (version 2) | ecosystem: Host-associated > Plants > Roots > Endosphere ... | reverse complement strand
GCGCCTTGATGAGATGGAGGCGGGAGATGCCGGCGACGAATTCCCTGACATAGTCATCGGCCGGGTTGAGGATGATCTCCTCCGCCGTGCCGACCTGGATGATGACCCCGTCCCGCATGATCGCGATGCGGTCGCCGATGCGGATCGCTTCGTCGAGGTCGTGGGTGATGAAAACGGCGGACTTGCCGAGGTCCTTGGTGAGCTGGCGGAACTCATCCTGCAGCTGGCGGCGGATCAGCGGGTCCAGGGCGCTGAACGGCTCGTCCATCAGGATGATCTCGGGGTCCGCAGCGAGCGCGCGGGCGAGGCCGACGCGCTGCTGCATGCCCCCCGAGAGCTCGGCCGGAAGGCGCTGCAGCCAGTCGGCGAGGCCGACCTTCGCGAGCGCCGCCTCGGCGGTGCGGTTCCGGTCCGCCTTGGCGATGCCCTGCACCTCCAGGCCGAACGCCGCGTTCTCTAGGACCGTCCGGTGCGGCAGCAGCGCGACGCTCTGGAACACCATTCCGATGTGATGGGCACGCATCTGCCGGAGCTCGGCGGCGCCGAGCTTGGCGAGGTCCCTGCCCTTCACGAAGACCAGCCCGCCGCTGGGCTCGATCAGGCGGTTCAGCATGCGGATCAGCGTGGACTTGCCGCTGCCCGACAGACCCATGATGCAGAAGATCTCGCCGCGGCGGACCTGGATCGTCGCGTCCGAGACGCCGACGACGCAATTGAACTGCTGAAGCACTTCGCGCTTGCCAAGGCCGCGTTCGGCGATGGCCCGCATCGCCGCAGGCGCCTGGTCGCCAAAGACCTTCCAGACCGAGCGGCAGTCCACCAGGACCTCCTCGGTGTCGGTTTTCGGTATAAACATGGTCCCACCCTCGGGGTATGCGCCGCTGGCGGGCCGCGCGCAGCGTCGGCGGCCCGCCACTCCCGGCGTCAGTACGTCTTGATGTTCTCCCAGAGCTTCAGCAGGCCGGCATTGGCCGCGGTCCAGTCGGCGATCGCCTGCTCCATCGACTTGCCGTCCTTCACGGCGCCGTTGATCGCGGTGATGTCGGCATTCGGCACGAAGACACTGGCGATCAGCTCACGGGCTTCAGGATTCGCTTCGGAGAAGCCCTTCTGCCCGATCCAGTAATAGCCCTGCGGCGGCGGGAAGACGCTCTTGGGATCCTTCAGGAACTTCAGGTCGAACTTCTGGAACATCCAGGACGGTTCCCAGATCGCGACCGCGATCCACTCCTTCCGGTCGACGGCCGACTTCAGCGCCGCGGTCATGGCCGCGGTGCTGCCCTCGACCAGCGTGAGGTCGAGCCCGTAGTCCTTGACGGCGTTCCCGGCGTCGCGCATCAGGCCGGACCCCGGCTCGATGCCGATGATCTTGCCGCCGAACTTGTCCGCGTTCTCGTTCAGCTGGTCGATCGAATCGATGGTGACATAGGTGGGAACGGCGATGGCCTGGTAGAGGCCGTGCGACACCGGCGAGATCTTCTCGAGGCGGCTCTTGTTCTTGTTCCAGTAATCCTGGGCCGCATAATCGATCTGCGACGTCAGGATCTGGATGTCACCCTTGGTCAGCGCCGCATAGGCGATGCCCCATTCGGCGAAATCCGTCACGGTGACGGTATAGCCCGCATCCTCCAGGACCTTCTTGGTGATGCCGGTGATGGGGGTCAGGTCCTCCCATGACAGCGTCCCCATCTTGATGGTCTTCTCCTGGGCCTGGGCCGGCAACATGCTCAGCCCGACCAGGGCAGCGGCGCATAGCATCTTCCAGATCGTTTTCATCGTTCGTCCTCCTCTGTTTGTTGGAACTGGTGGTCCGAGGCTCGGCCAGGCCGTCGAACCGCTTCTTCTTGGCCGGGAGATCAGCCTTCCCGGCCGGCCCGCATCTCCTGCCAGCGGATCACCATGCGGGCCCCGAGCCCGGCAACCGGCTCCGGCGGGAGCCGGCTCGGCCTCGGTTGGTTCAGGTAGCGATCGAGATCCTCGGACCGGGTCCCGGTCGCGAGGTCGGCCGCCATCATGCCGGCGAGCGTGCTCTTGACCGTGCCGAGCCCGTTCTCGCAGCAGGCGGAGTAGAGACCCTCCTCGACCTCGCCGAAGGCCGGAACATGGTTCCGGCTGAGGCAGATGCGGCCGGCCCAGCTGTGGTCGAAGGGCAGGCCCGCGAGGTCGGGGAAGCGCGCATCGAAGGAACGCCGCTGCTGTGCTGCGGTCGCGGCAACCCGCTGCTCCGACACCTGGAGTCCCGGGTCGTAGGTAAACCGCGTGCGGATCACGATGCGCGACGCGTCCCCGGTCGTGACCTTGCGCAGGGTGGCTCCCATCGGGTCGGCAGGCAGAAGCGCCCAGCGGGCTCGACCGGCCTTTCCGGTGAAGAGCGCCGTCATCGATGCGTAGGTGAAGACATGCATCAGCCGGCCGCGGAAATGGCCGAACTCCTGGACCAGGCCGTTGACGCCGAGGATCGCCTTGGGCGCCGTCACCGAGCCCTTCGCCGTGCGCGCCCGCCAGGCACCGCCGCTGCGGGACAGCTCCACGACCGGCGAGTTCTCGTAGAGGTCGATCTTCGCGCCGAGCCCGGCGGCGAAGGCGTGGATGTAGCCGGCCGGCTCGATCAGCACCGCGCCCGGCGTGTAGAGCCCGCCGAGATAGTAGCCGCTGCCGGTGATGTCGCGCATCTCGGCGGCGTCGATCCGGCGCAGGGGCTCGCCGATCCGTTCGAGGGACCGTGCGAAATCCTCATTGAGCTTGAGGCCCCGCCCCGTCGCGGCCGCATTGATCTTGCCGCACGGATCGAAGGTCGCCGCCGACATCCCGTACTCGACCGCCGCCTCCTTGGCGAAGGCGATGGCAAGCCGGTTCTGCGCCATTTCCAGCGCCGTGCCGGCCGCGTCGCCGACCGAATACTCCCCGGAGGAGAGGTTGTGAGGCACATCGATCATGAAGCCGGAGTTCCGGCCGGACGGACCCTGCGCCAGCTCTCGCGCCTCGAGGACGGCGATGCGGGCACCGGGGCGGAGCCGGGTCAGGCGCCGCGCCGCGGCGAGGCCGGCAAAGCCCGCACCGATGATCAGCCAGTCGGCGGTCACATCCGCGTCGAGCGTCCGGACAGGACGGGTGCGATGCGAGATCGCCTCCCACCCCGACCGGCCGGTGTCGACCGGCAAGCGCTCGACCAGGTGCCGTGTCACCGGACCGTCTCGTCGACCGAACGATCGGACACGTCGATCCAGATCGTCTTCAGCTCGGTGTATTGGTCGTGGGCGAAGATCGACTTGTCGCGGCCGCCGAAGCCCGACTCCTTGTAGCCGCCGAAGGGCGTGGTCACGTCGCCCTCGCCGAAACAGTTCACCGTCACCACCCCGGCGCGGATCTCGCGCGAGAGGCGGATCGCGTTCCGCAGGCTGCCGGTGAACACCGAGGCCGCGAGGCCGTAAGGCGTGTCGTTGGCAAGCGCGATGGCCTGCGCCGCCGTCTCGAAGCTGGTGACGGCGAGGACCGGGCCGAAGACCTCTTCCTGGAAGAGCCGGCTGCCGGGGGCCACGTTGTCGACCACGGTCGGCGCGACGAAGATGCCGCCTTCGGTGCCGCCGCCCAGGGCCGGCTTGCCGGCCTCGTCGAGATAGGACTTCACCTTCTCGAAATGCGCCGTGCTGACGAGGGCACCGACCCGGTTCTCCGGGTCGAGCGGGTCGCCCATCCTCCACTCGCGCATATAGGCGGCGATGCGCTGCATCAGCTCGTCCTTGACCGACGCCTGGACGATGAGGCGCGAGGTCGCCGAACAGTTCTCGCCCATGTTCCAGAAGGCGCCGTTTACCACCTGCTCGGCGACGAGATCGAGGTCCTCCGCGTCGGCCAGCACCACGGCGGGATTCTTGCCGCCGCACTCCAGCACGACACGCTTCAGATTCGAATCCGCCGCGTAGCGCAGGAACCGCCGCCCGGTCGCGGTCGAGCCGGTGAAGCTCACCATCGCCACGTCGTCGTGCAGCCCGAGCGGCTCGCCGGCGTCCTTGCCGGTGCCGGTCACCACGTTGAACACGCCGGCCGGAACCCCGGCCTCAATGGCGAGCTCGGCGACGCGCAGCGTCGACAGCGACGTCTGCTCGGCCGGCTTGACGATGACCGAGCAGCCCGATGCAAGCGCCGGCCCGATCTTCCAGGCCAGCATCAGCAGCGGGAAGTTCCACGGCAACACCAGGCCGACGACCCCGATCGGCTCACGCACGACCAGCGCGAGCGAAGTCGCGGCGACCGGCGCTGTGCTGTCGTAGATCTTGTCGATCAGCTCCGCGTGCCAGCGGATGGTGTGGATGGTGTCCGGCACGTCGACCGTCTGGCATTCCCGGATCGGCTTGCCGCTGTCGAGGCTCTCGAGCACCGCGAGCTCGTGCCGGTTCTCCTCCATCAGCTTGGCGAGCTTCAGGAGCACGGCCTTGCGCTCGCCCGGCGCCAGTTTCCGCCAGCGACCGTCCTCGAAGGCCTCCTTCGCCTTGGCCACGGCGAAATCCACATCCGCCGCGTCGCAGGCGGCGACCTCGGCGAGGGTCTTGCCGGTCGCCGGGTTCACCGTCGGAAAGGTCTTGCCCGAGGCGGCGGGGCGGAAGGCACCGTCGATGAAGGCGTTGCCCGAGACCGTCAGCGTCTCCGCGATCGCCCTGTACTCGGCAGCGGTCAGAAGATCATGCATGGTTCGCTCCCGAGGCGATCTGGGCGACGGTCCGCTTCAGCGTGGTGACGACGGTCCTGAGCCCGCGCTTGTCGTCCTCGTTGAGCGGCCTGAGCGGTGCGCGCAGGCCGCCCGCCTTCAGCCCTGCCAGCTCGCAGCCATACTTGATCGACTGCACGAACTTGCCGCCGTCGAGGACATTCATGAGCGGCATCATCGCCATCATGATCCGCCGGCCCTTGTCGAAGTTCTTCTCGAGGACGCAGGCCTCGTAGAGCGCGATGTGCTCGGCCGGGAGGAAGTTCGATCCGGCGCAGACCCAGCTCCGCGCGCCCCAGGCGAACAGCTCCAGCGCCTGATCGTCCCAACCGCAGGACAACGCGATGTTCGGGAAGCGCCGGGCCAGCATGTGCACCTGGCTGAGGTCGCCGGAACTCTCCTTGATCGCGACGACATTCTTCGACCGGCCGACGCGGGCGAAATACTCTTCGCCCATCGAGACCCCCATCCGGCCAGGATAGTTGTAGAGCATGATCGGGAGGTCCGCCGCGCGATCGATCGTCAGGGCATGAATCGCGTTTTCCCGTTCGGTCGGAAGCGCATAGGGGGGCGAGGTGACGAGGATGGCGTCCGCCTTGATCTCCCGCGCGGCCTTGGCGTAGGCGACCGAATCCTCGGTGCGGATGGCGCCGGTGCTGATGATCAGCGGCAAGCGGGTGCCGACGACCTCCTTGGCATAGCTCGCGAGCTCGACGCGCTCCTGCGGCGTGTGGGCATAGTACTCGCCGGTCGAGCCGCCGATGATGATGCCGTGCACCTTCGCCGCGATCAGGGATTCGAGAACCTCGGCGAACGCCGTTCGGTCGATCGTTCCATCGGGTCCGTGCGGCGTGATCGCCGGCGTGTAGATGCCTTCGAACTTCACGACGATTTCTCCAGTCTTGACCCGCCCGCCCCGACGAGGGCGTCGGCCTTCAATCCCTGCGGCGCGATGTAGAGCTCCAGGTTTTCCCGGGAGAGCTCCCAGTGGTCGAAGACCAAGCTGACGACGGCCTCCTCGTCATGCGCGGCGATGGCGGCGATGAAGGCGTCATGGTGCTCGACGGCCAGCCCGAGGCGCCGGTGCATCTCCGCGTCGCGCGGCCGGAAGAAGGTGTGCCCGATGCGGGCGTGATCGATCAGCAGGCGCCCGAGGCTCGGCTGGAGGTAAACGTTCCCGGACATCTCCCCCATGATCTCGTGGAAGCGGTTGTTCTCGAGAACCATCGCCAGCGGGTCTCTCGCATCGGCGGCCGCCCGAAAGCGCTCCTGCGTCTCCTGCAGATCCGCGAGCTGCCTCGACTTGAAGTTCTGGACGGCGAGCCGCCCGATCGCCGCATAGACCATCGGCGCGACGAGGAAGAAATGGCGCAGCGTCGCGTGGCTCATCGGCGAGACCCGCGTCCCGCGGTTCTCCCGGACCTCGACGTAGCCCTCGCCCGCCAGGCGGCGGAAAATCTCGCGAACCGGCGTCCGCGAAACGCCGTACCGCTCCCCCAGGGCCATCTCATCGAGATCCGCGTCGGGATCGAGCTCCATGGTCAGGATCTGACGCTTCAGGTCCTCGTAGAGACCGTCTTTTCCGCCTTTCACTGCAGGCTCCCCATGTTGCGGGCGTTGCCGCGCCCGTCTCCATCGTTGGACGATGGCATTGCGCATACACAATGTCAAACACTATGTATACTTTGCGTATAACCGCCGCCGATGGCTGGCCGTCGCCGTCCTCTCGAGTTGAGCCGTAGCGGTTCAATTGCGACGGCGGGTCGCTGCAAGCCGTCAGGCGAACGCAACGGCACGCCACCGCCATCGGCGGGCTTCATGACCTGGAAGCGGGATCGGCAGCGTCTGACGGAGGTGGAGGCGCCACCGCCCGATGTGCCCCCGCGCATCGCGAAGCCGTTTCGGCGTAAGGTGGAGCGGGTGGCTGAGGCCCTGGCCCATTCGGAACCGCCGCGAAGCGGCAGACGCCCTCCTGACGGTGATCGCCGGCATCACCCTGCGGCCGGGCTCGGAACGAGGCGAGTTGCACGCCACGCTGCACGGCAACCGGGGGCACGATCCCGGGCCGGCTGGGGTGCAATCGGGATAGGCGGGAGCCTATTGGCTCCGCCCCTCCCACACCACCGGCATGCGGGTCCGCACCGGGCGGTTGAAGCAGTTGAGGTCGCCAGGCCGCTCCCCTTGGTCACAAGAGCTTCGCGGTCCGTTGCCCGTTCGCCCTGGTCGGCCATGCCTCATATCCGGTTCTTGTCCATCGGCCGGCAGCTTCGCTCCGCGCTTCCTCCCCACGGGCGGTCACCCTTTCGCAGTTGCGCTTCGCTTCGTTCGCCATGACCAGCTCACGATGGGACTCTCACCCACAAGAGTGCGCCCATGCTGGGCGCACAAGCAAACAAGGCCTCGTCAGAGACGAGGCCTTGCACGTCATCAGTGGTTGCGGGGGACAGGATTTGCGTAACCCTCCGCCGGAAGCCACCTTTCTCCGCCACGACCATGAAGATCCGCTGGGGGCGCCGGGGATCGCAGCACAAAGTTCCTCACGACGAGCGCAGCCGTGGACCACTACAGTTTGGGACCGAGATGAACGCCCATCAGGGCCTCAGCAACTTCCCGCCGCCCCTGCGTGAGCTTGCGGAGCACACGGGGCACAAGGTCGGTGGCAGTGAAGCGCGGGCCATTCTTCGTGCGGACGCGCCGGCCGAGCCAGGCAACCGCTCCGGCGAACCGCAAAGGCATGGCGAGACGGGGGTGACGGATCTGGACCATCCGACGCCAGTGCTGGCCTCTCGGCACGAGACGCCGGCACAGATCATCTGGGATCGGCACTTCGAACAGCTCGCGCAAGGTCAACAACTGCGTTTCGAACGCGTTCCGCTGCAGCCGGCCTCGCATGACCTGGGCAAGGCGGAGCCAGTCGATGCCCTGTGGCATCTGCGCCAGCTGGGCGAGATCGTGGAGATGACGCAGATCGAGGGTTCCCCGCCAATAGTCTCCCTCCTTGATCTGGTCATGCACGATCAGGTTCAGCGCTCGGAGAGTCGACGACGGCAGCCGGGCCTGGGCGGTATCGTACGTGGCGGGCGAGAAATTCGCGGCGTCCATGATGGATGAGCCGTACGCAGCGGAGACGGCTCTGCTACCATGCAGCTCGAGCATCCCTGCATCCTGCGGGCGCCAGACCCCGTGCTGCCCTTCTGCGGCGAGATAGCCCAGCTCAGCGAGAACGACATCTGCGATCGGCTTCTCGGCTTCCTCGACCAGCAGGTCCAGATCACTCATCATCCGGGCGCCGAGGTCTCGCTCAACGGCGGTGAAGATGATCCCCGCCCCCTTCAACAGGATCGGCTGAATGCCCGCTCGGTTCAGGGCGGCAATCGTCTCGACCAACTGGCCCCGCAGGAGGAGATTGCGCTGCCGGTTGCGTTCATGAATGAACGCAAGATAGTCGCGCGCGTCGGCAGGCAATCCCGGAAGCCCCCCACAATCGCGGAGGGCGACGAACAACGCAGGCGTCATCCAGGAGCGGTTGGCGACTTCGAGCACCGAGAACCAGTCCGCGTCGACTGGCGGCGCTCCACGCAGGGCCGAGATCAGCGATTCCAGGGGCGTCCTGCTCATAGACATGCTCGCCGCAGCTCGTCTACCGCCTCGTCGAGATCCGCATATGTCAAGGTGAAACAGTCGGCGCCGGCCATCGCCGCGGCCAGCTTGCCGAACGCAGATGCGGAAAGCCGCTGCCCGGGTGCTGCCGCCTCGGCCAGCAGGGCTCGCATCGCCTCGATCCGGTCCATAGGCGTCAGCACGGCCGGCCCATGGGGCTGCCTGCGAAGCAGCACCACCCATCCGAGGGGCAGCGGCTCCGTCACCGGCGGGGCCGCAGGCGGCAGATAACGGACAGCCTGGTTGTCGGACCGGCGATGGAACCGCAGATCTTGCAGATCCGGCCTGATCCCCAACACCAGGGGCCAAGCGCCCGATTTGACCGACGCAGCGAAAGGCACTCCCATCACCTTGCCGGTCGGCGTCAGCAGAGCGATGTCGTCGCCAGCGTAGTCGAAGCCTCGATGCGCCAGGGCCACGGTCAGCGTCGTCTTGCCGGCGCCCGGTTCGCCACACAGGAGCAGCATTCGCCGATCATGCGCCAATGAACCGGCATGGATCGCGACCGAATAGTCGGCGTAAGCCAGGACGTCTTCTGTCAGCTGAGCCTTCAGGCCCGGCAGGATTTCGTTCAAGGCGTAGGCCCCGATGTCTCTTCCGCCGGCCCGCAGGCGAAACAGATCTCTCTCCGCCTCGATCGACAACGAGAGTGTGACGGGGCGGCCTCCCACCGCGCGCGTGCCTCCAGCCTGCAGATGGGCAAAAGCCGGGGCTGCGAGGCGAGCCAGTGTATCGTTTGCATACCGGATCTCGATCGACAGGCCGACGAGGTGAAGGAGTTGTTGCCGATTGTCCGGCTCGGACACCATGGACGCTGTGACGTGTTCTCCGGCGACGATGAGGCCGAGCCGTCGCCAGTCGGACAGCATACTCCGCACATAGCCTTCGGCGGCATCCGCGGGAACGCCGAGGTCCACCAGCCTGCCCGTGGCGACTGCCGGCGGATCACCTTCTTCAAGACGACACCATATATAGGCCGCCATGTCGTTCAGCTCGAAGATCTCTTGCCGCGCCTCGCTGAACAGGAGCTTGCGCGCGTCCATGACGGCAAAGGCCGTTCCCGCCACGATGACGTAATTCGCCGGCACGGCGTCGATTCCGACGAACATGTCCGCTGATGCCCCCCTGCTCTGATTGGTCTCCGCAAACGCGGCCACTCAACGGGCCATGTCAGGCCTGGAGGAGGCCCGACATGGCCCGACGAGCCGCAATCACGGCGCCGCGGTCGTCGTCACTTCGGCTTCTTGCCACCCGATTTCGCGATCGCCTCTGACGACATGCTGGTCGACAGGAGCATCGTGACCGCGGGCGGAGTGATGACGGCGAAGCGGCCGCATGTGGCAAGGAATGCGCGCCGATCCGCCGTCGCATCGATCGGTGAGTTTTTTTCAGGAAATTCTGCCATGATTGTCAGTTCCGCATATTGTGAATGCAAAGTTACACGCAATATCAGCCTATGAGCACGACCGATCGACGAACAATTCAGCCCTTCAGTGGTGCCGCCGTCGGGATCCTTTTTTTTGGTAGAGCATCTCTAGGGCGAAAGGCGTAAGGCGAGCTTTCTGGTTGAGCATCCTCGGGGCGGCAGCTACCAATTTCAGGTGCCGCCGCGGGTGGACTGCCGCGTAGCCTTGGCCGGCTGGACACGTCGCTTGGCCAGAGCCAAGATCAGACGAGACCAGTCGATCGAGCGACTCATCCGCAGGATCAACGGCAGTCGCCTCGCTACCGCAAATGGCCAGCTTCGGAGCAAGAATTACTCATTGTATAGTGAATTTCGTAGTGACTCGAATGCAGTAAGAGGCATTCCTCAATTCCTGAAATTGGCGCGAGAATTCGACAGGTATTCAAAAATCGTTACCATGACGACCGTCCTCATCATCTGGGCCATTCTCGGACCGTCCATCGGGCTGCTGGCTGGCTGCCTCCTCAACGCCGGCGCATTCGGCGACGAGCGGCTGAAGGAACGCGCGGGTGCGGACCGATGGAAGGATCGGAGGGGGTATCACCGCCATAGCTAACCGTCCGGTTCGGGCTTGAGCCCCGATTCCGATTGGCCAAGCGCGAGCAGGAGAAGAGTTGATGTGCGGCATCGTCGGCATCGTCGGGACGCAGCCGGTGGCGTCCCGCCTGGTCGAGGCGCTGAAGCGCCTGGAATATCGCGGCTATGACTCGGCCGGCATCGCCACTCTGGTCGACGGC